>BNJV01001085.1_pt1 | contig 165321 bp, 272 predicted proteins | sample 8540591 | NCBI WGS metagenome assembly BNJV01 (sample SAMD00202457, study PRJDB9452) | human saliva metagenome | host: Homo sapiens
ATGGACTGGGCACCATGGCCGAACTGCGGGCCGACTTCGATCTGCCGCTGCAGTTCGAGACTGCAGCTCTCACCCGTGGCACCGCTGCCACCATCACCCGCTGGCTGCAGGCCCGCCGCGCCCGACGGCCTCGGATACCCTGCCCGCCCGCGAGCACGCCCACAGCGGCACCGTCGTCATCGACGCCACCGCCACCGCAAAGATGCGCCTGCTGCAGCGCCTGATGGCCGCTCGCAGAGCACGTGGCCGACCTGCAGATCCAGGAGCCTCGCTGGAAGACATGTTCTTTGCCACCAGCGAAAACTCGGCCAGTGCCGGCACGGCACAGACATCACGGAGAAAACGCATGATCCAGCTCTGAGTCAGGTCGTGGCACCCTGGCCGCCAAGGAGGTCAGCAGACCGGCTGCGCAAACCGCTGGGTATTGGCGGTAGCGCTGGTCTGCCGCGTTCATCGATCGTCATCGCCTACGCCGGCGGCGCCCAGCAGGGAACAACAACAACAGTGCGTGCCTGCGCTCAGACTCACCATCACCAGCCTGGTCAGCCTGGTCATCTTACCCTCAGTGCCTCATTGCCCTGCTGCGGGCTTCGACGCCATCGTCGGCGAACGCGAGACAGGGCTCGCTCGACCCAGTTGCTGGCTCACCCGATCAGCCGCGGGCGAACTGCTGCTGGGCAGCACGTGCGCTGGCCAGCGGCGCTGGCACCCCGCCATGCTGGCCGGTCTGGCGGCGTGGGCGTCATGCTGGTCTGGCAGTTTCAGCCAGCCCGCGCTGTTCCACTACGCCGGCTTCGTGCTCAGTGCCCCCGCTGATGGAGCTGTCGTTCGCCTGGCCGCGCTGGCAGAACCCGCTGGTCTCGGTCGTACCTGACCGCACCCGGGCCCTCGAGCGCTGCCATCGTCCTGCAGGTTCCTGTTCGTGCTGGTGTTCGATCTGGTGCTGCCGGCGTGCTGGTGGCCACCGCCGGCCATTATGGTGGCGGAAGCCTTCCACCTGTAGCTGCCTCTCCTCAACCACCGATGTCTTCCGCAGCCCTGAACGTCTTCTCGACCGAAGACGTGCGCAGTACCCATGGCCTCGTCAACGCCACGATTCCGCCCCTCGCTCACCAGCGTCGGTGTGCTGGACCGGCGGTCATGCGCGTTGGCCTGGTGCCACCCTCGCCTGCCAGCACTGGAGATTCCGACCGCGAGCAAGACTCTCGCCGCTCTTCGCTGCCGCTGCTGCGGCGCGCCGAATCTACAGCGACATCCGGCACGGACCGCCGCCGCCAGCTGATGGCAGGGCTGATGGCTCCCTGGCCGCCCTGCCCGTGCTGGCCGCCTGCGACAGGAAGCGCTGAAGAGCAGAGCAACACCAGCAGCTAAGCCGGTCGAAAGGATCAGCGAGGGGCACCGCCTGCGAACTGGACGGCATGCTGCTGTCGGAATACCCCGGACCCAAGGGGCCGATCCACTTTGCCAACACCCCCGGAACCGGCCTTTCTCACTGCGACACCATTGGAGGCAGTGCTCTAACACATGCTGCACTCGAGTGAAGTCCGCAAGATCGAAGCAGTCTACGTGCGGACGCGCGGGCAAGCAAGGCCGACTGGGACAAAGCCCGTGAGCCACTGGATCGACGCCCGCACCGCCTTCGTCTGTCGGGCAGCAAGCGTGAAGGTCGATGGGCGACCCTGGGCTCCTTCAGCACCCGCGAAGACGCCGAAGATTTCGCGAAGGAATACGGCAGTGCGCGGTCTCACGCCACGAAGGAGATCACTTGAAATGGTGGACCCAGCGCGGCGGCGCCCATGCGACCACAGCACGTAAGCGCCCGGGATTCTCTGCAGACGTCCGCGTGCGCGCCCCGTCGCTGCAGCCCGATGCCTCCTCATCCATGACCCGTCGTCTTTTCACCACGCGGCGCTGTCGGCCGTACGGGCTCGGCGTCTGCTCTGGCAGGCCCAGCCCATCTTCAACCACTGGGACCGGGCCGCCAGGCGACCCTGCCATCCAGGGCCAGCCTGCTGCCGGCGGACCGTCAGCGCGGCCGATGCACGGGCCGCCGGCCGGAAGCCGCCGCTGCCCCTGCACACGGCCGCAGATGCCACCGCCTCACCATCAGCTCGCGGGTTGCAGAAGACCCGACCATGACCGTCACCACGACGCGAGGAAGAGGCGCATCATCGCCAGCACCCCTGCCGGCCGTGGGTGTGCAGGGCCATGGCCGGCTTCGAGTCCGTCACCCCTGCTGCTGCAGGGTGATCTGAACGTACAGACCGCCCCTGCCCGTGCAGCATGGCATCACCGCCAGCGCCGGCGACGTCGTCTGGACTGGCGCCGGGGCCGGTGTGCTCACCCGCACCCTGCCCGGCCCGGTCCTGCGTGAACAGGGGCGGGCACCATCGAGGCCGTATCGCTCTGGATCAACCTGCCGGCCAGCGGCAAGCCGAGCGACCCGCACCTGCAGCACCTGAAAGCGGCCGACATGCCCACCATCGTCCTGCCCGACGGTGCCGGCACCCTGCGGGTGATTACGCCGGCGAATGGAAAGGGGCGAGCTGGGCGGCCAGAAACCGTCCAGCCCCTGCAGCCCATGGGACGTGCACGTCAAGGCCGGCCACACCGTCACCCCTGCCGCCGCCACGCAGTGGTATGCCCAGCTGGTGATGCTGACCGGCAAGATCCACATCGACTTCTGGCCAGCACATCCGCTCACCAGAGCTGATCCTGCTGGACGCCCTGGACGACGGCACCACCTTCACCGCAGGAAGACACGCACCTGCTGGTGCTGTGCGCCGAAACCCCTGAACGAAAACCATCGCCGGCACCGATGCGCTGGTCTTTGCCGACCAGGCACACCCAGGATGCACGGCCCGGCTGGAGGCAGGCGGGTTCGGGACGCTGGACTGAAAGACGCTCCTGTCGGGAGATTCTCCCTGCCCTCCCGCAGCCGCGAGCCGCCGACCGGGTATCCGGCCTTTGGCGTCTCAGGGACACTGCTGGTGAAGATGATCGGCCCAAAGCCTCGTGTCCCTCACAGGGCAAGACTTCCCTGCCTGCGGCAATCACCCCCTGCCCGCAGCACCTCGATGATCGTGCTCACCAGTGCTGCGGCCTCCCAGTGCGGCATGTGCCCCACATCCGGCAACAGATGAATGGCCACGCTGCCCGGCACGTTCAGCGCCTGCTGGGAAGCACCGCATCTTCCCGGCCATGGACCAGCGTAACCGGCACAGGAAGTGCCGCCAGAATCTCCAGAATGGAATGAACCTGGCGGCGTCCCATCCACGACATCGTCCACCAGCCGGTACAGCTGATCCTTCGCTGAATGAATACGCGCATGCATCGCCTTGCTGTAGGCCGATGAGCTGCGTGAAATGTCTCGACCGTCAGCGCCGCCAGAACCTGGCCATGGCGTCGGCATCCGGCGCTTCGATGACGCCCAGCAGAACAATCGCGATTTACTTCTTCGCCCAGACCACTGAGACAGCAGCACCAGCCCGAGACAGCACGGGCGATAAAACCTGCGGGATTGCATCGGGCAGTTAGCATCGCAGCCGCAGGCTGCCAAAGAGTAGGCCCACCAGCAAATACCGGAACCGGATGCTGCGCGCCCTGGCCTGAGCATACGCCTGCAGCGCCAGCAGCGCCTGAACGGTCTCGTCGTCCGCGTTTCGACCTCGCCAGGCTCCCTCCATGCCCCGCAAATCGAATGCAAGCACCTCCAGACCAGCCCGCGCCAGATTCAGCGCGAGTGGCCGACCAGGACATCCATTATCGCCAAACATGCCGTGCAACAGCACGACACGGTCACCGCCATCTCCTGCACGACCTTTCTGCACCTGTCTTCCAGGCTGCATCACCCCGCCACCGACCGGCTCTCCGGCCGGCACAGGCTGCCAGTTTCTGGCATGAATTTCACCAAAGGGCGTAGAAAACGCCATGGACTGCATCGATGGGGATACCGTCATCCGGTCAGTCATGCGTCCACTCTGAACGAAACGCTGCATGAACACCAGATCAGCCAGCGACCGAACTTCGCCCCACCTGCGGCATCCGTCCTGTTTCCACAAAAACCCAGACGGGCGTGCAGCCGCAGCGAGCCGGTGTTTTCGGCGTCTATGGCGCCGACCATCACATGCACGTCCCGGGCCTGCGCCTCGGCAAACAGCGCGTGGATCAGCGCCGTACCCAACCCCCGACCGCGCTGGTCTGCGCGCACATGCACACCGTGCTCCACGGTGTGGCGATAACCCGGCCAACTGCCGCGAAAAGGACCGAAACTGGCGTACCCCAGCACAACCGGACATGGGGCAGACAGGGCCTGACCGTCCGCCGGCACCAGAGCACCCCGCAGCGGGCCCGCGCTCGCCCCGAGGCACCTGCCACGCCGGAGTGCAGGATGATCCGGCCTGCAATGGCAGCTCCTCCACAACCAGCACGGAAACCCTGCAGCCTGTCGTGCCTCGAACCACGCCATGTCGCTCTGCCAGATCCACCGGCGTTTTCGGTATAGACCGCCGTGGATGTGGCGATCAGGTCATTGAAGATGGCAAGAATGGCTGGCAGATCTTCCTGCCGGGCCGCACGGATGCAAAACGAATCGGACATGGTGCATCACAGGCGAAAGCCTGCATCATCACGAGCTGGCCCCAGCATGCCGCAGCCGCGGCGTCCCCTGCCCATCACCTGGCCAGGTCACCCCGCAGCGTCACCCCGACAATGAAGGCGCCCGCATGACATTCATACTCGCTCGTACCCCGGTATTCGTGGTCCTTGTAGTAGCTGATGAGGTTCACCACTCGGTGGCGCCAGCCTCGGTGCCGCCTCCTGCAGCTGCCTTACGGCCGACAGAAAGGCCCAGTGGCAGGCATCGGCATCCGACTTGCCAAAACCATTGGTACGCTTGATGGCCTTCACGTCGGCCCGGACTACACTACCGCCTCCCCGGGCAAACACCAGGGCAAGTGCCGGATCGAGGCAGCGCGGGCGGAGCCCTTCTGCCCCTCGTAGTTCAGGGCGTCGCGAATGGGCAGTATCGGTTTGTGTCGCGCGCCTGTACCGCCGCGGAACCACTACAGAACAGCCATGCCCACAACCACTGACGAGATGATTTTTTCATAGCATACGCTCCCTGCCGGACTCTGTTCATTTCACGATACGGTCATCCCGGCCGCCAGATCAGTCAGCGCACAACCTGCAACTGCGCCCACACCGCCACCGCCGCCTCGCCCAGCAGCCCCCAAGAAAGTTCGCAGCCATGGACGTATTCATGACGACCGTGGGGCTTGCTGCACGGCGCACGCCCCCACCGCCCATGTTTCCCGTCCACCATCCGCGCCTGGACGTTATCTGTGGCAGACACTGCTGCCAGACAGGCCCGCATCCTCTCGCAGTCTCGCCCACGCGGTCATGACCATAGCGCATGTCATGACCTCACTCCCCACGATATTTCCTTTGGGGTGCAGGACAGGGTGACTGGGCGCAGAACTCTCACTCGACTTCACGGCACGGCCAACTTGTCATACACGCCCAAAGGAGCCTTTCGGGCGCCCCGTTCTTCCGCGACCATTCCCCATTCCTCCGCGTCCCCATGAACGTCCCCCAGCAGGATGGCGGCCTTTCCGCCCCCAGATGCTCAGCCATGCCACCCGGCGAGCTGGGCGATGACAGCCCTGGCCGAAGATGTCGTCCAGGACGCCTACGTGGCCGCCTTCGACAAGGCGTCGGCCTGCGCGAGGCCGCCCTCAAGACCTGGTGTTTGCCATCACAGAACATGGGTGGCCGATGCTCTGCGCGCGGCCGCTGTACCGCCGACAGGCCTGCGAGGTCCTGTGACTTCGACGACGACCCCGATGGTGACGCTCTGGGAGGCCCTGCTCTTCCGGCAGGACGGTCACTGGGAGGCAGACGGCGGCCCCGGCAACCTGGGCAACCCCGAGCAGCTGCTCACCAACCGCGAGTTCTGGCAGGTGCTGCAGCGCTGCCTGGCCGGCCTGCCGGGCATGCAGGCACAGGTATGGCATGATGCGCGAGCACCTGGGCATGAGCAGCGAGATCTGCACCAGACCCCAGCTGACCGCCAGCAACACATCAACGTCAGCTGCCCTACCGCGCCCGGCTGAAGCTGCAGAAATGCCTGCAGCAGAACTGGCTCGAGTCGGGAGAACGCGCATGAGCACGAAGCGCCCCGCCATGAACGGCTGCCTGCAGGCCACACGCCGGATTTCCGAAGCCCAGGAGCATGACCTTCCCCTGTGGCGAGCGCTCCGACGCTGCGGCTGCACCTGGCCATCTGCACCGACCGCCGGAAATTTCCAGAAAATTCGGAGGCGCTGCAGGATCATGCAGCACCCTATGCAGAGCACGATGATGCAGGCTTTCTGGCTGACTCCCCAGAGATCCCACAGGACGGCCGGCCCGAATAGCCTGTTGGCATCCTGCTTCCACGCCGGGGACTCAGGGCACCATGGACAGCGGCCCTGCCTCAGCCCCCGGCGTGCATCCTCCCAACACCGCCGACCTCAACAACCTGCCTTCATGAAAAACGTACTCATCATTTCCATCATCCAGATTCCGCTGAGTTCCATCGCTCAATGCCACCATTCTGGACGAAGTGGCCAGAGCAGTGCCCAGAAGCAAAGATCCGCCGGCTGACACCCTTTACCCGCACCCACCAGTTCGACATCGAGGCCGAGCAGGCAGCCCTGCTGGACGCCGACGTGATCGTGCTGCAGTTCCCGTTCTCGTGGTACTCACCGCCCGGCCCGCTGAAACTCTGGCTGGACAAGGTATTTCCCTGCACGGTTTCTCCCTATGGCTCGCACGGCAAACGGGCGGCAGAAGGTTCTCTTCTCCTTCACCACGGGGCGCCCAGCCGTTCCTACGCCACCGATGGCGCCTTCAGGCACCCGGTGGAAGATTATCTCCCCAGTTCGAAAACCACCGCACGTCTGCAGCAACCTCGACTACCTGCCGCCTGTCTGGATCAACGGTGTGAGCTACAGGGACCGGGGAGACGAAGCAAAAATCAACGCCCAGAAGGAAGCGGCACGCGCCCACGCTACCCGCGTGGTCGAAGCCATCAGAAAGGCAACGGCCTGGAGTCCGACATGGAAAACCGCGAAGCCCTGCAGAAGATTCTGGAGGAAGACTGTACTACCCAACTGCCAGCCCACGAAGTTCGCGAATTCTCCCAAACTGGTTTCCGAACGAATCGTCGAACTGGCTGGCAGGTAAAACGGGGCCGGATCACGATCTCTCCTGCCATCATTGAAAAGGGGCGCCCATGGGACGCCCTTTTTCCTTCCTTTCGACGGCAAAGGCCCCTCTGCAAAAGCCTGCGATTGCCTTGGACCCTACTGATCGGGATGGAGCAGGGTTACAGCCCGCTTTCAGCGTCGCCGGCACCACAGCCAGCCGATCAGCGCATCCAGGCTCAGCCGGCCGCCTCCCTGAAAGAGCAGCGCCCACAGCATCACCGCAAACAGCAGCGGCGGCTTGAAATTGCCATGCCCCTCGTCGGTGATCACATAGCCCCTGCCAAAGCTCTGCCAGCGAATGCCATTCCGCCGGCCAGTGCACAGCCACCGTGGCCACCCACGTCACCACCAGCGGAACGAGCGCAAAGAGCGCGTTGCCAGCCCCAGCATCAGCGCCACACCACCCACGATCTCGAACCACATGGCCAGCTGCCAGTTCAGCTCCGCCGGCAGATGGTTGAACGGGAACGGAAAATCACTCTGGATATCGGCAAACCAGTTCTCGCCACCCCATTTTTCCAGGCCAGAATCCAGAAACTCCCAGCCGATCAGCAACCGCAGGAACAGCAGCCCTGCCCAAGGCGCCAGCACCTTCAGCCGGGACAGATGCAGGGTGCAGATCACGCAGTAACGCAGAATACCCGGCAGCGGCCGCGCACTGCACAGCGGACATCCGCCAGCGTCTGCTCTGCTCGCGAGGCGCCACCTTCCGGCCCCCGCACCCGTGGAAAAATCGCCCGGCCTGCCTGCTTCGGCACCTGCAACGGCGGCACGAACGTCATGCTCATGCCCTTCAGGTTTGCTCATTCACCTTCTCCCGCCCCGACTTTTTCACCAGCAGTTCCTCGCCCAGCCACTGCTGCTGCAGCGGCTGTACGCTGGACACCATATCCTGCACCGGCATGCCCCACTGGGTCGCCAGTTGCGCACAGGCGGCCTGCCAGTCACACATATTGCCCTGCAGCATGGCCAGCAGCTCGCGCCGCTGCCGGTGTCAGCACACTGAAACGCACCACATGCTGCCGGTTGCGATACACCGCCACAAAGGTGGTGGCAGGCTGAACCTCCGCTGCCCCCGGCCCGATGATGTGCACAGCCACCATAGCCCGCCAGCTGCAGGCCGGCCGCCAGCGCCAACCCTGAGGGACCCACCTGAGCCGGCATCGGGCGCCGTTTCCCACGGCCAGCTCCAGCCACTCGTAATGGGCCAGATCGGCAAACCAGGGCGGCCTTGACGCCTCTTCACATACGAGGCGTCCGTTCAGGGTGCAGGGCCCGCGTGGTTGCAACAACCCGTCTCGTGCCCGGGTTCAGATGCCCGCATTTCAGATGCCTGCATCTGCGAATGCCCCTCACGCCTCTTGCGCTTGCGACGACACCCGTTCTTGCGACAGCATCTGCTCCTGTCCCTGTCCCTGCTCCTGCTCCCTGCGACTGTGGCTGCGACTGCGCCCCGGGATGCGACTGCAGAAAATCCACAAAGCGCCGGGGAATTTCGTGGAAGAACGGGGAATGGTGCCATGTACCCTGCGAGGAAGAAACCGTCGATCAGGTCCTCCCAGCACGCGGCACTGACCGATGCACGACACAGCGGAAAGCATTGATCAATGAAGCCGCGGATATTGTTGCGCAGCAGTTCCGCATACACATCGATACGTCGTGCAGCTGTGCCTGCCGGGCGTTCCGTCGCGTGGGCGCACGCAGGTAGCTAGACCACGACTGCTGCATCCGGAGCAACCCCGGCGCATCAGTGGTCCACCGCCTGCGTACCTCGCGCCATCAGCGCCTTGAGGCGATCCCGCGCGACTCGCGGCGGCACCGATGTCCTGTGACTGCGCAGCATCAGCGAGCGAAGCAGATGCTGTGCCGGGACGGCATCCGCGCACTTCGCAGCCGCAGCTGATTGCACGGCAGCCCGCCGGAGCCCTGATGCCTCACGCTCGCAGCCGTCGATCACTCCGTCCACCAGCTCGGCCAGCGGCGGAAAAATTGAAATCGCGTTCCAGGCAGCTGGGAACATCCCCGCGCTCGAGGCCCCGCATCCGACAACCTGTCATGGGTAAAGGCCAGCAACTCCCCATACGGGATCGATCACCGGCATGCCATGCGTGTCGATGATCAGGCCATCATCTTCCACATGGTGTCCCGCCACATGGATATAGCAGGTCGCTCCAGCGGCAGCTGAACGGTATATTCATACGGATCGAAACCGCTGATTCTGGCTGTTCACGTACACGTTGTTCACATCCAGACGCAGCAGGCAGCCCGCTTCCTTCACCACCCGCGAACAAAAGTGGCATCATCCATTTCGGTCCCTTCGGGGCTGCGATAGTAACTGGCATTTTCAATGCCGATCTGCTCGCCCAGAAAATCCTGCACCTGGGCAATGCGTGGCGCCACGACGCACGGTTTCATGCGTGGCCGGCAATGGCAGCAGATCGTACAGATGCCCCTCGTGCCCACACCCGACAGATGTTCGGTATAGAGCGCAATCCGGTAGGTGCGCATGAAAGCCTTCACCTCGGCCAGCAGCTGCATGTCCAGCCCGTCACTGCCGCCCAGATTCAGCGACAGCCCATGACAGGCCAGCGGCCGGAACTCGCTGATGGCAGACAGATCCCGCGAAAAGCGCCCGCCCAGCCGACTCCAGTTTTCGGGTGCCACCTCGAAAAAGGCCACCTCGCCCAGCTCGCCACGCTGCAGCCCCTGCAGCGTATCGGCCAGCAGGCTGCGACGCAGCCCCAGACCGGCACTGATGCAGCCGCCGCACCTCCCTTGAACCCTGCCTGAGCGTACCTCATTCCGCTTTTCGCCTCACTCCATCATCACCCACTTCATCACATCCACTTCATTACACCTACTTCATCCTCACACACTTCATCATCCACCACCTCATCACACCCGCTCCATCGCCATCGACGGCGGCAAAAGCACCCTGCTGCTGCCGTGGCATACCACTGGGCGTGTCAGCGAACGCATTCGACCATGACACGCCTCTACGGCCCGCTCACTTTTCTTGCCGCCGCACTTGCCTTCGCCGCACCTGCCCTCTTTGGACTTGCTCGCCGCCCGACATGGCTTTGCACGGACGCGTCCGATGCGGACTGCTTCATCTGCTGGCGCCGCAGGAACCCTCCTGGGCCTTGCTGCCGCCACACGAGCCTTCCATGGACCTGCTGTTGCCCTCTCCGAAGACATGCTGTTGCCACCGCAGCTGCCCTCCTGGCTCTTGCTGCCGCCACGGGAGCCCTCGGGGGCCTCATGCGCGCGTGCGTCCGCGCGCACACCTGATAGCCCTGGCCAGCCCCTGGGCTGGCGAACACCGGCGCCGAGGCCAGCGTGGTCCCGCAGCCACCGCGCCAGACAGAAGAGCTGCGAATTTCTTTGTTCATCAAACGATCTCCAGAAAAGGAACGATCCAGCAAAGGATCTCATTGAAGGAACCTGCACGGCCCGTTGCCGCGCCGGACTGCCCACCCGGGCAGGTCTGCATCAGACGCCTTTGGTCGCAGAGGAGCCCAAGGCATTACAGCAGATCTGTCGGAAAATTTTTCTATCGATACGTGCCTGTCGATAGCAGAGCACGGCGCCCCCAGCATGACGACGGTCCTGCGATGGCGCAGGGGGGTCTGCCCCCACGCCTACCCCACACGCCTGTACCTGTTGCCTGCCGCCCGTTGCCAGCACAATCATGCATGCAATTCCTGCTGTACACCCATACCCGCTGCATACCCACCTGTTTCCATATCCATACTGACCAAAATTATTCAGACATTAATATTCACATCGTAATGACCCACCTGTTTTTCAGCGGGTTTTTGCACATTTTTCCCAAATGGATGCGCCTGATCGTGTATTCGACTTCACAGGGCTTGACGTTCTTGATAAAAGTCAACCAAATATCACGACCAACCTTTTTATAATCCCTGAACGCTGCAGTCGGGTTTGGAACCAGGCATTCAGCCATGTTCCCCAGCCGTGCCCTTTCCTGCCTCCGGGGCTTTCTGGCTTCAGGAGGTATCCGCACCTGTCCCCACGCAGCCCGCTTTACTGTTACCCCTGTATCCCTGTCAGCACCCATTCATCACCGTAAGGTGCACGGGGTCTGCTCACCTTCCCAATACTGGCGAGCCCCTGCAGGCTGATGCATCGGGATGCAAAAACACGACCGGACCACCTTCCCGTGTGATCCGGTCACCAAATAAAACAACAATAATTATCTTCCCGGCGATTGGCGTCCGCGTTCCTTTCGGTTCTGCGGACGTATTTTTAATGCTGGAGAACGCTCTGCCCTGGCCAGAAGCGTTCCAGTCATCACCATGCCATCCACACGTTCCCTGGAGCGGCAAACAAAACCGGGCAAATGCAAAGTGCCCACCCGCCGATGGCAGGGTTTTTGCTGGATAGTCCTGGTCAGGGCGCCGCGACCTTCCAGTTCGATGGTCCACGACGATCGGTTGCAGGCATTGACCGTGTTTTCCAGCCCTCGCCCTGGCGTCGGCAGCCCGACGAGAAATCTTCGGTGGCGCCACGGGCCTCACACTCATCGGGACATTCACCCCAGACGCTGCAGCTCGTTGCGCACCGTCACGGCGCGACGCATGGACAGAGCGCTCGTTGTAGGCACGGCTGCCCAGACGATCGGTATGGCCCTGCACCAGTTTCAGACTGTCACCCGGACATGCTGACCGTTCAGCATCATCCACGAACGCCTGCAGCCGCGGCGGTCTTCCGGCAGAATGTCGGCTGCGCCCGAACGGTCGAAGCGGGCGGACATCCACCTCGGCCTTCATCTGCACAGGCGCATCAGGGGCCTCCACGAGTACCGGTTTCTGCACAGGGCGCAGCCGGCTGGGCTACGCACTGTTCGGCCATTTTTCCAGCTTCTTCGGTCAGGTCTTCGGCAATCTGGATATAGGACTGGCATGACGCCAACCGCCCTGGCGAATCTCGTTGCCCGCATGCACCAGCTCGACTTCCGCACAGGCCAGGCGCGCTGCGGCGCACTGCATGCCCGCCGTGTCGGCACGCAGCCGGTCGTGGCGTTACTGCAGGTCGTCGCGCAGGCGACGGGCATCGTTGACCAGCGGCGTTTCGCTCATCCGGCACTCTCCCGCCTCCAGGCGCTCGATGGCCCTGGGCCTGCGCCAGGGCAGCCGCGAGAAGCCGCTCCGGTCATTGCGGGTGTATTCGTGAAGCTCACATCCAGCCAGCACTGGGCCTTGGCGGCGCATAATTGCCGATGCGGATACCACGCTCGGCATTCAGCCTTGCAATGCGCGCCTGGGTGTCGCGATAGATGCCCTGGTCACGGGCGATTTCTGCATTTTCCCGCTGCTGAAAAGGCGTGTACGATGCGGCCGGGCCGCCATCAACCGGCTCGCCAGCACTCAGCACCAGCACCAGCACCAGCACCAGCATCCAGTACCAGTACCAGTACCAGTACCCAGGGACGCTCGCCATCCGTCGGCATGCCAGCCTGCATCAGGCCGGTATTCTGTGATGCACTCTCCTGCACCGATGGTGACGTGGCACAGCCGCCCAGCATAAGGGACAGCAACAGGGCGACGGGCGCGCAAGGACGGCGAAGCTTCATGATGAGTCGGACGGCGAGGCTTCAGGAAAACGGGCATACGCCCGACCCTGCCGGCCCGTCCAGATTCCTGTGGTTGGGTTGATCTCTGCCGCTACGTTAAGACACCCACCACGCCACGCCGTACGCCCCCCGACAGATGGCGCCCGCCACCCGACACCGCAACACGTCGCGATGTGAAATCAAGACACCAGGCTTACGCCCTTCTGGAACCAGACGAACGCGAGGGCGGGCACCGGGGAAGATCCCGGTACCCGCCCTGCTGCCCTGACCTGCCGCTGCAGGACCAGCCTCAGGGCTCATCACAGGCCAGCCCTATCAGGACCAGCCCGCCCTTCAGGGCAGGCCCCAGGGCAGCTGCATCACTTCGGTGCAACCACCGACGGGTTGATGCGGATCATGCGCGACTTCGACGGCACGCCGGCCTTGTTGAAGGCAAACACGTGGTAGAAGCCCGGAGGCGTCTGGAATTTGTTGGCCGGCAGCTCGATGTCAGACCGTTGCCGTTGACGCGGAACTTCACTTCCGAGTAGCGCTGGTCCATGTCGAACGAGTGCGTGACTGCGCCCGTCTTGATCAGCGTGACGCGGGAAATGTCAGCCGCGTCGGCCGTCGGGATGTGGATGGTGGAAGCCGGTTCGGCCACCATCGCCACATCACCCTCGCCCTGCAGCACCGGACGCTTGGCACGCGTACCGTCGGCATTGAACAGGTACGGCGGGTAGTAGATCTGGGCGTTCAGGTTATCGACCGGCCCCGGCTGGCCACCGCCCGAGGACAGGATGGTGGCGTCGGGCAGCAGCAGCGTGACGCTGTGGTAGAGACGCTTCTCGTTGAAGCGGGCACCCGGCGAGAACTTGCGGGTATCTGGGTTGAAGATCAGCGACTCGTAGTTGATCTCGCCCGCTTCCTGGTTGATTGGCTCTTCCACATCGTTGAGCAGGTTCTCGGTAGAACCGCCCGACACCAGCACGTTGCCATCGGCCATGATGGTGGCATTGCTCCACACGTAGGGCTTGGTCAGCGGCGGCAGGTCTGATCAGCTTCGGCTTGTCACCGTTGATGTCGATCAGCGTGACCGGTGCCTGCTGGGCGCTGGGGTTGACCCCCGCCGAACTGGAAGATCAGGCCCGGACGGACCATGGCAGCCGTCGAGGGTGGCCTGCCAGGCACGCCAGTATTCCCAGTCTTCCGTGCCATCCTCACGGATGCGGGGAAGTCCCAGTGGGCGCCGTGCATCTTCTACCGAGCCCTTGCCGTTGTTGCCCATACGGGTCGATCTCGCACATGAGTGCGGGTCGAAAGCCGAAGATCTTGCCGTTAGGGCGCGACGAAGTTGCGCGGGTAGTTGTTCTCGAACATGTTGCCCGTCTGGCCGTTGGGCGAAAGCTTGTACTGCGCTTCCGTATTGATGTCCAGCGCACGGAAGGTGCCATCGGCCTTGCGCAGCTCGGGAGACGTCTCCGTCGGTACCGCCCTGGATATACACCTCACCGGTGGGCAGCGTGGTGGCGGTGCCGTACCAGCGCGGCAGCGTCATCTTGTTGCGGTCCAGGGACAGTGTACCGCTGACCGGGTCGAACAGGTTGACATCCTTGTTGCCCTTGTTTGGTGGCGCGGCCATCCTTGAGCAGGTCACCGCCCAGGATCAGCATGCGGCCGTCCTGCAGCAGGATCTGGGCCGAGCAGAACAGGAAGGTGTCGGTCTGGCTGGGCAGCATCAGCTGGGCGTCGTCACCCCGTACCCAGCGTCGGATCCCACACGTCGTAGCTGAACCTGCTGCCCGGATTCTTCGTGTAGTCGGTGCCGTAGGTCAGCACGCGGCCGTCGGCCGTCAGCGCGGCGTGAATGGCCACCAGCGGCCAGTTCACGGTGGGCGACCACACACCTTTGGTTTTGTATTCGGACTGGGCGGCCGGTGTTTTTGGTGGCGTTGCCGGCATCGGCCTGCGGCGGGGCTGGGTGGTGCCATTGTTGGCGGTCGGCACTTCCGGCGTCACCGGTTTGGCCGGTGGCGTAACCAGGGGACACCGGGGTAGCAACCGTGCCACCATTGGCCGGCGCGGTGCCGGCACCATTGCCGTCGTATCACCCGCGGCCGGGCGGGTATTGGCAACATTGCCATTGCCGGCGTTGCCGCCATTCGTGTTGCCAGCCCCGTTGCTGGTGGTGTTGCCTGCACCATTGCCGGCACTGGTCGTCGGCGTACTGGAACCCGTATTGCCGTTTGCGGAGGATCCGCCTCGTGCTGCCGTTGGCGCGTGTTGCCCGTGCCGCACTGGCAGCCGTGTTGCCCGATTTGTCGCCAGTGGCATTGCCCGGTACAGACTGCGTTGTGCCCGGCGGCAGCGATGTTGCCGGCAATGCTCGTGTTGCCATCGGCCGGCTTGACGGTGTTGCCCTGGTTACCCGTGGCCCGTGGGGCCAACGGCAGGTGCAGAGGAATCGCCTCGCCCGCCACCACAGGCGGCAAGCACGGTCAGCACGGCAAGCGAGGCGAGCTTGAAGGAAGGCGTTGATACCTCGCGACGGTCAATCCCAGATGAAGAACGCTACGCAGGGGCCCTGCCCGCCCGGGCGGCACCCTCTGCCACGAACACTCGCAACCCGCAGCCCGTTCACCTTCGAGGCGATGAATGGCCGTTTGTTGCGGAACCAGCGGTAGCCGTCATGTTCCCCGATGTCTTTTCTTTCTGGCGCGGCACAATCTCACAGATTCGCCACGTCGATGTGCAACATTGCTGCCTGGCAGGGACATTTCGTGCACCGGCCTTCATGTCAAAACATCCCAGGTGCCCGCGCTCCAGGTGATGCAGCGTTTCCGGCTCATGTACCTGCGTCCCAGGGCACTGCACCGTTCACGACTCATGGACCTGCGTCCCGGACACTGCGCCGCTCCCGGCTCATGCGCCAGCGTCCCAAACGCTGCATCACCCCCGGTTTTGCACCAACTATCCCAGCGCTGCACCGATCCCGCTCGCGCACTGCAGCATCCCAACGCTACACTGTCCCAGGCTCACGCACCTGCGTTCCAGGCGCTACGTCGTCTTGGACACAAGAAGCAGAAGCACGAGGCCACACGCAAAAACGCGACCGCCCCGAAGGGAAGCCCGCGTTTTTGCGGTGTGATCCGCCGGTGTGAGTGCTGACAGCGGCCGGTTGATGTATGTGCCCGACGGCTGACGGCATATGCCCGAGTCGCAGATGCATCCGGCTGCACGACGGTGCAACGGCATCGCGCCGTTTGCTTGCAAACGCATCAGGCGGCAGCCTGCTGCTCCGGCTGGGCAGGGCGTCTGGGCGCCATCCGTGGTGACCGTGCTGCCGGACTTGATTTCTGCCGTCAGGCGGTCGGACAGGCGCAGGGCCAGTGCCACCAGTGTCATGGTCGGGTTGTTGGACGACGAGGTGGTGAACACCGACGAACCGGCAATGTAGAGGTTCTCCATGTCGTGAACCTTGCAGTTGCGGTCGACCACACCGTGACGCGGGGAGTCGTGCATCCGGGTGGTACCCATGTGGTGATAGGTACCTTCCATGTCGACCGGCCAGCCTGTGTCGTTGATGCGTGGCCCGAGCTTGACCTTTGGCGATGTTCTTGTCTTCCAGCTCCTGGCCAGCAGGGAGAAGGAGGTGTCAACCGTGTCCTTGACCTGCTGCCCCAGACGCCAGTCGACCTTGGCACGGCGCATGCCGAGCGCGTCGATGTCGTCGCTCAGGGTGACGCGGCTGTTCGGATCCGGATCCGGTTCGCAGATCAGCTCCATGGCCACGTGGCGCACCAGCTTGCGGGAGCCGGTGGTATGCGCCACCGTGTAGCCGAATGAATCGAGCGGGTGCGAGAAGATGTGCCCCAGGTCGGTACCCAGCCCCACGAACGGCGACCATTTGCCGCGCACGCGCTGGCGCATCCGGTACAGGGCGCGAACGATGTCGGTACCCTCACCCGCATACAGCGAGCGGAACCACATCTGGGCATCCAGAATGCCGTGTTCCTTCTGGCGTTCGAAAGCCGACGCGCATCTGGCCGGAAATGTCGGCACTGCTGATCTTGACCTTGTCGACGATGCAGTGGGAACTTGATGTCGAACAGCGGGTTGAGCTCTGAACTTGTCGTTGAACTCGACCACAACGTTCAGGAAGCGCGGGTGATCCTGGAGTAGCGGCCGACCAGATCGTGGCGGTTGCCGATGCCGGTGCTCTGCTGGCGGTTTGGAGGCCAGCATCAGGCGGGCGTTTTCGATACCGCCGGAGGCCAGAGAACACCCTGGCCTGCACGGGTGAAATTGCCGCCCTTCAGGGTGCGGACCTTGACGCTCTCGACCGTGCTGCCAGGGTTGCACTGGATTTCGGCAACGTTGGCCTTGAGGTAGAGCTTTGAGGAACTTCGCGGCCTTGATTTCGTCGCGATAGGGCCTCGCCCATTTTCAGCGGGGGCTGAACTGGGAGATGATCTTCGATGTTGGCCGGGTCGAACGGATAGCTGCTGGCGTTGCGTGACTGGCCGGTGGCCGGACCATGGGTGGGTTCGCCCGCCCTGGCCGACCCAGTGATCGGGGCGGTACTCGTTGGACGGTACCCGCAGGATGGCGTGGGAGCGCTCCGTAGAACGGGTCGAGGTCCTCTAGGCCGATGGGCCCAGCCGCTGTCCTTCACCCACGGACGGTGGTCGAAGGCGATCTGGTCCCACGGACGGCAGAAGCCGCCCCAGCAGTTGCTGCCGCCGCCCGGGAAACGGCTGCGGGTACCGTCGGCGAAATCGTACGGGATACCGACGCTGGGGCCGCGGTAAAGATCGGATGTGGCCTCGTCGCGGTGGTACCGCCGCTTTCGAGCACGACCGTATCGATGCCGGCCCTTTTTCGAACTCGAGGCCCATGGCGATCCCGGCAATGCCGCCGCCAACGATACAAATCTGGGTTTTGGATGACAGAGCCGGAAGCTACCTCATTGGCATCGATCAGCATGAATGGTTCTCTAGGGACGCGGTCGCGCCTGGGCGCAGACCTTTATGGCGGAAAAAGGAAAGCCCCTGCCGCCCATCTCGTGCAGGCGGGCAGGTCCTTCGATCAGTTGGATTTTCTTGGGTGCAGTATAGCCCCACGTTCCTGTAACGCGATGCCCGTTTTGCTTCAAAGTTTGATGTACCGCACTTTTTGGGAACAAAGTTCTTACTCGACCACTGATAATGGTTGCAAAAATTTTGTCAATACACCACAGATCATGAAGATAATTGTGTACAAGACCTGAGCCGCTTGTTATTTTTGTAACACTTGCGCGCCCCAGTTCGGGGCGAGACCAGCCATAGGGCAGACAGACCTGCCTCACGGGCGCCCTGTACGTCCAGTGCCAGGTCATCGCCAATGTGCAGGCAGGCTGCAGGCTCGACGCCCAGGACGCGGGCGGCCTTCCGGAAGATTCGGGGGTCGGGCTTGGCTGCACCAAAGGCCGGCGCACTGATGCTGGCATGGAAGTAGCCCCAGCGGGTGCGGTGGATATCGGCGTTGCCGTTGGTGATGGCAGCAATGCGGTAGCGGCTGGCCCACTGCGCCAGTACCGGTTCGACATCCGGCCAGGGCGTGACCTGCTGGCGTGCGTCGAGAAAGACGGCAAACGCGGGCTCGGCAAGGGCGGGATCTTCCCGCTGGGCCGTGAGCGTCTCGCGCAGCAGCTGGGTACGCAGCCAGCTCATGTCGTGCGCGTGTTCGGGTAGCGTCCCTTCATGTGCAGGACACTGGGGTTGGCTGCGACGACGGCCGCTGCGTACCGGGCGCCCTCGGGCGCAACCACTCGACCAGCTGCCCGTTGGCGTAGGCCAGTACGGGCTCGACTGGCCAGAGGGTGTCATCGAGGTCCAGGGTGATGGCCCGGATGCCCCGATACCGGAGGCTGCCCTGTATATCCTGACCCCCTGCCCTGTTCGTCCGTTCCGTTCATGCACACCTCCTCCCATGGGGCCTGCAAACCGGCGCCTGCGCAACACCCTCTGCGGCATTCCGGCCCCTGCTGCGCCGGCATGCTGGCTTTTACTTCTGGTACTGCAGCAGCAGACGTTCGTAGGCGGAGAGGATCATCTCCCACTGGAACTCGGCCTCGAAGCGCTCGCGCGATGCCTTGCGCATGCTGTCGAGACGCGTGGGATCGGCCAGGATGGCGTCGAGCTGGGCTGCAAAGCCGTCGGCACCATCGAAGAAGGCCGCGCCCGGCCCGGCCACCCAGCGGTTGAAACGGTTGTCGTGGGCGATGACGGCATTGCCGGCGCCCAGCGCCTCGACCAGCGAAGGGTTGGTCCCCCACCTGGTGGCCGTGCACATAGGCAGCCGAATGAAAGCGCAGTGCCTGCACCACCTTCTTGTCGTAGATGGCGCCAAGGAACATGACTTCGTCACCGGCGGCTGCCTTGACGGCCTGGTGATAGGCGTTGCCCGGCTCGTATTTTCCCAGCACGGCCAGCTTCAGGCCACGCGGCTTGCGCGAGAAGCCCTGCACGATTTCGAGCAGGAGTTTTCGGGCTCGGCCCGGGCGATGACGCTGAGGTACCTGCCCGGCTCCAGGCCCAGGGCCTCGACCGGTGCGGTGTCGGCGCTGCGGGACATCTTCGCGCCGCCATAGGGAATGACGGTGATGCGACTGGGACTGGTGCGCTGCGACAGGTGCACCCTTGATCTCAGGGTGATCGGCCACAGGTGATTGCCCAGCCAGGCACCGGCCCATTCGTTGAGGTAGAACCAGGCCTTCGGCCCCGTACCCCACTCTGGCGCGCTGCCACTCGATGCCATCCATGTTGATGACATTGGGCAGCCCCGACAGGCGCAGCAGCGTGCAGAAGATGGCGGTGTTGTAGCCCAGGGTCAGGCAGGGCTCGCCCGCCTTCTGGGCGTGACGGGTAGCAATCCAGTCGAACTGGATGGTGCCGGCCGGGCCACCGCGGTCGATGGGGATGTTGACGCGGTGCACGCCTCCCAGTCATCTTCGTAGATGGGACCGGTACCGTCGAGCTGGCAGTAGACGGTGACCTTCCAGCCCTTCTTCACCAGATAGAGCGCCAGGTACTCGGCAAAGGTTTCGAAGCCGCCATGGGCAGCCGGAACGCCGCGGATGCCAAGGATGCGCAGGGCGGGCGATTGGTGGCGGCGGTGCCTGCCACGGGGATGCGCTGCTCAAAACTTGACTCCCAGCTCTCGGTAGACGGTTTCCATGCCTTCAATATACCGCGTACGGTTGAGTTGGCGGCAACATGTTCACGTGCCTTGCGTCCCATGTCGGCAATCTGTACATCGCTGCGCGAGAACACGTCGGCCAGCACGCCGGCCAGCGCGTCGACATCGCCGCTGGGAAAGACCCAGCCGATTTCGGGCGTGATCATTTCGGGGATGCCGCCGATGTCGGCCCCACGACGGGCTTGCCGCTGGCAAAGGCTTCCAGCACACTCATCAGGGCATTCTCGTACCACTCGGACGGCAGGACCAGGGGCACGGGCGCCACGGATCTGGTTCCAGAGGTTGTCGCCCGAACAGAAGCCCAGCCATCTCGATGCTGTCGGCACCGGGCATGGCCTGAGTTCCTCTTCCAGCGGGCCGGTTCCGGCCACGCGCAGCCTGACGCCGGCCTTTGCAGCAGCCTTTGCCAGCGTGGCCACCCCTTTTTCGGGCGCCAGCCGGCCGGCAAACAACACGTAATCGCCCGGCTCGTAGGAGGGGTGAAGCTGCTGGCATCGACGTAGTTGGGCACGTAGGGTGACCTGCCACTCAGGCCAGCCCCATTCGATGAGCTTGTTGCGGTAGAAGTGCGAAGGGGCCACCACCCGTCCGAGGTACTTCTGCCAGGTGTTCATGGTGCGCGCCAGACCCGATTCGAGCACGACGATGGCACTGGCACCCAGCGAGTTGCGTACGCAGCGATTTTTCAGCACGTTGACCACGGAACCGGTGCGGCAGCGCTCACAGACGCCCTTGTCGTTGAGCATCTTGTAGGCCGGACAGGCGATCTTGAGGTCGTGTGCGGTAATGACCGACGGGATGCCGGCTTCGTGAAGCACGAGCAGCATCGACGGCGACAGGTGAGTGGTAGATACAGTGCAGGTGCGCGATGTCGGCCGGAAAGACTTGAGCAGCAGCTTGCGCAGCTTGTCCTGTGCTTCGAAGGAATAGATGGCCTTGGACGCCTTGACGAGCTTGTCCTTCAGGCCATGGGCGTTGCCGAACTCCAGTTCCTCGACGAAGTATTCACTCCAGGGCGACGGCATGTTCTTCGGGTGATGCATGGACATCACGGCGGTTTCTAGCCGAGTTCCCGGAACAGGGCGTCGTGCTCGAGATAGACGACGTCGGAACTCCCACGACGGTAGTGGTAGGAGTTGAGCGACAAGAGACGAGGAGCGTTTTCATGGAGGCCGACATTCTACGGTGGCGATGGGGTTTCGCTGTGCAATAGTGCGCCTCCGGGCGAACACGTAACGCATGATGCCCTGGAAGTGCCTGGATGCGAGAGAAAGCGGGCAGGACGGCGCAGGCGGGCGCCGACGGCAGGGCACACTTCTGCAGCAATCGTTGCGGAACTACGACACACATCGCCGAACATTTCGGCCGTTTCTTACAGCAAATGCCAACAAAATCAACGCGCTTACTGGAAGCCTGCGTGACAATGGCTGCAAGCCGTTCATGAAGGATCGCAAATGACGTTTCAGAACTGTTACCGGTTCATGAAGTCCCCTCCGCAACAGCTGAACGATCGTTAGCATACTCCCCATTCTGGATCTGTCCGCTGGGACTTCCAGCCATCGTGGGCATGAACAGGAACAGGTCAGCCGCCCCGGGGCAGCGGATCCGGCAGATCTCACCCCTGATGATTCTTTGAGCAGATCCCTGCTACCGCCATGAAAACCAAGATCGCATTTGTTGTGATGTCGGCCATCCACAGCCCGGAATCGGTGGCTCAGCTGGCCCGCGCCCTGGCGCCTCACACTGTCGTGGTGCATCGCTGATTTCAGCCAGACGCCCGACTTTCACGTGGATGAGCCGAACGTGCGCTTCGTGCCCAGCCCGAAACGAACCGGCTGGGCCATCTGGGGCTTCTCGGAAGGGATCTTCCACGCCATCCGCTACGCATACGAGAACCTCGAGTTCGACTACCTGCAGATCCTGAGCCCGACCTGCCTGCCCATCAAGCCGGTCAGCGCCCTGGAGGCCCACGTCGCCGCCAATACCAGCGACGCCGACTTCGCCTCCATCGACATGCTGGCCGACGAGGACGCACTGATGTCGGTGTCGTACCGCGGCTTTGCGGGTGAAGAGACTTGCCACCGCCTGCTGCGCCGCAGTGGTGATGTACTTCAACAATACGCCCGAGCGGCGCGACATCGCCGGGTGCAGCTGCGCACCGGCGGCAACCTCGACGCAGACGGCAGGCTGCGCCCCGCAGCCCGCATCGCCCGCTTCGTCACCCGGCTGCTGGTCAATCCCGGTGCTGGGCGGCCACGTGTTCACGAAACGCTTCCCCCCATTCTACGGTTCGACCTGGTTCGGTGCCCGCCGGCCGGTCATCGAGTGGCTGCTCAAGCGCTTCAACGACGAAGACATCCAGTCGCACTTCCCCAAACTGCGCATCGCCGACGAATTCCTCATTCCATCGATGCTGCATCAGGCCGTGGTCGAAAAAGGCTTCCGGCAGGGGCCGTTCAATCACTGCATCGCCACCTTCATCGAGGCCAACCCGGCCTGGCTGACCGATGCCGACTTCAACCTGCTGAAGGAAACGCCGGCCTTCTTCGGGCGCTAAGTTCCCCGATGACATCCACACGCCGATCCGTCGCCGCGTGCTGACCGAGCTGGTCGGCCTGACACCGGACCAGGTGGTTCCGCCGGAAGAACAGGCACCGGTGCCCATGGTCGAGCGCGAGCTGGTCGCACAGGCTGCCTGATACGCACCAGCCCCGCCCCGTCCGGATCCGCCTGCCTCATCAGCCCCCGTTCCTGGCCCCACCGGCTTCATCATCAGACCAACCCGCCCGTTCTGGCCAGCCCGGGCGGCATGCGCCCGGCGTGTGTTGCGGGCGCTTTCGTCCCGGCACCTCATTCGGGCGTGCGGGACGGGAGGCCAGGACCGCAACGGACAGCTCAAACCGTCCGTTTCCGGCCCCTGCCGGGAGGCTGCACAGGGGGCAAAAATGTACGAAAAATGCGTGACAGGCCGGTGTGCTGTCACGTATCGAAACGAAACAGCCCGAGACACGCATGTTTTGTGATGATTTCATGCGCCGGCCCGCAAAAAGGTGACTTTCATCAAACGCTGCGGGCATCGGTAGTATCATTGGGCCGTATCGAGTGAGAGGCATCCAGCAGATTTGTTGCAAAAAGTCAGCCCCTGCTGCTTCATGCTGTCCCTTTCCTCTTTCAAAGGAACCTGCGCTCTGCTCTCCATCATCGTCATCTCCCGCAATCAGGCCAACACGATCGGCATGTGCCTGGACAGCATCAGGTTGCCACCAAACAGAGTGGCATCGAAAAACTACGAGATCGTCTTCGTCGACTCCAGGTCGACGGATGGCACGCCGAGTATCGTTCGTAACCATCTGGGTCACGACGTCCGGATCGTGCGTCTGACGGGGCACACCAATGCGGCCATTGCCCGCAATGCCGGTGCTGCCGTCGCGACGGGCGACGCCTTCTTCTTCATCGACGGAGACATGGAGGTCAGGGCCGGACTTTCTGAGAAATTGCGCTGGGCGGATGGTTTGCCTCATTCACAGTGTCACCTCCGGCCAGCTGCCCGAGAAGTTCTACAGCCCCGACGGCGAGTTCCTCACCGACGGTCCCGACCGCTACAAGGTCCGGGCCGACGGCTACCGGAAGCGAGCTGGGCGGCATTTCGATGATCAGCCGCAAAGCCTTCGAGAAGGTGGGCGGCTTTGCCACCGAAATGCGCGTCAACGAGACCAGGAACTGGGTCTGCGCCTGTGCGAGGCCGGCTACGGCATCTACAGTCTGGCCACCACCATGTCCACCCACCATACGGTGGACTACTTCCAGTGGCGCCGGCTGGGCAAGATGCTGCTCGACGGCAGCATGTGCTACCCGGGGTGGTGTTCCGCCGTCACTGGATGCACAAGAGCTACTGGCCGCTGCTGATCTCGCACCAGCGTCCGACGGCCGTGTTCGCCCTGTCCATCCTGCTGGCCATTTTCGTGAGCCCCTGGTGGCTGCTGCTGTTCTTTGGCTACGTACTGGCCAAGAACCTGCGCCGCCCCGGCGTGAGCTTCCTGCAGGATCTGGTGGGTACCGCCACGCGCAGTTCGGGCTTCCTGCTGGGGGTGCCGTTCTTCTACCCCCGGCATGTGCCCAACAGCGAAATCCACTACACGGTGGAAGAGCCGGTGCACCACGACGAGGCGCAGAAGGCCGCGCCGGAGACAGGGGCACAGTCGCAGCAGGCTTCGAGCAGGCCTCACAGGCCGCCAATCAGTCCGGCCAGCCAGCGGCCGGATCCCGTCCGGCAGCCTGACGCAGGGGCAGCCTGTCGAAGGCCACTGACCCGTCGCTGCGCCTCAGTGGCGCCCCGGAAGCGATCCATCGTGATGATGGGTCGCTTTTTTGTTGACGGATGCAGAAACGCCCGGAGAACCGGGCGTTTCTGTTTGAGACGTTTGAGACGTTTGAGACGTTTGAGACGTTTGAGACGTTTGAGACGTTTGAGACGTTTGAGACGTTTGGGACGCTTGGGACGCTTGGGACGCTTGGGACGCTTGGGACGTTGGAGGCGTCGGAAGGCTTGAGGGGAGCGCCGGGGAAGGCTGTCGGCAGATCCCGGGCGGGCTGGACGCCAGCACCTCGTTCAGGCCGTCGCTGTGCGCAACTCAGGCTGATCGTACCTGGATGCTCAATCAGGCATCGCGACAGAAAGCCAGACCGATTCACACTCAGGCATCATGGTGCCGCCCAAGCCAGGGCCGTGCCTCGATCAGGTCATTTGCAGCGGCGCCCAGGCCAGGGCATATCCCCGGCCATCGCAGCACCGCCCGGGCCATGCTCGGTCAGGCCGTCGGGGCGCCGCCAGCCGGAGCGGCAGGCTCGGGCTCGCCACGGCGGCGGCGCAGCACCGCACTGAAGATGCGAACCTCTTCCGGCCGGGGACGCAGCACGAGGCCGAGCACGACCCATAGGCCAGCGAGGCCAGCACGATACGCCACCACCACTGCGGCATGACGCCATTCAGGTACCAGGCCACTGCCAGACCCCACGGCGCTGGCAAACGACAGGACGCGATGTGCCCCATGTCCAGCTGGTAGGGAAGCCGGTGCGACGCAGCCAGTAGAGCCACCATGACGTTGGCCACCACCAGGCCGGCGCAGTTGGCTGCCGGCAGGGCCGCAATGCCATACTCAGGCGCCAGGGCAATGCCCAGCAGCAGCGACAGGCCCAGGAACGCGTTGCTGAAAACCAGGAAGCCGTAACGCTCGACCGTGTGGGAGGTTCTCCAGCGAGTGGCGCCAGGATTCGAGCGCCGCGACCAGGCACATCAGCAGCACGAGCACGGCGGCATCGGCGCCATACTTGCCCTTGGACAGCCACAGGGTAGACATCCCCGCCACCCGCGGCGAAGAAGGTGGCGGCCAGACCGATCAGCACCAGGGATTGATGGTGAGTGCCGCGTTGGCCACCGTTTCGGCTTCTCGGTAGGAGTTGTTGGCCGAGTAGCGGGCAGCCATCACCGGACGGATCATGCCGTTGAAGAGCTGGGCCGGCAGGTAGCGCTGCAGCTGGTCGAAGATGGACTGGGCAAAGCCGAAGAGCGCCACCTGGATGGGGGCAAACTGGTTGCCGGCTACCAAACGGTTCACCATGCCGCCATAGGGCAGGATGATGAGCCCCTGGGCATAGCCCTTGATGCCGAAGTCGATCATGCGGCGGGTGTTCTTCTGCAGCCATTCGCGCTGCAGCGGCACATCGGTGACGTCACCGGGCCGGTTGCGGCTGGCCTGATAGACCCCCAGCCTCATGACGAAGGCACCCACGGCCTCGTTGACCACTTCGACGAGAATGAGGCTGGTCAGGTCCATGTGATGGAAGAAGAGCAGGCCCACCACGCCAATGAACTTGCCCACCGTGACCGCCGCATAGGCGGTCTGCCCCCGCTTCTGTTCCAGCATGGCTTCGAGGATCTGGAACTCGGAGTTGGAGGTGGTACGGAACAGCACGACCAGCAGGTAGAGCTGCAGCTGCACCAGCCAGCGGTCGAGGCTGACCCAGTTGGCCAGCCACAGCGGGAAGATGATCAGCACCACCACCGTGAGCAGGATGAGGGCCAGGCGCAGCCCCATGCTGTAGCCGATGAGCCGGCGCAGCGCCCACGAGTAGCGCAGGTTGAAGATTTCCGGCACGAACCGGGTGAGGATCTGCCCGGTACCCACGGAGGTCAGGGCGAGCAGCACCTCGGTCAGGCCCAGCAGCACCGAGTAGGCGGCAAACTCTTCCACCGGCAGGTTGCGGACGATGAGAAAGAGTGCACCGACCCCGGCAACGGAGGTCAGGGCCTTGCCCATCAGGAAGTGTTTCATGCCGGCGGCAATATCGCCGGGCACTATAGGGGTTGTGATCGGCGTGTTCCGGCATGGGAGACAGGGCAGAAGCAGAAAAGGGAAGGTAATCAACGGAGTGACCCGGACGGCAGGCCCGGAGAGGATCAGGGAACCGGGACGGCGGATGCGCCGCCCCGGGACAGAACCGGCAGAGGATCAGGGCGCCTCCTTCGCGAAGGTCAGGCCGGACACCGAGTTCGGGCCGACGGTATAGCGGGCCACGACCCTTGTCATCGAAGCTCAGGCTGACGGTCTGGCGTTTGGGGCCATCGATGACCTGGCTGCTGTAATTGTTGACCTGGGGCGTACCACCGCTGATGCTGGCCAGGCTGGCCTTGAACTTCTCTGCCGGCCAGGGCAGGCATGTTGAGGGTGATCTCGACCGCATCGCCATCACGGTTGACGGCCCAGACGCTGTAGCGGCTGCGGTCCTGGCTGGCCATGACCGTCCCCGAGCCGAGTAGCCGCCCGCATAGCCTGAAAGGATTGCCGCTGTCGACCCGGGTGGCCAGCACGTCGGGCAGAGCAGGGTTTCACGCAGCAGGGCGTAGGCATGCATGGGCACCGACGGGTAGTAGGCAGACTGGCCCGACGGCAGGTGGAACATCGGCCAGGGCCGGTGGTACCGTGCAGGCGTGCAGATCGCCGCCCTTGACCCTGCGGCAGCTGGGTGGTGGTGATGATCAGGTCGGACACGCCGATGGCGGCGCCCAGATCGGCCGACTGGTGCCAGTTGCCATTCCAGGCCTCGCCCCTGCCCTTCGGGCCAGCGGGCATGCTCGGTGACCCAGAAGCCGATGTCCTTTTTCGGGCACACCGCCCGTCTTTGCGTCTGCCGCAGACTGGCAGAGATGGTCGATGCGGTTGGTGACCGGCGGGCCGTCAGGCTCGCCATCGTAGTAGAGTGCTGTGGCATACGCGCTGACGCCGTCGTCCTTCAGGCCCTTGGCCACGGCGACGTTGTACTGCGAGGCGTTGACACCACGGTCGGCCTGGGCGTCGAAGTCGGCCATCATGGCCACGAAACGCGCGCTGGATCGACCTTGCGCACGGACTCCATGACGGCCCGGGCACGCCCACGTACAGGTCGGGAATCCACTCTCCTCGAAGCGGTCCAGCTCGTTGCCCAGCTCCCAGCGCAGCACGGGCACCTTACGGTCGAGGATGTGCTTCGTGAGTTCGCCAGCCTCGCGGGCCATGACCTCCTGCGACACCAGCTTGTCGATGTCGCCCTTCATGTTGAGCACGTGCAGACCTGGCCGCCGGTCTGGTGGACGAAAGTCGAGGTATTCATCGACCCCGAACTCGATGCGGGGCAGCTCCGTCCAGTCGTTGATGCGCACCGGTACCCGCTTGGCCACGGCGCCGACCGACTTGTGCCAGCGGTGATAGTTGGAGGTGGTGCCGCCCGGATAGCGGTAGGCGCCGGGGAAGTGATCCTTCAGGAAGGAGACGACCTCGGACGGACCTGCTGTTTGGCCGGATCCCACAGCGAGAGCTGGAACTCGGTGTCTTTCGAGGTTGAAGCCGAAGTACTCGGGGCCGATCTGTTTGACGGCCTTGTCGGAGACGGTGAGCGAGAGACCGTCGGCGCCCCTTGTTGACGGCGACGGGCTTGCAGTCGCCACCGGCGCTGGGCGCTACGGTTGACTTGCAGCCGGCAAGGGCCAGCCCGAGCGCCAGCACGAGCGGCAGCGTACGGAAGGTCTTGACATCGGGGTTGGTCATGGCTTGTGCCCACGTTCGAAGTTGGGAGGCAGTGCCCCGCACAGAGGTGCACGGCCCCGCGAAGAACACCCGCAACCCGCCCGCGCACCAGAATGGCGCCAGCAAGAGCAACGGGCACACGACAGACGCACGGCAACGGGCCGACCGGCGGGCGGGCGCTCCCGCAGCCGGAATGGTGCCACGCAGGCCGGCCCCGAAACGTGAAATGGGTCACAGCGCGACAGACAGGGCCAGCCGCCGGCGCCTGATTGCGCCGTGCGCGGACCGCAAGGGCGGCCGGTTCCAATTGTAAGGCGAGCGGTGCCGCTGTGCCATTTGAGGACTCGGCGCCTGTCGTGGAGAGATTTCCTTCGATCCGACGCCGGCAGATACCTGCACTGGCTGGCAGGCGACGCAACACGCGCGCCACGCAATACACAACCCCAGCCGACGAACGGTGACACGAAAATTCACCAAATTGAGAAGATCCCCCGGGTGCAGGCATGGATCACGGCCGGGGCGCGGCATTTTTCACGAAACACGCCAGAAAAGCCGGAAAAAACCTTGGCTTTTCTTTACATCTTCCGCTCTGTCTTTTTGCGGTATACCGTTCATCCCGTGTTGTTTAACAACCAACTTTCCGGTCCGTAGAGTTCGCTTCGCATCACACACACATGCAAAACACCTTTGCAACACGGTCGGTCGACATCTTCCCGATGAGGCCGGTTCAGCAACACACAACAGACTCTACAGCATCACTGAAAACCGGTTGGTACATAACGATGAATCCCTGTGCGCCCCCGCGGCGCCCTGCTGACGCAGCCCCGTGCGCTGGTGGCCCTGTGCCCTGAGCGCTGCCGTGCTGGCCGCCTGTGGTGGCAATGGCAGCAAAGGTGGCTCGCCCCCGCCCCGGGCGCCTCTGCCCAGGGTGAGAACGGCATTGCCCTGAAGGCCGTCGCCCGCGTGGAAATGACGCGTTCGCCGTCCTTCAAGGCTGATGGTGCCCAGGGCGCCTCGCACAACGGCCAGGTGCCACCGGCTACCGCCTGGATCGCACGATGGGTACGTACCGCAACGGCCACGTGCAGCATGCCATCTGGCGCGTGAACGGGGTGGACAAGGGCTGGGGCCCGCACTACACCACCACCCAGGCCGACCTGGGCAAGACGGTGATCTACGTCGAGAAGGTGCTGGGCAATGACGGCAGCACCCGCGAATTTGCCACGCCGGGCGCCGTGGTGGTTGCCTCGGTGGGCGTGCCGGTAACGGTGCCGCAACAGCAGACGCAGAGCAAGCCGGGTTATCCGGTGGTGAACAAACAGCCACTGACCAGCGTGACCACGGGCAAATCGGTGCCGGGCAAGCAGCTGGTCCGCACGATGGGCAGCTATGGCAACGGCCACGTGCTGAACGCCATCTGGAAGGTCAACGGTGAAGCCAAGGGCTGGGGACTCGCACTACACGCCGACCGCCGCCGACGTGGGCAAGACCGTGGTCTACACCGAAGAGGTGCTGGGCAAGTCCGGCGACAGGGTGAACTTCACCGCCGCCCCGGTGATCATCGTGGCCTCGCTGAACGAAGCCGCCCCGGCCCCGGCTGCCGCCAAACCGACCCCGGCTCCGGCCGCGCAACCGGCCCCGACGCCGGCACCGAGCCCTGCCCCTGTCGGCCAAAGCCTGGCTATCCGCTGGCCGACAAAATGCCGGTGACCAATGTGACCGGCCAGTCGGTGCCGGGCAAGCAGCTGAGTTCGCACGATGGGGTGCCTACACCAGCGGCTACGTGCTGAACGCCATCTGGAAGGTGGACGGTGTGGCCAAGGGCTGGGGCCCGCACTACACGCCGACCACGGCCGACGTCGGCAAGAGCGTGGTGTACACCGAAGAGGTGCTGGGCAAGTCGGGCGACAAGGTGAACTTCACTGCAGCACCGATTGCCATCGTGGCAGCCGCCCAGACCGCCGCCCCGGTGGCCACGCCGGCCCCGGCCGCGAAGCCCGCCCCAACGCCGGCCCCCGCACCCTGTGGCTGCCGCACCGGCTGCCAAAGGCACGGTGAACTCGGTACAGGAAATCATCAACGACATGAAACTGTACAACGAGGGTGAGCTGCGCGGTGTGGACAAGGGCATGGGCTGGGCCACCGGTCCGGGCTTCGTGGTGATGGGCAACAACCCGCGCGGTACCAACACGCCGAGCTACTGGAAGCCTGCCAACACCCAGTTCAAGAGCAACGCCACCTGGAACGCCGTGATCCCCTGGCTGGTGGTGTTCGATGGTACGGGCAACGCGGCCAGCAACACCCGCGTGCAGCTGCGCGACATCAAGCTGTACATGAAGCGCAAGTCGACCGGTCGCTGGAAGTGATCCAGAACATGGCGGTGTCGGGTGAGGACTATCCGAAGTCGCTGCAGGGCAGCAACACGGTCAAGGCCAACATCCGCTACGAAGCCGATGGCACCCGCTCGCTGAAGCCGAACGGCAACGACCGCGTCTTCCACGGCTGGGGCAGCCCGATCAAGTTCGACGCCTGGGATGTGAAGGCCCTGCTGACCACGGTGCAGGCCCGTCTGGTGCTGGACAACCCGAACGGTACGGATGACCGCAGCCGCGCCAAATACCTGATTCACGTGGGTGCCGACTACTATCCGGAAGTGACGACGCGGGTGGGTGCCACCGCTCCGGCCTACTACTTCCCGGGTGTGGGTGTGTCGCGGGCCAAGTATGTCCGCAACGACTGGCGCGCCTTCAACTTCTCGACCATCGACGCCGGCCGGCCGGAACCGGGTGGCTCGATCTCGACGAGTGAGCTGATCAGCAACCCGCCCCCGCTGGAGTAAGCAGGGAACCGGACCTGCCGGGCAGCCTGCCAGCAGCATGGCCCTGCCCGGCGGTGAACACGCGCGGAAACCTTATTGCAGTCCTGTTGTTGTGTGCGTGTGGGAGGGGAGACCGGCACGGTCTCCCCTGATCCTTTCCGGCGCATGCATCTGACCTGCGCCACACGCCCCTGGCACCACCGTGGTGCGGTGGCCATCTGGTGGCGTACCGGCCATCTCCTCCATGACGATGCCGGCATCGTCTGCAAGGCAACGGGCACCCGAAGGTGCCCGTTGCGCTTTCCTGGATCTGTACGGATACCGGTGAATCAGCGGCGGCGATTTCGGCCGAATTCGTCGAGATCCAGACCGTTGGCCGGTTCGTCGTCATCGGCGAACATCGGACGGGTACGCGGTCCGGAGATATCGTCGACGAGTGGCTCCGGTCCACGCCTCCGGCCCTGGCGAGCACTCCGGCCCTGCTCGATCTCCTTCTGCAGATCGTAGACGCTCCATTCGGCATCGTCAGCGCCTTCGCTGCCCGGCTGGGCCTGCGGACCGAAGTAGCCGGTACGACGGGCACGCGGACGCGGCAACGGCTGCCCCTCTTCCGGATAGCCCGGCCCCTGGCGGTGACGTTGCCCCTGGACCAGCCCTCCCGGTACACCCTGCGGCGGTGTCATCGGGCGCTGCCCCAGGTCAGGCTGCTGCCAGGGCGGTACGGCACCCGCAGAGGTCGGCCCCATTGGAGGCATCGATGACGGGCCCTCACGACCGGCTGGCGCACCGAAGGGTGACTGGCTGGCCGGATGGAGAGCCCCCGGATAGCCGGCCCCCGACACACCCGGCGCGCCAGGACCACGCATGCCCGGTGCGGACATGCCAGGCTGGACTGCCCCCGGATACGGCTGGCCGGGACGCTGTACGCCACCCGACGGCGTGTGGCCCGGTGGCGGGAAGACCGGCTGTTGCGGGTGAGCGCCGGGAACCTGCTGCGAAGGGCCGCCGGAAGGCTGCTGCCCTCCTGAACGCGGGGTGTACGGTGTCTGCGGATAGCTGTTCCGCATCTGGGCCTGAGCCTGGACTTGAGGTTGAGCTTGAGCTTGAGCTTGAGCTTGGGCCTGGGCCTGGGCCTGGGCCTGGGCAGGATGATCGGCCGGGGCCCCCGGCGGCGTGCGGGACCACGGTGGCGGCATGCTGCCCGGATGCGGGGTTCTCTGAGCCCCCATGGGCGGCACCGCAGCACCACCGGCCAAAGCCCCCGGCCCGACCGGACGGCCTGCGGGAGCGCCCCTGCAAAGGCGGCACCGGCGAGGGTGCTCCCTGGGCAGGCGTACGGGCAGCCGGACGGCTGACCGGCCCTTTTCGGGAAGGCCGACTGGGCCGACGCACCGGCAGCAGCCAGCCCGGCCATGGCCTTCGCAGCCTCGCTGGCGGCATCCGGCGCAGCGGCGGCGGGAGCGTCCGCCCGGGCTGCACCTGCCGGCGAGCCGGCAGGAACACCACCGGGGAAGGCGCTGGTCGCGCCAGCACCTGCTGTTGCACCCGCCGCTGCGGCTGCGGCGACACCGGCCCCCATACCGAGGCAGCAGCACCCACTGCACCTGCAGCGCCTGTCCCTGCGCTCACACCTGCCGCCGGAGCCGAAGCGCCGCCGGCAGCACCATGACCGGCCGTACCCTGACCGGCAGATCTCTGACCGGCAGAGGCGGCACGCGAAGCGCCGCCCTGCACCGGCATGCCGCTGCGGGCAAAGGCCGAGGTGGCACCGGAACCGGAGGCTGCAAAGTTGGCCGAGGCCCCTGCTGCTGCAGGACCAGCGGCGGCGGGACCAGAAGCGGCGGCAGGGCCGGCAACAGTGGCTGGACCTGCAACGGTGGCGGGCCCGGCGACGGTGGCCGGACCGGCCGCCGCAGCACCGGCGTTGGGATCATGCCCCAGCTGCAGGCGCTGCTTCTGCCAGGCCAGCTCCTGCGGCGACAGCACGCCCTCGGTGGGGAAGATGTCCTTCATCACACGGCCATGGCGCGGATGCGAACCGGCCGCAGCCTTGCCCGCCTGAAGCAGGTCGGCCTTCGTGGGCGACAGCGGGCCGTAACGGTAGCGCCAGGCGACCAGACCCAGCGTCAGCGACACGATGAAGGCATGGCTGACCAGCACGATGGCACTGTTGGAGTACATGGCCATCAGCAGTGTGACCGCCAGGCTGGACATGAGCATCCGGCACAGCACGCGGTCCCAGGCGGTCTGGGCCTCGTGGAAGCTGCGGGCCACGCAGCGCATGGCGCCGAAGAAGATCATGAAGTACAGGATGAACCCGACGATGCCGAAGTCCCACAGCACGGTGGAGGTGGTGAGCAGGTCGATGTACATGCCCGGGTGGGCCAGGAACATGTGCCCCGGGTCGGGCACCAGGCCGTCCACACCATAGGACGAACCGATACCGGTTCCGAACAGGGCCTTGACCGGTTGTTCCAGGACTGCGACTCGAACCAGTACGGCACGGCCGTCAGACGGTTCACGCCGGTGGCGTAGTAGCCGCGGTTGCCGAGGTTGTATTCGAGGGTGTCGCGCAGGTTCTCGTCGAGCGACATGTTGGCGATGTCGCCGGACACCTGCACCATGAAGTAGAAATAGCCAAGGATGGCCCCAAACACGAGGGTGGCCACCACGATGCCGAGAAACGCCAGCGGCCGCTGGCCACCAGGTCGAAGTAGGCGGCAAACAGCACCACCGGCATCATGATCATCACGACCTTGGTTTCGCCCAGACCCAGCGGGACGAGCAGGCCGATGGACAGCAGCAGTGTCCAGAAGCCGCTGAGCAGCTCGCGCCAGGCCAGGAAGACACCGAACACCACCATCACGATGATCATCGCCATGATGGAGCTGGCCCCCGCCGGTCATCGAGCCCTCGAAGGAGCCCACGATGATGTCGAAGGGCACGAAGCCGGGCTTTGTCATAGCCCATGACGCCGGGCACCAGCACCACACGCTGGTAGAGCGTGAAGGGCAGCTGCACCAGGCCCACGCCCAGAATGAACAGCAGCCAGTGACGAACCTGCTTTTTCGGTGAAGGGCACCACCGCCATCAGGAACATCACGCCCCAGAAGTGGAAGTAGCGCTTGGCACCGGCAGCGATTTCGGCCAGCGAACCGTCGGAGATGAAGCCCGACACCACCGCCAGCACGATGAACAGCAGGCTGGTGTAGATGAAGGGAGGCATCGGGCGCTGGAAGTGCTCGTGCCCGCGACCGAATAGAGCATGGCCGCCCCGGCCATGAAGATGCCCAGCAGCGAGAACAGCCAGGAGATCTTGGCCATGCCGGGCGAGAAATAGCCCACCGGCCCGTTGATGAGGAACACCCCGATGAGGATGAGCCAGACGGCGATGGGCAGGGGCGTTGAGCAGCAGCACACCGGCGATGCCGCCCAGCACCAGGGCGATGAGGATCAGGTTGCTGGTGGAGACCACCAGCCCGACCAGCGCCCCGATCCCGAGGAACAGCCCGCCGACCAGCAGCGGAGCCCAGGAGTGATTGCCGTTGAGCCGGGGCAGGCGGTTCAGGATCGAGGAGAAGGCCATGTCCGGTGCTTAGTTGCCAAGACGCAGGTTGGGCGGCGTGACCGACGGACCGGTACCACCGATCAGGGCGCTGGGCGCGGGTGGACTGCGACGGCGGCAGCACGGCCAGCACCGGGATGCCGGCAGCCTGCAGCAGGTCGTCGGCGCTGCGCAGCGGGACGCTGGGCGGCTTCGAGGGTGAAGGCAGCCATCATGCCCAGGAACAGGCCGAGGAACAGGCCCACGGCCACGTTCAGCACCAGGTTCGGACGGCTGGGCAGCAGCGGCACGGTAGCCGGCGAGATGACGCTGATGTTGGACAGGCCGGCACTCACGGACACGGTGGTTTCGGTCAGGCGGCGCTCGACCAGGTCGTAGGCCTTCTGGGCACTGGCCAGATCCTGCTGCAGGATGGCAACCTGGTCACGCTTGGAGCGCAGGGCCAGCACCTTGGCCTTCTGGGCATCGACCGCAGCCTGCAGTTCCTTCTCGCGCGACGTGTTGACGGCGTTGGCGGTACGGATACTGGACTTGACGCGGCTCACCTCGGTGTCGCGGCGGGTGCGCAGCTCCTGCACCTCGGCCTTGGCCTGCAGGTAGGCGGGGTGGTTGGAACCATACTGGGCAGAGACCTGGCCCAGCTTAGCCTCAGCACGCCCCAGGTCGGTCGTGAGGGTCTGGATCAGCTCGTTGGCGACCACTTCGGGAATGCCCATGTCACCGCCACGCCGACCACGTTGCTGCGCGAACGGCTCTCGGACAGGGCCGACTGGACCCTGCACCAGCTGCGAGGAGAGTTCCTGCAGGCGCTGGTTTTCGACGTCGATGCGCTCGTCGCTGGAGATGATGCCGCTTTCGCGCTGGAATTTGGTCAGCTTGGTCTGGGCCTCTTCGACCTTGGTCTTGTATTCCTTGACCTGGGAGGCAAAGCGTTCGGCGTATTCCTGCGCCGGCTTGGTCTTCAGGTCGAGGGCAGCAGCCTTGTAGGCCGCGGCAAAGCCGTTGGCGATATCGGCAGCCCCCTCGGCGGTCGACCATTCGACACCGATGGCGATGGTGGTACCGTCGGTGGAGGACGTGACCTTGATGGCCTTGAGCAGCACGGTGGCCAGCCAGTCGGTGATGTCGCCGCGGCCCTTGGTGGCTTTCTGCCAGTCGGCCTGGACCTGGGGATCCTGGGTGAGTTTCAGATCCTTGATGACCCGGTTGACCACCTGGCTGCTCTGGATCAGCTCGGTCTGGCTGGCCAGCATGTTGCGGATGGTCTCACGCGAGAACGCGGCGGTTCCGGAGACCTGGTCGACCGTGTTGGCATCGACGTAGACCGTGGTGGCGCGCCGCAGCTCTTGCTCATCAGCAGGCTGCCGACGATGGCCGTCAGGGTGGTGACGGCGACGATCGAGGCGACCAGCCAGAAGCGCGACCGGAGAATTCCAAAAAGCAAGTCGAAAACGCATAGGACTATCTGGAGTTGGCACGAGAGTGCCGATTGTGAAGGGGGCGACGGCTCAAGGCGGTGAGATATCGACACGACGGCTGTCCGGCGCGGCCAGAGACCGGTTCAGTGGGTATTTGTGCAGCAGAGCTCTGCACGGCCAGCGCCACCGGGCGGCCTGAAGCGACCACACGACGGCCATTCCCTTGACGCCGCCTGAATCCTGCATTATCCCAGCATCCCGCCGGGTGTGGGGGCGAATGTCACATGAAGCGACAGAACGGCGGTGCTGTCCCGTACCGACGGGCTGGCGGGTGCTGCCGGGTGCCGCGATGAAGGCGCCGTCGATGCAAACGCCCGACGGTCATCTGCCGATGACAGGCGACAGGTACCCTGCAGACGGCACCCGTCCGGCAGCGTCCGGGCCCGACAGCCCGTGGCCGGGCCAGACTGGGTATTACGGCAAGGATGGGCCAGATGGATTATGAACTTTGATGGCCCAATGATGCCTCACGTAGCCAGCACGTAATGTACATGTAAAAACCCGCCGAATGTTCGACACACCGTGGCGGGGCGCGCGATCCTGCTGCGAATGTGCACAGGCTGTGCGGTTGTGCCTCGTCGGGCCGGTTCCGGGCGTGCATGATCGCAGAATCCGGAAGCAGATCCGCCCATGCGGGGTTTTTTGCGATGCAATACCCCGCCGTGCCTGTGCCGCCAGCTGCGCGCAAGGCCAGAATCAGGGACAATCCCGGTTTCAGTGTCGGATTTTCTGCACGCACCGTTCGTTTCACCCGTTTTCATCGACCCTCTCCTGCCAACATGAACAACCCGACTGACCACGCTCCGGCTGGCTCTTCCCCGAATTACGCTGGCGGCCGCCAGGCGTCCGCGCACGGCCCTCGTTCGGGACAGCGGTGGCGCCAGGCTGCCCGATTTCAATCCGGCCAACCGCAAGACCCTGATGATGGGCGGCATCCTGGTGGCTAATGGCAAGCTGCGCCAGACCAGATCGATCTGGTGCTCAACGAGCAGCGGGTGACCAACCTGCGCTTCGGCGAGACGGCCATCCGCATGCGCCTGGTGTCGCACGCCGACGTGGAAGAGGCGCTGGCCATGCAGTTCGGCTATTCGTCGTCGCGCGCCTCGGCGCTGGCGCTGCCGGACAAGGTGACCAGTGCGGTCAACCCCTATTCGCCGTTCGCCGAGAGCGCTGCGCGGCCTGCGCAGCCAGCTGATGACACGCTGGTTCGATTCGCCGGACCGCTCCATCCCGGCCATCACCAGTGTGGACCGGGGAGACGGCAGAGCTTCGTCTGCGCCAACCTGGGTGGCCTTCTCGCAGATCGGGCAGCGTCCGCTGATCATCGACGGTGACCTGCGTCACCCCACCCAGCACCTGAACTTCGGCCTGCGCAACCAGATGGGCCTGTCGGGCATTCTGAGCGGCCGCGCCGGTCTGGAAGAGGTGATGGAGTTCCCGACGCTGCCGAACCCTGGCCGTGCTGCCGTCGGGTCCGCAGCCCCCGAACCCGCAGGAGCTGCTGGGCCGCGACATCTTCATGGACCTGCTGCAGACGCTGTCGGGCACTGCGACGTGATTCTGGTCGACACGCCGTCGGCACAGGAAGCGTCCGATGCCATGGTGATCGGCCAGCGCGCCGGGGCCGCGCTGATCGTGGCCGCCGCAACAGGACGAAGGCCACCGAGATTGCCCAGCTGGCTTCCGTGATGGCCAGCTCGAACATCGCGCTGCTGGGGGCTTCGCTGAACGAGTATTGAAGCCAGACGCCGCCTGCGTTGCCCGGCCGCCCTGCCCCAGGCCGCTTGCTCTTACCGGGCCGGGCGGCTTTTTCATGTGCGCCCAGCATGGGCGCACACCTGCGGGTGCAAGTCCGCCACAAGCTGGCCACAGTGAGTGAAGTGAAGCGCAACTGCACAAGGGCGACCGAGTGTGGGAAGGAAGCGTGGAGCGTAATCTGCGGGCTGATGTACAAGAACCGGATACAAGTGCGTTGCCGAGCAGGGCGAGCGGGCAGAAAACCGCGAAGCTCTTGTGGTCAAGGCGAGGTTGCGTAGATCCGGCGGTCGTGCAGAGAAGGTGTGCGTTCTTACCTGGGGAGATCTCGCCTTATGCTCGAAAGGGCGACGGTGTCGAGCCGGAGCGAGAAGTCAGCAGAGGTCGTAGTAGCAGGACCAGCCCCATGATGGGACACAGGTCAGGCGAAGGACCGAACGAGAGGATGTTGACAGGATCATGTCGATGTCAAAGGCCATGCATCAGAAGCCTCGCACGAGTGGGGCGACATGCAGTGAGCAGGGTGAAGTCTCGAGGGGCGCATGTCGTGATGAAGCCTGCGGCCCGCGACATGACACCGAAGACACAGGAGCAGGGCTGCTCGATGCAGTTCTGAAAAGAGCCAATATGCAGCGGGCGTGGAAGCGGGTGAAGACCAATCGGGGAACGGCTGGTGGATGGTCTGGACATCGACCAGACAGCCCGGCAGCTCAAGACCGAATGGCCGCGAATCCGCGAAGCACTGTTGTAGGGGACGTACCGGCCCAGCCCGGCACGACGGGTCATGATTCCGAAGCCGGGAGGTGGACAGCGAGCTGGGCATCCCGACGGTAACGGACAGACTGATCCAGCAGGCACTGCTGCAGGTACTGCAGCCGAAGATTGATCCGGGCTTCAGTGAACACAGCTACGGCTTTCGGCCGGGACGGTGTGCGCACGACGCGGTGTTGGCCGCGCAATCGTACATCCAGTCCGGCAGGAAGATCGTGGTGGATGTCGATCTGGAGAAGTTCTTCGACCGGGTCAATCACGACATCCTGATGGATCGCGTCAGAAAGCGCATCGGAGATGATGGCGTATGCCGTCTGGTCCGGGCGTATCTGAACGCGGGAATCATGGATGGCGGCGTGGTCGTAGAGCGGCACGAGGGACACCGCAGGGGACCGCTGTCGCCACTGCTGGCCAACCTGCTGCTCGATGAGGTGGACAGGACGCTGGAGGCGCGCGGGCATCGCTTCGTTCGGTATGCCGATGACTGTAACGTGTACGTGCACAGCCGCCGGGCAGGCGAACGGGTGATGCAGCTGTTGCGCCGGCTGTACGGCAAGCTGCATTTGCGGATCAACGAATCCAAGAGTGCGGTGGCCAGCGTCTTCACTGGCCGCACGTTTCTGGGCTTCAGCTTCTGGATGGCCCCGAAAGGGAACGTCAAACGGAAGGTGGCCCGGAAAGCCGTGATGGCCTTTCAGGCAGCGTGTGCGCTGGCTGACCCGCCGCAGTGGCGGACGCAGCATGCAGTAGGTGATCGATGGGGCTCGCCCATTGCTGCGGGATGGAGAACCTATTTCGACTGGCGCAAACCACAGGCATCTGGCGAGAGCTGGATGAATGGATACGTCACCGGCTGCGGGCCATCCAGCTCAGGCAGTGGAAGCGGGGCAAGACCATGTTCAGGAGTTGTGCGCCATGGGCGCAAGCACGGAAGTGGCCCGGAAAGTGGCGGCAAACAGCCGGCGCTGGTGGCACAACAGTGCGATGCTGCTCAACAGCGTGCTGACCCTGTCGCGGTTCGGACAGTCTTGGCCTGCCCCGTCTGGCATCATCCTGAATGTCCTCGAACCGCCCGGTGCGGACCCGCATGCTGGTGGTGGCAGGGGTGCAGCCCAGAGGGCTGCCCCTGACGCCGGTGAACCCGCGCAGGGACAGCGAGGGCCATGACACGCCCCGGACATGGCCACAACACGCGCCAGAACGGGCGTCTGTCTGATTTTTGCAGCATGACGGCGCTTTTAGCCTGTATATTCTGACGGTTCGCGCCGGAGATCACCGGGTGCGCCCGGGATCTTCGCCCCTCGTAGTGTGTGCGTGTCACGGTGCGTGCCACGGCTTGCCCCCTGGGGCCTTTCGGCATCCATGCCCGGCATACGGGGAATGGATGGCCGGAGCGCCCGGTGGAAGATGCCTCACCCTGGACACCACCGCCCGATGCCGACTTCCCTGCCCGCCCTTCTGCCTGTGCTTGGCCTGCTGGCCACGGCGCTGGCTGCCTTTGTCATCATCCTGAAGGGCTGGTGATTCCGGTGCCGCTGGCGCTGCTGGTCTGCGCCTGGAGCTGTCTGCTGGCCGACCGGATCGTGCAGGCGCACCGGCCGATGGCGCTGTCGCTGGGGTATTACCCGAACCGCTGGCCAGCGGTGCTGAGCGGGTGACCGTGTGCATCCTGGTGATCACGGCCTTCGTGTTCCTGACGTACTGGACCATCCATCTGGCCTCGTCGAACGACCTGCGTGTGTTTCTGGTGCGGATCGAGGATTCGCTGGAGGTGCTGCGGCAGGCGCTGCCCGAGGCGGCGGCACGGCTGGTGCCCGAGAACTGGGCCGACCTGAAGGCACAGCTGTTCAACTTCGTGCGCAGCAGGCGGCGGTACTCGAGCAGCGTGGGCGGGGCGGTGGTGCACACCATCGTGCAGTCGCCGTTTGCCATTCTGCTGGGGGCGCTGGCAGCGGTATCGACCTGGCAGCCACACCGGCTGCGCTCGGACGAGCTGTTCATCGCCCGGCTGCTGGTGGTACTGGAGCGGGTGGTGATTGCGCAGATGCGCATTGCGCTGTTCAACACGACGATGACGGCGCTCTATCTGTTCGTGCTGCTGCCGATGTTCCATGTGCAGCTGCCGTTCCGGGGGCTGCTGTGCATGTTCACGCTGCTGACCGGAGTGCTGCCGGTGCTGGGCAACCTGATGGCGAACACGGTGCTGTCGCTGATCTCGTTTGCGGTGTCGCCGTGGGTGGCAGTGGGGTCGCTGGTGTTCCTGATTCTGATCCACAAGCTGGAATACGTGATCAACGCCCGGACGGTGGGCTCGAAGATCCACATGCATTCGTGGGAGATTCTGGCGGCCATGCTGACCGGCGAGTCGCTGTTCGGGGTGCCGGGGCTGGTGACGGCGCCGCTGCTCTATCCGTTCTTCAAGCGCGAGATCGGGCGGATCTGGGCACAGATCAGTGCGCGCACGCCGGCGGTGCAGACGCCGCATGGTGGTGCGGGAGGTGGCGCCAGGGGCCGACGGGGGCGGACGGCGTCGCAGAAGAATAACAGCCCGGCCGGGGAGCAGCGACCTGCAGCCCATGCCCCTCAAACGGGCAACAATTCCACAGCCGTCAGGGTCCATTCCCCGAACTGGGTGACGGCCTGCAGCTGACTGGTGCGGAGCACAGGACAAGGATGCCCTGATGAATGTGAGAGGCTACCGCCCCGGCCCAGCCACAACTGCTGCGAATTACTGCAAACTACCACGAATTTCGGGAATTGCCGCGATATACTGCGAACTGCCACAAAAAGTCGCCAAGGCCGGCAGAGGCAAAACACAGAGCCAGCCTCCCGGGAGTGAGACCCCGCCAGAGTCAGCGGCCACGGCTGGCGTTGACCTGGGCTTCCTTCTCGAGCAGAACCTCCCAGCGCTCCATCATGTCCAGCAGCTTCGCTTCCTTGTCTTCCAGGGCGGTCTGGAACGCCTTGATGGCGTCGGGCGGCTGGCGGAAGAAGTTGGCATCGGTCATGGCCTGCTGGTCGGCGGCAATCTCGGCCTCCAGCGCCTCGATGTCGCCGGGCAGGCTCGCCAGGTCGCGCACTTCGCGGTTGCTGAGCGAGAGCTTGCCGCCCCGGGGGCGCGGGGCGCCGGCAGCTCCCGTTCCAGCACCCGCTGCACCTGCTCCTGACGTATCCGCTGCTGCGGCACCGACACCAGCCGTAACACTGGCCGAAGCGGCCGCCCCAACGGTCGAAACAGCGGCCCCTCGGGGTGAAGCTGAAGCATCACCGGCCGCACCCGATACTCTCCATGTCTGGCCTGCTCCCCCGTACTGGCCTGCCCTCCGGTACTGCCCTGAACACCCTGCCGTGCCCCTGGCTGGCCCTTGCTCGCACCGTTTCGTGTTCCGCTGCCTGCACCCGGCTGGCTGTCGCGCCAGGCCTGCCAGTCGGAGTAGCCACCGACCAGTTCCAGCCAGCGGCCCCGCCCCTGGGCGACCAGCACGGAAGTGACGACGTTGTCGAGGAAGCGCCGGTCGTGGCTGACCAGCAGCAGCGTGCCCGGGTAGGACTGCAGCATGCTCTCCAGCAGGTCGATGGATTCGAGGTCGAGGTCGTTGGTGGGTTCGTCCAGCACCAGCAGGTTGGCCGGGCGGGCGAACAGCCGGGGCCAGCAGCAGGCGGTTGCGCTCGCCACCCGACAGGGGTACGCACGGGGAACTGGCGCGGTTGGACGGGAACAGGAAGTCCCTGCAGATAGCTGATGATGTGGCGACGATCGCCGTTGATCTCGACGTAATCGGAACCGGGGCTGACGGTGTCGGCCACGGAGCGTTCGGGATCGAGCTGTTCGCGCAGCTGGTCGAAATAGGCAATCTGCAGGTTGCTGCCCAGGCGAACGCTGCCCGCGTCGGGCGGGTATTCGCCGAGGATCAGCTTGAGCAGCGTGGACTTGCCGATGCCGTTGGGGCCGATCAGGCCGATGCGGTCACCGCGCATGATGGGTGAGGTCGAGGTCGCGCACCAGACACTTGCCACCCAGGCTGATGCTGGCCTGGCGGGTTTCGCAGACCAGCTTGCCGGACCGCTCGCCGGCGTCCACTTCCAGTCTGGATCTGGCCGGTGCGCTCGCGGCGGGCTGCCCGGGCCTCGCGCAGGGCTTCGAGACGGCGGACGCGCCCTTCGTTGCGGGTGCGGCGGGCTTCGATGCCCTTGCGGATCGAGACTTCTTCCTGTGCCCAGAACTTGTCGAACTTGCGGTTGGCGACGGCCTCGGCTTCGAGCTGTTCGCTGCGCACGCGTTCGTAGGTGGCGAAGTTGCCGGGAAGCTGCGCAGCAGGCCACGATCCAGTTCGATGATGCGGGTGGCCACCTGGTCGAGAGCGCCGGTCGTGGGTGATGATGATGGCGGCAGGCCCCGCATTGATGATGGCTTCCAGCGACTCGATGGCCTCGATGTCGAGGTGGTTGGTGGGCTCGTCGAGCAGCAGCAGGTCGGGCCCAGGCGAACGCCAGGGCCAGGGCGGCGCGCTTGTTCTGGCCGCCGGACAGGCCATCGGGGCTGGCGTCCGGATCGACACCGAAGCGGTCCATTTCGGCGCGCAGGCGGGTCTGCAGCGCCCAGTAGCGGCGCTCGTCGTGTTCGTCGATGAGGCCGGCGGCAGTGCCCCGGGCGATCAGGCTGTCGAACAGCGTGGGCGCTGGCGGGAGGGCCGGCTCCTGTTCGACCAGGACGATGCGCAGGCCGTCGCGGATGACGGCGCGGCCATCGTCGAGCTGCACGCGGCCGGCGATGACGTTGAGCAGACTGGACTTGCCGGTGCCGTTGCGGCCGATCAGCCCCAGCCGTTCACCGGCGGTGAGGGTGAAGGCCGCACCATCGAGCAGCGGATGGGCACCGAACGCCAGGCCGGCGTCGATCAGGCTGAACAGGACACTCACAGAAAATTCCGGAAAAAGACAGGAGAAAACAGGGGGGCAGGCATCCGGCCGATGCCTGCACGGAAGAGACCGTCAGTCATGCGAACACACGCAATCACTGCGTGTCCGGGCCATGCCCCCATGGAAGACGCCCGCCCCGGAATACGACAGCTGTCGCCGACCACGCGGGCCATCAGGCGAGCCCATGGAAGATGCACGCTTCTTCGGAACACAGTCAGGACAGCAAGCTCAAACGTTCAGCAACTGTGTCAGCAGCTTCAGCCGGGCAGCGGCTGCGGGTGGGCCTCAGCCACGCCTTTGCGGCACCGCTGACGCGCGGGGCGAGTTTTTCGCGCACCAGGGCGTGGTAGCGGGTTGACCCAGGCAATTTCCTCCTGCGTCATCATCGCGGTGTCCATCAGGCGGGTGTCGATGGGGCTACAGGGTGAGCGGATCGAAGTAGAGGAAGGTGCCGAAATCGGTTTCTTCGGGTTTGGCCACCGGCAGGTTGACGACCAGGTTCTCGATGCGGATGCCCTCATTGGCCCGGCCGGTAGAGGCCCGGCTCGATGGAGGTGATCATGCCTTCCGCATGGCGGCGTGCGGCAGGACAGGCGCATACCAGGGAACGACCTGCGGACCTTCGTGCACGTTCAGGAAGTAGCCAACCCCATGGCCCGTACCGTGGCCGTAGTCGCACTGGTGCTGCCACATCGAGCGCGGCAGATGGCGTCGAGCAGCGGGCCGCCGATGCCATCGGGAAAGACGGTGGTGGACAGGGGCGATGTGCGCCTTCAGGACCAGGGTGTTGTCGCGTTTCTGGGCAGCGGAGGGGCTGCCGACCGGCACGACGCGGGTGATGTCGGTGGTGCTGTTCAGGTACTGGCCGCCGGAGTCGATCAGCGCATGCCGTCACCGCGGATCTCGCTGAACTGTTCGGGGGTGGCGGAGCAATGCGGCAGCGCAGCATTGGCATTGAAGCCGCAGATGGTGCCGAAGCTGGCCGGACGAAGTTCGGCTGGCGGGCACGGGCGGCGGTGATCAGTTCGTCGATCTGCAGCTCGTTGAGCACCCTCGCCCTTCTGCAGGCGTGCCTCGAAATCGGCAAAGAATTCGCACAGGGCGGCGCCGTCCTGCGCCATGGCTTCGCGCGTGTGGGCGATGTCGGCGGCCGATTTCACGCCCTTGAACAGCGTACTGGGATTGACGGCTTCGATGAGCTGCACGCGGGCGGTCTGCCCGGTGGCAGCCAGAGCATTCGTCGCAGCTACTGCACCTGCTGCACCTGGCGCAGGCGCTGCACCCGACACATTTGCCGCACCTGACGCACCTGCTGCCGCATTTGCCATTTGCTGCAGCACGGCCGCCGTGGTGGCGCCTGCCGGCGGCTGCCGGCTGCCGCTGCGCCTCACCCACCGCCAGCACGGCGGCGGGCAGCTTTGCAGTGTGCTGGCGGCTACGCGCAGCGGGTCGACCAGCAGGCTGCCGGGTGAGCGCCGCCACGGCATCGGCCACCTGTTCGTAGGGGGCCAGCGCAACTGCCGGCGCTGTGCAGGGCGGCACGGGCCTCGTCGTTCAGGCGGGTGTCGTTGACGAAGAGCGTGGCGCTGTCCGGGCCGACCAGCAGGTGGGCCAGGAACACGGGGTTGTATTCCACACCGCTGCCGCGCAGGTTGGTGAGCCAGGCGATGTCATCCAGCGAGGAGATCAGCTGGTGCGCGCCCTTTTCCTTCACGGCAGCGCGCACACGGGCCAGTTTCTGCGCAGTGGTTTCGGACACGAAGGCGGCTGGTGCACGACCACCGGAGCGGTGGGCATGGGGGACGGTCGGACCAGAAGCCGTCGAGCAGGTCGGTTTCGGCCTTCAGCTGCACACCCTTCGGTGCCAGGGCTGCACAGCTGGCGCTGGGCCGTGCGCGACAGCATGTCGGGAGCCACACCGACCACGGCGCCCTCGTGCAGCGTATCGGCCAGCATGTCCACGTGGGAGCGGACCTTGCCCAGCTTCTGCAGTTCGATGCCGGTACCGGCCAGCTGGGCCGCGGCCTGCTCCCAGTAGCGGCTGTCCACCCAGACACCGGCCGTGGTGGCCGTAACCACCAGCGTGCCCACTGAGCCGGTGAAGCCCGACACCCATTTGCGGCCATGCCAGTGCTCGGGCATGTATTCGGACATGTGGGATCGGCCGAGGGAACGATCCAGGCGTCGTAGCCATGTTGCTTCATGGCCTGGCGCAGGGCAGCCAGACGCTGGGCGGGGGTGGACAGGGAGTGAAGCGGAGTTGCGGATGCCGTCATGCCGGGTTCCTGAAGCGTGAAAGTCGATTCCGGATGTTACCCCTCGCGCCACGGGGGCATCTCTGCATGGGGAGGCTGGCGCCCGGACACCGGGACCGGTGACGCCACCGGCCCCGTCAATCAGTCCACGTCACGCAGCATGCGGTTGAGCACCGGCACCAGGACCAGCAGCAGGACGGCAAAGCCCAGGCTGATCTGCACCAGCAGCATGTAGAAATCGGCTGCCGTTTCTTTGTGATAGAAATTGGTGAAAGCGCGACGCTGGCCGTGAAGCCAGCGACAGCGACACAGGAAGAACACGGCCACGGCCTGCGCCTTGAAGGCGGCCGGGGCGATCTTGGTGACAGAGGACGGGCCGATGGGCGAGAGCAGCAGCTCCGACACGGTGATGGGCATCAGCATCAGCACGAACACGGACAGCGACATGGGCTGGCCGGAACGCAGCACCAGCGCGAAGATGTAGTAGGTGCCGGCCAGCTGAGCAGCGACAGCGAGAACTTCATGGGGGGTGCGCGGCTGGCGGGGCCCAGTTTGGTCCAGAGCATGGCCATCGGGCCGGACAGCAGGATGACCCACAGGCTCTGCAGCGATCTACCCACGACACCGGCACTTTCGCCCCCGCGACGGACCGGGGCACGGTTTCGTCGAAATAGACGGTCAGCGCGGTGTAGAGCTGCGCCCAGACCATGGCAAACACCACGCCGGCAGAAAGAGCGGCACCCAGGCCAGCACGCGACGGCGTTCGTCGGAGGTGAAAGCCCGGGCCGAACAGCATGCGGCCGAAGTAGCCCAGCACCACCGCGCTGATGATCACCAGCACCACGCTGGAGAAAGTTGCCGATGTTGACGAGGCCCGTGCCGATGGCCCGCCACCACGACAGCCACCAGGGCCACCGCGCCCAGCAGCACGCGCCGCCGCCCTCACCCGGCTGCAGCGGATGCGGTGCCCCATGCTGGGGCAGCAGCCGGCGCCCGGCCACATAGCGCCACAGCCCGAAGGCCATGCCGACGGCCGCCAGGCCGAAGCCGTAATGAAAGCCGAAGTTGTTCTGCAGCAGGCCGGTGAGCGTCGGGCCGAGAAAGCCGCCGATGTTCACGGCCAGATAGAAGATGGAGAAGCCGGCATCGCGCATCGGCGCCATGGCCTCGTCATCGTACAGCGAGCCCGAGCACGGTGTTGGACGACGGTTTGACGCCACCACTGCCCAGCGCCGCATCACCAGGCCGCAGGCCAGTCCGGCCACGCCCGGCAGCACTGCCAGTGCGATGTGGCCCAGCATCACCACCACGCCGGAATAGAGCAGCGTGCGCTCCGGCTCCCCACACCCGGTCGGACAGCCAGGCTCCCCAGAATGGTGGCCAGATAGACACTGCCACCATAGAGCCCGACGATGCCGCCCGCCACCGCCTGGTCGATGCCCAGACCGCCCCGGGTGGTCTGGTAGCACAGGTAGATGAGCAGGATGCTCTGCATCCCGTAGTAGGAAAAACGCTCCCACAGCTCGACGTTGAACAGCGTGGCCAGCGGCCGCGGATGGCCGAAGAACGTGCCTTTGGGGGATGTCGGCATGGGGATCTCCTGAGGACGTGTTATGGACTCGTTCATCCCCGCACAGGCAGCCGGTCGGGATGCCTGCCGGGTGCCGTGCGTGCAGGCAGGACTCAGCCCGGCCAAGCTATGCGGACGAGGGTCTGTGCTGGTCCTCGCTGAATGTACTATGAACCGTGCCCGTGCGTTGAGAACGGCCTGCCGGAACGGTATGCTGTGCGCCGGCTCCCGCTGCATTCAGCAAGCCCGTGCCTCAGTCCACCTCCTTCAGCATGCGGTTGAGCACCGGCACCACCAGCAGCAGGGCCAGGCCGGTCAGCAGGCTGCCCGTCGAGAGGATCTGGTAGAAGTCGGCCATGCCTTCCTTGCTGTACCAGGCGTTGAACAGCGCACCGCCCGCGGTGAAGCTCAGCGAGATGGACAGGAAGTGCACGGCCACGGCCTGGGTACGGAACGAGGCCGGGGCGATCTTGGTGGCAAAGGACAGCGCGATGGGCGAGATCAGCAGCTCGGAAATGTTGATGATCAGCGTGACCAGTGCATACATCCAGAGTGGCATCGGCTCGCCTGGCCCGGGTATAGAGCACGAAGATGTAATGGCGGCAGCCAGCACCAGCATCGACAGCACGAACTTCATCGGCGTGCCGGGCTGGCGCTTGCCCAGCCGGGTCCAGAGCGAGGCAATGGCGCCGGAGAGGAGATCATCCAGATGCACTGCATGGATGCCCCCAGGCACCGGCACTGAAGCCGTAGATGACACGCGGCACCACCTCGTCGAAGTACACCACCAGCGCCGTGAACACCTGCCCCCAGAGCATCCAGAACACGCAGCAGACCAGGAAGAGCGGAATCCAGGCCCGCACGTGCCGTTTTTCGGTGGCGCTGAAGCCGGGGCTGCCCAGCATCCAGCCAAAGTAGCCCAGGACGACCACCGCGTTGATGCCCAGCACCACCTTCGAGAAGTTGCCGGTGTTGACGATGCCCGTCCCGACCAGCACGGCCACGATGGCCAGCAGCAGGATCAGCCCGCCAGAACCTGCTGGCGCACGGCCAGCGACAGCGGATGGGGCACGCCCACATCCGGCACGGTATGGCGGGAACGGGTGTAGCGCCACAGCCCCACCGCCATGCCGATGGCCGCCAGCCCGAAACCGGCATGGAAGTTGATGCGAATCTGGGCCATGCCGGTCAGCAGCGGACCGAACAGCGCCCCCACGTTGATGGCCAGGTAGAACAGCGAAAAGCCGGCGTCGCGCAGCGGGCGCAACGCCTCGGTCTCGTACAGCGAGCCCAGCAGGGAGCTGGCCGATGACTTTACGCCACCACTGCCCAGCGCAATGCACACCAGGCCGACGACCAGCCCCGGCACGCCCGGAATCAGTGCCAGCAGCAGCGTGCCCCAGCATGACCACCACGCCGGAATAGAAGAGCGTGCGCTCCGGCCCCAGCACCCGGTCGGCCAGCCAGCCGCCCAGAATGGTGGCCAGATAGACGCTGCCCCCATAGACGCCGGCGATGCCCCGGCCGGCCCCTGGTCGATGCTCCAGCCCCCGCTGGTCAGCGAGTAGTACAGGTAGATGAGCAGGATGCTCTGCATCCCGTAGAACGAGAACCGCTCCCACAGCTCGATGTGGAACAGCGTCCCCAGAGCCCGGGGATGACCGAAAAATGTGTCCGGCGCGTAGCGGGGCATGGAAGTCTCCTGTGATGGCCCGTCAGGTGAAAAACCTGTTCGGCGGGCAGAGGGACCGCGTCCTGCCGGGGACGCCTGGGGCCGACTGCACGCGAGGGGCCTGTATCCGAGGTTGATGAAAACCGGCGGCAGACCATGGATCTGCCCGGGGCGAGAAAGTCTGGTCCACGTCCTTCAGCATGCGGTTGAGCATGGGAACCAGCACCAGCAGGGCCACGCCGGCCACCAGGCTGCAGACCACCAGCAGCAGGTAGAAGTCGGCCTGGGCCTTCGGGTCGTACAGCGTGTCGAACATGGCGCCGCTGGCCGTGAAGCCCAGCGACAGCGACAGGTAAACTCACCGCCACTGCCTGCGTGCGGAAAGGTTTGGGCGCAATCTTGGTGGCAAAGGAGGTAGCGATGGGCGAGATCAGCAGCTCGGCCACCGTCAGGATCATCAGCGCCAGGGCGAACACCCAGATCGACATCGGCTCACCGGAGCGCGTATAGGGCACGAAGCGGTAGTAGCCCAGCGCCATGACGAACAGCGACAGCGCGAACTTTCATGGGCGTGTGCGGCTGGCGGCGGCCCAGCCAGGTCCAGAGCGTGGCCATCGAGCCGGAGAGCAGGAGCACCCAGACGCTCTGCAGCGAGGCGCCCCAGGCCACCGGCACCTCGAAGCCATACAGGACGCGCGGCACTTCCTCGTCGAAGTACACCACCAGCGCCGTGAAGATCTGCCCCACAGCATCCAGAACACGCAGCAGGCCAGAAAGAGCGGCACCCAGGCCCACACGTGCCGTTTTTCGGTATTGGAAAAACGCCGGGCCGAACAGCATCCAGCCAAAGTAGCTGAGCACGGCCACACCGTTGATGCCCAGCATCACGTCGGAAAAATTGCCGTCGTTGACCAGCCCCGTCCCCACCACCAGCGCCAGCACGGTCACCAGCAGCACGCCCGTCAGGATGGCCCGGTTGCGGTGAGCCGGTGTGAGCGGATTGGGCGGTGGCTGGTGCGGCAGCGCGCTGCGGCCCCGGCCGTAGCGCCAAAGGCCCACCGCCATGCCGATGGCCGCCAGCCCGAAACCGGCATGGAAACTGGCATGCACCTGGGCCAGCCCGGTCAGCAGCGGACCGAACAGCGCCCCGATGTTGACGGCCAGATAGAAGAGCGAAAAGCCGGCATCACGCAGCGACCGGAAGTCCTCTTCTTCGTACAGCGAACCCAGCATGGTGCTGGCCGAGGATTTCACCCCCCCCGCTGCCCAGCGCGATGAACACCAGCCCGACGATCAGCCCTGCCACCGCCGGCACCAGCGCCAGCACCACGTGCCCCAGCATGACCACCACGCCGGAATAGAAGAGCGTGCGCTCCGGCTCCCAGCACCCGGTCGGCCAGCCAGCCGCCCAGAATGGTGGCCAGATACACACTGCCACCGTAAACGCCCGTGATGCTGCCGGCCAGCCCCTGATCGATGCCCAGCCCCCGCCGGAACCGAGTAGTACAGGTAGATGAGCAGGATGCTCTGCATCCCGTAGAACGAGAATCGTTCCCACAACTCGATATGAAACAGCGTGCCCAGTGGCCGGGGATGGCCAAGGAAAGTATCCGGGGCGTGACGGGACATGGAGGCTCCTTGAGATGCGGCTTCCTGGGACACCGCGGGAACAGGACAAGGCGCCATGCCATGCGGCCATTCGCCCCAACGCAGGGGGCACCCGGTCTGTGTTGTTTGCGTGAAATGTACTACGAATCGGCCAGGGCTTCGGTATGGGGGCAGAATTTTCGGGAGAAGCGGGCGAAGGGGCGCGGAGGCGGGGCAGGGTTCGTCGGGCACTCGCCCGGCATGGGCACGGGCAACCGGCGGAGCAACCCGGACAGGGGCTGTCCTGTGACACGCCGGGGCCGCTATCATTGCGCCTCCCGGTTCGGCAGGTCTTGTATGGCGGCCTTCCCCATCTTTCCGGCTGTTTGTCTCCTCCTCTGTTGCCATGTCCGACGTGTCAGCTTCCCGTGCCCCTGCCCTTCACCAGGACCATCCGGCCACGCCGGCCGCACATGCAGTCCCGGCCACCCATGCAGCCCCTGCCGCGCATGCAGTCACGGTCGACCATGCCGACGCTGCGACCCGCTGGCGTATCCGGCCCCACCGCCCTGCTGATCTCGGCACCGGGCGGCACCATTGCCGGAGCAGCCGCCTCGGCTGGCGAGTGCCACCGGCTATCAGGCCGGTGCGCTGCCCATCGGCGAGATTCTGGCCTCGGTCCCCGGTCTGGCGGCCCTGGTTCCCGACGGACAGCTGGCCTCGGAGCAGGTGTTCTCGATTCCCAGCGAGCAGATGGACAGCGCCCACTGGCTGCAGCTGCTGGCGCGGGTGCGGGCGTGGCAGAGCGCCTCGCGGGCGGCAGATGCCATCGTCATCACCCACGGCACCGACACCCTGGAAGAAACAGCCTTCTTCCTCTCGCTGGTACTGCCACCGGACCGGCCCGTCATACTCACCGGCGCCATGCGTCCTGCCACGGCACTGAAGCGCGGACGGCCCGGCCAATCTGTACGACGCCCTGCCGTTTTGCGCTGGCAGCCCGGGCAGCCGGCATCGGCGGGGCATTCGTGCAGTTTGCCGGCAAAATCCTGCGTCCAGACGCCGTGTTCAAGGCACATGCCAATCAGACCGACGCCTTCGGCCAGCGCTTCGGCGCCCCGGTGGGATGGCTGGAAGGCGATGTGCCACGCTGGGCTGCCCCGAAGTCCTGGCGGCCGCCACCGGCTGGCAGGGGGCTGTTTGCCGGTCTTGACCTTGGCATGTTCACCAGTCCTGGCGTTGCCCCGTTTTCGGGTCCGGACCAGCCCGCGGTTCAGGGCCAGTCTGCCAGCCAGGGACAGCTCCCCCAGCCGGGACAGCTCGCCGCACTCCCGCCGGGAACGGCACACCGGCCAGGGTCAGTTCACCGTCCAGAAGCCGTTCACCGCTCAAGAGCCGTTCGCCAGCCAGGGACAGCCCGCCGACCAGACCGGCACGCTCCCCGCATAGCCCTCGTGCCGCAGTACGTGGATGCCGACCCGGCCCTCGTGGACTGGCTGGCACAGCGCGGCCATGCCGGCCTGGTGCTGGCCGGAACCGGCATCGGCACCATGCCGGCGCCCGTGCGCGCCGCACTGGCCGCCGCCCGGCAGCAGGGTGTGATGGTGGTGCGGGCTACCCGCGTACCGGCCGGTTATGTCCCCGCAACACCGAGGCACGCCCGAGCACAGTGACGATGCCCTGGGCTTCGTCACCGCAGGCTGGCTGGATGCGCCGAAGGCGTGGATTCTGCTGCAGCTCTGCCTGGCCGCCGGGCTGCGCGACGAACAGGCCATTCAGGCCGTGTTCAACCGGTTCCAGCTCATAGTGAGCATCACGGGCCTGAGTCGCGCATCACAGGTTCAGTTGTCCCCCGCCGCACTGGCGGCGAGATCCCTGTGCGGACAGAGCCGCATGCGCAGGCAGGGCTGGGCACGCTGCCCTGCGCCCCGGTCCTGCGACCGCGTTTGCTTTCATCAGCCCTCAAGCGCAGCCGCCCCTGTTCTTCCTCTGCCGCCCCCAGCAAAGCGGTCGCATCCGCCTTTCAGGCAGCCCCTCAGTGTGACGACGGCGTCTGCTTTTCCAGCCGCTCCATCCGCTCGGTCAGGCTCTGCACGTCATCACGCCATGCCTCGAACTCGGGGCGCGACACCAGCACCCGCTTTCCGACGACAGGTGATCGGTCAGGGCATCGCGCAGCCGGCTGCCAGCCTCGGCCGCATGCCCCGGGCATCGCGCAGGAACTGGCCGGCCCGGTGCGCGGCCGCATCGCCCACCACGCGACTGAGATCTTCTTCCACGTCCCAGTTCATCGCCCGTGCCACCTCGCCCAGCGCCTGGGCGAGCATGGCGTCACCCTCGATGCGCAGCGTTGCCCCCAGCGCCATCGGCCCTTCGCGCATGGCACGAAAGACCCGCATCGACCGTCGGTCTGGCCGTCAGGACTACGGATGGCTCCTCGCCCGAGACGGCCGACAGTGAGCCATCGGCCCCGATCCGGGCATCGGTCTGCAGCGACAGCAACCCCAGCGGTGAGGTGCACCGTCCTTTCCGGCAGCACCGGCTGAAGCAGCCTGCCCTGCCCCCGGCGTCGCCGCAGCATCAACAGCCAGGTAGGACGCATAGGAGCGGCCCGCCGGTGTTTGCCCGGTCTTCGAGGTTCGGGCACGGTTGCGCCGACGGGTGCTGAACGGCGCATCGTCGGGCTCGGGCGACGGTGGCAGCACATGGATGCGCACCACCCGGCCGGCATGAGGCGCCATCACGTCACGCAGCCAGAACTGCTGGCGGGAGACATGGTTGATGGCCGACAGCACCAGCTGGGCAAGGGAAGAGGAATCTGGAGCATGGCAGGCGCGCTCGCGCGGTTTGGTTCCTGAATGACAAAGATTATAGATTCTGCCCTTCACGGCACCTGCGCATCCCCTGCCGGGCAGCATCCATGCGGACGGAAATGGCGCCGGCCGGCCAAAAACCCGGCCAGCGGACCACACCGACGTCAGTCAGCCATCAGTTCAGCTGCTGAATGCCGGCCAGCACCCAGCCGGAAGCCCCGGAGGCCGGACGCGAGAAGTTCGAGACCTCGGCGAGGCTGCGCCGGCGTGTTGGGCTCTTCACGGATCAGGCCGCTGAAATGCACGCTGACCACCTGCATGGCACCATCCTGGTGCATGCCCAGCAGCTCGGCATTCAGCTCGACCACCTCGGTAGTCTGCGGTGCATCACCGCGCTGCATCATGTCGACGTTCAGTTCGGCAAACATTTCGGGCGAGGTGAACTCGCGCAGATCGTCGCTGTTCTTCGCATCGAACGCAGCCTGCAGGCGCACGAACTGCACCTTGGCCTGGCGCACGAAGCCCTCGGTGTCGAAACCGGCCGGCACCTGCATGGCGGCCGTGTAGCCACCCACGCCCTGCGGACCGTTCTGCGCGGCTGCATCACCAAAAGCGCTGCCCTGGGCCCATGCTGCCGGCGCCCCCTGGGCGGCAGCACCAGGAAACCGGCCTGGCCATTCTGTGCGCCGTTCTGGCGCAGCATGGCATCCAGACCGCCGCCACCCAGCGCATTGCGCAGGCCGGCCTGACCATTACCAGCCCCGGCCCTGCACCGGCCGTTCGCTGCTGGGCCATGCGCTGGCTGTACATGCGGAAGGCGATGAACGCCCCAGCAGCCAGCAGCAGCATCAGCAGGAAGACGCCCGAGCCCCTCGCCCAGGCCGAAGGCGCTGGCCAGGGCGCTCAGGCCCCAGACCGGCGGCCAGCCCCCCAGCAGCCCCATGCCGAAGCCGGGACGACGGCCATTCTGCTGCTGGGCAGCGGCGCCCTGCTGGCGACCATAGGCGTTCTGCTGGGCAGGCGCGGCGCGCTGCACCGTACTGTTCTGACGACCGACGCTGCGGCCGCCACCCATGCGGGCGGCTTCGGCCGAATCGGTCATGAACATGACCGAGCTGGCGAGCACGACCATCAGCATCATCAAAAATTTCTTCATGGAAAGTTCCTCTGTCCAATCTGACAAAAGTGGGTTGGGCAATGGGGAATCTCGGCAGTGAACGACCGAAAACGGGCGCCCATCTGCCCGGAACAGGCCGGCAACACAGGCGAACGCACAGCGGCCATCCGTCCCGCAGATGGGGACGCAGCCGCAAAATACAACGGCTCGGCAAAAATCACAATGCGGGAAGGCTTTTGCCGCCGGTCCGACAGGCATGCCGCCGTCACGCACAGGACAAGGCCGACGCAGGCACAAAATCAGGGGTGAACCCACGTCGGTCAGCCACCTGCCGCCAGGTCAGCAACGGCGAGGTACCCCTGCCGCCGTGGCCCCCTGCTACCGCCGGCACACTGAAACAATCCGGACATCCTCACACGGCATGGGCACTGGATTCGACGGCCCTGGCGATCAGCCCAGCCGCACGCCCTGATGCAGCGCCACGACGCCCGCCGTCATGTTGAAGTAACGCACCTGGCCAAAGCCGGCGTCACGGAACATCTGCGCCAGCGTGTCCTGGTCGGGGTGCATGCGGATGGACTCAGCCAGGTAGCGGTAGCTGTCGGCGTCGTTGGTGACCAGCTTGCCGATGGCCGGGATGACGTTGAAGGAGAAGGCGTCGTACGGACGGCGCAGCGGCTCCCACACCTTCGAGAACTCCAGCACCAGCGCCTTGCCACCGGGCTTTGAGGACGCGGTGGATTTCCTTCAGGGCCACATCCTTGTTGGTCATGTTGCGCAGGCCGAAGGCCAGCGTGACGCGGTCGAAGTGTTTGTCGGGGAATGGCAGCCGCTCGGCATCGCACTGCACGGTGAGGCAGCGACAGGCCGTCGTTGAGCGCCCGGTCGCGGCCCACGTCGAGCATGGCGGCGTTGATGTCGGTCATCCAAACCTCCACGCCGGGCTTGCGGGCCATGGCACGGGCCAGGTCCCCGCTGCCGGTGGCCAGATCGAGCACCCGCATGCCGGGACGCAGTGCCGCCTGCCCCACCGTGAAATGCTTCCAGACCCGGTGCAGACCGCCGGACATCAGGTCGTTCATCAGGTCGTAGCGGCTGGCCACGGAGTCGAACACGCCGCGCACCCGGCCGGCCTTTTCGGCGGCATCGACCTGCTGGTAGCCAAAGTGGGTTTTCTGCTGGGTGTCGGACACGGGAAACTCCTGAAACGACGGAATGGCCTGGCAATACAAAGAAACGGCAGACGGCGGCGCGGAAACAACCATGAACACAGCCATGGACACCCGCCCTGAACCGTACCCGGCAGGCGGGCACGGCGCAGCGGCTACAGGCAAAGCCCCTGCAGCCGGCATGCATACAGCCCGGATATTACGCCAACCCGTCCCGCGCTGCTTGACCGGCCGCAAGGCCGGCTGGGGCATGCCCGTGCATACCCCTCAACGCATACAGATGGTACGCCCCTCACCGCATGCGGATGTTCAGCGTCCCGACAGTCCATCGGCATGAACGGCCATCATGGACATGCCCGCCCGCCCCGCCAGGCCGACTGCCGCATGGGCTCAGAAATCCCCAAACAGACCCAACAGGCTCAAACGACTCAAAACGACTCAAACGGCTCAGAATGAGCCAGACAGGCGCAAGTGGAGACAGTCCGAGGCGCCCGCCCACGCCCCTGACATCTGCAATACCAAGGAAGCCACTCACCCGCCGCAGCCGCCCCCGCCATGACCATGGCCGCCACCACAACCACCGCCGCCACAGCCGGATTTCTTCGGGGAGGAGGCGCCTCATTGCCCGTACGGCTCAATCCCGCGTGTCTGGATGTCGGTCAGGTATTCGGCCCAGATCCGGTCATGCATCGCGACCGATACGGTAGAGATAGTCCCAGGAGTAGATACCGGAAGCGTGTCCGTCGCTGAACGTGGGCTGAATGGCGTAATGGCCCACCGGTTCGATGTCGGTGATGGTGACGTTCTGCTTGCCATACTGCAGCACGGCCTGATCCGGCGAATGGCCCCTGCACTTCGGCCGAGGGCGAATTCACCCGCAGGAACTCGAAGCTGTAGTGAAAGGACGCGCCGTCGCTGAAATCGACCACCAGCTCGCGCGAGCCGGGCGTGAACGACGATATTGGTGGGAGTAGGTGTATTGGGCGTCAGACCGGCCATGATTCGAGAGCACGCCCCTGCGCCCCTTTCCGGCATGCATGACCGTGCTGGCAGCGACCTGAAGCCCTTGAGGATTCTGTAGTCCTGCCGCCCTGTCCTGCACGCCCAAGGGGGCGGAGGGACGAATGAGTCCATAACACGCACTAGGATACGACAACTCTTCCCCTGCCCCGCCGCACGACGTGGCTGGACCGCATGGCAGCCGGGAACGAACAGACGAACGGTCGGCAATGCGGCACGCAGACTCTGTTAATCTTGATGCCCCGAGCGTGTCATGGACGTGTGCGTCCCCGCGCAGACCCCTGAAGCGTGTCATGGACTCATTCGTCCCCGCGAGGGTTCCAGCCGTGTGCTGACAGACCGCCGTACTCAGGCACGGCCGGCAAGGCAGCATGGGCAGCACACCACATGCCACACTGGCATTCCCTGCAAGGAGTTTCTCCATGTTCAAACGTCCTTCCCTGTCCACCCGCCTGAGGCGCCGGCGCCACCACCGTCGCGGCGGCCCTGCTGCTGGCCGCCTGCAACACCATGTCGTCGCCCTCACCGCAGCCTTCGCATGAGGGCCACGATGCCATGGCCGGGGCCACGCAGCCGGACCAGTCCACCAAAAACGCCGCCCAGATGCCCCCGGCCAGCAACCTGGTCACCACGGCCACGATGACGATGAGCTGCGTGCCGACCAAGGAGGCGCAGGCTCTGGGACTGGTCCGCACCGAAGACGTGCTGGCCACCTACAAGATGCCGCCCGAAGGCCGGGCAGGTGATGCCGTGGTCGAACTGACCTTCGCCAGCAAGGTCTACACGCTGAACGAAGGTCCGGCCGCCTCGGGCTCGCGCTACACCACCTCCGACGCCCTGTCGGCCAAACACAAGGGCTTCTCGTGGCACAGCAAAGCGCAATGAGGCCATCATTGCCGGTCTGGTCAATGAAGCCGGCGTGAACGAAGTGGTCGATGGCCCGTTGCTGTACCGCTGCGTTCAGGGTGAACTGATCCTGCCGTCATGCGCACAGCCGAGGGCCACTCTGGCCTCCAGGCGCATGCTGCAAGCTCGTCGCACCCGGGCAGGGGTTCATTTCCCTGTACCCGGTGTTCAAACGCGATTGACAGGCCGCCCGACATGCGGATGATCGTTCATAGCCCCTGTGCCGGGTGTTCAGACAAAAAGTCATACTGCCAGCTGCTGTGCCAAAGTCATGCGGCCAGCTGCTGCGCCAGCCACTGCCGGAAGGCGGGCAGCCGTTCGGCCACCCAGGCAGCCACGGCCTGCTGTTCCGGCGAACCATCCGGCCGCACCACGGGCGACCAGGCCGAGCCCGGAAACTGCTGGATCGGATGGCCAGCGGCCGATGAGATGCCAGTGCAGGTGCGCACCTGGTTGCCAAAGGCAGCCAGGTTGATCTGGCCGGCTGGAAATGCGGCCGCATGCCCTGCTCCACCTGCGTCAGCACCCGCCACAGATGGCGCCGGTCGCCCTCCTCCAGATCGGTCATTTTCGGGCACGTGGTGCTGCCAGATCACCCGAAAGTACGCGGGCAGCCCCGGCTCGTAGGGCACATGAATGATGCGCAGCCGCGCATCCTGCCACAGCACGGTTTCGTGCTGCGCCTGGCACAGCGGGCAGTCGGGGGAAACAGGCCCGCTGGCGGCTTCCGGCATGCAGGCAGCAGGCGCAGCAGGTACGCCAGTGCCCGGACGGGGCGGGACGGTGGAATCGGCAGGATGGTTCATGAGGGCACACTCCTTGCCCGCATCCTACCGTTACAGGGGACCATTCCCGCAAAACCCCGGGGCGCCCCGCGCTTGCCGCGGGGCATTTTTCGCCAGACCTGTCACCCCGGCTGTTGCGTGCCGCTCGCTGGAACGTGTCATGGACCCGTTAGCTCCCACGCCGACCCCAGCCCACAGGCGGGCAGGCGCCCTGCCAAGACGGGTCACGGCCTACTTCACGGCATCTTCGGGCAGCACCACCATGTAGTTGTCGATGTCCATGTCACTGCGGCTGCCCCAGTTGGAGTTGAACAGCACGCGTGTGAAGTCCGGATTGACGGTGGCCTGCGGCTCGGTCCAGTAGCCGTTGTAGGCCCCGTGATGGAAGGCCAGCCCCTTCACCTGCGGATTGGGCGTCAGACTCACGGCCATCAGCTTCTCGTGCAGCCACTGGCGCTTGCCGTCGGCCGCGTAGGTGGACACCAGCACCCAGCCGGGCTTTTTGAAGGCGCGGCCGGAGAAGTGCACGGCCGTGGCGCTGTGATCCAGATACGTTTTGAACAGCACGGTGCGCTTGCCGGTTTCGAGGTCGGTCATGAACACGTCGCCCCCATCGCTCTGATAGTCGATGGACACGTACACGTCACGTCCCTGCGCATCGAAGGCCATATCGGAGTGTTCCGACTTGTGATGCACCTGGGTGGACTTTTTGAAGTCGAGCGTCCAGGCCCGTGTGCCCACGCCCTCGGTGTCGCCCGACACCACACAGCGCTTGCCGCCCAGGACTCATGCTGACGTGGTCGGGACGGTCGCCATGCGTGTCCATCTTGCCGAGGATGCGGTCTTCCTTCATATCCCAGGCAAACACGCCCAGCGACTTCCACTCGGCATCGTCCACCATGAAGCACCAGTAGCGCCCATCGGCCGACGGCGCTCCCTCGGCCTTGGTCCAGGCAGCCGCGGCATCCGGCCAGAACTTCTTCAGGCGGTCGCCGAACTCGGCCACGGTGCGGCTGGAGCCGGTCCTGACGTTCAGCTCGTAGAGTTCCATGCCCAGACCGCTGCTGGGCATGTAATAGATGAGATCGGGGTTGGTGGGGTGCCACTGCAATTCGGCGTCGCCGGCCGGGCCGTCCAGCTCGTCGACGTACTCCATGGTCCGGCCATCGTACAGGTGCCAGGTGCCATCGTTGGACGCAATCAGGGATGCGGCTGCCATCGGCATTGAAGGCCTGGCGGCGGGAATAGTCGTGCCGGGCAAAAGCGCACCGGCGGTTCCTTGGCGTGCTCGGTCACCCGCAGCACAGTTGCCGTAGACGGGATCGGCCGCCGGAACGGCCTTGGTGGGTCGCGGCAGATCGGGCACGCCGGGCACGGCCGTCCCCGCCGCGGGCGAGACCATTCTTGAGCTGGATGCTCTTGAGCTGCCCATGCTGCTTCTGCACCAGGGCGGTGCAGCCCTTGACGCCCATGTTGGGCGCCGCACCGATGGCCCGCCTGCGCTGCCGGTTGCCTCTCCATTGCTGGCGGCCGAGCAGCCCACCATCAGGGTCAGCAGCGAAACGGCCAGCCAGCCGGCACGTGGCGCAGCGGCTGGGGAGACGATATGCGGAGAGGCTGCACGGCTGGGCCCGCCTGCATCAACGGATGTGACGGCAGCAGCGGTCCCGGCAGATGCAGCAGAACGCCGGGCGGAGCGACGGAATGACGACGAGGGAGAAAGGCATGACAGCGCAATGAATAAAGGGCAGACCCCGATGCTGTCATTCTTTCATGGAAATGTTGCGCCGATGCTGCAAATGTCCGCAGCAAAGCGCAAACAGGCGTGACACCTTCGGGACAGGTGTATCGAAAACGGGGATCAGCCGATCCAGTCCATGCGACCAGACGTTTGACCAGGCGAACCCAGATGACCAGCATGCCGACCGACATGGCCAGAATGCCAATGGCGCCACCCACGACACGGAAGCTGCCTTCAGCCATGAGGGCTGTCGGCCAGGGGGCCGGGAACGGCATCGAGGTCGGCAAACCAGCGGGTGACGACGACCATCAGTGCAACGGCCAGCGCCGTCATGACGGCCATCAGCTTGATGACGGCCAGACGCTCGGCCGAGTACTGGTGGTTGCGGGGGACTGGACCGAAGCTGCGGTGGCGGGCAGCACGGCCGACGACTGGGGTGGCATGAAAAACTCCTGTAAACAATAGGTGCAAACGCAGTTTCCAGGCGATAGGATGAGGGTAAGGCCCGCGGGCCAACAACCTCTTCTCAGGGATAACACCTATTCATAGAAAAATAATATTGCGCGCTGTGGCAAAACGTGCATTCCACCCCGAAACACTTCACAAAACGCCTTGCAGCCTCTGCAAAGTGCCAGTTTTTCTGACCAGCTCACGAGCAGTCTGCCAAGTGTTGCATCATGTTGCCCCAGCGTCACACCCTGCAGAAAAATTTTTCCCGCAAACAGGAAGTTAGCGTCGCCGCACCCGGTCTTTCCCTGACGCTTGCCCTGCTTCAGACTGCACCGCGCCAGCCATCCGTGGGTTCCGTCGTGAGCAGAATGGCCAGCCAGCGCCGACGCATGGCGTGAAAAGGTGGCCAGGCGTTGCCCAAACCCCACATCGAGGGCACGACTGATACACTTTGGTGCACCTTCGGGCCATGCCGATGCCCTTGCAAAAGCCCCCTGCAAAAGCCTTTTCAGAGCCCGTCGCCTCTCCATCAGGTTCATCCCGATCGCCGGCACAAAAACCGGCGCGGCATGTCGCAGGCCAGTCCCTGCCCCAAGTCCCCTGCCCAAGTCCCCTGCCCAAGTCCCTGCCCAAGTCCCCTGCCCAAGTCCCCTGCCCAAGTCCCCTGCCCAAGTCCCCTACCTGGTCCCTCACCCCCGTCCTGCTCAGAACAGGTTCTTCAGCGCCGTCCACCAGCTCTCGGGTACCCACATCAGCGCAGCCGTCATGGCGATGTAACGAATGAGCTTGCCCAGCGCCATCCAGAGCGTGCAGGGCGGCAGCGGCAGGCGCAGCCAGCCGGCCACGGCGCAGAGCGGGTCGCCCACCACCGGCAGAAAGGAAAACGCCAGCACCTTCGGCCCCAGCCGTTCGAACCAGCGCATGTAATGGCTTTCGCGCTCCGGCGCCACCACCTGCTTGGCGCCACGGCCCAGCCAGTAGTTGACGACACCGCCCAGCGTGTTGCCCACAGTGGCCACCAGAATGGCCAGCCAGAACAGATCGGGCCGCATCGACACATAGGCAAACACGGCCGGCTCCGAACCCAGTGGCAGCAGTGTGGCCGAGATGAGTGACACCAGAAACACGGTGGCCAGCCCGTTTTTGGGCAGGGGCGAACCAGGCGATCACCTGGGTGACGAAGGATTCGAGCATGGAGTCCCCGCAAGGGCAGCAGGAAGGGGAAAGAAACGGCGCCCGAACGCGCCATGAAAGACCGGACACGAAAACCGGCCCCGCGCCGGAAAGCGCCGTATTATAGGGGGTTGCCTGCCATGTGTTATGGGCTTGCTTGCGCTCACGCTGGCAGGCAGAAGTGCCGCAGGGCTTTGCTCACGTTGACAGACACAAGTGCCACAGGGCTTTGCTCACGCCGACAGGCAAAAGTGTCGCAGGACTTTGCTCACGCCGACAGGCCAAAAGTGCCGCAGGACTTTTGCTGAGGCGCCTGGGCACGCCATGAATCTGTGCAGTTGTGTGTCCGGCCCCCTGGCCGGATCATGAGCCACCTCACTGGCCTCTGAAGCGTGTCATGAACCGGTTCGTCCGTGACGCACGCCCTGCACAGCATTCCCCATGATCGGACACCCTTCTTCCTACCTCACCGGCTTTTCTGTCGCACCCATGTCCATCGAATACCTGAAAAACGGATCCTGAACGCCCGCGTCTACGAGATCACGGACGAAACCCCGCTGGATCCGGCACCGCCCTGTCGGCCCGCATCGGCAATCAGGTATGGCTCAAGCGCGAGGACACGCAGCCCGTCTTCTCCTTCAAGCTGCGCGGCGCCTACAACAAGATGGCCCTGCTCAGCCCCGAGGAGCGGCGCCCGGGGTGTCATCGCCGCCTCGGCCGGCAACCATGCGCAGGGCGTGGCCCTGTCGGCCAGCAAGCTGGGCTGCCGGGCCGTCATCGTCATGCCCACCACCACGCCCGCGCTGAAGGTGGACGCCGTGCGCGCCCGGGGCGGTGAGGTGGTGCTGCATGGCGAGTCCTTCACCGACGCCTACCAGCACGCGCTGAAGCTGCAGGCCGAGCAGGGGGCTGACCTTCGTCCATCCGTTCGATGATCCGGACGTGATCGCCAGCCAGGGCACCATCGGCATGGAGATCCTGCGCCAGCACCGCGCACCGCTCGATGCCATCTTCGTGGCCATCGGCGGCGGTGGGCTGCTGCCCGGCGTGGCCGCCTACGTGAAGGCCGTGCGGCCGGGCATCAAGGTCATCGGTGTCGAGACCACCGACGCCGACGCCATGCGCCAGTCCCTGGCCGAGGGCGCGCCGGTCACGCTGAACGACGTGGGCCTGTTTGCCGACGGCACCGCCGTCAAGCGCGTGGGCGACGAGACCTTTGCGCTCTGCCGCGAGTTCGTCGACGACATCATCCTCGTCGACAACGACCAGATCTGCGCCGCCATCAGGACGCCTTCGAGGACACGCGCGCCATCCTGGAACCCTCCGGCGCGCTGGCCCTGGCCGGCCTGAAGGCGTGGGCCAAGCGCGAGGGCTGCCAGGACCGCTCGCTGGTGGCCGTAGCCAGTGGTGCCAACATGAACTTCGACCGGCTGCGCTTCGTGTCCGAGCGCGCCGAGATCGGCGAATCGCGCGAGGCCGTGTTTGCCGTCACCATCCCCGAGCGGCCGGGTGCCTTCCTGACGTTCTGCCGGATGCTCGGCTCACGCAACGTCACCGAGATTCAACTACCGCATTGCAGATCGGGACCGCGCCCATATCTATGTAGGGATCCAGGTCAGCGGCCGCAGCGAGGCGGCGGAGTTTGCCCGGCGCTTCCGCGAGGCCGGCTTCGAGACGCTGGACCTCACCGACGACGAGCTGGCCAAGCTGCACCTGCGCCATCTGGTCGGCGGCCGGTCGGCGCTAGCCACCGACGAAGTGCTCTACCGTTTCGAGGTTTCCCCGAGCGGCCGGGCGCGCTGATGCGTTTCTGGAAGCGCTGGCGCCGGGGGCTGGAACATCTCGCTGTTCCATTATCGCAATCACGGGTCGGATTTTGGACGCATCCTGGCGGGGATTCAGGTACCGTTGACGGAACGCAATCGTTACGAGCAATCCCTGGCCGCACTGGGGTACCCTTACGCAATGAATCGGAGCATCCAGCCTACCGGCTGTTCCTGAAGGCGGCCAGTGGAGAGCGCAACGACTGACGCCCGGTCACGCTTGCCGTATTGCGTGCGACAGGGAAATCCAGTCCGGCCTGTCGGGCAGCGAGGGCATGACGGGCCCGTGCGGCGTGCCGGCGCGCCATGCGGGGCTTCGGATGTCCCGATGTCCTGCCGCTTCCGGACGTCCGGCACCGGAGGCCCCGCGCTTCGGCCGGAAACCCTGCGGTTCACAGGGTTTCCCCATGCTCGAGGCAGCAGCGTTTTCACCGGACACCGGGCCAGAAACAGTGGCGTCCAGACAACCTTTTACACAAACTTCGTCCCCGGAATGAAACATCGGTGTTATCACCGGGAGGCGTGCCATAGAATTAGCTGATGAGAATTGCAATCATAGAAGACGACAAGGCGGTTGCCTCCCAGCTGGTCCACTCGCTGAGTGTGGAGGGCGACACCTGCCATCTGTTCAGCGAGGCGGCCTCGTTCCTGGCCGCGCTGCCACGCGAAAGTTTCGATGCCTGCATCGTCGACCTGATGCTGCCCGGCATGGATGGCAAGGCGCTGGTGCGACTGCTGCGTGAACGCAAGAACCCACTGCCGGTGCTGGTGCTGACCTCGCAGGATGCCGAAACCGAAGTGATCAGCGCGCTCGACGCCGGTGCCGACGACTTCCTCGTCAAGCCCGCCCGCGCCGGCGAGCTGCGCGCCCGCCTCAAAGGCGCTGGTGCGCCGCGCCGGCCTCGGCGACGTGCACGGCACGGTCTTCGAGTACGACCGCTTCCGCTTCGACCTGCAGCGCCAGACGGTGCAGGACAGCGGCCGCCTGGTAGAACTCACCCAGAAAGAGTTCCAGCTCGCCCTGCTCTTCCTGAACAACATCGGCAAGCCGCTGTCGCGCGGCCACATCCGCGAAGCCGTCTGGGGACGTGACTCGAAGTGCCGTCGCGCACTATGGACACCCACGTTTCGCGCGTGCGCAAGCTCACGCTCGCTGCGCCCGAAAGCGGCTACCTGCTGGCCCCGTGTACAGCTACGGCTATCGTCTGGAGCGCCTGCGCAGCGAGACGACGAGCAGCCCGCGCCGGCCCCGGCTGCCTGAGCCAGCCGTTCCCGGAGTTTCATTTGCCATGATGGACAGGCGGGCCGCGGCGGCAGCAGCGGACGGGAGAGTGCGACAGGGGTGCAGGCGCCCTGCTGCTGGCGGCGCTGGGTTATCTGCCCGCCACGGTGGGCATCGCCAGCCGCCCGAGGTGCCCTTCCACACGGGCACGACCCGGCGACCCTGGTTGCAGCCGCATCCGGCACACCGGCCCATCCGGCCCCCGTCCGCGGCGCCCGGCGCCCCCATCCGCCCGCAAGGGCACTGCGGCTGGTAGCACACCCCACGCCAGTACCGACACGGCGGCTGGCGGTACATCCCCGCCGGCCCGTCCCACCCGCCCGGGCAGCAGCGGCGAAATTCTCTATACCGTCCAGCCCGGCGACACGCTGCTGGGCCTGTCGCAGCACCTTCTCGATACGCCCGAACGCTGGCATGACGTGCAGAAGCTCAACGACATCCCGCGTCCCCGCCGCCTGCAGCCCGGCACCACGCTTCGGCTGCTGCCCGGCTGGCTGAAGCCACACGCCGAACGGGCCACGCTCGAAAACCGCCTCCAACGGGTGAAGATCAACAGCAAGCCCGCCCACGATGGCGACCATCTGCGAGGGCACCACCGTGAAAACGGGTCCCGACAGTGCCGCCCTGATCACCCCTGCCCGACGGCAGCCCGCCTGCGCATTCCCTCGGCCACCGAGGTGCGGCTGGAGCGCCTGCGCGCCTACCACGGCAGAGAAGGACCTCGACGCCGGCTTTCTGCTGCGACACGGTGGCATCGAACCCGACTCCCCGGGCAAACGCTCGCGGCCGCTCAACATTCGCACCCCATCCGGCAACGCTGCCGTGCGCAGCGCACTTCCAGGTGCACGCCAGAAAACAAACGCAGCACCGTCGGTACTGCGCGGCCAGAGTGGCGACCGGCAACAGGCGCAGCACCACCCCGGTCGATGCCGGCCAGGGCGCCTGGTTCACCGCCAAAGCAAGCCCACCGTCACCCCGCTGCCCCCGCCCCCAGGCTGACCACCCTGTCGGGCCGCACCTGGCACGAAACCGCGCCCGCAACTGCCCCTGCCCGCCCGCGACGCCCAGACCGCAGCCTGGCACGTGGAAGTTTCCACCCGGCAGGACTTCGGCGCCATGGTGCTCGACACCCGCACCCAGGCCCCGGCCTTCACCCTGCCCTCGCGGCAGGACGGGCCACTTCGTGCGCGTCAGCCGCATCAGCCCCACCGGCATCGAGGGCTATGCCGGGCTGGCCGAGATCAGCATCCTGGCCCGCCCGCTGCCGCCGAAAGCTGCAGCCACAGGCCGCCGAAGTACAGGTCAACCGCGACCATCCGCTGATGTTCGCCTGGCGATACCGTGCCGGACGAGTGGCCCTGCCGCAACGCTACCGCCTGCAGGTGGCGGCCGACGCCGACTTCCGCACCATCCTGCACGACACGGTGGTCGATGCCCGTTCGGCCCGCATCAGCCCGATACCCGCAGGCCGCTGGCCCGCTGGTGGCGGGTGGCGAGCCATCGAAGGCGAGGCGCGCACCAGAAACAGGGGGCCCTTCGGTGCCGCCCAGCGCTTCGTGCTGAAGGTCGATGCCCCGATCGTGGAAGCCAAACCCCGCCCTTTCGTCCGGGCCAGTGATGGAAAGCCCATCCACACTGGCCATGGTGACATGCTGATCCGGGCCGACTGACACGGCCTGCGCCACGGGCCCCGCGAAAGCCAGACACCCCCGAAACCCGCCTTGCGGCGGACCCTGCAACCCGCGCCGGGCGGCACAGGGATCCGGCCGCCACCGATTCCGATCCGCTATCGTGCCCCCCCATCCCCTACGGCGACTGCTGGGCCGCATGGCCCGCTCTGCCCCGCGCGACCGGCCCCTGCTCGAATGGAGCCTGCTGACGGCCGTTCTGCTGCTGCTCACCATCTGGTTCGGCCCCTGGCTGCAGCACCTGACCATCAACCAGCGCATTCCCGACCCCACCAACGGCGAAGGCCATGCCTCACCGGTGGATTACCTGAACCCTGCGTCTCTACGACCTGGCGCTCGGCACCGACGCCCGCCTCCCCAGCGGCCAGGTGGTGCTGGTGGACATCGATGACATCAGCATGCTGCAGATCGGCCGCTGGCCGTGGTCGCGGCCGGTCATTGCCGCGCTGATCAACCGCATTGCCGAAGGCCACCCCGAGGCGCTGGCCGTCGACATCCTGTTTGCCGAGGGTCTCGGCCCGCCCGCACGATGACCAGCTGCTGCGCAACGCCCTGCAGAACGCGGCCCGCCAGAGCACCCGCATCATCCTGGCCGTGGGCAGGGAAGAAGGCACCAACAACTATCTGCCCCTCTACCCGCTGGACCTCATCGCGGCCGGCAACACGCTGGGCCACATCACCTTCCACACCGGCCGCGATGGCCTGGTGCGCAGCCTCTACATGGAAGAGGGTCACCTGCCGGCCCTGTCCTGGGCGCTGGTCGACCGCCGCGCCCAGACCAACCGCAACGAAACCCTGAACATGCTGCTCGACCGGCGCTGGGACGTGCAGGATCCCCTGCTGCCCGGTGCGCTGAAGGAGCTGCCCCCGCGCATCTCGGCCGCCGCCCTGCTGCGCGGCGATGTCTCACCGCTGCAGCTGCAGGGACGCAAGGTGCTGCTGGGCAGCACCGCCATCGGCTCGGGCGACTTCTTCGTCAGTCCCCTCGAAAACGCCGAACCCCGCCGCATCTCCGGGCTGGAACTGCACGCCGCTGCCGCCGAGGGCGCTGATCACCCGTCACACCAAGCAGCCGCTCTCGGGCGGCCTGCAGAGCACCCTCGACATCGTGCTGGTGCTGGTCACCATGCTGCTGCTCTACCGCACCAGCCCCGCCATGGGCCTCGTCGTGGTGTCCGTGGCCCAGACGGCCTGCTGCTGGGCGTGAGCCTGCTGGCCTTCCACCTGGGCTGGTGGCTGGCCCCGGGCGGCGCACTGACCGCCATCAGCCTGGGCTACCCGCTGTGGAACTGGCGCCGCCTGTCGGCCGCCTCCGCCGGTCTGCTGCGCCAGGCCCGCTCGCTGGAGCTGTTCGGCGGCGTGTTCGGCACCGACTGCCCCGCCGGCGTCTCGCACGAGCCCATCTCGGCCCAGCTCAGCCGCGTGCAGGTAGCCACCCAGCAGGTCGCCCAGCTCAACCGCTTCCTGTCGGACAGCCTGCAGAGCCTGCCCCACCCCGTGCTGGTGGCCGACCACGAACAGCGCCCCATCCTGCGCAACCAGCGTTACCTGAATGCCTCTGGCGACACCGGCGAATGCTGCCCCACCCTGTCGGCGTGCTTCACCCAGCATCTTCGGCAAGCTGCCCGCCGACTTCCGCAACGAACCCTCGCAGCTGGCCGGCGAGTACCAGGACGACAAGGGCCGGCACTGGCGCGCGTGGACGTGAAGCGCCACTCGGGGCCAATGCCGAAGAGCGCCGCTGGCTGATCCAGTTCGTCGATCTCACCGCCCGCCGCCTGGCCGACCGCGAACGGGAAGAGACCCTCTCCTTCCTGTCCGCGACCTGCGCTCGCCCCAGGCCACCATCCTCGCCATCATCGAAAAGCTGCGCCACACCACCGACGGTGCCGACCGCGATGCCGGCCTCGATGAACTGGCCCGCCAGTCACGCCGCGCCCTCGAACTGACCGACGGCTTTCTGGCCTACACCCGCGCCGAAATCAAGCCCATCCAGCCCGAAGACCACGACCTCAACGACCTGATCACCGAAAGTCGTGGATCTGGCCTGGTTTTCCGCCAACGCCAAGAAAATCCGCCTGGGCTTCACCCCGGCGAGGGCCGCCGTGCTGCGCTGCGACGCCGACCTGCTGCGCCGTGCCTTCTCCAACCTCGTCGAGAACGGCATACGTCACGGTCCCGTCGACAGCAGCATCGAACTAGCTCTCACCGTCGAGGGCGCCCGCTATATCATCACCATCCGCGATCACGGCCCCGGCGTACCGCCCGACAAACAGGCGCTCATCTTCAAGCCCTTCTGGCAGTCGGCCGGCAGCGAAAACCACCGGTCCCCGGTCCGCCAAGGGCAGCGCCGGGCTCGGACTCGCCATGGTTCACAAAGCCATCATGCGACATGGCGGTACCATTCAGGGTGTTCAATCATGCCGGCAGGGGCGGTCTTCGAGATCAGCCTGCCCCAGACAGGCCACAACGTTTCAAAATCCGCCAACATGGCATACCGTCACCCGGCCACACGCGGGGTCCAGCAGGCAATCTGACATGGCGCTGCTCACCCTCGGCCTCAACCACAACACGGCGCCCGTCGCGCTGCGTGAAAAACTCGCCTTCCCCACCCGGGAAGCGATCGGTGATGCCCTGTCCGACCTGCGCGGTCACCTGCAGTCGCTGGCGCCCGAGGCCGCCATTCTCTCCACCTGCAACCGCACCGAAATCTGACTGTAAAACCGACGCGCGCCGGACGAGGCGGGCCCAGCGCTCACCGAGATGGATCGGCCCTGCCACCAGGGGCGTCAACGCCGAGGGCAACCTGGCCGAGCACCTCTACCTGCTGCCCAACCAGGGTGCCGTGCGCCACGCCTTCCGCGTAGCCAGCGGGCTGGACTCGATGGTGCTGGGCGAGCCGCAGATCCTCGGCCAGATGAAGGCCGCCGTGCGCGTCGCGCAGGACTCGCAGATGCTGGGCAGCCACCTGCACCAGCTCTTTCAGCGCTCGTTCTCGGTAGCCAGGAAGTGCGCACACAAACGGCCATCGGCGCCCAGTCGGTGTCCATGTCGGCCGCCAGCGTGCGCCTGCGGGCGAACAGCTCTTCGAACGGCTGGCCGACTGCTCGGTGCTGCTCATCGGCGCCGGCGAGATGATCGAACTCTGCGCCGCCCACTGGGCGCCACACCCCAAACGGATGGTCATCGCCAACCGCACACTGGAGCGCGCCCGCCCGCTGGCCGAACGCTTCGGCGCCAGCGTCATGGCCCTGTCCGAGCTGCCCGCCCAGCTGGAAAACTTCGACGTGGTCATCTCGTGCACCGCCAGCACCCTGCCCATCATCGGGCTGGGCATGGTCGAGCGCAGCGTGCGCCAGCGCCGCCACCGCCCGGTGCTGATGATCGACCTGGCCGTCCCGCGTGACATCGAAGACGAAGTCTCGCGGCTGGACGACGTGTTCCTCTACACCGTCGACGACCTGCGCGAAGTGGTCGATGCCGGCCTCGAAGGCCGGCGGCTGCCGTGGCCGAAGCCGAGAGCATCATCGATGCACAGGTCAGCGCCTTCATGGCCTGGCTGTCGCAGCGCCAGAGCGTGCCCCTCATCCAGGAGCTGCACGCCCGCGGCGACGTCGTCCGTCGCCAGGAAGTGGAACGCGCCCAGAAAATGCTGGCCAGAGGCGAAGACCCGGCCGTCGTGCTCGAAGCGCTCTCGAAGGCGCTGACGGCCAAGTTCATGCACGGCCCCACCACCCTGCTGTCGCGCCACGGCGGCCAGAACGACGAACTGGCCAACCTGCTGACGGGGCTGTTCCCCGGCCCCGCGGCGAGCGGCACTGAACGGCACTGTCTGCCTGTCTGCCTGTCTGCCTGTCTGCCCGTCTGCCTGTCTGCTCGTCTGCCTCGCAGCATGCCCCTCCCGCTCCGGGATGACAGCACGTCACGCCAACGTCCCAGCCCCCACACGGTGCCAACGGCGAGGGTCTTGCCACATGCTTCGCCGGCTTCACGGCCATCGGTAGAATGATGGCGACAATCTTCGGCGCATCCCCATGAAAGACTCCTTGCGGACCCAGCTGGACCGCCTGCAGAACCGGCTGGACGAACTCAACGCCCAGCTGGCCAGCGAAGACATCGGCCGTGACATCGCCCTGCTCCGGAAACTGAACCAGGAACACGCCGAAGTCAGCGAAGTGCTGGACAACTATGCCCGCTGGCAGCAGGCAGACGCCGACCTGCAGGCCGCCCGCCAGATGCGCAACGACCCCGAGCTGCGCGACTTTTGCCGACGAAGAAGCCGCCGACGCCGAAAGCCCGCCTGCAGGAAACCGAAGCCCGCATCGAATACCTGCTGCTGCCACGCGACCCCGACGACGCCCGCAACGCCATCGTCGAAATCCGCGCCGGCACCGGCGGCGACGAAAGTGCCCTCTTTGCCGGCGACCTGCTGCGCATGTACCTGCGCTACGCCGAACAGCGCGGCTGGCAGACCGAGATTCTGTCGGCCAGCGAATCCGAACTGGGCGGCTACCGCGAAAGTCATCGTGCAGGTCACCGGCACCAGCGTCTACGGCCGGCTGCGCTACGAGATCCGGCGCTCACCGCGTGCAGCGCGTGCCGGTCACCGAAAGCCAGGGCCGCATCCACCTCCGCCTGCACCGTCGCCGTCATGGCCCGAAGCCGAACCCAGCGGCGACATCGAGATCAGCCCCGACGAGCTGCGCATCGACGTGTACCGTGCCTCCGGCGCCGGCGTACAGCACGTCAACAAGACCGAATCGGCCGTGCATCACCCACCTGCCCACCGGCATCGTGGCCGAATGCCAGGACGACCGCTCGCAGCACCGCAACCGCGACAAAGGCCATGACCGTGCTGCTCACCCGCCTGCGCGACGCCCGCGAGCGTACCCGGCACGCCGAAACCGCCGCCCACCGCAGAGCCTCGTCGGCTCCGGCGACCGCTCCGAGCGCATCACGCACCTAACTTCCCCAGGGCCCGGCTGACCGACCACCGCATCAACCTCACGCTCTACCGGCTGCAGGGGCATCATCGACGGCGACCTGGACGAACTGACCGACGCGCTGATGAAGGCCCGGCTGGAGGAGCTGGCCGCGGAGCAGGCGCAGAGGGTGAGCGCAGCATCCAGGCGCTCACAGGAAAGGGACAGAGGCGTCATGAGCACGGTCAGATATGAACAGGAGAACGGCCTTCCTGACGACAGAAGCAGACAGGGCGGAACTCAAGGCGATGGCAAAGCGCCCCTTTTTCCGGAGCGTCCGTTGAACATGACACCCCGCGATCACACGCCCTCCTTTGATCATTTCATCGCCGCCAGCAATCTGCCGCGTGCCGAAGCACGCCGGCTGCTGGCGCACATCACCGGGCGGCCGCTGACATGGTTCATCGCGCATGGCGACGATGCCGTAGCGCCTGATACTGTGGATGCCTTCGAAGCCCTCGTAGCCCGCCGCCGCGCCGGCGAACCGCTGGCCTACCTGCTGGGAGAACAGGCGTTCCATGGCCGGCAGTTTGGCGTGTCGCCTGCCGTACTGATTCCGCGGGCCGATACGGAAACGCTGATCGAGCAGCGCTGGAAAAGCGCCGCATGATGGGTATTGGCCCTGTCATCCTGGAACTGGGCACCGGCAGCGGCATCATTGCCCATCACCCTGGCGCTGGAAATACCGGAGGCCGTCGTTCATGCGATCGAGCGCTCGCCCGAGGCAATGGCGGTGGCACAGAAAAATGCCAATGCATTGGGGGGCGCGCGATATCCGGTGGCACCTGGGGAGCTGGTGGGATGCGCTGTCAACCCCGCCGCGCCAGACACCGGGAACGACACGCACGCAGCAGCCCGGCTTCTGGCGCCCCCGAAGTCACGGCACCTGCGCCGGACGCCATGCGTCCGGCATCACACACTTCGATCTGATCGTCTCCAACCCGCCCTACATTGCCAGCGGCGATCATCACCTGCGCGAAGGCGACCTGCGCTTCGAGCCTTCGCAGGCACTGGCGGCCGGCGCGGACGGGCTGGATGACCTGCGTATACTGATCGACGGAGCACCGTGCTGGCTGAAACCCGGCGGCTGGCTGCTGCTGGAGCACGGCTACGATCAGGGCACCGCCGTGCGGCAGCTGCTGGAAGCACGGGGGTTCGCTGCGGTGTTCACCCGGCAGGATCTGGGCGGCAACGACCGGGTGAGTGGGGGATCGCTTCCGACGGTACCGTAACGGTCTTCTCACTTCTGCACGGCCGCCTTGCGGAGCCTTTGCCCTGAAACCGATCACCGACTGTTCCGGAGCGCAGGCCGTTTTCCCCAATAACCGCCATCACCCTACCCTGCAATGCCGCCCCCCATGACCAGCTTCACAATCCCCTGAAGCTCATCGCGCTTGCCGGCCGTCGCGTCCAGGACCACCACGCCCCGCCTGGATTTTCTCTGGAAAGCACAAATGGCCGAGAAAAGCCTGCCGTCGCGCCGCCGTGCGAATAGACAGGATCGTCGGCAAAAATCCCGGAAATCCATCTGCCAGTTGACGGCGTAGCCAGTCTGCCCCGACGCATCACGTACCAGAGGCTCCAGGCCGGCCGCCGCAGGGTTCGGTACCCCGATCAAATGTTCCAGATAGCACGCGAGATCGGCTGCATTCGAACGGAGCATGCCGGCCGGGGCATAGCCCGTCATGCCCAGGGTGGCACGGGATTGCCATTGGCATTCGTACCGGTCGAGGGGATGGCCACCGGTTCTGGGCATACAGCTCCCTTTCCGTTCCCGGGCTCCAGGTGTGATGAAGCCCCCAAAGGCCCCAGTACACGCTCTGCAAGCAGATCACGCCACGAGCGCCCCTGCACGAAACGCGACCAGATGCCCCATCAGGGCGACTCCCCAGACTGCAGTAGCTGATTTTTCCCCGTCCCAGTTACAGGGGATTGCAGGGCGGTCCGGACGACATCCCCGGGTGAATAGGGGCCGAGCGGATTGGCAACCGTTGCCATCGCGCTGCCACTTCCTCCGGGAAAATTGGGCAGACCGCACGTGTGCGTCGCCAGCTCGACCATGCGCACATCCGCAATGGCAGGCCAGCCGCCCGGCTCGCCAGAATGTCCTGAACGGTCGTATCCAGTGTCAGCACCCGTTGTTCACGGCGTCCGTCAGCAGGGCACCGGTGAGCGGTTTGGTCACGGAGCCGATCTCGAATTCGGTATTTTCATCTGCACCGAATCCGGCAAACCGGGGAGGCTGACCAGGTTCGATGAGCGCCACGGCCACCCGCCGGCTCCTGAGCCAGATGAGGACGAAGGGCATTGGCCAGTGTCTCATCACCCGTGATGTCCGTGGACAGGGGTCGCCTGGGGGCCCCCTCTGCACGGACACGCGTGCCCCATGTTCCCAGAGCCACGGCTCCCCATACGGCCGCACGCAGCATGCCGCGGCGTGTCATGTCGTGTGGGATGCAGGCTTCGTGAATCCGGTTTTTCATGGTCATGGGTGAGTGTCTCGTTCGTGAGGGTTTTTCTTTGACCAGGCAATTCACCGTGAGCAGCCCAGAGTGTTTCATGGACGCATTCGTTCCCGTACCCCTTTGGGGCGTCCAGGGCACGACGGCAGTGGCGCACTGGTCATGATGGCGAACCGATTGTCCGGCCTGTGAGCCGTGATGGCCAACCACCAATTGCCGTAGGCACAGCACATGGAGCCTGCGGCCCCTCCATCCTTTCGCGCCCAAAGCGCAGGGGCGAATGAGGTCAGGACGCGCGCGGAAGAAGCGCAGATACGGGCACACTTCATGACACGGCCACCCATCGCGGTTTTGCCGCCCCGCCGCCACAATCCCGCCATCCACTGCCCGAAATCATCCACATAGGTGAACACCGCCGGCACCACCAGCAGGCTGAGCGCGGTGGAGGTGATCAGCCCACCCAGCACCGTCATCCCCATCGGGGAAACGAAGGTGTCGCTGGACGCCGAGCCGATGATGGCGGGCAGCATGCCTGCCCCATGGCCATCGTCGTCATGATGATCGGCCGCGCCCGCTGTAGCGGGCATCTGCCAGCGCATGCCAGCGGTCCATGCCCTGCTCGCGGCGGGCCACGATGGCATATTCCACCAGCAGGATGGAATTTTTCGTCACGATGCCCATCAGCATCACCAGCCCGATCAGCACCGGGCGGTGACATGTCGTAGCGACCCAGCAGCAGCGCCACGAACGATCCCCGATGGCCAGCGGCAGGGCCGACAGAATGGTCACCGGGTGCGGAAGCTGTGGAACAGCAGCACCAGCACCACCCAGATGCACAGCACGCCGGCCAGCATGGCGAGGCCGAGTGCTGAACATCTCGATCATCATTTCGGCCTCGCCGGTGTTTTTGCAGTTGCACGCCCTCGGGCAGCTGCTTCACCGAAGAGCAGGTTCGACACCTCCTGGGCCACCTCGCCCAGCCCCTTTTCCGCCAGTTCGATGGTGAAATTGATGTTGCGCTCGCGGTCGTAAGCGCGAAATGATGGCCGGGCCACCGCCAAGCGACAACCTGGCCACCTGCCCCAGCATCACCGTCCAGTCGCTGCCCTGCACCGGAATGCGGCAGGCGCTTCCATGCTCAGGCGTGCATCCCTGTTCAGCCGTACCACGATGTCGAGCTGCCGCTGTTCCAGATTCAGCTTGGGCGGCTGCTGCGTATAGTCGCCCTGCGGTGGCAATCCGCGGGGCATCGCTGATCGCCTGCGGTGTCACACCAGCGTGGCCGCCTGCGCGCCTTTGGTTGCACAATCACCTCGGTACGCACCAGATTGGCACTGGACGTGATGTTGCCCACCCCGCGCAGCGTGCGCAGATCCTTTTCGATGGCCCGGGCCGCCAGGGTCAGCCGGGTCTGGTCATTGCCGGTGACGGCCACCACATACTGTTCGCCATTGCCGCCCAGACCGAGCTTGACGCGCGCCCCGGGCAAATCCTCCAGCGCCTCGCGCATCGACTGCTCGACCATTTTCTTGAAGGGACGATGGGCCCGCGCGCCCATGTCGATGGTCAGCGTGGCACTGTTGGTGGTCTGCACATTGCCCGAAAAAGGCGTCGCCCGAACCGGCGCCAATGGCCGTGTACACGCGCTTGACGTGCGGCAGCTTCACCAGTTTTTCCCGTGCCTGTTCGGCCAGCCGTTCGGTCTGTTCCAGCGTTGCCCCCGGCCCCAGGGTGAGCGTCACCTGGGTCTGGTCATTGTCGTCGGCCGGCACGAATGCCGATGGCAGCATCGACGACAGCGCAAGCGACAGCACGAAGAACAGCACTGCATAAATGACCGTCTGCCGCCGGTGCGCCAGCACCCAGTGCACGCCCCGCATATACAGGCGCAGCCAGCCCGGTTCGCGCGCCTCGTGGGTACGTGGTGCCAGCAGGTACGCCGCCATCATCGGCGTGAGCATGCGCGCCACCACCAGCGAGGCAAGACCGCCAGCGAGGCCGTCAGCCGAACTGCTTGAAAAACCGACCCCACGATGCCGCCTCGCGAACGCCGTGGGCGAAACACCGCAATCAGCGTGAACGTGGTGGCGATCACCGCCAGACCGATCTCGTCGGCCGCCTCCATGGCGGCCTCGTACGGCGTCTTGCCCATGCGCAGGTGGCGCTCGATGTTCTCGATTTCCACGATGGCATCGTCCACCAGCACCCCCGATCACCAGCGTCAGCGCCAGCAGCGACACCTGATTCAGCGTGAAGCCAAAAAGCGCCATGCCGATGAAGGCCGGCAGCACCGACATCGGCAGCGCACGACCCGACTTTCCAGCGTGGCCCGCCAGTTGCGCAGAAACAGCCACACCACCACCACGGCCAGCACCGCCCCTTCGTACAGGGGTGTGCATCGTGCCTTCGTAGGTTTCGCTGGCCAGCGACACGAAATCCATGGTTTCGGTCAGCTTCAGGTCAGGGGCGTTCCTGCCGCAGCTGCTGCACCAGTTCACGCACGCGGCGTCCCCACATCCACCTCGCTGTCGCCCTTGCTGCGGCTGACCTCGAAGCCCACGATGCGCTGGCCATCGAGCCAGGCCGAACTGGTGGGCTCCTGCAACGTGTCGGTGATGGTGCCCAGATCGGCCAGACGCAGCCGGCGTCCATCGGCCGTGGTGATCTGCACCGGCTTGAGGCGCTCAGCCGATTTCACCCGAGAAAGGATGCGCAGCGGCTGCTTGCTGCCGGCCAGGTCCGCATGTCCGCCGGCACTCTCGATCTGGTTGCTGCGCAGCTGGGTGGAGACATCGCCCACGGTCAGCCCCAGTGCCCGCAGCTTCAGCAGGTCCAGATCCACATGCACCTGCCGGTCCACGCCACCTACGCGCGTGACCTTGCCCACACCCTTCAGGGCCAGCAGCCGGCGGTTCAGGTCATTGTCCACGAACCACGACAGTTCCTGTTCGTCCAGCCGGTCGGACTGCAGCGCATAGGCCAGCACCGGCTGCGAGGCCAGATCCACCTTGTCCACCACCGGATCCGGCACATCCGTGGGCAGATCGGCCCGCACGCCCTGAACGGCCGAACGGACCTCATCCAGGGCATCCTGAACCGGCTTGTCCAGCTCGAATTCCACCATCATCGACACCGCGCCATCTCCCCAGCGTGGTGCTGATGTGACGCTTGCCCTGGATGTTGACCAGCGCATTTTTCTATCTTGCGCGCCACGTCGTTTTCCAGCTGGCCGGGCGTGGCCCCTGCAGTGACGCCGCAATCGTCACCATCGGAAATTCCATGTCCGGCATGTTCTGGATGCGCATGCTCTGAAGCTGTAGAGACCCGCCACCGTCAGCATCGAAACAGCAGCACCACCGGAATGGGATTGCGGATCGACCAGGACGAGAAATTCATTCCGTCGCCTCCGCACCGGCACCTTTCGCCGTGGAGCCTTTTGCCGTAGTGCCAGTTGCCGTGATTTCTCACGATTCCGGATCTCGGATGCAGGGAAGGCTTTCTGCGCCATCCTTCGCTGCCGAGTTGCCCGCAGGCCCGGCGTCATCCAGCGCATTTGCCATGCGCGGCAGGGACATCCACCGCATCTTCACGAGTCGCCATCCGTCAGGAGGCCGCGCCAGATACCACGACCTGATCCCGTACAGAGAGCGTCTGTCCGGCCGCTTTACCGCATGCATCCGGGCAGGATTTCGATGCAGCGCCATCCACCTGCCGCGCCCCGTTCTGACGCTGTACGCGCTCCACCACGGCCAGCCTGCCGGTTTCAGAAGCCCCTCTTCAGCCGATGGACGTACAGGAAGCCCGTCCGCTGGGCACCAGTGCCTCCATCGGCACCGTCAGCGCTGCGCTTTCTCCCAGGTCGAAAGCGGCCCCTGGGCAAACTGGCCAGCCCACGAGCCGAGGCTGGCGGTAGCATCCACGTAGACCAGCGTCGTACGCTTTTTTCGTGTCTTCCGACGGCGCACGGGCGCGCATCACGTACCGGTACCGGCGTGCCATCGGCTGCGTAGGACGGCCACGGTACCGCCGGGTTTCCACGCGCAGCACATCCCGTGGCACGCCCAGTTCGGCCTGCCATTCCAGCCGACCCTGACGAATCAGCGGGAACAGCTCCGTGCCCCGCGGCTGGGCACCGAGCCCACCGTGGCGGTGCGCGACGAGATCACGCCGTCGTCCGGCGCGCGCAGTTCGACGTTCTGCCAGTTCTGCTGCTTCGATATCAGCGCGGCACTGCGCCGAACGCACCCGCGCCCAGGCCGTCCGGCCCTGCCGCCGGATACTGTTCGATCTGCTGCGCACTCAGGGGTATCGGTGCCACGCAGCCGGCGGGCACGGCGTGCACTGGCCTCGGCCTCGCCGCCGCCGCTTCGGCCTCGGCCAGCGCTGCCCGGCCTGCGTGACGTCGGCGGCCACCGTCCTGCCCATTGAAACGGGCCAGCACATCGCCGCGCTTCACCGTATCGCCCACATTCACGAGTACCGCGGACGGCGTCAGGGCATTGGTCTCGGAAGCGACGCTGGCTTCCCACCGCCGTCACCTCGCCATCGGCCAGCACCTGCACCGGCAGCTGCGTCTGAACCGGCTGGGCCACCGCCACCGCGCCGAGCCGAGCCGCTGTCGCGGCGCCTGCGCTCATCACCTGCCTCTCCGGCCTGGACAGGTCCGGACGGAACAGGAACACGCTGCCTGACAGCAGCGGTACCAGCAGACAGATACCCCAGAAAAACGCGCAGCGAACTGGACATGGCAACTCACCCCCGGATCGTGAGTCAGAACTGGTAATTGACGCCGACGAAAGCCGGATACCCCGGTGCGTTTTTCCACGATGGGGACTTTTGGCAGCGCGGTTTGCCATGCGCATGGCCTCTACCCGCCCGTAATGGACCCGGTGCCTGTCCAGCACATGATTCCAGCCAGCTTCCAGTGAGTACGCGTGCAGACCAGATTTCGCCTCGAGGCCGAAAACCGCGAGGTCTGCGCCTGCTGAGGGGTAACCCCAAAGAAAAGCGCGTTGTAGCGCTGATTGCCGCCATGAGCCTTCAGGCCCACCGTGATCTGGTCACTGTCGGTATCCAGCGCAGCCACGTCAAACCCGGCATGAAAGGTATTGCCGCGCTGCGCACCGTGTACCCCGAAACTCGGCGGCGCCAGTCAGTGCCAGCCAGTCTGTCACAGGAACGGACAGCGCAGGGGTTGGCCGTGGTGGCACTACGGATCGTCCCCATGCCCTTGAGCCGTTCGGGATCCGGGCCGCCCAGCCACGCTACTTTTTCTTCTCACTGCGCCCCGGGTCGGCACCAATGGACAAACTGGCCATCAGGCCATCGTCACTTCCATACTGCACACCAATGCCACGGTCATCAAGAAAGAAAATGCCCCGGGAAATACCGAAAAACGCTCCCACTGCCCTCTGTGTATCCCTGCTCCCCATGTAGGAAGGTCCCGCCCCGACCAGCAGGCTGAGCGACACATCCGTATGATCCCCCCATATCTGGCTGGACAGGGAGGGAACGCGGGCAGGCATGTCTGCCGGGCCAGATGAGACCGATGCCTCCTCTGCCGAAACCGGTGAATCTCCCTCCCCCTGCGCCGCACCAGCGGTCTGCGCCCCCTGCGCACCCCGACGCGAAGAACATGCTGCCCAACAGCAGCCAGCCATGACATGCTCGAAGCGACTTTGCCTGCCCATGTCATGATCAACCTCCTCCTGCATAAATGAATGAATGACAGGAAGAGTTGAACACGCGCGCTCAAACGCTCCGTGCAGAAATCGTCAAGGTTTGATCAATTCACCGGCTTTCTTCGAACTCGAGGCATGCTGCACGGATTCCCGGGAGCATCAGGTTTCGATCAACACGTGCACATCCTGCAGCTTCAGGGACTGGAGCGTGTCATGGACTCATTCAGTCCCCACGCCGGCCCCAAACCCGTGTGTTGACAAGACGCTCTGCTCAGGCGAGGCTGGCCCGCAACCATCGGGCGGGCACTGTTGGCCCGGCGTCTTCACGCGAACGCCCGGTAACAGCAGTGTCACCAGGCACCGCCGTCCGGATGATTGGACACCGAGCTCGCCCCATGCGCAGCACAGATGGCCCAGGCCACCGACATGCCCAGTCCTGCCCGCCCCGGTTGCGGGAACGTGAGCCATCGGCCCGCCAGAAGCGGTCGCACACCTGGCTGAGACAGTTCTCCGGAAATCCACTGCCCCGCGTCACGCACCTGAAGCTGGATGTGTCCATCCGCCAGCCTCTGGCCAACTATGCCCAGCCAGCGACCACTGGCTGCATACCGGATGGCATTGTCGACCAGCACGGTCAGCATCTGACCGATACGGTCACGGTCTCCCTGCGACCAGACTGTCCGGCACGTCCAGGTCCACCTGCATGCCAGCCGATACTGTCCGGGGCGCGGCCCAATTGATGCGTTCCTGTACCAGTGCCCGGACATTGAATTCACCCTGCACCAGCTCCAGCTGGCCGGCCGAGGCCAGCGACAGCAGGTACAGGTCGTGCACCAGCCGGTTGAGCTGGTCGAGCTGCCCCATGATCATCCCGTAATTGCCAGACGTGGCAGGCAGCACCCCATCCATCAGCGCCTGCAGGCGGGCCTTGGCCGCCGTCAGCGGGGTGCGCAGCTCGTGGGCAATGGCCGCACTGGACGCCTGAAACTCACGTTCATGCCGCTCCAGACTGCTGGCCATACGGTTGAAATCCTGCGCCAGCTCCTTCAGCGCCGCCGGCACATCGCGCCGGATATCCGCCCGCGCAGAGAATTCCCCCTGGCAATGTTCCCGGCTGCCACCGCCACCGCACCGAGCTGGCGCGACATGCGCAGGGACAGCCAGACGCCCCCACCCGATCACCACCAGTGAAAGCCCAGAGCAGGGGCCCCCAGGTCAGCAACTCGTGCTGCACATCATCCTGCTGAAGATAGCGCGGGTACAGATATTCACTGTAAAGATGCTGCAACCGGGCGATATCCCACACCGGAAGCCTTTTTCTGCTGCGCCTCCAGCATGCTGATTTCAGCCCGTACCGCGGGCGGCAGTGTCGCACGTGTTTCCTGCTCCCAGACCTCGCACCAGTACCAGATTCCCCCTTCGAAAATGACCACGATCACCAGCGCCAGCGCCATCATGCGGGGAGAGATCCAGCGCCACGGCTTGGCGTAGGTAGCACGTTCGTCCATCAGACTACACGCTTGGGCATGGGAGGTACATTTTTCCATCAGGCCACACTCCGGAAACGATAGCCCAGTCCGCGCACCGTCAGCAGCACGCCCGACACGCCCGCATGCTCCAGCTTGCGCCGCAGGTTGTAGATGTGCGCATCCACCACGCGCTCGGCAGCACCGCTCTCCGGCAGGCACCCTCCATCAGCTCACTGCGCGTGAACAGCCTGGTGGGCGTGCCCATCAGCATAGCCAGCAGGCCAAACTCGGTGCGTGTCGGTTCGAGCGCCTGCACCCGATCACCATCGTGTACGCGTGCCTCGCTGGCCTCCACATCGACGATCAGCGCCTCATGCCGTAGTTCCTGTCGACGGGTCGCTGTCTGACTGCGCCAGCGCCGCAGCACCGCATGCACACGGGCCATCACCTCGCCCGGGTCGTAAGGTTTGACCACGTAATCGTCGGCACCATAGAGCAGCGAATTGATCCGCCGGGCGGTATCGCCCACGGCCGTCACCATGATGACCGGTGTCTGTGCGTGCTGGCGAATGGCGCTCATCACCTTGTAGCCGTCCAGGCCGGGCAGCATCACATCCAGCAGGGATCAGGGTCGGGATGCCAGCGGGCATGTTCCGCCAGCGCTGCCATGCCATCGGCCACATGCAGCGCCTCAAAACCCTCCCGGTTCAGATAGGCCATCAGGACCTGGGCGCTGTCCTCGTCATCTTCCACCACCAGAATCCGGTCTTTCTTCATCGATGCGTCCCTGGAAGGCGCCGCAGAAATCCCGCAGGGGCCTTCTTGATGAAATCTTCGCGAAACCTCAACACAGCCTTGAAAAAGTCCCTGTTTTCAGGCAGTTTGAGGCATCTCTTCGTCTGGATTCCCATCATAGCAGTGATGGTGCCGGTGTTGGTTCCACACAGATTCCCGCGGACATGTCGGACCAGCAGGCCCGACTGGCCCGGCTGACACAACAGCGTGGCTCAGTGCACGAACAGCCCGATATACCGGTCGAACTCGTATTTGCGCCCGCGCTGCAGACCTATCAACGCCGATTGAAAACTGACCCGGGAACTCTTGCCTGAGCATGGCGGCAATCTTGCAGCAAACACCCAGATCACAAACGGCGTCATTTTGCGCCAACCCATCACCAGAACAGCCCAGCCACCCCCGATTTCCTTTGACCAGCACCACCGCTTAGTTAAAAAGAAAAACCCGTTTCCTTTCAACTAACGGCCGGCCTTGAAGTAAGAAAAAGCCGTTTTCTTTAACTAAGGACCTCCGACAGGGGACAAATGGCGCGATTTTACGCCAAACCACCACTTGAACGGCGTGGTTTTGCGTCAAATCCTTTGCATGAACGGCGTATTTTTTGGCCAAACATGATAGCCGTCAAAGGCGGCGCAATTTTATGCCGTTCACCGCGTACCGACAGGACAGTAGGCACGGGCAAAGCCGGCAGGATGGCTGGCCTGTCCGCTCTTCCGGGAGGCCCGCTGGGTCATGGCATGCACAGCCGGCGAGCCGGCGCAGGCCCGCTGGGCGAGGCGCCGGCCAGCGTGGAATCGCTGGACGGTCATCCCTTCAGTTGGTAGGATTGAATCCCATCAACCCTTGATGGGATTGGACCCTGCGGAAGAATACTGGAGCCTGCCATGCGTACCACGACCCAGATGAGCATCACCCTGCCCAACGAGATGGCCAACGCCGTCAAAGCTCGGGTCCGGTCTGGCGAATACACCAGTGAGAGCGAAGTGATCCGGGAAGGATTGCGGGCACTGGCCATGCGCGACCGCGCCATCGAACACTGGCTGCACAACCGGGTGGGCCCGGCCTATGACGCCGTCAAGGCCGATCCATCGAGCACCCGAACCCCGGAGCAGGTTCGCGCCCGGCTTGCCGCGCTGCGGACAAACGTGCAATGAAGTTCATGCTCGCCTTCTCGGCCGATGCCGAGAACAGTCTTGCGGATCTGCACGAATACATCGCCCGCTTCGGCTCTCCGGATATCGCAGACCGGTTCACCGAAGGGGTCATCCTGCAATGCGAAAGCATGTGCACGTTCCCGCTGCGGGGAACGCCGCGTGACGATATCCGTCCGGGCGTGCGGATCACACACTACAGGAAACGGGTGACGATAGCCTATACCGTTGAAGACGGGCTGGTTACGATCCTCGATGTGTTCCTACGGTGGCCAGGACTACGAAACCATCCCTGCGCGACGACACAGACGACTGAAGCGCAGACTGAAGCGCATCACGGCGCCCGCTCCGCCGCCCAACCAGCCCCAGCACGATCCCCAGCGCCGCGAACGGCGCCCATTCAACGAATATTCCTTCCACGGCAGCCGGTTCACGGCCTCCACCGGCCACCGACAGGACAGACACCGTCGTCACGAAGCCCACGGCCAGCCGCTGCGACAGCACCGGCGGCTTCCAGACGAAATTCTCCAGCAGCATCAGCACCAGCAGCGTCATCACGATCGGGTACAGCACCAGCAGCACCGGCACCGACTTGCTGATCACGGCCGTCCAGCCCCTGGTTGGCTACGACAAAGCTGCCCAGCGTGCAGAGGATGGCGCACGTGCGGTAGCTGATGCGCGGCCAGACATCATTGAAATATTCGCTGGTGGCGGTGATCAGGCCCACCGCCGTGGTCAGGCAGGCCAGCGTGACGATCACCCCGAACAGCACCCGGCCGAATTCGCCGAAGGTGCCGTACGCTGCCGTGTTGAGCAGGAAGGGCCCAGATCCTGCCGCTGGCCTTCACCCCGGCCACCACCGACGGGTCGATGGGCAGGCGGTTGCTCACCCAGCCCAGCCCCACATAGATGACGGCCAGCGACACGGCCGCCACCACGCCCGCCAGCGATGCCTGCACCACCAGCTCGCGCCGCGACTGGGGCCGACTGATGCGCCACCGACATGACCAGCGACGCTTCATCTCCCCCATGACCGGCGGGAAGATCATTCCCAGCCACCCGCCCCCACATCCGGCAGGGGCAGCGGCTGGCGCCTTCTGGGCCGTGCCCATCTTGCTGCGCACCGCCGTCAGCACGATCACCGCGTAGGCCACCGAGCCCAGCACATCCATGGTCAGATAACCGCCCATGAATCCATTCACGAAGGCGATGGAACCATTGGCGCCTCCACCTGCGTCAGCGTGGGCGGCCGGCCGTGCAGCCACAGCACCCCTTTGCCGATCAGCAGCAGGATGCACACCAGCAGCACCGGCGTGAGGATGGCGCCCGATGCGCTCGACCATCTTGGACGGATTCAGGCTCAGCCACAGGGCCACGCCGAAGTAGGCCAGGCTGAACAGCAGCATCGGCCCCTGTCCGGGCGCCCCCGCATCACCACCAGCCGCCGCCACCGGCTGCCGCGGCCTGCGCGGCATCGCCAGCGCCCCACCCGTCAGAAACGGCAGCACCGCCAGCTCGAAGGACGTGGCCCCCGTGCGCGGAATGGCGAAAGAAGGGCCCCACGGTCAGGTAGACGATGGCCAGAAAGGCCAGCGAGAACCACGGGTGGATGCGGTCCAGCGCCGTGCGGTAGCCGTCGTCGTAGTAGGCGCTGACGATGATGGCAACAGCAGCAGCCCACCCCGTCAGCACGAACCCCAGCAGCGCCTCCCACAACCCCGGGCCACTCTCCATGCCCAGTGCAGAAGGAAGATGAGGTTGCCGGCGCCAAAGAAGATGGCAAACAGCATGAAACCGATGACGAAGGTGTTCCTGTTCACGGGAGCGCGTTCTTGACAAATGCAATCGACAGAAGGCCGACCAGTGTAATACAACACGCTTTCTGCAACCGCTGCCTGCTGTAGTGAGCTTGCCGCTACCCAATATGGTTACTGCCGGCGGCGGCTGCTGCCGAATGTGCTGGTTGCTACCCGGCGGCGGCGGCTCGATGTGGCTGTTGCCTGCTGCGGCGTGCATCATCCCCTGGCAGAGGTCCGAGACGAGGCGGCCCCCGCCGTGGCGCCCGGGCCGCCACAGCGAGGGCGCACCTGCTATGCTTTCGCACTTTGCCCGTTGCCGGGACTCCCCAACGGGCAGCACCGGAGAACGGCCCTGCCGCTTCAACCGGCTGGGCCGGGCCCGGCGGCCCGCACTTCATTCACCGCTTTCCCTACCCTATACACCATGGACGCCAAAGAATTCGTACACCAGACCGTCAACGAGCACCCGGTGGTGTCTTCTTCATGAAGGGCACGGCCCAGTTTCCGCAATGTGGTTTCTCGGGCAAGGCCATCCAGATCCTGAAAAACGCCGGCATCCGCCAGCTGGTCACCATCAACATCCTCGAAGATGAAGAGGTGCGCCAGGCCGTGAAGGACTACTCAACTGGCCCCACCATTCCGCAGCTCTACATCAACGGCGAGTTCATCGGCGGTACCGACATCATGGCCGAAATGGCCGAGTCGGGCGAGCTGCAGAAGCTCATTCCGGAAGGCAACAAGGCTGCGTAACGTTCCTGCCTCGACATGTCGGGTGAGATGGCGCGTGGCGTGCGCGCCGGCCGGCATCGCTGTATCCCGGCGCTTCCGATGCCCGATGTATCTGCCTTCATGCACCCGCGGTACCAGGGTGAGTGCGTCCAGGGCTGAAACAGCCTGAGAAGTCAGACAGTCACCCAGCCCCAGCGTCTCGTCCAGGCCCAGGTGGATGTTCATGGCCTGCACGGCCGCACCGCTGGCGCCCTTGCCCAGGTTGTCGATGCGGGCCATCAGCACGCACTGATCGTCGTTGCCCAGCACGAACAGGTCGGCGCGATTGGTGCCGTTGCAGCCCCTGCACATCGAAAAAGCCGCCCAGGTACGGCTTCGTCCAGTGCCAGCGGCTGCACCGTCACGAACGGCTCGCCCGCATAGCGGGCCGCCAGGGCAGCATGAATGGCGGCGCGGTCGATGGTGGTCTGGTGCCCCGCGTGGCAGCCCGAATGGCGGCCAGGTCCAGCGGCACCGACACGGCCAGCCCCTTGTACCACGGCCCCACCACCGGCATGAACAGCGGTGCCCTGTCCAGCGCGCCGTAGCGCTGCATTTCAGGCAGGTGCTGTGCGCCAGCCCCAGTGCATAGGGACGTGGCGCCAGCAGCCGCTGCTGCCCCATCACCGGCCAGCGCGCGGCTGGCCGCTACCGTGCCCATGCCCGCCGTGTTGTCCGCCGGGCCGGCCAGCGCGGCGCCCGCCGTCAGTCCGGCCAGCGCCTCGCGATACTGGGCGATCATCTGCTTGCCCCCGCCCGAATAACCCGTGTGCGAGGTGGCCGACACGGGCCAGTCGGCCGGCAGCAGGCCGGCGTCCACCAGCGGCCGCACCGCCAGAATGAAGGCCGTGGCATGGCAGCCCGGATTGGCAATGCGCTTGCTGCCGCGGATGCGTGCGCGCTGTTCCGGCGCCAGCTCCGGCAACCCATAGGCCCAGGCCGGATCCACCCGGTGTGCCGTGCTGGTATCGATCACGCAGGTGGCCGGATTGCCGATCAGCGCCACCGACTCGCGCGCCGCGGCATCCGGCAGGCACAGAAAGGCCACGTCGGCCGAGTTCAGCAACCGCGCCCGCTCGGCCGGATCGCTTGCGCAGCGCTGGGTCGATCCGCAACACCGATACATCCGTTCGCCGGCGCAGATACTCATGAATCTGCAGCCCCGTCGTCCCTTCCTGCCCATCCACGAAAACCGAATAGAGACTCATCACGTACCCCGGCCCCAGCCGGCCAAATGAGAAAGAATCAAAGTGTGTCACAAATCGGCGGGGTTCCGCGGATGACCAGCATGGCAGTGCGGGAGGGCAGGCCCCGGCCTTCATGATCCACTGCACATTCCGGTGATCGTGACCGGTGATTCCCGGCATCGTGACCAGCGGTTCCGACCAGGATTCGCACGTGACCGTCAGCCGTCGCATGCTGCTGAAAGACAGGGCCAGGCACGTCGGGATACTGCGGAGAGAAAGGAAACCATCCACCTGAACGGAAAGCAGAATCATTATTTGATCCCATGAATCATGTTGTGCCGTGGCGACAGCGCAACACATGCCTGTCAAACCTCCGAAATAAATCAGGCCAAACCGTGCGCAAAGTCACAGAATCACCATGTCGTGTCATTATTTTCACGGCTTATTCACGGTTCGTTGATGACGCCGTGCTAGTCTGGACTCGCAGGAGAGCAGCAGATACCGTGCCGGTGCGGGTGGAGGACAAAGGCAGACGCCCTTGCCAGCCATTCACATCAAAAATATCTGATGCAGGCTTGATGCCCCATGCTTCTGTCCACCACCGGCCATCGATGGGCGTTGGAAAGGACAGGAGAGGCTGATTCCGGTACCGGCCCTCACGGGGATACCCCCGCGGACAGTCCCACGGACACACCCGCAGGGATGCTGGTCGGGCAGCAGCCACGGCAGAAGGCAGAGCCGCTCTCCCCATGGAACCACAACAAACACTCAGGCAAGATCATGAGCAAGAAAACCCAATCCACCCTGCTGGCCATCACGGCCGCTGCTGCCCTGTCCTTCTCGGCTGCTGCTGGCGCAGCCACCGGCGCCTACATCCAGGGCGACATCGGCCTGGGCCACCTGAAAGTGGACGACAACACCAAGCTGCGCGTCAGCAACGTGGGCAGCAAGATCAAGGATTCCTACAAGGAATCGGGCTTCATGCCCCGCCTCTCGGCCGGTTACGAGCTGGGCAACGGTCTGCGCGTGGCGGTGGACTTCACCCACTACAAGGACATGAAGGAAAGCTACACCTCGGCCGCTGGTGTGAACCAGACCGCCGGCGTGAAAAGCCAACAGCCTGGGTCTGTCCGCCATCATGACATCGACCTGGGTGGCGATTTCACCCCGTACGTGGGCGGCCGTCTGGGCGTCAACAAGCTGAAATACTCGGCCGGCTGTGCCGCCTCCGGCGAGCGCTTCTCGTCCTCGCAAAGCAAGACGAAAACCGGCGTGGGCCTGCTGCTGGGCGTGAACTACAAGCTCAGCGAAGAAATGGCGCTGGACGCCGGCTATCGCTACAACCATATGGACAAGGACATCAACGCCCACGAGTTCTCGGTGGGTCTGCGGTACTACTTCTGATGTCCTGATGGCACGGCGCCGGCCCTGTGGCTGGGGCCGTGGCCATGGCTTTAATATGGGCCGGGCCGCGGGGTTCGGCCTTGCGGCCTGGTTTGCCGTGTTTCGAACGCCTCCGGATGGGGGCGTTTGTATTTCAGGTGACTGGCGTCTGGGGATAACGTCGCAAGACGGGAGCGCGCTTTCGAAACTCAAAGGGGCTCATGGTCTCCACGCGGGCCAGCGGTGCCTTCAGGAGATAACGATCAAGTACACTCAGCAGAAACTGGAAACACAGAGCCAGCTCAGACCATGCGAACCAGCGAGTACAAGGGCACCGCTTCGCCCTGCGAAAGGCCGGACTGCGGCGGTAGTCATCTGGGTACCGGATACCCGGCGCCCTGGTTTCGATGAGGAATACCGCCGCCAGAGCGACTTAGTGCCAGCGCTGAAAAAGAGAGTTCTGAGATGCAGACCTTCATGTACGCTGCGGCGGAAGATTTTCTGGCCGATCTGGTGGATGCGTAGGAAACCACGAAGCACGGTGACGACGCACATCTGCGTCGTGGCCGAGACCAAGGGCAGCCTGGCCTCGATGGACCTGCGCGGCATCGAGCAGACAAAGTGGCTGGGTCTTCGCGGATCAGTGTGGGTGAGATGGGGGAGCGAAATTGGCGTTTGACGCCTGAAATCAAGGACTTTACAGCACAGATGATGATGTCGTATCTGTGCATCGATACTGGATCGAGGTGCTGTGCATGGCTGCAGGTCGCAGTCTGGGGAACTTTTGTCCGTTCCCGGCTTCGTGGCATCAGCAAGGTTGAGAGGAATCTTCAGGGACCCCAAGGCGAGAGTCGTGTAGCTGAGACGCCGACGGCCATTTTGCTCAAATTGCGGGCAGCGCTGCCGGGGCGTTACGACCAGCGGAGGTGCCGTGTGCGGGATCTTCGGGTGGCAGGCTGGATGGGTACCTGGAGTTCGAACGTTGGCGGGTACGGTGTTCGGGGTGCGGCGGCGTGCATGTAGAACGGCTTGACTGGCTGGCGCAGAATCCACGCTATACCGAGCGCTTTTGCGCTGCATGTCGGCAGGTTGTGCACGAGCATGAGCAACAAGGCCGTGGCAGAGCTGGAGCGGCTTCACGACAGCACGGTGAAGGATTGAGGTAGCCCTGACTTCCGTAGACACCCACATGAGGGAGAATGGCCATGGAGGGTCAACGGATGAAACAGAATCAGAGTTACACGGCCGAGTTCAGGACGGAGGCCGTCAGGATGGTCCTTGAACAGGGACTTTCGCAAGCCGAGGTCGCCGCCAGGCTGGGGGTTCCGAAGGGGTCACTGGCCAACTGGGTGGTCAAGGCCAAGGGGCCGAGCAAGCCATTCTCGGGTGTGGCCGAGGCCAGCCGCGAGGAGCTTCAGGCCGAGGTGGTGCGACTGCGCCGGGAGCTGGCCCGTGCCGAGATGGAGCGAGAGATCGTAAAAAAGGCCGCCGCGTACTTTGCGAAGGAGTCCCTGCAAGGTACGCGTTCCTGAAGGACAGGGTTCACGGCAAGGGGTACCCGTTGACCGTGGCCTGTCGGGCACTGGAGGTTTCTCGCAGCGGCTATCTGGCCTGGCTCAAGCGCCAGCCCAGCCAACGGGCCAGGGACGACGAGCGCCTGCGTGTTCACATCAGGGCGGCTCACGAGGCGGGGCGCCAGACCTATGGGGTGCGACGCGTACATGCGCTGTTGCGGCACCAGGGACAGAAGGTCGGACGGGATCGTGTCGGACGTCTGCGGCGCGAGATGGGCCTGTGCTGCCGGCAGAAACGCTGCTTTCGCACGACCACGGACTCGGCACACACCTTGCCTGTGGCGCCCAATCTGCTGGCCCAGGACTTCAGTGCCGACGCACCGGACAAGGTCTGGCTGACGGACATCACCTATGTGCGTACGGATGAAGGCTGGCTGTATCTGGCTGGCGTGAAGGACGTGTTCACTCAGGAGATCGTCGGCTACGCCATGTCGAAGCGCATGACACACGAGCTGACACTGGAGGCTCTGAACCGGGCTGTCCGGTATGCCCGCCCCGAGCCCGGACTACTGCATCATTCCGATCGGGGAAGCCAGTACTGCGCAAGTCGCTACCGTGAAAGACTTGATGCCCTGGGCATGCAGGTGTCGATGTCACGGCGGGGAAACTGCTACGACAACGCACCGATGGAGAGTTTCTGGGGATCACTCAAGAACGAGTTGCTGTACCAGCGGCGTTTCGCCACGCGTGCGCAGGCACGAGCGGCGATCACCGAGTGGATCGAGGTGTTCTACAACCGTCAGCGACTGCACAGTGCACTTGGCTACCAGTCGCCAGTGGCCTTCAGGCAAGGTCTTCTTTGAACGGACTTCACATTAAAGCAACTGTCTACGGTTGACGGTACACCTCAGTCAGTTTTACTTCGGCACCCTGGGTCAGTTTTCAATCGGCGTTGACAGGGGTCCAAAGCCATCACAACCACAGACTGGCGAGCTGTTCGGGTATCCGCTGCGCGATCACCTGAACCTGAAGCATCCGCTGATCCTGCTGGGCGACCGGATCCAGTGGGAGCGCATCGATGCACTGGTGGCGGACCAGTTCAAGTCCCGTACAGGGCGGCCCGCCTCGTCCCCACGTCTGATTGCGGGGCTGCTGTATCTGCAGCACGCCTTCGATCTGTCTGATGAAGAAGTGGTGGCAACCTGGGTGGAAAACCCGTACTGGCAGGTCTTCACCGGGGACCATCCAGACGGCCGCCGATGATCCGTCCAGCCTGACGCGCTGGCGCAAAAGGCTGGGCGAGGCTAACGTGGAAGAGATGCTGACGCTGGTTCTGGCACAGGGGCTTGGCATGCTCAAGGAGTCCAGCCTCAAGACGGCGATCGTGGATACGACCGTCATGCCGAAGGCGATTGCACATCCAACGGATTCCCGGCTTCTGGAACGTACCAGACAGCATCTGGTCAAGGCTGCCAGGGCGTGTGGCCTGAAACTGCGGCAGAGCTACAGTCGTGTGGCCCCTCAGCTGGCGAGGCAGGTGGGCCGCCATGCGCATGCGAGACAGTTCAAGCGGATGCGAAAATGTGCTCGGCAAAGCTGCGCAAACGGGTCGGGCGTATCTGGCGGGATATCGACCGGCAACGAGAGCAGGTGACCGGCCCATTGCGTCAATGGCTTGATGACCTGATGGCACAGGCCGAACGGATTCTGACGCAGCAGCCGAAAAGACGGGAACAAGCTGTACGCACCGCATGCGCAGGAGGTGGAGTGCATCAGCAAGGGGCAGGCCCGAACCCTACGAGTTCGGTGTCAAGGTCTCGATCACCACGACGCACAGGGAAGGTTTCGTTGTGGGCGCAAGATCGATGCCGGGCCCGGCCGTACGAGCAGCCACACCCTGTGCGAAAGCACTGGAGCAGGCGTCGATTGTGGGGAGATTGCCCGTATCGACACTGCCGTTGTGGACAAGGGCTATCGCGGTGCTGACGTGCCGGGCGTGAGAATCCTGCGATCAGGACAGAGGCGAGGCGTGACCCGGGGACTGAAGGCGATGATCAGACGCCGCAGTGCCATCGAACCGACGATAGGCCACATGAAGACCGATGGCAAACTTGACCGAAACTGGCTCAAGGGGCATTGGGAGATGCACTTCACGCAGTGCTGTGCGGTGCCGGACACAACATCCGGCTGCTGCTGCGTCGGCTGCAGCGCCGGCTGCAGCGATTTTTGCGCTTTCATTTTGCTATCGATTCTGGCCGTGTGTACGGCTGATGCTGCCGGATCGGTCAGAAATGACGTTGTAGGCGGTGGAGCGCAGCGCCAACGCGGTCGGTTCAGGCTTCAGGCCACTCGACAGGAGCCCGTTCAACGGCAGGATGATGGGCGGATTCTGAGTTGTTCAGGACTGACTATGTGCGTACGGATGAAGGCTGGCTGTATCTGGCTGGCGTGAAGGACGTGTTCACTCAGGAGATCGTCGGCTACGCCATGTCCGGAAGCGCATGACACACCGAGCTGACACTGAGGCTCTGAACCGGACTGTCGGTATGCCCGCCCCGAGCGGACTACTGCATCATTCCGATCGGGGAAGCCAGTACTGCGCAAGTCGCTACCGTGAAAGACTTGATGCCCTGGGCATGCAGGTGTCGATCACGGCGGAAACTGCTGCGACAACGCACCGATGGAGAGTTTCTGGGGATCACTCAAGAACGAGTTGCTGTACCAGCGGCGTTTTCGCCACGCGTGCGCGAGGCACGAGCGGCGATCACCGAGTGGATCAGGTGTTCTACAACCGTCAGCGACTGCACGGTGCGCCCGGCTGCCAGTCGCCAGTGGCCTTCAGGCAGGGTCTTCTTTGAACGGACTTCACATTAAAGCAACTGTCTACGGTTGACGGTACACCTCAGCAAACATTCTAACCACCTGAACGACGCCACGGGTCAATGGCCTGTCAAAACGAGGGCGATATTCTGCCAGAGGACATCAGCGTTCCAGTGAAAAATCACGAAGCTCCGGCAACATCAGGCTGCTGCCATAGCAGGCAGAGTGTCCAGCACATAACCGCTGAACAGGTTTGCGTCACACTGATCCGCGCAGGAGCATTCAGGTGATTGCTGATTGCCTCGATCTGATCCAGCTGTGAGGACACCCTTCCATGAATAACCTCGCCATCATCGGCTCGCCGGAACTCAAATGTACGGCTCTCTGGCAGAATCCCAATGAAGCATCCGTGAAGATCCGACCTGATCTCACCTGGAGGGGCGTCATCCGGAGGAAGGCTGGCAAGACGTTCCTCGATCTGCTGCAACCGGTACTTGTCACTCATTCTTGTCAGGCGCGCCCTGGCGAGCGTCTGCGCCATCAGCCTTTTTCAGAAACGTACGTTCCGCCAGCAGTTGCATGCGTTCTTCCCGACTCATGATTGCACCTCTCCTGCATTGAGCATCAACCACTCTCGCGCATCGGCATCACGTGCCTGATACAGATCCAGCTGAAGAAACCCTTTCCACAATCCATCCCTGCGATGTGACCACATGCTGTACCAGTATGCAATCCGCTCAACAAAAGAGCCTCCGGGGTTGAAAACCAGTTTCCACGTAGTATCCATCCACCCTGTAACGCGCCCGCGTCAGCCATGGATCAAACACACGGGTAACTTGCGGAAAGCCGGAATCTTCCGGGAAATCTACAAAGGTTACTACATCGATATCTCGTGGCGGGCGTGCCTCCAGTACCTCGACATTCTCCGTGAAACTGCCGTTGAGCCACTGGAAGCCCCTGATCAGGCCGGTAGCATGCAACGCAGCACGGTAGTCCAGAAACCCGTGAGTATCTCGCGTCGCTCCGGCGATGTTGCGAAACGCGTGACGAAATCAACCAGGTCGACTACATACGGAGCACGCAAATCGGTGGTGCCACTACGATCTTCAGGATCAACCGGGGCAGTACACCTTCTTCATTCCACGCTGGAATACGAACAGTCGTCACCCGACGCCTCTTGATCTGTTGTTTAGTTTGCCCATAATACTGATACCATAAACAGTATTCAAGCACTTTCCCGCCCCCGCCACCGACTTTCGGAAAAACCATAAGGCACTCCGACATCACAACCCGACATCATGGAACTCAAACTCCACCCGCCCATCGTGATGCTGCTGTGTGCCGGCCTGATGAAGCTGCTGGCCAGCTGGCTGCCGCTGCAGCCCTGCCACGCCCCCGGCTGCCGCCACCGGGCTTGCCCTGGTGCTTGCAGCGGCAGGGCGCCGTCTCGGGCATGGCCGGCGTGGTTGCCTTTGCCCGCCAGCGCACCACGGTCAACCCGCACCGGCCGGAACGGACTTCGGCGCTGGTCACGGGCGGCATCTACCGCTTCACGCGCAAACCCGATGTACCTGGGCATGGCGCTTTTTCTGGCCGCCCTGGGCACTGTGGCTGGGGCAGCTGACGCCGTGGCTGGGCATCTGGGCGTATGTAGCATTCATCAACCGCTTCCAGATTGCACCGGAAGAGCGTGTGCTGGCGGAAAAAGTTTGAGAAGACTGGGAACAGTTCTGCCGGCGCACACGCCGCTGGATATAAGCAGTTCCTGGGGACTCAGTCTGTCCCGGGATGTTCTCCCCAGGACGCCTACCCCGGACGCCTACCCGGGACGCCTGCGGGATGCCTACGGGATGCTCTACCTTGGGATGCGCCGCCCCAGAGAGCCCCTGCCCTGAGATACACCACGCAGTTTTTACGCGGCGGGAACCTTTTGGCATCTCCGTGCACCGGGACACCGCTCCTTATTACTGGATAGTGTCAAGGGATTCGACCCTGCAGCAGGTCAATACATGGGAGGCTCACTGTGTCGCGCGCACCACGGTATCATGAGCGCATTCAAACGACATCGTGTGGAGAACGCATTCATGAGACTGTTGCTCGGCTGGCTGATCAATGCCGCTGCCATCTTCCTGCTGCCCTACCTGCTGGCCGCCGTGAACATCAAGGATTTCGGCACGGCCATGGTGGTGGCGCTCATCATCGGCCTGCTCAACACCTTCATCCGCCCGGTGCTGCTGCTGCTCACGCTGCCGGTCAACGTGGTGACGCTGGGGCTGTTCACGCTGGTCATCAACGGGTTGATGTTCTGGGTCACGTCCCGGCTGGTGGACGATTTCACCATCACCGGCTTCTGGTGGGCGGTGCTGGCAGCCGTGCTCTACAGCGTCATCAGCAGTCTGATTGCCAGTGTGCTGCTGGGTGAGCAACGAACGGAGGACTGACAGCGCACGCAATCCGCTGGCGGCGCGAACACCAGATGGCGTATCGACCGCGTGACGCAAATCGCTGCCGGGAGAGCACCGGGATGAAGAAGTCACCGTGGCTCGCCGGGCCGCTGGGCCTCCAGCGCGAAACAGGCTGCCAGCATTTCGGGCGGCCTGTTCCGTTTTTCAGCGCTTCGTGCCCAGCGCCATGGTCCAGTACGAGCCGTACTGGGTCTGGGCCGTGCCCGGCACCACGGCCAGGCCAACCTCCTGAATGTCGGCGCGCATCAGGGCCTTGCAGTGCGAGGGGCTGTCGATCCAGGCCTGCATGGCTTCAGGCAGGGGTCCGGAAGCCGGCAGCGATGTTCTCGTCGGCCTGCGACCAGGCGTAGTGCACCATCTCGAAGCGGTGCCAGACGTACTTGCCATCGTCCCAGCCATGGCTGAACTTGTTGTTGGCCAGCATCCACTCGGATTCGAGAAGCGCCGCGTAGGCCACCTGCGGGTTCCAGCGCAGCGGCGGGGCGGCGGGGTACGAGACATCCCCACAGGTACGCGCCTGGGCGCGGGCTTCGTTCACGGCCTTGACCACACGCTGGGCCAGCGGGTGATAGCGGGCCGCATCGATCACCGCCTGGGCGGCCCTGTCGGTCACTTCGGCCTGCGGTGCTCCGGCCGTGCTGGCGGAGGCATCGGCCATGTAAAGCGTCTCGCCGCGGTACAGCGGTACGGCAGGCTGCACAAAGGGATGGTGACGGGAGCGGGACGTGGAAGCAGCCGGGGAAGACAACGATGCAACGGCAGCTTCTGCCTTGACGGCCAGGGCGGCGGCAGCGGCAGCGGCGGCAACGGGCACGGCTTGCATGCCGTCAGAATCACTGGCAGCACGCGATGAAGCGCCTTCCTCGCCGGCAGAAACGTCATGCGCAGCAACAGCTTCAGGAGCAGCGCGCTCCTGGACAACGGGCTGCTTCCTGCCGGGCAGCAACATTCAGGCCAACAGCAGCCGCGCCAAGGGTTCCCTGTCTTCGGGCAGCAGTACCAGCCCCAGGGCCTGATATTCGGCACGGATTTCGGCCGCATTGCCCTGTCCCAGCCGAGGGGTGCAGGCCACCGACGGCTCGTCACTGCCACCACCCCGCAGGCCCCCACCATCAGGCCCAGCACCGCCGATGCCACCACCGGCTGCGCCCCACCGAACCATGACTTTCCGCCCGACACGATTTCGCTCCCCAGCGAGGTTTCTCGATGGGGCGCATTGTTGATAACAACACTTCTGTGTCTTCAGCGACACGCACCAGTGGTTGACTGGTGCCGGCCGAGCGGTGATCTGCCCGAGCTGCCTGCCGAACCTGATGCCAGAATAAGCGGATACGCTTGCCGGCAATTTCAGATATCAATCATCCTCACTATCGAACTTCATGTCCTGATAGCGAACGAAGTGCGAGCCCTTGATCAGCCGGTAGGCCAGCCAGATGCCCAGAAACACGGGCAGGCCGATGTAGGGTGGCCACCACGCCGATCCAGTCGATGCGCTCTTCCATGAAGGCCTGGTAGTTCTGGCCCAGCGTGATGATCAGGCACAGCACGAAGGCAAACACCGGGCCGATCGGGAAGAACGAGGCACGGTACGGCAGCTCGGCCAGGTTGCGCCCCTGGGCGATGTAGCCCTTGCGGAAGCGGTAATGCGACACCGCAATGCCCAGCCAGGCGATGAAGCCGGTCATGCCCGACAGGTTGAGCAGCCACAGGTAGATGGTTTCGGCGCTGGCCAGATAGGTGGCAAAGCAGAGGGCCGCCACGACGGTGGTGGCCATCAGTGCGTACACGGGCACGCCACGCTTCGACACCCGGGCAAAGATGCGCGGGGCCATGCCCTGGCTGGCCAGCGTGTAGAGCATGCGGGTGGAGGCGTACATGCCGGAGTTGCCGGCCGACAGCGCACGGAGGTGAGCACCACGGCATTCATCAGCACGGCGGCCGACAGCAGCCCTGCCCGCTCGAATACCAGGGTGAAGGGGCTGACGCTCACGTCGCCCACTTCGTTGCGCAGCAGGCGTGGGTCGGTGTAGGGGATGAGCAGGCTGATGACCAGAATGGCCAGGATGTAGAAAAGCAGGATGCGCCAGAACACCTGCCGCACGGCGCGGGGGATGTTCCGGCCCGGATCGGCCGATTCGGCCGCGGCAATGCCGATCAGCTCGGTGCCCTGGAAGGAAAAAGCCAACCACCATGGCCACGCCGATCAGGGCCGCAAAGCCGCCGGCAAACGGGGCCTCGCCCACCGACCAGTTGGCCAGATGTTCGGAGAAGGTGTGGGCGCGGTCGGTGCCGTGCAGGATGCCGGTGATCATGGCCAGCCCCACGGCGATGAAGATGATGACGGTGGTGACCTTGATGGCGGCGAACCAGTATTCGGCTTCGCCAAAGCCCTTCACCGAGATGACGTTGAGCAGGAACATGATGCCCAGCGCAATGGCACTCACACCACGCCCGGCACGTCAGGGGAACCAGTAGGCCATGACGAGCTGTGCGGCCACGAGGTCCACGGCAATGGTGATGGCCCAGTTGTACCAGTAGTTCCAGCCGAGGGCGAAGCCGAAGCCTTCGTCCACATAGCGGCTGCCATAGGGTGGCAAAGGGGCCGGAGACCGGCATGTGGCGGCCAGTTCGCCCAGGCTGGTCATGAGGAAGTAGACCATCAGGCCGATGAGGCCGTAGGCCAACAGGGCGCCACCCGGCCCGGCCTGCGAGATGGTGGCGCCGGAAGCGACGAACAGGCCGGTACCGATGGACCCGCCGATGGCGATCATCGACAGGGTGACGTGCACGCAGGGAACGTTTGAGGCGATATTCGGTGCTGGGCGCGGCCGCTTCTGGCCGGGCGCCAGGAGCGCCTCAGGGAAGATGGGGCATCAGGGTGCCCGTGACCCGGATGGCTGCTGCGCCGGATGCGTGGCCGGACGGGGCGGGAGAAGAAGACAGGGGCCTCTGCGGGATGATCCATCGGGTACAGATACAGGTTATGCCCGAGAACCCGCAGGCGCGCAGCAGGGGCGCCCGACCCGGCCCAGAAATGGTCTGCCCCTCGACCCGGCGGAGCCGGCGGCAGAACGAGGGGAACCACTTCCGGGGCGCAGGCGCGCGCCGGAACGTGTGGAAAGGGGGTGGTGCCGCTTGTCGGACTCCGAACTGACGACCTACCGCTTACAAGGCGGTTGCTCTACCAACTGAGCTAAAGCGGCCACGGAAACCGTGACATGGCAGCGCCATGCGGGGGGCATTCTAGCAGGCAATCCGCTCGTGTGGGCAAGCTCACGCAAAACCTGCGAAATGGGCCTGCCAGGGACGATGTCCTGTCTTGTGCCCCTGCCCTCGTCCAGGCGCCCTCGTCCTGTCCTGCGATGACCTGCCCCGCTGCCTGCCTCCCCTGCCCGCGTGAGGGCAAACTGCTTGATCAGCTTCAGGGGACGGACGCCCACGCCCCGGCGAAGTGGGCGGCTCGGAGAGCGTGGACGAAGCGGGTGAGTCTGGCGGCTGGCTGTCCGGGTCATCCTTGCCCGGCGCGGCGCCTTTGGTGGAGGCTGCCCCTCTGTGAAGTGACACCTTTGGCCGGGGCTGTATCTCTGTGGAAGAGGCACCTTTGGCCGGGGCTGCATCTTTGGCAGAGGAGGCGGCACCTTTGGCCGGTTTTGCGCCGGTTGCAGGCGCGCCCCTTCGGCCGGCGCAGTCCGTTTGCCGGATGCGGTTCGCTTGCCCGGTGCCCCCTCTTCCGGTGCCGCACCTTCTCCCGTGCAGCCGTCCGCCCGCCGCAGTCCCCAGCGCCCGACGTATTCCCCTTCGCGGTGCGACTGGAGGAACAGGGTACGGGGTTTGAGTGGTTTCCGGGTTTGTCTGCTTCCAGGCCTGATCGCTTCAGGCCCTGTATGGTTCGAGCCTGAGCGCTTCAGGCACGGTCGTCGTGGAGGTCGGCTTGCGACGCGGGCGAGCGAGGTTTGGCGGGCGATGCATCATCCACCTGTGGGGAAGCCAGATGCCTCGCCAGAGGAGTCGGTCACGGCCTGCCCTTTGCACCATCCGGTGCATCCGCAGCACTGGACGGTGAAGCTGCCGGCGATGGCACGGCGTGCAGGCTGGGCCGGCCACTGCGACCGGGGCGGTTGAAGCTCAGGACTTCGCCACCCTGGCCACCGGGCGCTGCCGGCGTGCCGGATTTGCCCGTAACCGGGTGTTCATCGTCGACCAGATGGTCGTCATCTTCGGCACCATCGCCCTCTTCTTCGATGGTGACGCCGAGAGGGCAGCATGAAGCCGGTCTCACGGGCAACGATGGCCATCACGTTGTCCACCGGCACCACGACATATTCGGGCACACCGCCGAAGCGTGCCTGGAAGGAGATGGTGTCGTTGTCCATCTGCATCCCGTGGGTGGCCGTGGCCGAGACGTTGAGCACGATCTCGCCGTTGCGCACATAGGCCATGGGCAGTCGCGCGCGGCCACCCGCCTTCACCACCAGATGGGGCGTGTAGCCGTTGTCGCTGCACCATTCGTAGATGGCACGGATCAGGTAGGGCTTTGGGGAGATTTCGGCCATCGGGCAGGCTCCGGGAAATCGATGATGATGGACGTGCCGGGCACACTTTCAGCGGCGCATGACCTTCTCGGAAGGCGTCAGCGCCTCGATGTAGGCCGGACGCGAGAAGATGCGCTCGGCATACTTCATCAGCGGGGCGGCGGACTTGGGCATTTCGATGGAATAGTGATCGAGGCGCCACAGCAGCGGGGCCATGGCCACGTCCAGCATCGAGAATTCGTCGCCCAGCATGAAGCGGTTCTTCACGAAAATGGGCGTGAGCTGGGTGAGGCGCTCGCGGATCTGCTGACGGGCACGCTCCATGGTGCGGGCGGTTTCCTTGTCGTGGTCGCGACGCTCCAGCGTCTGCACGTGCACGAACAGCTCGCGCTCGAAGTTGAACAGGAAGAGGCGCGTGCGCGCCCGCATGACCGGATCGGCCGGCATGAGCTGCGGGTGCGGGAAGCGCTCGTCGATGTACTCGTTGATGATGTTCGACTCCTACAGGATCAGGTCCCGCTCGACCAGTACGGGCACCTGTCCGTAGGGGTTCATGATCGAGATGTCTTCGGGCTTGTTGTACAGATCCACGTCGCGGATCTCGAAGTCCATGCCTTTCTCGAACAGCACGAAACGGCAGCGCTGGCTGAAGGGGCAGGTCGTGCCTGAATAGAGCACCATCATGGAACGGGTTCTCCTGATTCAAAAATAAGGGCGGGGCCCGCAAGATAGCACGGCGCCCGCCAAAAAGCCCAGAAAATTGCACAATACAAAACGCCTGACGCCTGACGCCTGACGCCTGACGCCTGACGCCTGACGCCTGACGCCTGACGCCTGACGCCTGACGCCTGACGCCTGACGCCTGACGCCTGACGCCTGACGCCACATGAGCCACATGAGCCACATGGGCCACATGAGCCACAGCACCGCATGAGCCAGAGGACTGCAGAATCAATGGCTGCAGACCCGGATGCCGCAAAAAGGCAAAGGGTGGACACATCGCTGCGCCACCCCTCCCTCCAGCATCCATCTGCAGGCCACCACCCCTGGGGCGATGGCTGGCTGCAGGGGGCACCGGCTGGAACCGCGCCCTTCGTGCATGTCACTGACGTTTACTTCACGTCCTTCCAGAACTCGCGGTTGAGCCACCAGGCACAGCCGATGAACACGCCGATGAACAGCAGCACCCAGATGCCCAGACGGCTGCGGGTGGAGGCGCTCGGGTCGGACATGAACTTCATGAAGGCCACCAGGTTGCCCACCTTGTCGTCGAACTCGGCCTGGGTCATGGTGCCGCCTTCCGGCTTGTCGAGCTGGAGGTGGTGCCTTCGTGCAGATCGTCGCCTTCGATCTTCTCGACCTTCTCGGTTTTTGTTGCCGTGAATGTCGTAGTTGATGACCGTTTTGGTCCAGCCCGTCTGCTTGCCGGTTTCCCTCGTCGGTGACGGGGGCGATGCGCTCTTCGGTGGCACCGCGCATGCCCTGCCACTGCCACAGGATGTTGGGCATGCCCACGTTCGGGAAGACGGCGTTGTTCCAGCCCGTCTCGCGCGAACCATCACGGTAGTAGCTGCGCAGGTAGGTGTAGATCCAGTCGGCACCAGTGCCGGATTCGGAGGAACGAGCGCGGGCCTCGACGGACAGATCCGGGGGCGCCGCGCCGAACCAGGCCTTGGCATCGGCCGGACGGAGGGCTACCGTCATGAGGTCACCCACCCGGCCACCCGTGAACATCAGGCTGTCGGTGATCTGCTCATCGGTCAGGCCGATGTCCTTCATCCGGTTGTAGCGCATCATGGATGCGCTGTGACAGTTCAGACAGTAGTTGACGAAGGTCCGGGCACCGTCCTGCAGGGCGGGCATGCTCTGCATCTTTTCGGTGGGGAACTTGTCGAGGTGCACGCTTTCCGACGCCACCACCGGTGCCGACAGGGCACAGGCGATGACGGTGGCCACCAGGCCGAAGCGACGACGGATAAGAGCGGAAGTGTTCATGCGTTTCTCGCTGTCTGCCAGTTCAGTGGTGGGGTTTGAAGTTGACGCGCTCGGGCGGCTGCTTGAAGGTGCCGACCTGGGTCCACCACGGCATGAACAGGAAGAAGCCGAAGTAGATGAGCGTGCACAGCTGCGACAGGCGCTCGGCGACGGGCGACGGCGCCTGCACACCGAAGTAGCCCAGCACCATGAAGGCCACCACGAACACGGCGTAGAAGCCCTTGTGCCACGTGGGCCGGTAGCGGATGGACTTCACCGGGCTCTGGTCGATCCAGGGCAGCGAGAAGAAGATCAGGGTGGAGGCGCCCATGGCGACCACGCCCCAGAACTTGGCATCCAGCAGGTGGAAGCCACCCAGCATGCCCAGAATGACCACGGCACCGATGATCTTGGAAGCCTTGAAGCGGGCGGACTTCAGGATGAAGGCCAGCAGCACCAGCAGGAAGGGGGTGAGCCCGTAGTACAGGAACTCGGTGGTGGTGGCACGCAGGATGGAGTAGAACGGCGTGAAGTACCAGACCGGGGCGATGTGCGGCGGGGTCTTGAGCGGATCGGCCGGAATGAAGTTGTTGTATTCCAGGAAGTAGCCGCCCATCTCGGGAGCGAAGAAGATGACCGCCGAGAAGATGAACAGGAAGATGGCCACACCGTAGATGTCGTGCACGGTGTAGTACAGGTGGAACGGGATGCCGTCGAGCGGATGGCCGTCCGGACTTTCTTGGCCTTGATCTCGATGCCGTCGGGGATTGTTGGAGCCCACTTCGTGCAGCGCGATGATGTGCGCCACGGCCAGGCCCAGCAGCACCAGCGGGATGGCGATGACGTGGAACGAGAAGAAGCGGTTCAGCGTGGCGTCGCCCACGACGTAGTCGCCGCGAATCCAGATGGAAAGGTCTTCACCGATGACCGGGATGGCGGAGAACAGGTTGACGATCACCTGGGCGCCCCAGTACGACATCTGGCCCCAGGGGAGCAGGTAGCCGAAGAAGGCTTCGGCCATCAGGGCCATGAAGATCATGCAGCCGAACAGCCAGACCAGCTCGCGCGGCTTGCGGTACGAGCCGTAGAGCAGCCCGCGGAACATGTGCAGGTACACCACGATGAAGAAGGCCGAGGCGCCGGTGGAGTGCATGTAGCGCACCAGCCAGCCCCAGGGCACGTCACGCATGATGTACTCGACCGAGGCGAACGCCTTTTTCGGCGTCCGGCTTGTAGTGCATGACCAGGAAGATGCCGGTGACGATCTGGATGACCAGCACCAGCATGGCCAGCGAGCCGAAGATGTACCAGAAGTTGAAGTTCTGGGCGCGTAGTACTCGGCGACGTCCCGTTTCCAGAGGACGGACGCCGGAAACCGGTGGTCGATCCACCCGAGAAGGCCCGTCGTGTCGACCTTTTTCTCTGCTGCCATGAAGCTATCCTGCTATTCGCGGTTCGAAATCCTGAACAGGGGCAGTGACCATTGGCCGGCACATCTCCCCCATGCCTTGCGCCCGTCGGTGCGGGCGTCTTTGCGACGGTCAGCCCGTGGTGTCGTCGGTACCGATGAGAAGCGTGGTGTCGGACGTGTACTTGTGGGGGAACGTCGAGGTTGGCGTTGGCCGGTTTGTTCTTGAATACCCGACCCGCCATGTCGAAGGTGGAACCATGGCAGGGGACACAGGAAGCCACCGGCCCAGTTGTCGGGCAGCGAGGGCTGTGCCCCGGGGTGAACCGTTCACTGGGCGAACAGCCCAGGTGCGAACAGATGCCCACCACCACCAGGTACTCGGGCTTGATGGAGCTGGTGCTGGTTCTTGGCGTATTCGGGCGTGGGGAGCTGGTAGTAGTTCTCGGAGTCCGGGTCCAGCACCTGGGACTGGGTCTCGTTGAGGGACTCCAGCATCTTGGGGTGCGACGGATGAGCCAGACCGGCTTGCCCGCGCCACTCGACCCGGCGCAGTTCGCCCGGCGCCATGCCGGCGATGTCGGCCTCGACCGGCGCACCGGCAGCCTTGGCCCGCTCGGAGGCTGGAAGGTGCTCACCAGCGGAACAGCCACGCCGGCAGCCCCCGCGCAGCCGATGACGCGGGTGAAACCAGCGCGGCACGGCGGGAAGGATCCATGGGTGTCTTTGGCAGCGTATCGGCCATTGGAAAGACCTCTTGGGGAAACTACGTTCGAACGTTCGTAACGGCCCTGTGCGGATGCGCTGGGCGCACCGGCAGCCTTGATTCGGCCGAGTATAGGCAGCGCCCCCCCGGGTATCTTTGACGAAAATCAGAAAGGCGGCAGATACCCCACAATGGGCAGGACGGGTGGCCGAAGGCGGCAGACAGGGGGAATGCGGGCAGAAATGCCACCCGCGCCGGAGCTGGACCCCCTGAGCGCCCTGCACGGCCCCTGCCTCATCGGGCGGCAGTGACAGCCGGCGCCGGACGGACACCTGGCAGGCGGGCAGCATGCCCAGGTTTGCCGTCATGCGGCACCAGTGCCACGCAATTTAAAGAAATCTGCGGCAAGCTTTTCAAAAGCTTTCCGGGGCAAACCAGCGTAATTACAGCAGTTTTGCAGGCCGCAGCGCTTGCGTTCACCCCCCGTGAACGGGGATAATTCCTGTTCCTTCTCAACACAAACCATCCGCGCCCCGCCTGTACGAACAGGGAGGCGCAAACAAGCTCGCCAGAGAGAGTAGTCATGTCCATGTTGACTGAATTCAGAGATTTTGCCCTGAAAGGCAACGTCGTCGATCTGGCCGTCGGTGTGATCATCGGTGGCGCGTTCGGCAAAATCGTCGATTCCATGGTGAAGGACATCATCATGCCGCTCGTCGGTGCCATTTTCGGTGGCCTGGACTTCTCCAGCTACTTCCTCCCCTCACCACCAAGATTCCCGAAGGTCTGCCCCACACCTACGGGGCCTACAACAAGGCCGGCGTGGCCATCCTGGCCTATGGCAACTTCATCACCATCTTCCTGAATTTCCTGATTCTGGCCTTCATCATCTTCCAGATGGTCAACGTGTTCAACAAGGCCAAGAACGCCGTGATCAAGCAGGAAGAAGCCAAGCCAGCGCCCCGCCGAAGACGTGGTGCTGCTGCGCGAAATCCGTGACGAGCTGAAGAAAGGCCGCGCCTGATTCATGCCGTTTGTCCCCAGGAAGGGACAGGAGGCGCCGGGCCCCCGCCTGGGCGCATCCGCCCTTCCAGGCAGGCCGGTGGTCGTCCCGCTGGCCTGTTTTTCCAGCTCGGCTCGGCCGTGCAGGCACCCCGCCTGCCGCCCCGCCGGCTTTTGCGCCCTGCTGGCTTCTTCAGACGGGATTCGGGTCGTCCACGAACTCGACGGGCAGGCCGAAGGTGCTGGCCAGATGCTGGCCCAGTGCGATGATGCCGCCGCGCTCGGTGGCATGGTGGCCCGCCGACACATAGACCACGCCGGCCTCGCGGGCCAGGTGGGTAGTGCGCTCGGAAATCTCGCCGCTGATGAAGGCATCGGCACCGAGGTCGATGGCGTCCTGCAGGAAGTCCTGCGCACCGCCGGTGCACCAGGCAATCTTCTTCAGCGGGCGCGACCGTCGCCCACCAGCAGCGGCTCGCGCTGCAGCCGTTCGCCCACCCGGGCAGCCAGCGTGGCACTGTCGATGGGCGTATCCAGCACATGCCAGCCGATGATGCCCTGTCCGCCCACCACTTCACCGCCCCAGCCTGCACCGGCCAGCCCAGCTGCAGGCCGAGCTGCACGTTGTTGCCCAGATCCGGATGCACGTCGAGCGGCAGGTGATAGCCGATGAGGTTGATGTCGGCCTTCAGCAGCCGCGCCAGCCGCCGCTCGCGCTTCATGCCGGTGATGCGCGGATCCTCGCCCTTTCCAGAAATAGCCGTGATGCACGATCAGCGCGTCGGCGCCGCGCGCCACGGCCGCATCGATGACGTTGCGGGTGGCCGTGACAGCGCAGACGATGCGTGAAATCTCACCCTTGCCTTCCACCCTGCAGCCCGTTTGGGGAATAATCCTGATGACGGCTGGGCGCAACAGCCCCATCCAGATGATCCAGCAGTGCCCGGGTGGCCACTGCGCCGGAAACATGCACCATTCATTCATCTCCCTGAGGCCCGGCGGCCTCGCTCGTGTTCGTTCGTGCCGGCCCTGTGTTCGCACACACGGGGCCGCGTCCGTTCCTGCCTGCGTTGCAGCACTCACTGGCGCGATGTCCGATGCCGGAACGCACCGTGCCGCCGGTCTGCGTCCGCTACCGGGGTGTCACCGCGCCGCATGGCCTGCTGCATTCGGTGCCAGAGCAGGCCCTGCGTTCGGTACCGGGGCATGGCATGCCGCACAGCCTGCAGTACGGTGCGCTGCAGGTCCGGCCGTTTCCGGTTTCCATTCAGCAAACCATCTGCGGCGGGCAGTCTGCGCCGCAGCATAACAGAACAGGTGGGGCCGCATGCTGAAGCGCCTCTGGCTGTTGTTCGCACAGGGCGTCACGGTTGCCGTGGCGGCCATCTTTGCCATCAGTACGTTCCGGCCCGACTGGATACCGGGGCACGGGGTGGCGCCGCTGGCCACGGCCGTCGAACAGGGAACTGCATGACGCAACGGCCGGACTGGCCGACGACGGCACCATTCCGCCATGGCCGGGCACCAGAGCCCGGCGACGCCCTCCGTACCCATCGGCCCGCTGACCTTCGACGATCCCCCACCCGCCAGGGGTACAGGCCAGCCAGCAGGGCAGGCACCGCATCAGGCACGGGCAGCGCAGCGGTGCAGGGGGCCGCAGCAGGCACAGGGCGCTGCAGGTATGGGTGCCGCGGCAGGCACGGAGGAGGCGGCAGGTGCCGCCGGGCCGGACCGCGCGCCCGCTGCGCCAGGCAGAAGCACCCTTCAGGGCAGGAATCCCGCCGGTCGCACGCCGGCAGACGGCGGCGCCTGGCCGGGCACGGATGCCACGCGCGGCCCGGGCGCCGCACCTGGCGCTGCAGCGCCGGATGCTGCCGGCGGGCGGCTTCCCCTGCCCCCCGGCAGGCTGCGCAGGACTGGCAGCCTGCGCGCCCAGCCAGATGCCCGCAACCTGCGCACGCGGGCGGCAGCCGCCTCTTCGTACAGCGAGGCGGCCCGCCGGGCCACACCTGCCGTAGTGAGCATTGCCGCGCACAACGACGGCATGGCAGCCACGGTGGATGAGGGCGCGGGCGACACCCCGGCCAGCCGGCGCAAGCCACCGCGTGCGTTGCGCGAAGAGGATGAGGAAGAGGAGAACCCCGACGACAACATGGGGTTCTAGCGTGATTGCCAGCCGTGACGGTTACATCCTCACCAACCATCACGTGCTGGGCGACGGCACGCAGATCGAAGTGATTCTGGCCAGCGGCGAGCGGCTGAAGGCACGCCTGATCGGCAGCGACCCCGACACCGATCTGGCCGTGCTGAAGGTGGATCGCGAGGGGTTGCCGGCCATCGGCTTTGCCAGCCACGACGACATTGCCGTGGGGGATGTGGTGCTGGCCATCGGCAATCCGTTCGGCGTGGGCCAGACGGTGACGATGGGCATCATCTCGGCGCTGGGGCGCACGCAACTGGGCATCAACACCTTCGAGAATTTCATCCAGACCGACGCGGCCATCAACCCGGGCAATTCGGGCGGGGCGCTGGTGGATGTGCACGGGCGGCTGCTGGGCATCAACACGGCCATCTACTCGCGCTCGGGCGGGTCGCTGGGCATCGGCTTTTTGCCATTCCGGTGTCGATCGTGCAGGAAGTGATGCGGCAGATCATCCAGAAGGCCGGGTGATTCGTGGCTACATCGGTGTGGAGCCGCAGGATCTGACGCCCCGAACTGGTGGATGCGCTGCAGCTGCAGACGCAGCAGAAGGGGCGCCATCATCGCCGGGGTGATGCGCCATGGCCCGGCCGAGGAGGCCGGCGTGCGCATGAGCGATGTGCTGATCGGCATCGACCGCACGCCGGTGCAGGACACGACGCAGGTGCTCAACACCATTGCCCGGCTGTCACCGGGATCGACGGTGCGCTTCCGCTTCCTGCGCAACGGAGACGAGATCGAGCTGCCCATCCGCATCGGCACACGGCCGGACCTGACGGCCGCGCAGCCGACAATGCCGAAGGAAACGCCGCCCAGCGGCGGCGGGACTGAGCGGGGCTGACAAAACCCGTCAAAGGCAGGGCGCCTCCCTGCCGATGGCATCGATGGCAGGGTTTTGTTGGCTGCGCTACGGTGGGGGCCTGCATCCCTGCGAAAAAGGGAAAGCGCGACCGGATACCGCTGCAGCTTACTGTGACAGATCCTGCTTCGAAGCTGCGGCGGGTTTCTGCGACGCCGCCGCCTGCGCCTGCGAGTTCGGCCGGCACCGCGCCCCCTCTTCCGACGGATCGTCCGGCAGGTCGTCTGGCGCGCGGGAATGGGCCGACGGGAAGCCGCGCCAGGAAGATACCCAGCTCGTACAGCAGCATCAGCGGGATGGCCAGCGCGATACTGCGACAGCACATCCGGCGGGTGAGCACGGCGGCCACCACGAAGGCGCCGACGATGACGTAGCGGCGCGCCTGGCGCAGATCGTCCACCGAGACCATGCCCAGCTTGATCATGTCAGCATCTCGACCACGGGCACCTGGAAGGCCAGGCCGAAACCGAAGAAGATGGACGGGGTGAAGTCCCAGTAGCGCTGCAGGTCCTGCATGACGCCGGCGCCGGTCTTCTCGGCAAAGGAGAAGAACTTGTGAGCCACCGGCAGCACGAACCAGTAGGCAAAGGCAATGCCGATCACGAGGAAGATGACCGACAGGGACGATCAGCGGGCCGACGAGCGCGCTCGTGCGCATACAGGCCAGGCGCCACGAAAGCCACGCCTGATACAGCACCCACGGCAGCGAGAACGGCACGGCCGTGAGCAGCGACATCTTGGTGAGGGTGAAGAAGGCGCCCTCGCCGGCAATGAGCACGGCCTGCGAGCCGGCCGGCAGCGCCTGCTGCAGCGGCTCGGCCAGGAATTTCATCAGCTCGGGGGCCACATGAAGCGGCAGCCGAACAGCACCAGAATGACGGCAGCGGCGACCGGACGATGCGGTCGCGCAGTTCGGTGAGGTGGGAGATGAAGTTTTCTTCTTCAGGCGCCTGCGCCTGTTTTTTCTTGCCGAACAGGGCCATCAGCGCTCACGCGGAGACGGGGACGTTTGAAACCACGCTCAGCTCGCGCTCGATGCGGCGATCCTTCGAGCCGCTGGCGCATCCGCCGATCTTCGTCACCTTGTCCCCGAGTCCGGTGGGGGCAGGCGTTCCGGAATCAGGAGGTGGCGTGGCCCGTCAGGAACATCGGGCACGCTGTCGTAGCCCCAGTCATCGTGCGCGCCACTGCCCTCGCCGACCAGGGGTGACCGTCGCCGGGGTTCTCGCGCCACCATAGGCGACGCGGCGGTGTGACTGATCATGCCCGGCCTGTCCACTGGGTCTGTCCATCGGCCTAGGGCATCCGGCCCCGCGGACGACCGTGCGGCAGCATCGCCCACGGCTCCATCCGGCGCGCCGCCAGTGCCCGCGTGCCCTGCCCGTCCAGCGTCTGGCCTTCGGGGATGAGTTGGTGGAACGCGTGTCGAAGGACGACGACAGGCTGTCGAAGGACAGAGCGGGCGGTGTCGAGCGTGTCCTGCAGGCCGCTCTGCAGGCTGCGGGCCAGATCCTCGACCTCGCTCTTGATGCTCTTGAGTTCGGCCAGGTCCATCTGCTGGCTGAAGTCGGACTTGATGTCGTCGACGTAGCGCCGCATGCGCGTGACCCACTGCCCGCCTGGCGTGCCACGCCGGGCAGGCGTTCCGGACCGATGACCACCAGGGCGGCGATGGCCACGATCAGCATTTCCATCAGGCTGATGTCAAACATCGGTCAGGCCGAAGTCACGCTGGATGAAAAGGAGAAGAGGCACCGGCCGGGGGACGGTTGCTGCAAGCCCATCCGGCCGGGGGCGTTGAACAGAGGTACCCATGCAACGGCGTTCATCAGGGCAGGCGCACCGGGAGAAAACACACCGGAAAAACGCGCGCACCACAACTGGCAACGACGGCTCAGCCCTTGGTGCGGGCTTCCCACGTCGATGGTGTTGGCGTCGTTTGCGGCCGTGCTGGAGGCACCGTTGGTGACGCTGGGCAGGGTGCTGGGCCGTGCTGCTGCCGTTGGCCGGGGGTTTCGTCGGTGGCCTCGCGCACACCTTCCTTGAAGGCTCTTGACCGCAGCGCCCGGGTCGCCGCCGATGTTCTTGAGCTTCTTGGTGCCGAAAAACCAGCATGACGATGACCAGCACGATCAGCCGGTGCCAGATACTCATGGAACCCATGGGGTAACTCCTGAAGAGGGAATGCGAGCGTTGCCGCACGGCATCGGAAGCCGCCACCGTGCACGCAGCACAGGGTGGGCAGGCTCCGCATTCGTGCGGCAGCGCAGGAATGAAACCGGACGGCGGGACGTGCCCGCCTTGCCGGTGTGGAATCATACGTATGCATACGGTGGGCCGGGAGGATCGTTCCGGCCCGTCTGGACGGACGGCGAGGGTCGGCACAGCAGGCGCAGGCCCCGACGGCTGGCCGGGCAGTGATGCCCTGCGTCTGCCGGGACATGGATATGCAGATGATACCCCCTGTCCAGCGGCCGGCCCTTGCCGGTCTGCACCCCAGCGCCGTCGCAGCCCCTGCTGACGTGCTGGCGGGCAAAGCAGACTCCTGAGACGACCCCAGGCGGGGGCTCAGGCCGGGCGGCTGGCCTTCTCGTCGATGCCCGACAGCCCTTCGCGACGGCCAGCTCGGCCAGCACGTCTTCCGGCCGCAATTTCATGATGCACGAGCATCGCAGGGTATGGAACCACAGGTCGGCCGTTTCCGCGACCAGTTTGGCCCGGTCTCGCCCTGCATGGCGGCATGACGGTTTCGGTGGCTTCCTCACCCACTTTCTTGAGAATGCGGTCGTCGCCACCAGCCAGCGCAGCTTGGCCACGTAGCTGCGCGAAGGGTCGAGCCCCGGCGGGATTCGAGGGGTATCGGCCAGGCGTTCGAGGCAGGCGGGTGGAATCAGGCGGGATGGGGAGGAGGCGCTGTGGGACACGGTGGGGGCAGGTAAAGAGTCAGTTCAGAAGGGATTCGTCAGAATCGGACATCGGACATCGGACATCGGACATCGGACATCGAGGCATCGCAGGGCATCGCATGGCGCACTGGGGCACTGCACTGGGGCACTGGGGCATTGTCTACCGGGCTACCAGGCATTTGGACATCGGGCCATCGGCCACCGGATACGGACGGGTGGCAACACCCGCATGACCAGCCCCGCCCGGTTCATTCATGTGATGCGCCCTGTCGCCATACAGGGCGGTGGGGTCGACACGCACCGGGTCGACATTCTCCCAGTGCGGGACTGGCGTGTCGGCCCGTCCTGATGTAACTACCTCCAGCCCCGGCGCACCATCCAGCCGCCGGAAGAAGCATGACTCCCGGCCAGTATGGCAGGCCACGCCGCCCACCTGTTCGATGGCGAGCAGGATCACGTCGCGGTCGCAGTCGGTGCGCAGTTCGTGCACATGCTGGACGTTGCCCGACTCCTCGCCCCTTGCGCCAAAGCCGGTTTGCGCGAGGCGTGACCAGTAGACGGCGCGTCCGGTACGGGCCGTTTCGAGCAGCGCCTCACGGTTCATCCAGGCCATCATCAGCACGCGGCCGGTGGTGGCGTCCTGGGCGATGGCCGGCACCAGCCCGCGCTCGTCCCAGTGAAGGGCGTCCAGCCAGGCGGCCGGGTCGGCCTGCACGGCTGCATGAGGCTGCCCGGCCGGATTGCCCTGCGCAGCCGCGTCGTTCCTGGACCACATCGCGGTCAGAAGCCGTCGTTCCCGTCACTCCCCTGCCTCCCGTTAGGGCCCAGCATGCCGGGACGCGACGCAGCACGCAGACATCTGTCACCGATCGTCTGGCATGGTGCGTCATTTTGCCCGGTATCTGCCGGCTTCATCAAAGCATTACCTTCCACCGTCACGAACTACCTGACCGACGACACCGCTACGCCAGCCGCACCGGCACGCCCTGGCTGGCCATCAGGGCCTTGGCCTGGGCGATGGTGGCTTCGCCAAAGTGGAAGATGCTGGCGGCCAGCACGGCGTCGGCGCCGCCCAGCGTCACGCCATCGACGAGGTGCTGCAGGTTGCCCACGCCCCGGAGAGGCGATGACCGGGATGGGCACTGCCATCCACCACGGCGCGGGTCAGTTCAGATCGAAACCGGCTTTGGTGCCGTCACGGTCCATGCTGGTCAGCAGGATTTCGCCAGCGCCCAGATCGGCCACGCGGCGCGCCCAGTCCAGCGCATCCAGCCCGGTATCGTTGCGGCCGCCGTGGGTGTATACATGCCAGCTGCCATCGGGCTGGCGCTGGCATCGATGGCCACCACCAGACACTGCGAGCCATAGTAGCCCGCCATCGGCCACCAGCTGCGGGTTGCTGGATGGCAGCCGTGTTGACTCGACACCTTGTCGGCGCCCGTTGAGCAGCCGGCGTAACATCGTCCACCGTGCGCACACCGCCACCCACCGTCAGCGGGATGAACACCTGTTCGGCCACGGCCTCGATGATGACGTGCAGGATGGTGTCGCGCGCATCGGAGGCGGTGATGTCCAGAAAGGTGAGTTCATCGGCGCCCTCGGCGTCGTAGCGACGAGGCGATTTCACCCGGGTCGCCGGCATCGCGGCAACGACACGAAGTTCACGCCCTTCACCACCCGGCCGCCGGTCGTCAGGCACGGGATGACACGGCAGGTCAGGTCGCTGGTGGCCGGGGCACGCCGGCCGATACGTCACCGGCGTGCGGGGCGGCGGCCTCAGAATCCGGCGGCGTACGTTCCGGCGTACTGCGGACGGCCGGGGCAGCACCTTCCGGCGAGTTACCCGGCATGCCGTGAACGGCCGGGCGCTGCCGGCGCAGCGTGCGCCCTGCGGTCGTTGCCATTGGCCCGTTCCAGCGCGGCCGCAAGTCGAGCGTGCCTTCGTAGATGGAGCGCCCCAGGATGACGCCGGCCACACCTTCGTCCTCGATTTCCAGCAGCTTGTCGATGTCCGACAGGTCGGTCACGCCACCGGACGCATAGACGGGCACCGACACCGTCGCGCCAGCCGCAGCGTGGCCTCGGCGTTCACGCCGCTGAGCATGCCGTCACGGCCGATCGGTGTAGATGATGCCTTCACGCCATAGCCGACGAACTTGCGGGCCGGGTCGATGACCTCGTGGCGGCTGATCTTGCTCAGCCGTCGGTGGCCACCTTGCCGTCGCGGGCATCCAGCCCGACGATGATCTGGCCTGGAAGGCGGTGCACGCATCGTGCAAGCCGGGGTTCTTCCGGCCGCCGTGCCCACCACCACGCAGCTCACCCCGGCGTCCAGATAGCGCTCGATGGTGTCGAGCGAGCGGATGCCGCCGCCCAGCTGCACCGGCACTTCGGCACCCACCGCCTCGATGATGGCGCGCACGACCGACGCGTTCTGCGGCTTGCCGGCCACGGCGTCGCTCAGGTCGACCAGATGGATGCGCTCGGCCCCCAGGTCCAGCCAGCGGCGTGCCACCTCGGCGGGGTCATCGGAAAAACGGTCTCCTCATTGAGGTTGCCTTGTCTGGGACGGACGCACTTGCCGTCCTTCAGGTCGATCGCGGGAATCAGCAGCATGGCAGAAACAGCGGAAACGGCTCAGGACGCCATTGGGTGAAGTTCTGAAAGAGGCGCAGGCCGTTCGCCGCGCTTTTCTCAGGATGAAACTGGATGGCAAAGATATTATTTTGTGTCACGGCGCAGGTAAAGTCCCCACCATAGTGGGTGATGGCGGCAATGTGTACCGGATCATCGGGCTTTGCGTAGTAACTGTGCACAAAATGAAGTACGCCCCCGGGTTCGATACCCGCCCGACGGATGTGGCTGGGCGGATACAGCAGATTTCCAGCCCGTGTGCGGCACCTTCAGGTTGCCGGCGGCCTTCATCTGCGCGGCATCGAAGCGGACCACGCGGCCGGGAATCAGACCGAGACCACGGGTTGGCACGGCAGGCCCCGACCGGATCGGACCGGGACCACGGTTGGCTCGGCAGCCCCGGCTCAGTCCGCCTGCCCGCAGGCAGCCGGCGAGCCGTCCTTCTCTCCCGCCGCCGAATCCGCCAAGCCTCCGGCATGCCCGCAACACCGGATGGCGTGGCCTGCTGCACGGCACGCTTCCCTCGTCACTGGCATCCAGCGGCATCTGCTCGCCCAGACGGATGCCCAGCACGGGTTTGCTGCGGCGGGCTTCGCGTACGGCATCTTCCAGCCCCGGATGTTCGGCCAGCCGGCGCGTGGCGTCCGGCATGGCCCCTGTCCCGGAAACACCACCCGGGCAGCACGGTGGATGACGGCGGGGTCGGAGATGATCTCCACCCGCTCTGCGGGCTGGCGTGGGCCAGTGCCCGGGCCACCGAGTGCAGGTTGCCCATGCCGAAATCGACCAGGGCGATGGTGCCGGTGAAGGCAGCTGCAGACGCCCTGGCATGGCGGCGGCGGAGCGGCCGGCTGGCGTTGTGCTGGCAGTTGACGTTGTGCCAGCGGTTGACGCTGTGCCGGCGGTTGATGCCTGTGCCGGCGGTTGATGCTGTGCCGGCGGAAACAGTGGCTGCTGCGGCGTGGCGGGATGACGTGCTCATGCTGGCCATCACCCTACCAGACTGCCCTTGGTGGACGGTACCTGCCCGGCGTGCGCGGATCGGGCTCGGCCGCCATGCGCAGTGCGTGACCAGCCTTGAACACCGTCTCGCACTGGTGGTGGGCGTTGAAGCCGCGGATATTGTCCACGTGCAGCGTGATGCCAGCGTGGTTGACCACGCCCTGGAAGAACTCGCGGGCCAGGTCCACATCGAAGCGGCCGATCAGCGCGCGGGTGAACGGCACCTCCCAGAACAGCCCCGGCCGCCCGGAAAAATCGATGACCACGCGTGACAGCGCCTCATCCAGCGGCACGCAGGCGTGGCCGTAGCGGCGAATGCCGCGCTTGTCGCCAGCGCCTTCGACGACGCGCCTGGCCCCAGTGCGATGCCCGACATCCTCGACCGTGTGGTGATCGTCGATGTGGGTGTCGCCGTCAGCCTCGATCTCCAGATCCACCAGTCCGTGGCGGGCAATCTGGTCGAGCATGTGCTCGAAGAAGGGCACGCCGGTCTTGAGGCGCGCCTGGCCGGTGCCGTCCAGATTTCACCTTCAGGCGGATGCGGGTTTCCAGCGTGTTGCGGGTGACTTCGGCGATGCGGGCGGTGGGTGCAGCGGCTGAACCGGAGGATCAGCGTCGCGCCGCAGTGGCGGCCGCACCGAAGCAGCGGTCGTATCGGAAGCGGCAAAGGCGCCAGAGGGGTGGTGTTCTGTGTCATGCAGGGACTTCCTGGAGATATCTGGCGAAGAAGGCGGCAGGGCCGGGCCATGAATGTTGCGCCTGTCCGACGTTCCGGTCGTACAGGCAACCTCATCATGCCACCTGCCCCGCCGGCACGACCTGCAGGGCCTCCGTCAGCGCGGCCAGCATGGCCTCGTTCTCGGCAGGGGCGCCCACGGTCAGGCGCGAGGCAGTTGGCTAGCAGCGGATGCATGCGGCTGGCGTCCTTGATCAGCACGCCACGCTCTGCGCTGGCTGCGGCCACGCCGCGAGGCCGGGATGGCTGGGTAACCGGTGCCGTGGCGGGCGTCCCTGCCGGGGCATCGCTGCTTCCCTGCCCGCCGCCAGCCGGAACGCTGCCGGACCGGGCACCTGCATGCCCGCCTGCAGCGGCAGGGCGTGGCCTCACCAGCCACCACATCGGCCACCCGCACGAGCACAGAAGTTGGCGGCCGACGGGTACACCGTGTCCAGCCCGTTCGCCCCAGCGCCCCCTGCGGCCCCACCAGCGCCTGCAGCCGTGCCGCCAGGATGGTAGCGGGCCTCGCAGATCGCGGCCGTCTGCTGTGCAAACACCTCGAAATGCTGCAGCGCAAAAGCAGGTGGTTTCGGCGTCCAGCACACTGATGTTGTAGGGGTGGACGGATCCGGTCCAGCGGTTCGGTCCAGGCTGGCTGCGCGGCCAGATAGCCGAGGCGGGCACCGGCCAGGCCCCATTTCGAGCAGGTGCGCATCACCGCCAGATTGGGCCAGGCGTCGAGCTGCGACATCCAGCTGGCCCCGCCGCAGGGGCGCATAGGCTTCGTCCAGCACCACCAGACCGTCGGTGGCGCGCAGGATGGCCTGCACGGCCGCCGTATCGAACAGGTTGCCGGTGGGATTGTTCGGATAGGCCAGGAACACCAGCGCCGGCCGGTATGTCTCGATGGCCCGCAGCGGCCGGCAGGTCCGCAGAAAAATCGGCCTGCAGCGGCACCGGCACGAAGCTCGCACCGGCCAGCTTCGCACTCACCTCGTACATCACGAAGGATGGCGCCGGCGCCATCACCACTGCCCCCGGCTGCGCCACCAGCTGGCACAGCAGGCTGATCAGTTCATCCGAACCATTGCCCAGCACCAGCCGGCTCACGTCGGGCTGACCATCTGCCCCAGCAGCCCATCCTGCACGGCGATGGCCTGCTTCAGCGCCGGTAAGTGGTACCGGACGGATAGCGGTTGATGGCCAGCGCAGCCGGCGTGCGCGCCCAGTTCGGCCTGCAGGGTCTCAGGCAGCCGGAAAGGGGTTTTCCATCGCGTCCAGCTTGATGGCATCGGTCGCGTCCGGCACCCCATAGGCAGTGCCTGGCCTGCGTCCGGACGAACGTGACGGGCCACGCGGACGGCGGCCTGAGTCGCCATGGCCGGCTGCCGCGTGATGAGTCCCACCGTCCCTGCACTACCACGGGGGTCACACGTGCCTCCAGAAGCGGCGCTACCGGTGTTCGCATGGTCCACGGATGCAGCATCAGCCACGCGGATGCCTGCAGCAGAAACATCATGGCCGGCACCGGAAACATGCGACGACCGCAGCTTACCCGGACTCTCGTCCACCACGCCGCGACGCTGCCGGCCTAAACCTCCGCTCTGCGCGTGCGCCTCCAGCCCTTCGGTACGCGCCAGCGCGTGGCCGCCACCTTCGCCAGATGGTCGGCGCCTTCGGCCGAGGGTTCGATCGAGGCTGCTGCGTTTCTGGAAGTCGTACACGCCCAGCGGCGACGAGAACCGCGCCGTGCGCATGGTGGGCGACACGTGGCTCGGGCCGGCGCAGTGAGTCGCCCAGCGCCTCGCAGCCCCCAGCGGCCCACTGAAGATGGCACCGGCATGGCGGATGTGCGCCATCAGCCCGTCCACATCGCGCACCGCCAGCTCCGGGTGCTCGGGCGCCACCTGGTTTCCCGCAGACCGGCCGCCTGTTCCAGCGTGTCCACCGGATCAGCGCCCCGGTCGGCCAGCGACTTGCCGATCACCGCCTACCGTGGCTGCGCCGGCGGCAGCGAACCGGGCACCGATTCGGCCACCGCATCGAGGAAGGCCGCATCGGTGGAGATCGAGATGGACTGCGCCATCTCGTCGTGCTCGGCCTGCGAGAACAGGTCCACCCGCCACCCAGTCCGGCGGCGCACGGAACCATCCGACACCACCAGAGTTTCCGACGGCCCGGCGATCATGTCGATGCCCGCCGTGCCCGACACCCTGCCGCTTTGGCCTCGGCCACATAGGCGTTGCCCGGACCGACGAGTCTGCGTCCACCGGCCGAGATCATCGGCGTGCCATGAGCCAGCGCCGCACCGCCACGCGCGCCACCGATGGTGTACACCTCTTCGATGCCCGCCAGACAGGCCGCCGCCAGCACGGCCGGATTGCGCACGCCATCGGGCGTGGGCACCACCATCACCAGCTCGGGCACGCCGGGCCACCCGGGCCGGAATGGCGTTCATCAGCACCGACGACGGATAGGCCGCCTTGCCACCCGGCACATACAGCCCCACCCGGTCCAGCGGCAGCACCCGCTGCCCCAGGCGCGTGCCGTCGGCCTCGGTGTACATCCACGACGCAGCGCGCTGGTGTTCGTGATAGCGGCGGATGCGCTCGGCGGCGCGCTCCAGCGCCGTGCGTTCGGTAGCCGGCAGGCTGTCCAGCGCGGCCTGCAAGTCGGCCTTTCGTCAGCCGCAGGGTCTGCGGCCTGCGTGGCCGGAACGCGGTCGAAGCGGCGGGTATAGTCGAGCAGCGCCTCGTCCCCACGTGCGCGGATGTCGGCCAGAATGCCGGAAACGGCCGTTTCGATGCCCTGGTCCTGCTCGGGGCTCCAGTGCAGCAACCGTGCCAGCCTCGCAGCAAAATCCGCATCGGCGATGTCCAGACGGTTGATCATGCTTCTCTCCTTTCCTGCCCTTGCCGGCTTTGTGCGTGTGCGGCGCTTTTCCAGTGCAGCGATCAGCGGGGCCAGCTCGGGCTGGCGCATCTTCAGCGCTGCCTGGTTGACGATGAGCCGCGCCGAGATCGGCATGATCGGCTCCACCTCCACCAGCCCGTTGGCCCGCAGCGTGCCGCCCGTGGACACCACGTCGACGATGGCATCGGCCAGCCCCACCAGCGGTGCCAGCTCCATCGAACCATACAGCTTGATGATGTCCACGTGCACGCCCTTCTCGGCAAAGTGGCGGCGTGCGCTGTTGACGAACGTGGCCACCCGCAGGCGCTTGCCGGACACGGCGGCCTTTTTCATAATCGAAGCCCTGCCGCGTGGCCACGCTCAGGCGGCAGCAGCCGATGCCCAGATCCACCGGCTGGTGCACCCTTCGCCGCCGTGCTCCAGCATCACGTCGCGCCCGGCAATGCCAGGTCGGCCGCGCCATGCTGCACATAGGTGGGCACGTCGCTGGCCCGCACGATCAGCAGGCGCAGGTTCGGGTCATCGGTGGGCAGAATGAGCTGGCGGCTTTTTGCCCGCCTCCGGGTCCAGCCGGATCCCGCACGCGGCCAGCAGCCCGGCCGTGTCTTCCAGAATCCGCCTTCGAAAGTGCCAGCGCCAGCGTCGTGTTCCTTCCACTGTCGTTGTGCACCGCTGTCGGCTCGCATGTACCTGCGTTATCGCTGGCATCCGGCCCTCTTGTCGGAAAACCTTCAGCTCGTGGAAAACACTGCATGCGTCCGGTGATCGTTGCATCATGGTGGTGGCGGCACGCAACCCGATAGTGTGTTGCCATTCGCGGCCCGGCACCATCGGGGCAAACCCGCTCAGAGCCCCTGCCCCTTCACCCGTCTCGATCTGCGCACCCAGTGCCTGCAGCCGCAGCTCCATCTGTCTCGTAGCCACGATCCGGATGATAGATGCGCTCGACCGTCGTCTCGCCCCGCGCCGCCAGCCCGGCGATCGCAGACCGGCCGAGGCACGCAGGGTCCGGTGGCCATCACCGTAGCGCCCGACAGTCGCGGCACCCCTGCACGATGGCCGTGTTGCCCCTCGATGCGGATGTTGGCCCCCAGCCGCCCAGCAGCTCCCTGCACGTGCATGAAGCGGTTCTCGAAAATCGTTTTCCACCACCGTGGCCGTGCGTCGGCTACCGCGTCCAGCGCCACATGAACTGCGCCTGCATGTCGGTGGCAAAGCCCGGATACGGCGCCGTGCGCACACTCACTGCCCTTGGCCGGGCGCTGGCCTGCAGCCGCACCCAGTCCTCGCCGGTGCTCAGTATGGCGCCGGTTTCCGCGCAGCCGGTCGATGGTCACATCCATCGACCAGGGTGCGGCGTTGCGTCACCATCACGTCGCCGCCACAGGCGGCGGCTGCACACTGGAAGGTGCCGGTTTCGATCCGGTCGGCCATGATGCGATGGCTGCCGCCGTGCAGGCGTTCGGCGCCATGAATCACCAGCCGGTCGGTGCCACGCCCTCGATGCGCGCCCATGGCGATCAGCGCCTGCGCCAGATCGACCACCTCGGGCTCGCGCGCCGCATTCTCGATGACGGTCTCGCCGTCGGCCAGACAGGCAGCCATCATCAGGTTCTCGGTGCCGGTCACCGTCACCATGTCGGTCACGATGCGGGCACCCTGAGCCGTTTGGCCCGGGCCACCACGAAGCCGGCCTCGATGTCGATCTGCGCGCCCATCGCCTGCAGACCCTTGATGTGCTGGTCCACCGGCCGCTGGCCAATGGCACAGCCGCCGGGCAGCGACACCTCGCCTCGCCGAAGCGCGCCAGCAGCGGCCCCAGCACCAGAATGGAGCACGCATGGTCTTGACCAGCTCGTACGGTGCCTCGGTACCGGACAGGCTGTCGGCCTGCAGGGTGAGCCGGTCGCCGTCGCGCTCGCACTTCACGCCCAGCAGCGTCAGCAGCCGGATGGTGGTGGCGATGTCGCGCAGGTTCGGCACGTTGGACGGCGCCAGTGCATCGCCTGTCAGCAGACTGGCACACAGGATGGGCAGGGCCGCATTCTTGGCGCCGGCGGCCTGCACCTCACCCACCAGGGGGGTGCCGCCCGTGATTTTCAGTTTGTCCATGGTGTCCCTGTCTGGTTGGAGCGTGTGATGAACTCATGCGTCCCTGCGAAAGCATCCCTGGGCGCACATGATTGTGCCGGCAGTGTCTGAAGCCTTCCGGGATTTTGCGCCCAGGCGCCCAGTCCACGCACCCCAATGGAGCGTCCTCCGGGCGGGCGAGCAGCAGACTGCCTGTTTCCCTTCGCAGCGGCTGTCCGGCGAATCACCTGTTGCCTTTCGGAATCACTACACAGCAGTTCACCGGCAGTCAAAGTTCGTTCAGCGCGTGCCACTCCGGATGGCGTCAGTGCCTTGATCGACAGCGCGTGGATCTCTTCCTTCATGCGGTCGCCCAGCACACCATAGACCAGCTGATGGCGCTGCACCAGCCGCTTGCCGTCAAAGGCATGGGAGACGATGATGGCGTCGAAATGGCGGCCATCGCCATCCACCTCCAGGTGGGTGCACTCCAGGCCCTCGGCAATGTAGGCGCGAACGTTCTCGGGGTTTGCAAGATGTTCTCCGAACAGATGACAGGGCGGCAGCGGACCAGCAGGATGCACACGGCATGTACGGGCAGACGGGATGCACACAGCGCACACAACCGCGACAGGCAGACACCCATACCAGCCGGCATGCATCGCCGCCGTTGCTGCGCGCGGAACGGTACACCGCGAGGCGCCTGCGCCAGCCAGAAAAAGCCGCCGCCAAAAGCCGGCTATTGTAGCGGGCCAGACAGGCAGATTCCTGCGCCATCACGGCCGCCCCTCCGGCGTAGACATGCCCCCTACCGTGACTTCCACGCAGACAGACGTTCCGCCGCGATCCATCGAAAGCGACACACGCCTCACCCCGCCCTTTTTCTCAGTACCGCAGGTGATACCCGCGATCCAGCATCCGCATCGCGCCGGCCGCCAGCGCCGCCCAGGCCACCAGCACGATGGCCAGCGACAGCCACGGGTCGTTGTCGGCCTGCCCGAAAAAGGCATAGCGAAAGCCATCGACCATGTAGAAGAACGGATTGACATGCGAGGCCGCCTGCCAGAACGGCGGCAGCGAATGCACCGAATAGAACACGCCCGACAGGAAGGTCAGCGGCACCACCAGAAAATTCTGGAACGAGGCGATCTGGTCGTACTTCTCGGCCCAGATGGCCGCCACCAGTCCCAGCGTACCCAGAATGCCGCTGGCGCCCAGCGCAAACACGAGCATCCACACCGGATGCTGCAGCGGCACCTCCACGAACAGCACGGCCACCAGCAGCACCCCCAGCCCCACCACGATGCCCCGCGCCATTGCCGCCAGTACGTAGCCGCCGTAGATGGCCAGCGGCCGCAGCGGCGCCAGCAGCATGAACACCAGATTGCCGCTCACCTTGCTCTGGATGAGCGACGACGACGCATTGGCAAAGGCGTTCTGCATCAGCGCCATCATCACCAGCCCCGGCACCAGAAAACTGGTGTAGGCCACACCCGGATAGATGGCCGCGCCCACTCAGCGCGTGCGAGAAGATCAGCAGATACAGCAGCGCCGACATCATCGGCGCCGCGATGGTCTGCAGCGAGACCTGCAGAAGCGCATCAGCTCCCTTGTGCAGGAGCGTAAGAAAACCGTTCATGCCGGGCCCGCCTTTCCCACCCTGTCCTGACCATCCGCCTGCAGGCCGGGCACGTACCGCCACGGAACACGGAGATATCGGCAGCCGGCCGTGACGAACCCCAGCCATCACCCCTCCCTCATCAGCCGCAGGAACACGTCTTCCAGATCGCGCTGGGCAATTTCCATGTCCAGAATCGTCGCCCTGGTCGCCTGGATGGCCGCCAGCATGGGGGCCGATGTCCGCATAATCATCCAGCGCCAGCCTGACGCGCCCATCCGCAGGCCATGTCGCCAGTCCCGGCTGCCCGGCATCCCCACCGACCCTGTTGCTCCCGGCATGCGCCCCTTGGCCGGCCTGCGCAACCTGCTCCCTGCTGGCCCGAAAGCCCCGGTTGGCCCTGCCTCCCCGGCTGGTGCGAGCCCCGGCTGCCCCGCTCGGCGGACTGCCCCACCGGGTCCGGCAGCCGGCGCGCTGCAGGGCCTCCGGCAGCGAACCGCCCGACAGCCACAGCACCAGCGCCCGGGTCGAGAAGCGGGTCAGCAGCGCTCGGTATCGTCCAGCGCCACGATGTGCCCGGCCTTCATCACCGCCACGCGGTTGCACAGCGTCTGTGCCTCTTCCAGATAATGCGTGGTGAGCACGATGGTGTGCCCGTCGCGGTTGAGCCGGCGCACGAACGCCCACAGCGACTGGCGCAGCTCGATGTCCACCCCGGCCGTGGGCTCGTCCAGCACGATCACCGGCGGCCGGTGGATCAGCGCCTGCGCCACCATCACCCGCCGCTTCATGCCGCCCGACAGCGCCCGCATGTTGGCATTGGCCTTGTCGGTCAGCCCCAGGCCGTCGAGCACCTCGTCGATCCAGTCATCGGCCCGGCGCACACCGTAATAGCCGGCCGAGATCTGCAGGGGTCTCGCGCACGGTGAAAAGGGATCGAACACCAGCTCCTGCGGCACCACGCCCAGCGAGGTGCGCGCCCGCAGATAATCGGTCACCACATCATGGCCCATCACCGACACCCGGCCGCTGTCGGCCCGGGCCAGTCCGGCGATGATGGAGATCAGCGTGGTCTTGCCGGCCCCGTTGGGGCCCAGCAGCGCAAAAGAAATCTCCCTGGGCGATGGTCAGATCGACTCGCCCAGGGCCTGCAGGTCGCCAAAGCGCTTGGTCACGCCCTCGACGACGATGGGGTGCACCGCGCCAGATGCAGTGCCAGACGCGTTCACCGGCGCACCGGGCACCGGTGTGCGTGCCGACACAGCGCCCGGCGTGGAGACTGCACCTGATGCAGCAGCCTCCCCTGGGCCCAGCGCCTGCCCTCATGCGCGCGCCAGCAGCGCGCTCTGCGCCGGCGCATGGCCTCTTCCTCGGCTGCGAGGGCCTCGCGCAGCTTGCGCAGTTCGGGGTGATCGTCCAGCAGAAAGTCGGCCACGCCGTAGAGCTGCGCCAGCGACACCAGCTTCTGCGGCGGGTTGTGCACCGCCAGCGGTTTGCCCGCGTGGCGGGCAATTTCCAGCAGCGCCGACAGCACGGTGGAATCGAAGGTCTTCATCCGGCCCAGATCCACCAGCACCCGGCTCTCGCGGTTCAGCCGGCGGGCCTTTGGCCTCGGCTTCCAGCTTCTGAGCAGGGGCAGCACGTTGGCGCTGGTCACGCATTCGGGCAGGACGATGGCGGTGGTGCCATCGCCCACGTCCTCCATCAGCGGGGCGCGGGCCTTGCCGTCGTCACCCGCGCAGCAGGCTTTGGGTTCAGCCATGTCGATGCTCAGCTCTTGGCGCCCTTGGCTGCAGCAGCGTTCTTGGTCTGCAGGTTCTTGATCAGCCCATCGATGCCGCCGGCAGCGATTTCCTAACCGAACTGGTTGCGATAGGTCTGCACCAGCCACACACCCAGCACGTTCACGTCATAGATGCGCCAGTCGTCGCCATGCTTTTCCAGACGGTAGTCGAGCTGGATCGGATCGCCACCGGGCTGCACCACCTGGCTGCGCACGATCACGTCCTTGCCGTCCGCATCGCCACGGAAGGGCTTCATCTGGATCTTCTGGTCCTTCACCGTGGAGAAGGCGTTGGCATAGGTGCGGATCAGCAGCGTGCGGAACTCCTTCATCAGCGCCTGCTTCTGTTCCGGTGTGGCCGTACGCCACGGGCGACCCACGGTCAGCGCCGTCATCCGCTCGAAGTTCACGTGCGGCATGACCTTGTCGTCCACCAGCTGCGAGATGCGGCCGATGTCACCCGCCTTCATGGCCGCGTCACCCCGCACCTGCGTCAGGACGTCGTTGGACAGGCCCTCGATGAAGTCGTTCGGCACCGTGGCCGCCCAGACCGAGCCCATCATGAACAGACCGGCCACCAGCGAAATTGCTTTCAGTTTCATGGAAATTCCTCATTGTCTGCCCATCTGCGCCACCCCGGAGGGCAGACGCCAGACAGGCGCCTCGTTCATCCAGCGGACAGGCACGCAAACCTCACGCGTCCTGCCCAGAACGTCCCAGCCGGCCAGCCGGTGCACACACCGGCGACCGGCGGTCGGTCATTGCTTCCCTTTGGCTGCCCCGGCGGCCTTGCCGGCGCTGGCCTTCGCCTTGCCGGCCTTGTCATTGGCGGCATCCTTTACCGCACTGGCCTTGTCACGGGCTGCGTCCTCACAGTATCAGCCTTGCCACTGGCTGCGTCCTTTACGGCACCGGCACTGTCACCGGCGGCATCCTTCGCGGCGTCAGCGCCAGCATCCTTCGAAGCATCAGAGCCCGAGGTGGTATCGCCCGACGAGGCGCCCTGGGCATCATCCACCGCGCCTTCATCCTGCGTCGGATCATCGGCATAGGGGTCGTCGGCGTACGGATCATCCGCGTCGTCGGTGTCGTCATCCGGCGGGTTGCCGTCGTACACGGCATTCTTGCGGCGCGCCAGCCAGCCATCGCGGATCAGCGTGTAGCGGTCCAGCGCAGCGTCGTCGAGCATCTTCTCGGCGTCGAGCAGTTTGGCCCGGTCGTTGATCTTCTCGACCGTCCAGAGCTGCCACTTCGGCGCCGTGTGGCCATCCGCCTGCCACTGGTAGGCCGAGCCGTACGGCAGAATCGACCGGCTTGGCGGCCGCGTCACGGACCGTCGACGGCCCCAGCAGCGGCAGCACGAAATACGGCCCGACGGCACGCCCCACTTGCCCAGCGTCTGGCCCCAGGTCCTCGTTGTGCTTGGGCAGGCCCATCTCGGTGGCCACGTCGCCAAAGCCCAGGAAACCCAGCGTGGAGTTCAGCACTGAAGCGCGTCACGTCCTGCAGCGCTTCCTTCGGCTTGCCCCTGCAGCAGGTTGTTGGCGCCGGTGTAGAGGTCGTACATGTTGGAGAAAAATTCCCCAGCATGAACTGCACCGCGTCCGGCGTCACCGTCTTCGTACGCCTTGGCCACCGGCTTCAGCGCAGTACTTGTCGGCCTTCTCGTTGAAGGCGAACATCACGCGCGTTGTAGGCCTGCAGTGGATCCTTCGGGTCATTACGTGGTGAGATGTTCCAGCTTCACGCCGCCGGTCACATCGTCCAGCGAGGTGGGCACCCCCGCAGCCGACAGCGCACTGCCGGCCGCTCCGCTTGCGGCATCCGAAGCGGCGCCAGCCGCAGCCGAGGCGGCTCCATCGGTACCCACGGCCGAGGCTGCGCCGGACGCGGCATCACCAGCGCCCGACGCACCGGAAGCCCGCCGACGACACATCCTTGGTCGCCACACCGCTTCCCGAACTGCTTTCGGCCGAGGCAGCACCTTCGGACGACGACGAACCACCCAGGGCAGCCCCCAGTCCACCCGCCAGCGCCGCAGCACCGCCCGTCACGGAGGAGCCATTGCCAGAGGAGCCGTGACCGTTACCGTCGGTGCCGCCACTCTGTGCTTCACCGGATGCACGATCCGACGCACCGGAAACCCGCTGCTCGACGCCGCATCACCCGTCTTCTCTGCCGTGCCCGAGGCGCCGGCCGCCTTCGAACCCGTCTGCGCCGAAGCCCCCTGCCCGGCCTGGCCGCCAGTAGCGAGCCACCGCTGCCGGGAAGAACTGCCAGCTGCAGCAGCAGAACCGCCGGTGGCTGCAGAGGCACTGCCCGCCCCATCGGCCCGCCGGCCCCGACACCGAGGCGCAGCCGGCCAGTGCGAGCGCCAGCGTCAGTGAAACAAGCCGAAGCCCTGGGCCCGCGACAGCGAAAACCGCCGGAAGCCCGGGCCGGACACGTTCGGCGTGGTCCGCCGGCACCCTGCCCGCCTGCCTGCCGTGATCGATCCCTGTCACCGGGCATCACTCACCCCCCTGGCGCCATCCTTGCTGTCCTGGCCCTTGCCGGCCTGGCCATACAGGAACTGGCTGATCAGGTTTTCCAGCACGATGGCCGACTGGGTCATTTCCACCTTGCCGCCGTCTTCCAGATCCTCGGTGTCGGCACCCGGCTCCATGCCCAGGTACTGCTCACCCAGCAGGCCCGCTGTCATGATCTTCAGCGACGAATCCTTCGGAAGTGGAAGCGCGAATCCATCTGCATGGTCACGTGCGCCTGGTAGGTCTGCGGGTCCAGCGTGATGTCGGTCACGCGCCCCACCACCACACCGGCGCTGCGCACGGCCCGCGCGGGTCTTCAGCCCCCGATGTTGTCGAAGTTGGCCCGTCAGCTCATAGCCGCCGCGGATGGCGGCCGAGGCCGAGCTGGAAGCGCGAACCGCCAGGAAGGCCAGCGCCAGAATGCCGGCCAGCACGAAGCAGCCCACCAGCGCGTCCATCGATTTACGTTGCATTGCCATCGGAGTATCCGTTCAGTTACCTGTCTGCCTTCTGATTCTGTCGAATCCGTTCCCATACCTGCCGGATCCGTCATATCCATCGAATCCGTTCCATACCCGCCGGATCCGTTCCATATCCATCGAATCCGTTCCAGCGCGTCATCGGCCTCATGCATCCCCGCCAACCCTCAGCGGGCGTGCAGATGAGTTCATGACGCGCCGTACATAACGCGCTATAGATCGCCGAACATCAGCGCAGTCATCAGCACGTCACTGGCCAGCACGGCCAGCGAGGAGATGACCACCGTGGTGGTGGTGGCGCGAGCCACCCCTCGGGTGTGGCCTCGGACTCGTGCCCCACCACCAGCGCGATGAAACCGCACAGCAGCGCAAACACGAAGCTCTTGACCACCACGCCGTTGATCACGTCGGTGGTCAGGCTCACGCCCGCCTGCATCTGCGACCAGAACGAGCCCGGATCGACGCCGATCATGATCACGCCGACGATCCATGCGCCCACGATGCCCACCGCCGAGAACAGCAGCGCCAGCATCGGCAGGCCGATCAGTACCGCCACGAAGCGCGGCGCCAGCACCCGGTCCATCGGATCGACGCCCATCATTTCCATGGCGATCGGCTGCTCGCCGCTCTTCATCAGGCCGATGCCCGCCGTCAGCGACGTGCAGGCGCGCCCTGGCAAACAGCAGCGCCGCCACCACGGGCCCCAGCTCGCGCAGCAGCGACAGCGCCACCAGCAGGCCCAGCGACGACTCGGCGCCATAGCGCTGCAGGTTGTAGTAGCCCTGCAGCCCCAGCACGAAAGCCCACGAACAGGCCGGAGATGAGAATGATGGACAGCGAGCGGTTGCCCACGAAATAGACCTGCTCGCTGATCAGCCCCGGCCGGCGCAGCGCCCGGAGCGACGACAGCAGCAGCTGCGTCATGAAGCGGGCCGAAAAGCCCAGATCGTTGACCACCTGGCGTATCCAGGCGCCCAGCCGGGCCAGCAGTCGGATGATCATAGTCCCAGCTCCTTCTCGATGGGGCCGGCCGGATAGTGGAACTTCACCGGACCGTCACGGCGGCCGTTGAGGAACTGCACCACCTGCGGATCGGTGGAGGCACCCAGCTCCTTCGGTGTGCCCTCGGCAATCACGCGGCCGCCGCTCATCACGTAGGCGTAGTCGACGATCTCGAAGGTTTCGGCCACGTCGTGCGTCACCAGAATGGAAGTGGCGCCCAGCGCCTCGTTCAGCGTGCGGATCAGGTGGGCAATGGTGCCCAGCGAGATCGGGTCCAGCCCCGCAAACGGCTCGTCGTACATCAGCAGGTGCGGGTCCAGCGCAATGGAACGGGCCAGTGCCACGCGGCGCGCCATCCCGCCGGAAATCTCCGACGGCATCAGGCGTGCAGCGCCCCGCAGACCCACGGCGTGCAGCTTCATCAGCACCAGGTCGCGGATCATCGTCTCAGGCAGGTCCGTCTGCTCGCGCGCATGGGAGGCCACGTTGTCGAAGATGTTCAGGTCGGTGAACAGCGCCCCGAACTGGAACAGCATGCCCGTGTGACGGCGCAGGCCGTAGAGTTCCTGTTTGGACGGGCTGTGGACATCCGTACCGTCGAGCAGGATCCTGCCCTTCTGCGGGCGCACCTGGGCGCCGATCAGGCCAGCACGGTCGTCTTGCCCGAACCGGAGCCACCCATCAGGGCCACCACCGATCCGCGCTTGAACTTCATGTTGATGTTGTCCAGAATCAGCCGCTCGGGCGTATAGCCAAAGCTCAGCGATTCGATGGACAGGAGCGTATCGTTATCCAAGTCGGTCCAGTCAGGAAAAACGCAGCCGGCAAGCTACCACGAAAAACCAGCCCGCACGATGCAAAAACACACAATCTCCGGCCATTCTCACCGATGTGCAGCCCCTGCAGACAGAAGACCGGCCGAGGCGTCACGCCGTCCCTGCCACACAACATCGCAGCCCGGGGTTCCCGGCGCGCGTGAGGCAGGCAATTCACCCCGCGTCAGTCCCCTGCGGGACACGGCGGCGGCGCACGCATCACCGGGCATGTCCGGGCGTCAGGGCTTTGCGGGAGGACTTCGGGGACACACCCTGCACACCTGTCGCACACGCACTAATGAATGGCTGGTCAGTATAACGCAGGAAGGCGCATCCTCGCCCCCATTCCCGGCAGATGACAAGGATACCGACATATCGCCGCCCGAGCCTTGACCAGCGGTAAGCCGATCCGCCGTCGCTGCCAGCCGCCAACGCCATGCAACACCGCAAACACTCCGAAACAGGCGCTGACGTATCGAACGGCCCCCGGGTGCGATGTTCTGGCCCCAGTCCGTTCACAGCGCAGGCCCCATCCCCATCTTCCTGCCTGATGCGGCAGCGGGTGCGCATGAAGATGAACAACGCCATGACACGCTCTATACTGACTGCAGGGCCCGCCTGCCGGCCAACCACCGGCATGCCATCCCGCCACCGTGCCGGCACCCTGCGGTCGACAATGGCGGCTGCCGGCCCCTTCCCCTGTCGTCCCGGCCGCCCGTGCGGCCCCGTCCATTCAGCCCATGACGCCCGGGCCCCGCACCGCCGCCGACACCCATCCCGCCCCAGTCCAGCCGCCAGCGGCCGGCAGACGCCCTCCAGAGCGACGCCGCCCCTCATCGACCGCGCCCGCCAGGTGCTGACCATCGAGGCCGATGCCGTGCTGCACCTGCGCGAAACGCTGGACGATGGCTTTGCCCGTGCCTGCCGGCTGATGCTGGCCTGCACCGGCCGCGTCATCGTCAGCGGCATGGGCAGAGTCCGGCCACATCGCCCGCAAGATCGCCGCCACCCTGGCCTCCACCGGCACCCCGGCTTCTTCGTGCATCCGGGCGAGGGCCAGCCACGGCGATCTGGGCATGGTCACGGCGCAGGACGTGTTCGTGGCGCTGTCCAACTCCGGCAGCACCGAGGAGCTGATGACCATCGTGCCGCTGGTCAAGCGCGTGGGCGCCGCCCTCATCGCCCTCACCGGCAACCCCGAATCGCCGCTGGCGCAGTACGCCGACATCCACCTCTACGCCGGTGCGCAGCAGGAAGCCTGTCCGCTCAACCTCGCCCCCACCGCCAGCACCACCGCCGCGCTGGCCCTGGGCGACGCCCTGGCCGTGGCCCTGCTGGAGGCTCGCGGCTTTGCAGTGAGGACTTCGCCCGCTCCCACCCGGGCGGCGCGCTGGGCCGCCGGCTGCTCACCCAGTGGGCGACATCATGCGCCAGGGTGACGACCCTGCCCACCTGCCATCCGATACGCTGTTCACTCGACGCCCTGCTCGAAATCAGCCACAAGCGCATGGGCATGGTGGCCGTCCTGGACGATGAAGGCCGCGTGGCCGCATCTTCACCGACGGTGACCTGCGCCGCGTGTTCGCGGGCCAGTCCCCGACCTGAAGCACCTGACCATCGGCGCAGTCATGACGGCCAATCCCATCACCATCGAAGCCGGTGCCCTGGCCGTCGAGGCCGTGCGCATCATGGAATCGCGCCGCATCACGCAGATCCTGGTCACCGACAGCCGAGCGCCACCTGGTCGGCGCCCTGCACTTCCACGACCTGCTGGCCGCTCGAGATCGTCTCGAGAACGATGTCGTGAGCGCATCCGGCGCCCGCAAGGGAGAGTCGGCTGGCCCGGAATCCGCGCGCTGCCGGCGTGGCCCCTGCCTGCCAGTGGGCGGCCGAGCCCCTGTCGGCACACGGCCGGCACCAGCGCGAGATGAATGCGCCCGTAACACGCTCCAAAGGGAGAACACATCATGGATCTGATCGCTGCTGCACGACAAATACGTCTGCTGGCCATGGACATCGACGGCACCCTGACCGACGGCCGCACATCTGGATCGGCCCGCAGGGCGGATCGCCAAAGTCCTTCTCGGTCCGGGACGGCTTTTGGCCTGACGCTGCTGCACAGGGCAGGCATCGAACCGGCCATCGTCACCGGACGCCACTCCGACATCGTCGCCCAGCGCGCCAAGGAGCTGGGCATCCGCCCGTCTTCCAGGGCGTGTCGAACAAGCTCGATGTCCTGCGCACGCTGGGCGGGCAGCTCGACATCGGTCTGCACGAAATGGCGCTTCATCGGTGACGACTGGCCCGATCTGGCCGCCATGCGCGCCATGTGCGCTGCCGGCAGCCCCGGCCGACGCGGTGCCTGACGTGCTGGCTGCCGCCCGCTGGGTCTCTTCCGCCCCCGGCCGGCCAGGGCGCCGTACGCGAACTGGTCGATTTCCTGCTCACCAGCCGCGGCGAACGGGCCGGGACTGCTGCAGCCCACTACCGCGACAGCGACCCATCAGCACCGGGTGCTGCCCTGCCCCGTACCTGATACGTTCACGATGAGTCCACGTCTGTTCGACCGCCTGGCCGCCGCGGCCTCGATCCTGATCCTGATCGGCCTCGGCATGGTCAGCTACTACTCGCCCGGCAGGCCGAGAAGAGACCAGGCGGCCCCGCCGTGGAAGGCCGCCCCGATCCCGACTTCTTCGTCGGAAGATGAGCCTGATGCGTGCCGACCGCGACGGCAGCCTCGGTCCGCATGGAGGCCGACCGGATGCTGCACTACCCGCTGGACGGTCACGTGGAGTTCACCGAACCGCGCATCATCCTCGCTGGACGAAGCCCAGCCGCTCACCACCATCACCGCGCGACGCGGTTCGGCCCCGACAACGGCGACTTCGCCGACCTGCATGACGATGTGCGGGTGCGCCGCCAGCCCGCCACCCGCGCCGACGGCAGCGAGGCTGCGCCGCCCATGCAGATGTTCACCGACAACGCCCACGTCGACATGACCAGTAGGGTCATCACCACCGACGATCCCGTCACCATGCGGGCCGGCGAGAAACCGCCTGGCCGGCGTGGGCATGAAATTCGCGAGGACAGCCAGGAGGTGAAGCTGAAGAGCCGCGTCAGGGCCATTTCCCGCCTGCAATCCGCTAAACTTTCACATGACCGGGGCGTGGACACTGCGCCTGCACCGCCGCATGGCGGCGGTCCCCGGCATGATCGTCTGCCCCATCTGGATTCCGTCCGAGATTCCCCGCATGTCCGCCCCCGTTCGCTGCCCGGCCCGTCCCGGCACCTGCCCTCGCGCTGGTGCTTTCGGCTTTCCTGCTCTCCCCTGCCGTGCACGCCGAAAAGGCCGACCGCGACCAGCCCATCAACATCGAATCCAACCGGGCCTGACTACAACGATGCCACGAGGTCTCCACCCTTTACCGGCAACGTCGTGCTCACCAAGGGCACCATCCGCATCACGGGCGACCGCATGGTGCTCACCCAGGTGGGCTGCAACGCCCAGACGGCAGGTCAACGGCAAGCTGGCCACCTTCCGCCAGAAGCGTGACGGCATGGAACAGTACATCCACGGCATGGCCGAGCAGATCTTCTACGACACCCGCACCGAGAAGGTCACGCTCACCGGTCGCGCCCGGCTGGAGCGGCAGAACTGCAACCAGCCCGTCGATGAGATCACCGGCGGCGTCATCGTCTCACAACGCCACCACCGAAACCTTCTCGGTCGATGGTCAGCAGCGCGGCGCGAGCGCCCGGGCCGCGTGCGCATCATCATCCAGCCAGCACCGGCTCGGCCACCGACACCGGCAAGGCCGCCACCCAGCCCTGTGCCCCCGGTTCGCCGCTGCCGCTGGCCCCTGAACAACGCCTGTCCGGTTCGCGCAAATGAGCCGGACGCGCCCCTGAATGTCTGTCCGGTTTTCCAGGCAGGCCGTCCTCCCGACATACCCAGCGGCCGACTTTCCGAAGCCCCCGCACACCGCTAAGCCCCACACGCCTGAAGCCTCGCACGCCTGAAGCACGCGAAGCCCCGGCACCGCGAGCACCCTGCCCCTGAAGCACGCCCGATGAACGATTCCACACCGTCCGCCTCCGCCCGCACGACCAGCCTGCGACCCCGCGTGCGCCGCACCGTGAAGGAAGGGCCGACAGCCAGCAGTGCAGGCGGCAGCCATGGCCGCAGGCAACCGCGAAATGGGCAGTCGCGATGCAGCCAGCAGGCGTGATACAGGCAGTCGCGACGCGGGCGACCGCCGCGAACCGGTGTTGCCCGTCCCGCTCGAAACCAGCCAGCCGGGCCCAGCACCTGATGAAGGCCTACAACGGCCGGGTGGTGGTGAAAGGATGTGTCGATGGAGGTGTCCAGCGGCCAGGTCGTGGGCCTGCTGGGCCGCAACGGCGCCGGCAAGACCACCTGCTTTTACATGATCGCCGGCCTGGTGCCCACCGACGGCGGCACCATCCCTGCTCGACGGCCAGTCCATCAGCCACCCTGCCCATCCACCGGCGCGCCCGGCTGGAGCCTTGTCGTACCTGCCGGGAAGCCTCGGTGTTCCGCAAGCTGAGCGTCGAGGAGAACATCCTGGCCGTGCTCGAACTGCAGGAGGACGAGCGTGGTCGCACCATCAGCCGCCGCGAACAGAAAAAGCGCCTCGAATCGCTGCTGAAGGAACTGCAGATCGATCACATCCGCTCGAACACCTCCATCTCGCTGTCGGGCGGCGAGCGCCGGCGGGTGGAAATCGCACGGGCGCTGGCCAGCTCGCCCCGCTTCATCCTGCTCGATGAACCCTTCGCCGGCGTGGACCCCATCGCCGTGATCGAGATCCAGCGCATCGTCCGGCTGCTCAAGAACCGTCGCATCGGCGTACTGATCACCGACCACAACGTACGCGAGACCCTCGGCATCTGCGACCGCGCCTACATCATCAACGACGGCGTGGTGCTCGCCTCCGGCGGACCCGACGACATCATCCAGGACGAGCGCGTGCGCAAGGCCTATCTGGGCGAAGACTTCCGGATGTGAGCCCGCCAACGCCACAGCACGGGTCGCCCCTCGTCCCTGCAGCAGGGGCCACCGGTCGGCCCACCCCACCCGCCGCCGGGCCGGTGATAGAAATTCCGGAAACACCACTTCCGGAACATCTGTCCCCCGCCCATGAAGGCCGCCCTTCAGATCCGCCAGAAGCAGCAGCTCGCGCTGACGCCACAGCTGCAGCAGGCCATCCACCTGCTGCAGCTGTCCACGGCCGACCTGGAGCAGGAAATCGACCGGGCCATCAGCCAGAACCCCTTTCTGGAACGCCTCGACGTCCCCCGCACCGACACCATCGCCCCTGCGCGCCGACGGCAGCCTGCGTGCCCCGTCCACGACGACTGGGCAGGGGCATGACAGCCTCCGGACAGCGCATGGGAAGCCTGAGCGGCAGGAAACCAGCGAATACCGGCATGACCGCAGGCACGGTGCACACCAGCGAAGGCAAGGCGGGCACCGCAAGCCCCGACGCCCCCGTCCTTTGACGGACCAGGCGACATCGCGCGCACGGGCGCCAGCGAGCGGGATATCGCGACCGGCAACGACCCCGACACCATGGGCGAGGCTGGGACCTGACTATGACACAGCCGCCTCCCATGGCGACGACGCCTGGGGCAGCGGCATGGGCACCGGTTCCGCGGACGGCAGCGAGGGGCGACGACGCCTTCCAACCCCGGCCCTGGCCACCGAACCGACGCTGCAGGCCCACCTGCTCGCCCAGCTCGGCGAGATCCGCTGCACACCACGCCAGCACGCCCTCATCACCCTGCTGATCTGGAACTGCGCGACGACGGCTATTTCCCGCCCGGTTTCTCGCTGGAGGCGCTGGCCGCCAGCGCCCTCCCTGCCTGGCAAACGGTTCTCCAGCCACCAGCACGCTGGCCACCCGCCATACTCGCCACCCGGCCTTCCGTCCCCAGTCTCTTCCACCCCGCCAGCCCCCACGTCGCGAACGGGACACCCGTGCAGCACGCCTCGATGGATCGTGCACAGCCGGCACACCCGCTCCCCCGCCGAGCTGGACGCCGCGCTGGCCACCCTGCAGGGATTCGAGCCCGCCGGCGTCGGCGCCCGCTCGCCCGGCGAATGCCTGCGCCTGCAGCTTCTGCGCCTGCAGGAAGACCTCCCCGTGCCACAGGCCATCCCGTCACAAAACCCCACGCCCGACTGTAGCACCGCCCCGGCCCTGATCGACCTTGGCCCCTGCAGCTCACCCGCGACGACTGCCCTGCCGCTGCTCGCCGATCATCGTGACGAACTGCTGTGCCGGCGCCTGCGCTGCACCCTCGGCCATGCTGGGCGCGGCCCGCACGCTGATCCGCTCGCTGGACCCGCACCCCGGCAACCGTTTCGCCACGAACCGCCCGGCTACATCACCCCCGACGTGACCGTGCGCCACACCGGACACGGCTGGCGCGCCGAACTCAACCACCGGGCCCAGCCCCGGCTGCGGGTTCATGACGAATACGAATCGCTGCTGAAGAAAAACAACCAAAGCAGCGAGACGCCGGCCGCACAAAAACCGGAAATCTGGGGCAGAATGGGAGCAACAGGTCACGGAAGACAGCCATGACGAGTCGGCTTCCCAACCGCCACTCGGCCCCGCGGCCGGCCATCCCCTGCTGCAGCAGCTGCAGGAAGCGCGCAGTCTGGCGCGCAGCGTGCAGCAGCGCGGCGAAACCATCCTGCAGGTCGCACAGGCCATCATCGACCGGCAGAAACCCTTTTGCAGCCATGGCCCCTGAAGCGCTGCGCCCCTGGTGCTGCGCGACATCGCCGAGGCCGTCGGCAGGCACGAAACCACCGTATCGCGTGCCTGCACCCAGAAATACCTCCGGACCCCGTTTGGCATCTTCGAGCTGAAGTATTTCTTCGGCAGCCACGTGGTCACCGATACCGGAGGCCACATCACGCCAGCGGGGCCATCCGGGCCCAGATCGAAAAACTCATCCAGCAGGAGAATCCGCACCAGCCATTGACCGACACGGACCTTACCGAAATGCTTGGCCAGCGAGGCATCCAGGTCGCGCGCCGAACCGTTGCCAAATACCGGGAATCACTCAATATTCTTCCTGCCGCGCAACGACGAAGCCGATGACCGCCAGCTGGTCGTGTTTGTGGAACGCTTTCAAGGAGTACAAAGGCATGAACCTTTCCATCAGCGGACACCATCTCGAAGTCACCCCTGCCCCTGCGCGAATACGTCACCAGCAAGCTGGCGCGCATCCGGCACCACTTCGACCAGGTCATCGATGTCAATGTCATCCTGTCGGTCGACAAGCTCGTGCAGCGCGCCGAAATGAAACTGCGCGTGGCCGGCAAGGAAATCTTGCCGAAGCACGGCACACGGACCTCTGCGGCCGTCGATACCCTCATCGACAAACTCGACCGCCAGGTCATCAAGTACAAGCAGAAACGGCAGGACTACGCTGCCAGTCCGCTGAAACGGATGGCCGAACCGGCCTGATGTCCCTGCGCCGGAAGGCCCCGCACACCGTGAGCCTTCCCGGCCGTCCTTCGGTTACGGACCTGTCCACCGCTTCCGGGCGTTCTGGTTCTGGATCGTATCGTAGACTCACCGTTCACGTACTGTCCCCAGCGCCGCGTGCTGACAGGGTGCCGCAGACAAGGCCGGCCTTTTCCAGCCACTGGCATGCCGGATGCCTGCAGCCCGGATCCCCTGCCCCCAGGATACGAAGCCGCCTATAATGGTGCTTTTGAAAACGGCACGGATGCCTCGTCCAGAAGCATCCGCAGGCCGTTCTCCGGCGCTTTGCACTGGGACCTGCGCAAACCCACAGGTAACACCGGATGAACCGCATCTCGAAGCTGATGTCAGTCCGCGACATCCTGCTCGATGTCCCTGCCACCAGCAAAAGCGGCTGTTCGAACACGCCGCCCTGCTGTTCGAAAACGAGCACCGCCTGAGCGCCAGAAGGTCTTCGACTCGCTGTTTGCGCGCGAGCGTCTGGGCTCCACCGGTCTGGGCAGCGCCGTAGTCATCCCGCACGGCCGCATCCGCAACCTCAAGACCCGCTCATCGCCGTGCTGCGAGGCGAACACGGCATCCCGTTCGACGCCCCCGATGGTGAACCGGTCCGGCTGCTGGTCGTGCTGCTGGTGCCCGAGCACGCCACCGAGGAGCACCTCGAAATCCTGTCCGAACTGGCCGAGCTGCTGTCCGACGACGCCCTGCGCGAGACCCTGCTCACCGCCACCGACCCGGCGTCGTCTACCGCGCCCTGTCCACCTGGGAGCCGGTCCGGCCCGCAGCCTGAACCCGCAGCGGCAGCCCGCCCGGACGGAGACACCCCATGCCGATGACGGTCCAGACGCTCGTTGCCTCCCAGCAGGGAACGCATCAACCTGCAGTGGCTGGCCGGCCACGCCGGTGCCGACCGCGCCCTGCGCGGCACCAGCGTGCACGCCGTCGACCAGATCGGCTACCTGAACCTCATGCATGCCGAGCGCATTGCCGTGCTCGGCCCGCGCGAGCTGGCATGGTGATGGCCAGCTCGACGAAGCCGGGCGCAGCCAGCTGCACGACACCCTGGCCAGCGCCCACCCCCGGCCCTCGTCTCAGCGACAGCCAGCAGGCCCCGCCCGAACTCGTCCAGTTCTGCAACCAGGCCGGCATGGCGCTGCTGGGCTGTCCGCTGCCCGCCGGCCCCTCATCGAGGCGCTGGAGCAGGCACTCAGCTATCAGGGCCACACCTCGCTGCACGGCGTCCTGATGGATGTCCAGGGCATGGGGGTGCTGATCACCAGCGACTCCGGACTGGGCAGGCGAACTGGCCCTCGAACTCATCTCCGCGGCCATGGTCTGGTGGCCGACGACGTGGTCGACATCGAACGCATCGGCCAGCACACCATCATCGGCCTGCCCGCCATGCTGCGGGGGCTGCTCGAAGTGCGCGGCCTGGGGCTGATCGACATCCGCACCATCTACGGTGAAAGCGCCGTGCGCCGGCGCATGCCCATCAAGCTCATCGTCCATCTGGTGGGCCGGCGCGCCCTCGAGAACGCCTACGAACGCCTGCCCTGCAGGCACTGAGCCAGGCTCCATCCTCAGCGTGCCCGTGCGCAAGGTGGCCGTCCCGGTGGCGGCGAGGCCGCAACATCGCCGTGCTGACCGAAACCGCCGTGCAGAGCACCATCCTGCTGCTGCGCGGCATCGACACCACCCTGCAATTCACCCGCCGCCAGCAGCAGATCATCCTCGGCCAGCAGCCCGATCCGCCATGCCCTGCGGCCCCACTCGCTTCCGCCCGGCCCGGCCACAGCCCCGTCCACCCACCGCCCCGGCACCGGGCACCCCGATGCCGCCCGCATCCCCCGTCGGACGAGGGCCTACTGCATCGACCGCATCACCGGCGGCCCCAGCATTCCCGGCATCCCGTTCGACCCCTGCTACCGCCTCGGCCTGCATCCGCTCGACAGCAGCCTCGACAGCACCCCGGACGACGAGTCCGACAACCCGGACAGCTCGGCTGCTACCTGAAAAACCCACCATCCGGAAAATCCCGGTGCCGTGCCGCACGCAGCGCTGCCACTGGGTAGCATGAGGGGTTCCTTCCCCCGTTCACGCCTTCGCAGGCCCGTTGCCCCCTCATGCAACTGATCATCGTCGCGGCATTTCCGGTTCCGGCAAATCGCTGGCCATCAACGCGTTCTCGGAAGATGCCGGCTATTTCTGCATCGACAACCTGCCCGTGCGCTACGTGCTGGAGGTGGCGCTGTCGCTCGAACAGGGAAGGACACCCCAAGGTGGCCATGTCGATCGACGTGCGTGTGGGCACCAGCCTCACCGGCCTGCGCGACGCCGTGCGCCAGCTGCGCAAGCTGGGCCACGACGTGAAGGTGCTGTTTCTCAACGCCCGCACCGATGCACTGGTGCAGCGCTACTCGAAACCCGGCGCCGCCATCCGCTCACCCTGCCCGGCTCGCAACGCCGCGGCGGGCACGACCCGGCCCCCCACCACGGAAGGCACGCCGGCCCACGACCCGGCCGACCCGCAGCTGGCCCCCACGCTGGAAGAATCCATCGAGCGTGAACGTGAGCTGATGGCCGAAATCGAGGACATCGGCACCGCCATCGACACCAGCGACCTGCACCCCAACACCCTGCGCCAGTGGGTGCGCGATCTGGTCCGCACCGACCGGGCGTCGATGACGCTGCTGTCTGAGGTCCTTCGCCTTTCAAGCAGGGCGTACCGCTGGATGCCGATCTGGTCTTCGACGTGCGCTGCCTGCCCAACCCCTACTACGACGCCCAGCTGCGCGCCCTCACCGGACTGGACGAGCCGGTCAAACAGTTCCTCGCCGACCTCGAACCGGTGAAGAGATGATCGCCGACATCTCGCGCTTCATCACCGAATGGCTGCCCAGCTACGTGCAGGGACAACCGCCACTACCTCACCATCGCTATCGGCTGCACCAGGGAGCCAGCATCGCTCCGTCTACGTGGCCCAGACACTGGCCGAACACTTTGCCCGCACCGAGCGCGTGCTGGTGCGCCACCGCGCCCAGGCCAGCCGCCCCGCCGGCAGCCCGGGCCTGACGCAGACGCGGTGACGTTTCAGGCCGGGGATCCGGGGTGTTTGTTTCATGGATCAGGGCATGTCGCCGACTCGCACCTCCGCACTCGCTCTGGCCGTGAGCTGACAGGGGCACCATGCAACGCCTGCCCGATGACCACTCCATGACCGCTACGCCAGCAGGGTTCTGACGCAACGCAGAATCGGCGCCGGCAGCGGCGCGCGCCTCCGCCTCGGCCGCCGACACCCAGCGCTGACGCTCGCGTGCGGGCAGAATGGTCCAACCCGTATCGTCGCCCACCGGCGCCCACAGCGTCGCCTGCATCCGGAAATGCGTGAACACGTGCTCGAAGCGCCCGGCGACCTGCCAGTCGCGGCCAAACCGGGCGGGCTGCAATCCAGAGGCCAGCTGCGATCCAGAAGCCACCTGCGCCCCGGCCGGCCGTCGCTGCCCCGCGGCAGAACCGCAGGAGACTCAGCCACACTGCCCGGCAGCTCGGGCAGGCTCACAACCCGCCCACTGGGCCCTTCTCCGGCCGGGCCTCCATCAGCACCGGCCTGCATCGTCCTGCAGCCACAGCAGGTTCACCTGCCGCACCGGCACCGCCTTGCGCGTCCGCGGTGTGGGATAGCGTTCCCTGCGCCCCTCCCGATACGCCTGACAATGACGCGACACCGGGCAATGTGCGCAGTCGGGCTTCGTGCGTGTACCACCATGGCCCCAGGTCCATCAGCCCCTGCGTATAGGCCACCATGTCGGCTGCCTGCACGGGTGATGGTTTTCCGGGTGACGGCGCCGGCGCGTCCTGATGGTGCACACCGTCCGGCACGGCGCGCAGACGCCTCGTGGGCGATGATACTCCTGCCGCCGCCGTGCGTGGGCCCTCGCCGAACCCGTTGGCACAGGCGCATCCGATGCATGCGGTGCCCCCGGCAGCTCCGCCTCTGCCAGTGCCCACAGGCGCTTCTGTACCGCCGTGCTGGCCGGGTCGCCCGCCACGGCAAACATCCGGCACAGCACCCGCTTCACGTTGCCATCCAGAATGGCCGCACGCCGCCCGAAAGCCGAACACGGCAATGGCCGCCGCCGTCGAACGCCCCACCCCGGCAGGGCCTGCAGCGCATCCGTCGAATCCGGAAACACGCCCCCTGCGCCGCCACCTGCTGCGCGGCTGCCTGCAGGTTGCGGCCCGGCTGTAATAGCCCAGCCCCGCCCACAGGCCCATCACCCGCTCGGACGGGGCAGCCGCCAGATCGGTGACCTGCGGAAAGGCTTGCAGGAAGGCCTCGAAATACGGAATGACCGTGCTGACCTGCGTCTGCTGCAGCATCACCTCCGACAGCCACACCCGGTAGGGATCGCGCAGCACGGCCGCCAGACCGGCCGCCGGGGCGCGCGGCTGATCGTCCTGCACAGCACCACCCCTGTTCCGCCTCGGGCTGCCCCAGTCATCCCTTCATCCGCCGCCGGGTACGCGCAGCACCACGCCTTCCTCCCGCAGCGTCTGCTGCGTCTTCTACCAGGGCAGATGGTGCCGCCCATGCACGCGCTGCCAGCGCACCAGGTCCGGTGCAAAAACCCCCGTCGAGCCGGATCATGCCCTTCCCCGAACGGCGAAAGCCGGATGGCCCGGCTGCTCCGGATGCCCCAGATATCCCGGATGCCCCGGCTGTCCCGGATGCCCGCGATGGCCCGGACGACGAAGGGCCGGTGCCCCGTGACGGAGAACCGGCCCTGCTGGCACCTGATGAAGGCTGCGCCGTGCGGGAAACAGCCGCCTTACGCGGCATCGCCCGCTGCCGCGATGTTGCTCCGGAGCACGCTGTCGTTGGTGTAGGGCGCCCCGCCGACGGCCCTGTCGCCCGGTACCGGCCTCATTGCCCGCACCGGTTTCATCGCCCGCACTGGCTTTATCGCCCACGCCCGCTTCATCGCCCACGTCGGCTTTATCCCCGCGCCGGTTTCATTGCCCACACCGGTTTCATCGCTCGCGCCCGCGGCATCACCCGGGCTGGCCGTTTCACCAGCAAAGCCGGACGAGGCTTTGCGCAACCTCCCTGGGCGGGGGCTCCGCAAACATCCTGTGCCGCAACCTCCGGCGCCCCGTCCGGCACAGCGCCATCCAGCCCATCCCGACGACACCGCCTGCACGGGCCGCATCGGCCGCTGGTCGATCGTGGCCTGCACCCCTCGACCAGCGTCTTGAGCTGCACAGCTGTTTCTCGATCCGGCTGCGGGCCGTTTCGATTTCCCTGCAGGCGCTCTTCCAGCGAATCGCCCGCATCCATCACCCGCTGCACCGAGTCCATCCGCTTGCGCAGCTGGGCTGATGTTCGCGCACCTGGCTCTCCAGCGGCGTCATCAGCGAACGCAGCCAGCCTTCCAGCTCGCGGATGGCCACCGTGTAGATCTTCTTCAGGTTCACCACCACCGAATCGAAGAAGCGCTGGGTCAGCACCGCCTTGTTCACCGTCAGCAGCCGCATCAGACTGAACTGGCGCTGGTGCGACTAGGGCCACCTGCTCGATCTCGGTGAAATAGCGGCGCGTCGAGAAGCGCAGCGGCGCCCCCAGATTCAGTCCATAGTCACGCGAGAAGCGCTGGTACATGGCCGACATCATCTGCGGATCTCGCCCACCAGCCGGTCGGCCTCCTCGAAGTCCAGCCGCACGGCCGTAAGCAGCGCATCCATGCCGTCCTTGAGCTGCGACGACAGCTGGCTGGCCATCATCATCTGGCGCGTACGCTCCACGTGGCGGCGCAGGCTGTCCCGGCTCAGGTGCGTGAACATCGTCTGCGAATGGCGCGTGAACACCGAGCGCAGGGCCGCCAGATGACGCAGGCTCTCGTCGAAGTCGGCCCGCTCGTTGCGGACCCGCTGCGACATCTGCTTGATCATCGTCTGGTTCTTGCCACGCAGCCCGTTCAGCTCGAAGGCCTGCTCGACCTGGTTGCGCCGGCGCACCGTCAGCAGGTTCAGCGTCACCTGCGACGCCTCCTCGAACTCGCGCCGCACCTGCTCGCTGACGATCACCTGCTGCTGCGGAATCATCTCTTCCGACAGCGCATGCTCCAGCTCCTTCAGCCGGCTGCGGCGCAGCAGGGCCTGGTCGCCGTGGATCTTGGCCACCAGCCCCTTCTGGGCCGAGACCGGATACACCCGCGCCGTCGGCGGGTCGAGGAAGTGCTCACCGACACCACCTGCCGGGCAATCTCCAGATCGTTCTCGAGCCTGCGGACGCAGCTCGTCCCACAGGCCGTCGATCTTGTTCAGCACCACGAAAACGCCCGGACCGGTGGGACTTGGAAATGTTGCTCTGCCAGACCTCGATGTCGCTGCGCGTCACCCCCGCGTCGGCCGCCAGCACGAACAGCACGGCGTGCGCATTGGGAATCAGGTTCAGCGTCGGCTCCGGCTCCGTCCCGATGGCATTCAGCCCCGGGGTGTCGATGATCACCAGCCCCAGCTCCAGCAGCGGGTGCGGAATGTTGACGATGGCGTGCCGCCAGGCCCGGAATCTCCACCTGCCCCGGCGTGACCGTGCGCCCCACCGGCTGGGCATCGTCGTACAGCCCCAGCTCGCGCGCCTGTTCGGTGGGCACCAGCAGCGTCTCGCGCACCGCATCGAAGGCCTGGCGCAGCGAGGTCACATCGGTCATGTCCACCGGGATGAAGCGCCAGTGGTCGTCCTGGTTGCGCAGATCGGCCAGCGGCACCGGCAGCAGCCGCGTGTCGATGGGCAGCAGCCGTACCCCCACCGGCAGCCTCGGGTCGTACTGCAGCTCGGTCGGACACATCGTGGTCCGCCCGCCGACGACGGAACCACCCGCTGGCCGTACTGCGCGAAGAAGATCGCATTGATCAGCTCCGACTTGCCACGGGAGAACTCGGCCACGAATGCCACCTTCAGCAGGGTGTCGTGCAACCGTTCGATGATCTGCGTAAGCGAGATTCAGGCTGGCATCAGCCGCGTCAGACTGCGCCAACCAGTCACGGTAGCGTTCGATGGCCGATTCCAGATCGGCACGCCACCGGCCATACGCTTCGATTTGCTCACTGATGCCTTTTTCGCCATGCCGGCAGTGTATACAAGCTGGCGGCCTGCGGGTCCTTTACCCCACCAGCCAGCAACCGGGTAGCCCTGCCCGATCGGTGGTTGGCCCCGCGCTGGCACTTCGGACAGAAAGAAACGTGCTCCTTCCCTGCTGCTTCAGCACCCGGATGGGTGTGGCGCGAGACCGGACACGGCTGCCCAGCGCGCCCATAGACCCGGTGTTGCAACTGAAAGTAACCACCCTCGCCACGACTGTCCACAAAGTCTCTCAAAGAGCTACCGCCTGCGAAATTGCATCTGCCAGCGTCTGGCGGATCTCCTGCGCCAACCGGCGGCATGCCGGCAGCGTCAGGCTGCCCGCCATCCGGGCCGGATGGATCCGCGCCCGAAAGAGCGCCTCCGAACGGTAGATGTTGCCCACCCCGATCACCGCCTTTCCCGACAGGATGAACTGCTTCACCGCCACCCGTCCGCTCGCGGCTGGCCTCGTACAGGTGCCGCGCCGTGAACGCCGCCGAAAATGGCTCCACCCCCAGATGCACCAGCAGCGGATGGCTGGCCATCGTCGTGGTTACGTCGTCACTGCACCACAGCGCCGCCCCGAAGCGGCGCGGATCGTGCAGCCGCAGCAGCCGGTCGCCAAACACCAGGTCCAGATGATCGTGCTTCTGCGGCGGCGCGGCCGGCCGGCAGGTGCAGCAGCGAGCCCGACATGCCCAGATGCAGCAGCAGCGTCCCGGCATCGAACCCGAGCAGCAGGTACTTGCCCCGCCGCAACACCTGACGCAGCACCGGCCCGGCCAGGATCTGCGCCTCCAGACCGGCTGGCACCGGCCAGCGCAGGCGCTCGCAACGCCGCACCACCCGTGTCAGCCGCCGCCCGGCAAAGGCCTCGCTCACCCCGCGGCTCACCACTTCCACTTCCGGCAATTCAGGCATCAACCTTCTCCTGTTCCATCCCTTGAGCGTGTCATGGGCTCATTCGCCCCTGCGCTGGCCCCGGCAACGTACGGACAGGGCGCCGCGCTGGGCAAGGGCTGGCCCGCTTGCCAGGCGGGGCAACGCCCGCAGCACACGCCCGCAGCCACCGCCACAGCATCACGCTGACCACACCAGCCGGACGCATAACCTTGCGACCGGGCTCACACCGGCACCCTCCCCAGATGCGGCCTACCCCGCCGTTGCAAGCCGGCCCTGCCACAAATCGGCCCCATGCGCCCGTCCCACCGGCCACCGGACGGGCCAGCTGACAAGAACGCCCCGGACGTTCTACCATGGTCCGATGAAATCCATCCGCCCATCCACCCGCATCACCCCCGCCACCCAGCCGGCACGACGCCCCGCTGGCCCTCCGGCTCGGCTCCGGCCCTCGGCCTGCTGGCCCTGGGTGGATGCGGCACCCTGCAGCAGAGCAGCGCTGCCGCCCCTGTCCCTCATCCCAGACCGAGCGCCCCCGAAGCCAGCGCCACCACCGGCAAGGGCACTCCCGGCACCACGGCCCGGCGCATCGGGAACTCCACCACGCCCGGGACAGGCCAGCCCCGCCGGCGCGACCAGGCACAGGGCTCCCGCCCCGGCCAGAACGGCGACCCGGACGGCAGCCAGCAGGCAGCCACACCCCAGGCTTCCGGCGACGGCCAGCCCAATGCGTCCGGCCCCGGAGACAAGACACCGCAGGACGGCACACCGGCACAGGCCCGGCAGCCCTCCGACGACACCAACACCGTCATGCCCGACGAGGGCATCGATCCCGGCGCGGTCCCGGCCCCCTACCGGCCGGCCAACCTGCCCGAACTGGCCCTGACCCCGCCGCTGATGTCAGATCCTGGCGGCCGAAATAGGCGCTGCAGGCCCGGGATCTGGACGGCGCCTACAACACCTTCCAGTCGCTGGCCGCCCAGACCGGCGACGCCCGGCTGGCCCGGCGGGCCACCGAAGTGGGCATCGTGGCCGGTGCGCTGCCCGAGGCACTGGCCAGTGCCCGCCTGTGGGCGCGGCTGGACCCCACCCTGCCCGAGGCCCGCAGGGCCCTGGACGCCCTGCTGCTCGCCAGCGGCCGCGTTGCCGAGGCCGAGACCGCCCTGACCCGCGAGCTGAAGGCTGCCCGCCAGCAGCAGACCCTCGACACCGCCTCACCCCGCCCTGCAGGAAAAACTGCTCAACCTGCCGGACCGCCAGGCCGCCTGGGCGCTGATCCAGCGCCTGAGCGCCCCCGACCTGAACAATGTGGCGCCCGCCTGGCGCGTGCGCGCATCGCCTTCGGGCCGGCAAGCGGGAAGCGGCCGCCGATGAGGCCCTGGCCGCCCACCAGCTCGCCCCCAACGACATCGAGGCGGTACTGGCCAGCGTCCAGCTGCTGCGCAGCCTGCCGCCGGCCGCCAGCGTGCCGCCGCCCCTGCTCGACGAATACCTGAAGAACCACCCCAACGACCTGCGCGCCCTCAAGGCCCAGGGCCTGCTGCAGATTGCCAGCGAGCAGAACCACGCGGCCATCACCACGCTGGACAAGGTCCAGTCGCAGGGGCCGAGCAACCCCGTCACCCTCACACACTGGCGCAGCTGCGCTCCAGCAGCGCAACTACGCCCGCTGCCACCAGCTCGCTGAAACGCTACCTGGCCCTGCCAGCCGATCGCAGCGCGACCCCGGCAACGCCTGGCTTTTTCCTGGCCGAAATCGCCCAGGCCCAGGCCGACCTGCCGGCCGCCATCGAGGCACTGGAAAGTGTGCCGCCCACCAGTCGCCAACACTTTCGAGGCCCAGGTCCTGCGCGCCACGCTGCTGGCCAGACAGCAGCACCGCCCCGAAGCCGGCATGGCTGCCCTGCAGGGCCTGAAGCCCGCCAGCGAGGAACAGCGCCAGATGGTGGTGGTGGCCCGTGCCCAGATCCTGCGCCACGCCAAACGCTTCAACGAAGCCTACCGGCTGCTCGACAAAGGCCCCTCAAAACGCAGAAAGATCCCACCGACCTGCTCTACGACCACGCCGTGGCCGCCGAGGGCATCGGCCGCTTCGATATTGCCGAGAAGGATCTGCGGCGCCTGATGAAGGCCCGTCCCGACGAAGCCAACGCCTACAATGCCCTGGGCTACATGCTGGCCGACCGCAACGTGCGGCTGCCCGAAGCACTCGAACTGATCGAGAAGGCCAACCGGCTGCTGCCCGACAACCACGCATCCTCGACAGCCTGGGCTGGGTCTACTTCCGCACCGGCCGCATCGATGACGCCATTGCCATCTTCCAGAAAATCTGGCTGCGCCTGCCCGAAGCCGAGCTGGGCACCCACTATGGCGAAGTGCTCTGGGCCAAGGGCAACCGCGAGGCCGCCCGCGCCGTCTGGCGCGAAACCCAGAAGATCGACCCCGACAACAAGCTGCTGCGCGACACCCTCCAGCGGCTCGACGTGAAGCTCTGAGTCGCGGCCGGGAACTCTGAGCCGCGGCCGGGAAACCAGACCGGAACGGCAGAGGCGATGCTCCGGAGCGCCGACCCCTGTCCTCCTTCCCGTCACGCGGGCATGTGTTCATGGACCCATTCGTCCAGGTTCCTGCCGTTTCCGGTTACGATTCCGACCAAGGGGACCTCTGCAAAAGTCTGCGAGCGCTTTGGGCCCCAGGATCGGGATGAGCCAGAAGAGCGCCCTGGCGGCAAATAGCGACGCCGGATCGCCCGGGCATGGAGACCAAAGTGTCGCAGGACTTTTGCAGAGCTCCCAAGGGAACCGCCAGACCGGATGCTCTCCCGCTGACTCACTGCAACCTGTCTGCCTGCCACCGCCCATCGGATGATGTCCCTGAAATTCGCCCCCTGCTGCGTGCTGCCCTGGCGGCCGCCGTCACCAACGCTGCCCTGCTGGCCGGCTGCGCCACCACCCGCCCAGCCGCCCCGGCCCCATCGACACCAGCCGCCCCTGCACCTCACCGGGCGCTTCTCGTTCTCGGCCACCGACAACACCCCGGGCACCAGACCCCAGCACAGCAGCGGCCGCTTCATCCTCGACCGCAGCAGCAGCAACCTCGGCCTCGAACTGATCTCCCCCTTCGGCCAGACCCTCGTGCGCGCCGCCCAGAAACAGGGCGAACAGGCCTGGCTCGAAACCGCCCAGCACCAGCGCTACCTCGGCACCACGCTGGAAGCCGTGCTGCAGCAGGCCGTGGGCATGCCCATTCCAGTCAACCGCCTGCCCCGGTGGCTCAACAACCAGTTCGAAACCGTCGAGGCGCACCAGCGATGACGGTCGCCGCATCGTCGCCCTCGACGGCACCTGGCACATCGAACGCGAGGACAACCGCTGGTACCTGACCTGGCAGCAGAACACCCGCCGCATCGAAAATCCGCCTGGTAGCGGACCAGCCCGTGCAGAACGAAGCATCCGCACAGACCGGGCCATCGGCACGGAACGGGTCATCCGCCGCAGCAGGCCACACCGGATGGGCAGCAACCTGCACAAACGGAATCTTCCCACAAACCCAATCTCCCGCACGGACCAGGGCCATCACAGACCGGGCCATCCTCGCAGAACTAGCCCAGCCGGCGCGAGACCGGGACGCAGATTCATCCAGCCACCCCACGACCTTCGCTTCACCCACCACGCCAGCGGCTACCGGACCGGATCCGGTAGCGGCCACGCTGACCCTGCCCGCGCCCGCCAAGCTCAACCTGTTCCTGCACGTCACCGGCCGCCGTGAGCAGCCTGCACCTGCTCGAAACCGTCTTCCAGTTCATCGACCTCCAGGACGACATCACGCTGGCCGTCGACCCCACCGGCAGCATCGGCCGCACGCACGACCTCGAAGGCGTCAGCGAGGGCCGACGACCTCACCCTGCGCGCGGCCCGTGCCCTGAAGGCGGCCACCGGCAGCGCTCGGTGCCCGCATCACCCTCACCAAGCACATTCCCATGGGCGCCGGCCTGGGTGGCGGCGGCTCCGACGCCGCCACCGTGCTGCTCGGGCTCAACGAACTCTGGCAGACCGGCCTGAGCCACAACCAGCTCATCGACATCGCCCGCCCGCTGGGCTCGACGTACCATCTTCGTCCACGGCCAGAACGCCTACGCCACCGGCATCGGCGACGTATTTTCAGCCCGTTTCCCTGCCCGAATACTGGTTCGTGCTGCTCATGCCCCACGTTCACGTGGGCACCGCCAGTATTTTTCGGCCCCGGGTTGACAAGAAACACCAAAGCCCCTCACAATTCAGGGCTTCACGGCATTGGCGGGACAAACCCTTGCAGGCCACAACGACCTGCAGCCGGTTGTGGAAGCAAGGCAGCCTCTGGTGAGCACGCCATCCAGCTTCTCTCGCAGGCGGCGCAAAGGGTTTCGTCAGGCAGTGTTGCAAAAACAGCATAAATCAGACATCACGGTTCGCATGACCGGCTCCGGGTGCCTGTATGTTTGCAGCTTCGCGGCACAAGACCACTGCCCTGGCCCTGCTCCAGGAAGTCTCGCAGGCCAGCAAAAAAAATGTTGTCGCAAGGCAAACACCAAACGCAGAACGTATTACAATGCGCACTGAATTTGGTACCCTCTTCCTGGTTCGAGGGCTTGCCAGTCACCCGTTGAGGGAGTCGCCAAGTTGGTTAGGCACCGGGATTTTGATTCCGGCATTCGAGGGTTCGAATCCTTCCTCCCCAGCCCATCTTTCTTCAGCCTGGCGCTGCCTGGCTGATCCCCAACGCAGTACCTCCCCTACGGTTTCCGGACCAGCGCTCAGACGGGTCAGACTCTCGTGCACCGCAGCTCCTACCGCTCCAGCCCTGTCACCATGCCCACGCTCTGGTCCGAAGGGCCGGTGCTGTTCACGGGCAATGCCAATCCTGCCCTGGCAGCCGACGTTGCCGCGCATCTGGGCATTCCCCTGGGCAAGGCCATCGTGGGCCGCTTCTCCGACGGCGAAGTCAACGTCGAAATCCTCGAGAACGTCCGCGGCAAGGATGCCTTCGTCATCCAGTCCACCTGTGCGCCCACCAACGACCATCTGATGGAGCTGATGATCCTGGTCGACGCCCTGCGTCGCGCCTCGGCCGGCCGCATCACCGCCGTGGTTCCCTACTTCGGCTATGCCCGGCAGGATCGTCGCGTACGCTCCTCCCGCGTGGCCATCAGCGCCAAGGTCGTGAGCCAACATGCTGCAGGTCGCCGGCGTCGACCGCGTCCTCACCATGGACCTGCACGCCGACCAGATCCAGGGCTTCTTCGACATCCCGGTCGACAACATCTACGCCGCCCCCATCCTGCTGTCCGACATCAGCAAGCGCAAGCTCGAGAACACCATGGTGGTCTCGCCCGACGTGGGTGGCGTGGTCCGCGCCCGTGCACTGGCCAAGCGGCTCGACTGCGAACTGGCCATCATCGACAAGCGCCGCCAGAAGGCCAACGTCTCCGAGGTGATGAACATCATCGGCGGGTCAACGGCCGCAACTGCCTGCTGATGGACGACATGGTCGATACCGCCGGCACCCTGTGCCGAGGCGCCGAAACCCTCAAAGCACAGGGGCCGTGCGCGTCTCCGCCTACTGCACCCACCCCGTGCTGTCCGGCAAGGGCCATCGAGGCGCATCACTGAGTCCCCGCTGGACGAACTGGTCGTTACCGACACCATCCCCCTCACCGAAGAAGGGCGCGCCTGCGGCGGGATCCGCGTGCTGGGCTGCAGCCAGCTCATCGGCGAAAGCTCATCCTGCGCATCAACCGCTCCGACTCCGTGTCCATGCTGTTCATGGGTGAACCAGCAACAGGGCCACCAGCCGACAGCCCTGGCCGTCAGTGATAGCCCCCTGCCCAGGTGCACAGCCAGGCGGCAACCATTTCCGGAAGGTCTGCATTCCCCGTCAAGCCACCTGCACACGGTGGCTTTTTGTGCCCCGACGCTTTGGCGTCCCGGCTCTTCTGTGTCCTGACCTCTCCCCTGAGCCCTGCCCGCTGCGCCTTCTTTTTCACGCCGCGCCCTTGCCCAGACGCATCATTTATCGGCTATCATCAAGGGTTTCTGTCGATCCGCCCATCTGACCTCCAAAGGAGGACATCATGCGAGCCGACACCCCTCGCCAGCCCTGCCGGGTCATCCCAACCCCTGCCGGCTCTGGTCGCGGACCGGCAGACACATCGAGAACTGCCAATGCAGATCTCTGCCCAGACACGCAAAGACGTGGGGACGAGTGCGAGCCGCCGCCTCCGTCGCGCCAAACAGGTACCCGGCATCGTCTACGGTGGCGAAGCCGCCCCCGTCGAATCGCCCTGGATCACAACGCCCTCTACTACGCCCTGCGCGTCGAAAGCCTTCCATTCGTCCATTCTGGACGCGGACATCGACGGCAAGACCCAGCGCGTGCTGCTGCGCGGCGTGCAATGGCACCCGTACAAACAGCAGGTGCTGCGTCGACTTCCAGCGCGTGGCCGCCAACCAGAAGATCAACGTCAGGTGCCGCTGCGCTTCATCAACGCCGAGAATCTCCCCGGCCGTGAAGCTCAACAAGGCCGTGGTCAACCAGGTCATGACCGAAATCGAAGTCTCGGTGCTGCCGAAGGATCTGCCCGAGTTCATCGAGGTGGACCTGGCCGAACGACCATGGACCACTCCATGCACCTGAGCGGCATCAAGCTGCCCAAGGGCGTCACCCCGGTCGTTGCTCCGGGCACCGACCCCGTCCTGGCCTCGGCCACCCTGGTGGGTGCCTCCGATGCCGACGCCGGTGAAGCCGCCGACGGCGCCGCTGCCGAAAGGCGAAGCCAAGTAAGCCGGTCTTTTCCAGGCAACAGTCCGCACGACCTGCCCCTCTCTGCGCCCCACGCCCCTGGCGATGGACGCAGGCCAGCCGAAAGGCACGGGGGCACCGGAATAGCGCACTGGCCCGGAAACAGCACCTCACCAACGGGCCGCCAGTCGGCCCGTTTGATTTTGGAGCCTGCCCGGAACATTCCTCTCATGAACGCCCCCGCCTGATCGTCGGCCTGGGCAGCCCCACCGACCAGCACGCCAGCGACCGGCACAACGCCGGCTTCTGGTTCATCGACGCCCTGCTGCGCCACTACCCCGGCCAGATGCGCCCCGACACCAAATTCTTTGGGGATGTCGGCGAAGTCCGCATCGGCACCCAGGTCGTGCGGCTCATCAAACCCATGACTTACATGAACCGCTCCGACGGCCGTCGGCGCCTGGCGCGCTTCTACCGCATCGACCCTGGGGACATCCTCGTCGCGTACGACGAACTGGACCTCATGCCCGGCTCCGCCCGCCTCAAGCTCGGCGGCTCCAGCACCCACAACGGCCTGCGTGACCTCACCGCCCACCTCGGCACCCCGCGCTACTGGCGCCTCAGACTGGGCATCGGCCATCCCGCACACTCAACGTCAGCCAGTCCGTCATCAACTTCGTGCTCGGCCGCCCTGAGCGCCGCCGACCAGCAGCTCATCGAACAGGCCATCGACCGCAGCGTCGACCACCCGCCCGTGCTGTTTCGTGACGGCTGGGAAATCGCCACCAGCAGCTGCGCGCGCCGACCCGACCATGCAGGCCAAAAAGGAAGCAAGGGCAGCAGCCCCAAGGGAGAAACAGGCGAGAAGACGCGCAGGGAGCGCGCCGGAAGACGCCTGAAGCGCTCGACTCAGGTGCCTGGCCGTGGTATGTGCCTTGCCATTGAGGATTCTGCGGCCATACCACCTCGTCCCGCACGTCCAAAGGGGTTTGCGGGGACAAATGAGCCCATGACACGCTCTAAAAATCCACTTCACGCCAGGCTGGGCACATCACCCGGCCTCCCCATTTCACCTGGCCTCCCAGCGGCCCACGCCTCACGGCAATCACCCAGCCCCACGGCAACAAGGACACCCCATGGCACTCCAATGCGGCATCGTCGGCCTGCCCAGCGTCGGCAAATCCACCTCTTCAACGCCCTGACCAGAGGCCGGCATCGAAGCCGCCAACTACCCCTTCTGCACCATCAGACCCAACGTCGGCATCGTCGAAGTGCCTGACCCCGCGCCTTGCGCAGCTCTCCGACATCGTCAAACCGCAGAAGGTCCAGCCTGCCATCGTCGAATTCGTCGACATTGCCGGGCTGGTGGCCGGCTGCTCCAGCAGAGGGCGAGGGCCTGGGCAACCAGTTCCTCGCCAACATCCGCGAAACCGACGCCATCGTCAACGTCGTGCGCTGCTTCGATGATCCCAACGTCGTGCACGTCAACGGCCGCGTCGATCCCATCGCCGACATCGAAACCATCGTCACCGAACTGGCGCTGGCCGACCTCGGCACCATCGAACGCGTCCACGCCCGCGAAATCAAGAAGGCCCGCGCCGGTGACAAGGAAGCCCTGCGTCTGACCACCCTGCTGGAAAAACTCCAGCCCCACCTGAACGAAGGCAAACCCGCCCGCTCGCTCGACCTGTCCGATGAGGACAAAGCCCTGCTCAAACCCTACGGGCTGGTGACCCTGAAACCGGCCATGTACGTGGCCAATGTAGCCGAGACGGCTTCGAGAAACAACCCCCTACCTCGACCGCCTGCGCGAATTTGCCGCAAAAGGAAAAATGCTCCCCGTCGTGGCCCCTGTGCGCCCAGATCGAAGCCGAGCTGGCCGACCTCGACGACGAGGACAAACTTGCCTTCCTGGCCGACCTCGGCCTGCAGGAACCAGGTCTGAACCGCCTGATCCGCGCCGGCTACGACCTGCTCGGCCTGCAGACCTACTTCACCGCCGGCGTGAAGGAAGTGCGCGCCTGGACCATCACAAAGGGCGACACTGCCCCGAAAGCCGCCGGCGTCATCCACACCGACTGAAGCGGCTTCATCCGGGCCCCAGACCATCGCCTTCGACGATTTCATCAGTACAGGGGTGAACACGGCGCGAAGGAAGCCGGCAGATGCGCGCCGAAGGCAAGGACTACGTGGTGCAGGATGGGGATGTGCTGAACTTTTTGTTCAATGTGTAAGACAGGGTGGGCGCCAGACGATACCTGGCCCGCCTGCACCCAGAAATCAGAAAGCCCCTCCGCCCATGTCAGGAGACACAATGGGAAGGCTTGTGGTTCCTGCCTGACGCCATCACCGGAGACATCTGGCCTCACACCGATGGAACACGCCTCATCCATGACGGAAAGCGAAACCGTCGAACTCAAGAAATCCCTGGCGGAACTCAAACAGGGCATCGTGTCACTGGCCGCCATGCTCAACAAGCATGGCGAGGCTGAACTGTGGTTTGGCATCGCCCCCAATGGCAAGGCGGTGGGCCTTGACCGGAACGACAAGACATTGCGCGATGTATCACAGGCCATTGCTGCCAGCATAGACCCGCGCATCTGTCCGAAATCACCCGGGAGGAAGTGAACGGCAAAAGCTGCCTGCGCGTCAGGGCTCGCGGGCAGGACAGGCCGTACTATGCCCATGGGCGTCCCTACATGCGCGTTGCCGATGAAGACCGGCAGATGAGCGCCCGTGAGCTGGAAACCCTGATCCTGCGCCAGAATCGTGCAGCCATGCGCTGGGACAACGAACCCATCGATCAGCCCCTGAGTACGCTGAACGAGGCGCGCATTCGCCAGTTCGTGCAGACGGCAGGTCTGCCTCGGGACAATACCACCAACACGCTGGACAAACTGGGCCTGCTGCGCGACGGCCATCCGTCAACGCCGCCCGGCTGTTCTTTGCCGATGAACCCATCGAACTGCGCTGTGCCGTGTTCGCCACCCAGACCAGCGCAACCGTTTCTCGACCGCCACGACTTCACGGCACGCTGCTGGAACTGATCGAGGAAGCCCAGAAGTTCATCTGAAGAACATCCACATCGGCATGCGGCTGGATGGCATGCGCCGGGTCGACGTTCCCGGAAATTGCCGTCCCAGCACTGCGGAAGCCATCATCAACGCCTTCTGCCACCGCGACTGGCGTGACCCGGACTATGTACAGGTCGCCGTTTTATCGTGACCGGGTCGAGATCCGCAACCCCGGCGAGCTGTACGACGAACCTGACGCTGGAAAGAACTCCGTCGGGGCGGCGTATCACGCCAGCGCAACCCGCTGATTGCCGACTTGCTGCGCCGTATCCATCTGGTGGAAGCCTGGGGCCGTGGCGTGCCGCTGATCCTTGCAAACGCTCCCGATGTCACTTTTCCGGGAGGTGGCCGGGCTTTTCATCGCCAGCTTTGCACGGCCGTCGGGACGAGCGCACCACCTGCACCAAAACGCACCCTCTCCGGATGCAGTGGGCATTCCTCTGCCGGCATGAAGGATGCCGTGCAAATCACTCAGCCAGGCAGTGGAAACTGCACTGGAAACGCCTGAAATTGCACGAAAACACCTGAAATTTCACCAGAAACACGAAATTGCACCGGAAAATATTGAAACTGCACCGAAAACACCCGAGTCTGCACCAGCCCCCTCATCGCCAGCATCCCGCCGAGAAGAACAGAGCACACCTTGCTGCAACTGCTGCAGGAACAGCCCGGACTCACTGCAGACAACCATAGCTCGGTGGCATGAGCCTGCGTGGCGTCAAGTACAACCTTGACCGGCTCAAGCAAACCGGCCGCCTGAAGCGCCATGGCCCAGCCAAGGGTGGCTACTGAGTCACGGACGGCACTGGTCAGCTTATCGCGCCTGACACCTGATATCGCACTGCCGTTTCCGGCACATAATGACGCCAGGCGCTGACCAAGTCAGCACCGAGACCATGCATCTGCTGCGCATCATGCAGAAGGAAATGAGCCGCAGCAAAGTACAGGAAAGGCCTGGGCTGACGCACCGGCTGCATCTGCAAAAACGCTTGATCGGGCACAATACGCACCACCAGCCCAGCCTCCAGCCCGGAGCCCATGCCATGAGCATCCCCGTCTTTCTGCGGCGGGTCATTCTGCAAAAACTACAAAAGCATCGGCCACTGCGATGTCCGCCTCCATCCCTGAGCCTGGCTGGTCGGCGGCAATGATGCCGGCAAGAGCAACTTTCTGGACGCGCTCCAGCTGGTCAGCGAGATGCCCTCAACGGCTCACTGGACAATGCACTGAACGAGCGCGGCGGGATCAGCGAAGTCCGGCGCCGCTCCCGCAGCCACCCACCCACTTCGGCATCCGGCTGAAATTCCACCTGCCGGATGGCGAGGACAGCTACTTCGCATTCCGGATCGGCGCCTGAAAACGGCGGATACGAAGTACAGAACGAGAATGCATCATCGGGGGCATCGGCCGGGGGCCGCCTACCAGGTCGAACGAGGGAACCCTGAAGCACAGCAGCGAGCCCACCTTCCCGCCATCACCTCAGACCGTCTGGCCCTGGTCGCTGTTTCGAGTGCGCCGCATTTCGTCCGGTGTTCGACACTGGCCTCCATGCGCTTCACAACCTCAACCCCGGTTGATGCTGACCCTAAAACCCCTACAGGACGGAGAGCTCCTCAAGGAAGAGGGCGAGAACATTGCCAGTGTCATAGGCCACCTGCAGCGTGTCGGTGATGGACAACTGGATGCCATCCAGGGAGTATCTGCGCATTGTGGTGCCGATGATTCACGGTGTTCAGCGCAAGCGAATCAGCAGCAAGGAGACCCTGGAATTCCGGCAGGACGTGGGAGACAGCACGCCGTGGCGCTTCGAAAGCCCAGAACATGTCCGACGGCACACTGCGTGCGCTGGGCGTGCTGACCGCCCTCTTCAGGGCAACCGGGACTTCGCCCCTCTCTGGTAGGTATTGAAGAGCCGAGACCGCACTGCACCCAGCTGCCAGCGCGGCACTGCGTGAGGCGCTGACCCGTGCCTCCAGGCAAACGCAGATCATTGTGACCAGCCACAGCCCCGACCTGCTGGACGACACCAGCATACCGGCCGACACCGTTCTTGCCGTGGTGGCCGACCAGAACACACACATTGCCTCGCTGGATGAAGCCTCCCGGGACAGCATGCAGAAACACCTGTTTTCTGCCGGAGAAACTGCTGCGGCTCGACCAGCTGCAGCCCGACCCGAATGAACTGGAACGCAGACAAGGGCCCTGCTCACGGACATGTAACCCTTCTGGCCATCCGCCGCCCAGGTGAGGCAGACTATCGTCAGGGAGTCTGGCATGGACATCTCGGAGGCTCCTGACGGGGCAGCCCGCATCACGCCCCCAAGGAGACATCATGGCCGCCCACACCATCACCATCGCTACTGCACCCTCTGCAACTGGATGCTCCGCGCCGGCTGGATGGCGCAGGAACTGCTCTCAACCTTTGGCACCGATCTGGCCGGTGGCGTCACGCTGATCCCCGACACCGGAGGCGTCTTCCAGATCCATTGCAACGGCGTGCCCATCTGGGACCGCAAGACCGACGGCGGCTTTCCCGATGCTAAGGTGCTGAAACAGCGGGTCCGTGACCAGATGGAGCCCGACCCGGAACCTGGGCCACATCGACCGGCACGCCGCCTCGCATCCGGCAGGCCGGTCACACCCAGCAGGTCCGCTGCCCCGAACGGCCAGCCGGTGCACCGGCCTTCGCCGACCGTGCCATCGAAGCCCTGACCAGGGACGGTCACCCGGCAGGTTCCGCCCATGCCGGCAACACCCACATCAACGCCACCCACAACGGCACCTCCCGCAACGGCACCTCACACATCAACGCCTCTTGCAACGGCGCTTCACCGGCCGGCAGCTCCATGCCAGCCAGGCACCTGTCAACTGGAGCGACACCAGCCACGCCCATACCAGCCACACCGATGCCGACGATACCCATGCCGGCAGCTCCCTCAATGGCAGCCGGAACAACCCGCCCTCACCGCCGGTAACTTCTGCCCGGCAGGACGCCGGAGACGTGATGAGAGCCCTGCAGGAGCTGCTCGAGAAGGAGCTTCGACAGGGGCCTCGCCGGACGCCCCCGATGAGGGCAAACCCCGAATCCGTGCACGGCCGGCGTTACCCTGCCTGGCACGGAGACCAACCCTGCAGATGGCGTCTTGCCGGCACACGGCCAGGGCCACACGACCAGGGCCAGCACAGAATGAACGGCCCCCTGACACGCTCCGGCCCCATGGCACGTTCTAGAATCCCCCATGATCACCCCCGCGCCCTGGTCCATGCCCTCCACACCCACTGGGACACCATCGAGGTGCTGGCACGCCTGTCACGTGAGTTTCCCATCTTCACGACCGAACAGGTGCGTGCCCTGCATCGCACGGAGCAAACGGGCTGAACGCCGAACAGCAGGGTGCCCTTCTGCGCCAGATGGTCAACAGTACGTTGCTGCGAGACCGTGCCGCGCAGCGATGATCTGCAGCTCGATCCGCATGTCCCTCACCTTCGTGCGTGGCCTGACCCGCGAGCACGAGCTGGACCTGACCGCCGTCCTGCAGGCCCGTGTCGCCGCCATCCGCGATGCCACGGAAGCACTGGCCGAGGGCATCGTCCGGCACGACATCGACCGCGTGCGCTGGCCCGCCAGCCAGCTGGCCGAGCTGTTCCGGCAGATCGGCCTGCAGCTGGAGCAGGACCGGCATGCCATTCAGGAGCTGGCCGAAAAATGCCCGCAGTGCCGACGCCCACATGCCGGCCAGCCAGCGCTACCAGCGCGTCCTGCAGGCGTACGACCAGCATGTCGAACCCATGAACAGCATGATGGACACGGGGCCGGAAGGGCGGTTTCTACCAGCATCTGGAGGCCGCCGAGCGCACGCTGGACCAGGCGCTGGAGCAGTTCACCATCCAGGGCAGCCTGTATTCGCACCGGCTGCAGTTGCGGCAGGTGTCCCTATCAGGCTGAGGAGCTGCGCCGGTTCGGGCGGATCGTGGCACAGCAGTGCGCAGACATCCTGCTGCCGCTGCGCGAGGAGGCGCTGCAGCACAACGCACTCACCAGTGCCATCGCCTCCCTGCTGCAATCGGTACGCAAGAAGGGGCTGCACCGGGTGCTTTTCCCGTCCGGCCAGAGACAGCCGCTTGCCGGTCTGGCGCACTGGCCGCGGCCTGAAAATCCAGGCCGAGACGAAGTGCGCGACATCATGGCGGCAGCCCGGCACTACCGGCCGCAGGCGGTTGCCTTTCCGCAGGACCTGCCTGCTTCCGAAGCACGGTACCCCTGCCCGACGTGGTGGACGAGGCCGCGCTGCGCAGCCATCTGGCCGCCAGCCTGCCCGTGACGGACCTGCTGGCCTGGCTGAAGGCCAGCTACGGCCACCTGCAGGATGCCACGCTGATGCGGCTGTTTCATGACCTGCAGCATGGTGACGTGCCCTGGCAGACCACGCCGGCCAGCACCACACGGCAGCTCGACCTGCATGCCATTCGCGTGCTGCATCACCCCCATGAAGCCGTGTGCCATTGTGCCATCATCGAAACCATGAACGGATCCGCTTCTTCTCCCCTGGCCTCCGCGCTGGGGCCGCTCGCCTCGCTGGACGCGCTGTTCCGGCTCTTTCTGGCGGGCGGCACCTGAACCGCGTGGCCGATCCGGCGCTGTGGGCCGAGCTGGAAAGGCACGAGGCCGATTACACGCTGCTGTTCTCGTCGCTGGGCTACACGCTGCGCGTGGATCACCGGGGATTTGCGTGGTTCCACACGCCGTCGGCCAGTGCCCCCATCAACCGGATCAGCCGGCAGCTGGCCCTGCTGTTCATGGTCATTTTCGATACGCAGGCCAGTGCAGGGCAGACGCTGCAGCGGTTTGCCGACTGGCTGATCACGCGCGAGCTGCTGGCCGAGACGCACAAGCAGCATCAGGACATGCTGGAGGCCGAGGGGCTGGACACCGAAGGGCTGCGGGAACTCTTCGACCGGGCCGCCGGTCTGGGTTTTGCGCAGCGTGATGGCGCCGGCTGGCGGCTGCTGCCGGCGGTGTATCGCTATCTGGACCATTTTCAGGCGCTGGCCGCCGACGAACGCGACACCACAGACGCCGGGTTCGGTCCGTCCAGCGACGCCCCTGATACCGACACCGGAGAGGCTCCCTGATGCAATACGGTTTCCAGCGTCTGGTGCTGCTCAACAGTGCCGGCTATTCCCGCGCCGAGCTGCCGCTCGATGGTTCGGTGTCGCTGGTGGCACCCAACAACACGGGCAAGACCAGTCTCATCAACGCGCTGCAGTATCTGCTGATCATCGACCGACGGGTGATGAATTTCGGCGCACACGATGCCGACAAGAGCCGGCGTTTCTATTTTCCCGCACAACAGCGCCTACATCCCTGTTGGAGGTCACGTTGCCCGAAACCGGCACCGTGGTGCTCGGCTGCGTGGGCAGGGCGTGAGTTTCGATTACGAGTATTTTGCCTATGCGGGGGCCACTGAATGTGGACGATCACCGGCCGCCCGGTGGCGAACTGGTGGCCCAGCCGCAGCTGGCGGCCCATCTGGCTACGCACGAGCGGCGGGTATTCAGCTATTCGGGCAGCGAATTTGCCGACATGATCTACGGCGGTCGCAACCGCAAGGCCACCAGCCAGCTGGACCTGTGTGTGTTCCGGCTGGAACATGCCAGTGATGCGGCCAGCTTCCAGCGGTGCTGACGCACACATCGAAGCTCGACCGTCTCACCCTCGGCCGACGTCAAGAAAAACCTGCTGCAGATATTCCGCGCGATCTGCCCGATGCGGGCATCGATTTCAAGGCCGAATGGGACCGTGCCTTTGCCGATCTGAATGGGCGAATGGAGCCAGTATCGTGCGGCCGTTGCCCGAAAGCGTTGCTGGAAACACTGGAACAGAAACATCGAGGCGCGACTGGAATTGCGCGGCCGGCTGCTGTGCATGAAGCCGCTGATCGACGACGCCCTCGCCCACTGGCAGCAGCATTGACGACACACGCCACCAGGCACTGACGCGGGAGCTGGGCCAGCACGACACCGAGATGAAACGCCTGCGGGACGAGGACATCCAGCTGGCCCGCCAGCAGAGCCTGGCCGAACAGGGAAGAAAAAGCAGCTGCGCCAGCAGACCGACCAGCTGCAGGCGCTGCAGCGCCGCTTTGCCCTCATTCCGGAACGGCAGCTGCTGGACCAGCAGCGCGCCGCGCTGCAGCAGGACATCGATGCCATCGTCGTGCGCATCGGTCAGGCGCAAAGCCGCGAGCCGGCCGCCATCGAGCGCGAAATCCAGCGCCTGCAACGGGAACTGGCCCAGCTGGAACAGGAAATCCGCACGCAGGGCAACAACCTCTACCAGCAGCTGGCCAGCCAGCTCGCGCCGGAACAGCTGACCGTCCCTCAACAGGACACTGGCCCGTTCCGTGCTCACCCTGGGCGCAGATGATTTCACGCTGGATGCAGCGGCGCTGGCGTGCAGCACTGGCCTCGCAGCCCTCCGACCTGCCGGGGCTGACACTCAATCTGGACGCACTGACGGCCCAGCACGAACAGCGCAGCCTGGCCGAACTCACCACGTAGCAGGAATTGCAGGCACAGCTGAAACAGCTGCACGAACAGCTCGACACGGCCCGCACGCTGGAAACGGTCAAGCCCAGCGTCAGACCTGGATGCGCAGCTGAAGCAGCTCGATGAGGACATCCGCGCCTGGGCCGAGATGCAGACCCTGCAAAACCGCCGAACCGGCACGCCAGCAGCGGCTGACGGAGCTGCAGCAGACGCTGGCCATCACTCACGAAACGCTGGCAAAGGCCGCGGAACGACAGCAGGCCCTGGACCGGCAGCGCCAGCAGCTGCAGCAGGACCTGCATACGCTGCAGGAACAGCACCGGCGCATCGAGCAGCGCCGCAACCAGCGGCAGGGATCACCAGCCGCCCTTCACCTGGCTGCCCGAACTGCCCCATCACCCCTGGCTGGCCCAGCCGGACCCGGCCATGGACCAGCTGGCCGATCACCCTGCAGCGCTATCTGGCCGACCGCCGGCAGCTACCGGAACTGATGAGCAGATTCGCCGGCTGCTCATCGACCTGAACACCGGCGGTCTGACCAAATATCACCTGAGCGAAAAAATCCGGAAACGGAAGTGAGTCGCCTCATCACTTTTTGCGCATCACCTGCCGCAGGAATTCGAGGCCCTGAAAAAGAAATCCCGCTCGGCCGTGGTCAATGTGGCAGCCAGCCTGCGCGAACTGCGCGATGGGCTCAATGCCTCAAAGGCCGGATGCGCGAATTCAACCGCAAGATCGGTGGCCGCCGCCTGTCCGACCCTGAGCGTGTTCAAAATCGAGCCCGAAGACAACACCCCGCTGGTCGAGGCCATCGAACTGCTGATCAGCACCGCGGCCACGGTGGACAGCGGCGAAACCTTCGATCTGTTCAACCAGCAGAGCGTGCTGGATGACGACCAGCTCGACCGCGCCAAGACCCCTGCTGATCGAAGAAGGCAACGACTCGCCAGGGGCTGCGTGTGGCCGACCTGTTCGAGCTGCGTTTCTGGGTGGGCAAGGAGGGGCAGACGGCCGAAGCCTTCAATGATCTGGACAGCGCCGCCTCCAACGGCACCGTGCTGATGGCCAAGCTCATCACCGGCCTGGCCATGCTGCATCTGATGCAGGACCAGCGCCGTCCCATTCAGGGCATCTGCTATCTGGACGAGGCACTGGCACTGGATGCCCGCAACCAGCGCAGCCTGATCGACACGGCCGCCGATTTCGGCTTTTCGCTGATCTTTGCCTCACCGGCGCCACTCGTCACCGCCCGCTACATCGTGCCCATCCAGCATCACGACGGGCACAACCAGATCAGCCGCCTGAGCTGGCAGATCATCGAGCCGCTGGAAGAAGCATGAGCAAACACGAAAACGCATTGCGAGCCGCACTGCTCAGACTCAACGGCCAGAACCCACCGCCCGTCAGCGCATTCACCCCGGCCCAGCGCCGGGCACTGGAACGGTTCGGCCAGCAGACGGGCGCCGTGCAGTTTCTGGCCCGGGGCAGCGGCGGCAGTTACCGCATCAGCAACCCCGCCGTCTTCGCACTGCATCTGCGCACCCCTGTCGCCGCTGGCCCCCATCCCGCCAGTGCCTGCCTCTCCCGAGGCAGCACCGGCACCTCACCCCGTTCCTGGGTACCGTCTCCCCGCCAAAGGTGCACCGCCCGTTGCAGATCTGACAGGCACGCCCCTGCGCGCCACCTGATACAGACACGCCCCTCACCACGGGCAATATCAGCCGCCGCAGGCGCGCCTCCCATCCGTGCCCACAACATCGGCCACCGCCGCGACAGCAAGGCCGGCCGGCATGCACACGACGCTGGCTATGTCCCTGCTGAAGGCAGCCTTCCCCGTCGGAACAGCGTCATGCCTCTCTTCGGGGCAACCGGAAAGTGGTTCTGACCTCACCCGAGTGCCAGCCACATCGCCATGACGGTGCCGGACAGCGTCCCAGCCGGACAGGGCACATCGAGCGCCCCTCGACTGGCATGCCCCCCACCAGAAACCTGCACCTGCCCCTGGCAGCACACACCCGCGCGACTTCTGGGGCAGCCTGCCTGCGCATCACCCCCGGACGACGACTGGCATACTGACGCCCCTCTGGCTCATTACGAGAACCAGGCGTCTTCGACCGCACCGACTGGCTGCCCCTCGGGGCCCGTGCCGTCACGCTGCTCTACTACAACGGCCAGCTCTCCGACCTGCTGGTCCTGGCTATGGCAGCACGCCCACGGGGCAGCCGGCTGATCCACTTCCCCGACTACGATGGCATCGGGCTGGCCAACTTTGCCCGCCTGCACGCGCAGCTGGGCGATGCCTGCCACTTCTGGCTGATGCCCGGCTGGGCAGACAGCCTGCAGCGCCATGGCAGCCATGCACTGTGGCTCAGGACGCTGGACCCATTTCTGCGTGTCCGGCTCGACCTGCCCGGGCTATCTGGCCCCCTGCTCACGCAGATGGAGCTGAATGGCCTCGCTCTCGAGCAGGAGGTTGTGTGGCTGACGGCATGACCATGAAAGACACCCTCACCCCAACCCCGCCCGCCGGCTATGCCGACTGGCTGGCCAGCCCTGAAGACCCGCATCCACCACGCCCGGCAGCGCGCCGCACTGGCCGTCAACCAGGAACTGATCGGCCTGTACTGGCAGATCGGCTGGGACATCCTGCAACGCCAGGCCGAGCAGGGGTGGGAACGAAACGTATCGACCGGCTGTCACGGGATCTGCGCACGGCCTTCCCGGAGATGAAGGGTTTTTCGCCGCGCAATCTCGAGTACATGCGTGCATTTGCCGAGTCGTGGCGGAACCCGAATTTTGCAGCAGCAGCTTGCTGCACACCGTTCTGGGGACACAACCAGGTCATGCTGGACAAGCTCGATACCCCACGTTCCCGCCGATGGTACGCCCTCGAAAGCCATCGAACAGCTCGAACGGGAACTGGGCACGTCCGGGGAGGGCGACACCAGAGCATGACCCCGCCCGCCCCCTCCCGCCAACCGCCCCGCCCCTTCGGCACGACATCCCCGGCCCGGTGACGCACCATGGCGCCGGCCCGTCAACTACTTCTGTCTGCACCGCCCTGAGACTCCGCCATGGGCACCACGCCGCAGCCCGATTCCCCGTCCACCGCCCACCGCCGGAGACCGTCCGCCTGCCCACGCGCCCGCTGGCCCGCATGGCTGGCCTTGGCCTGATGACGCTGGCACGTGCCCTGACGGGGTGCGCAGTTTTGAGCGCTGTGCGCCGGAACCGCATCAGCGCGTCTACTTTTGCCAACCACAGCAGCCACACCGACTTCCTGCTGCTCTGGGCCTCGCTGCCACCCGCGCTGCGTGCCGTGACCCGGCCCGTGGCCGGCGCCGATTACTGGAACGGCTCCACGCTGAAGCGCTTCATCATCCATGACGTGTTCCATGGCGTACTGGTCGAACGCAGCAGCAGCACAGCGCCGGCCGATGCCGGCACCCCAACCGACACCGCCCGCGCCGAGGCCGCCGCGCGTCGCCATGCAGCCTCTGCACGATGCGCTGGCCAGGGGCATTCACTGATCATTTTTCCCGGAAGGCACCCGCAACCTGGGAGACGGACTGCTGCCCTTCAAATCCGGCATCTACCACCTGGCCCGGGCCTGGCCGCAGGTCGAGTTCGTGCCGGTCTGGCTGGAGAACCCTGAACTGGGTCATGCCCAGGGGCAGGTCATTCCGCTGCCGCTGCCAGCACCGTGACCTTCGGTGCACCGGTTCCCCTGAACGACGGGGCAAAACCAGAGGCGGCGCAGAACATGCCGCACTCCCCCAAGGACGACTACCTCGCCCGCGCCCGTGCCGCCCTGCTGGCACTCAGGCCCCAGCAGGACTGACCGGGAGCAGGCATGCCGAAACCACCGATCCCGGCACAGCCCCCTGCTGCCATGTCCCGGCTTGCCTCCACCGGCTTCTGCCGGTTCTGCCCTTCTCCCCCACCCTGTCACGGCATATGCCTGCTCCGCCGCAGGCCGCCCCTGAACCATGACGCATCACACCCTGCTCCTCAACGGCCTCATCCTCGGCATGCTGGTGGTGGCCTCGCTCATCGGTGCCCTGCTCAAATGGCGCGTAGGTTTCGACACGCCGCACGCCGTCATCGACAACCTCAACGCACGCATCAAGGCGTGGTGGGTGATGGCCGTGGTGATGAGTGGCACGCTGGCCATCGGTCACTGGGCGGTGATCCTGCTGTTCGCCGGCATTTCCTTCTTTGCCCTGCGCGAGTTTCTCACCATCGCCCCCACCCGGCCGGGAGACCATCTGGCGCTGATCGCCGCGTTCTATCTGGTACTGCCCCTGCAGTATTACCTGATTGCCATTGGCTGGTATGGGCTCTTCTCGGTGTTCATCCCGGTTCTATGGTTTTCGCTGCTGCCCATTCTGGCCACGCTGGGCAACGACACGCAGCAGTTCCTGACGCGCGCATCCACCGTGCAATGGGGAGCTGATGAGTTGCGGTCTCACTGCATTTCCTCGTGCCGGCGCTGATGGTGCTGGGACATTCCGGATTATCGCGACAGCAACCTGCTGCTGATCAACTCGTCTGATTCTGGTGGTGCAGAGTTCGGACGTGCTGCAGTACGTGTGCGGCAAGCTGGCCGGCAGACACCGGATTGCACCCGGTACTCTCCCCTCCAAGACCGTGGAAGGTTTTGTGGGCGGGGTGCTGTCGCCTCGTGCCTGGGCATGGCGCTTCTGCTGGATCACACCCTTTGCCTGGTGGCAGGCCGGCCTGGTCGCCTGCTGGTGAACCCTGATGGGCTTTGCCGGCGGGCTGGTGATGTCGGCCATCAACGCGACCGCGGCGTGAAGGACTGGGGCGCCATGATAGAAGGCCACGGCGGCATGCTGGACCGGCTGGATTCGATCTGCTTTTGCCGCCCCGGTGTTCTTCCACGTCGTGCGCTATTTCTGGGTGTAGGGGTGTGTCATGGACTCATTCGTCCCCGCGCAGACCCAGGCCGTATGCTGACAAGACGCCCTGTTTGACAAAGCTGGCCGCCGTGCCAAAACAGGACGCCGTCGGCGGTACACAGATTCGGGACTCGGCCCGAAGCAGCGTGCATGTGACAAGCTCAGGGGAGCAGAACAGGCCCTTTACCCCAGTGAGCCGCTGCGCAGCAGGGCTGCACAGCACCTTCGGTGAGGTGTTCGTACAGGATGACGTGAGCCGATGGCGATCAGCACCACGCCGCCCAGCATTTCGGCACGCCGCCCCAGCAGTGTACCCAGCATGCGGCCCAGTGCTCCAGCGACC
>BNJV01000927.1_pt1 | contig 165146 bp, 180 predicted proteins | sample 8540591 | NCBI WGS metagenome assembly BNJV01 (sample SAMD00202457, study PRJDB9452) | human saliva metagenome | host: Homo sapiens
TTAGTGGGGTGGCGGAAGGGGTGGTGACAGCGGCGGTGACCTGAGTGGTTTCCTTACCATCAATTACGTAGGTGACGCTGATGGGCTCACCCACCTTGGTGGAAGCAGGAATCTGCAGGTCCTTAATGGTGACCTGGTTGCCGCTGGTGACGGTTACAGGGGAGGCCAGCCAGTTGGCACCGTCTACGCCCACTCCCTTAACGACGGCGCCGGTGGGCAGGTTCGAAATGGTGCCTTCTACCTTGGAGCCTACTGCGCCAGTGCCGAAGGAAGCGCCTACCCCAACCTCTACCTGGGCGGTGGCCTTTTCACCGGTGGAGCTAGTGAAAACTAGCTCGTGGCTACCGGCCAGGGCCTTGCCGGCGGCAATAGAAACCGAGCCAGAGACCGTGCCGTCAGCTTCAACCTTGACAGAGCTAACTGCCGGGCCGCGTCCAGCAGCAAAACCAGCCGGCTGACCATCAACAGTTACCGAAATGGTAGAGCCGGCGGTAAAAGCCTTGGCCGAGAAGGGTACGGAAACTGCGCCATTGGTGGCTACAGAAGCCTTAGTAGCCTCTACAGTGGGGCTGGTGGCTACCGGAGCCGCAACCTTGAACTTAACGGTTACAGCCACGCGCGGCTTAGGGTCAGAGCCCAGTGAGCCGCCCAGCAGGGAGACGGTGTGCTCGCCGTCGGCCAGGTTAGGCAGGTTTACCTTGGCTGAGAAGGAGCCGTCAGCGTTGGGCACGCCCGAAATCGCAATATAGCCGGGGGTTACAGTTACTCCTTCAGGCTGGTTTTGTGGCCAAGCCACAGCGCCGCCGTCGAGCTTTAGAGCAATGGCTGCGTCGGCTGCACGCGGGGCAAAGTCAGTGCCGTTAATGGTGATGGTGGCGCCAGGACGCACCACATTAGGGGTGATGGTTACCTGGTTGGTGTAGTTTTGCTCGGCGCTGGCCACGCTTACCGTGGGAACAGGGGAGCTGACGTTAGCGACGGCGCCTGCCGGCATGGCGGCCATGGCCAGCACTGCTAGGGCTGAGAGCGTGCGTGAGCTGGCGCGCGATGCAGTGGAGAAATGTGCCATGCGTGAGTCCTTATGCGGTTTAGGGGCTTGCATTAGCCCGGTCAATTGTTTGCTCAAAGAGGGGATTGTATTAGGGTCCCCTAAGTGAGGCTAGGCTAATAAAAACCTTTGAGGCAAGTATGAAAATTGCAAGAAACTGCGCGAATAGTGCTGATTGTGACGCAAAACTCTATTTTTACTGCGTGAAGTCGTGAAAAATATCTATGGTTGAGCTTACCTTTACTAAGGCTTAGCTACCTGACAAAATTCAGCTGACGTTAGTCGGTAACTACCCAGCGAGGCAAAAATGAAAGAACTATCGCGCCGTGCCATCCTGACCGCCGTGGGCTTAGGGGGAGCTGCTGCCCTTAGCGGCTGCGGACTAGCTAATTCTTCACGCCCGGCAGCCACCGCCACTGCCACCAGCCGCAGTGTAAAAAACGTGGACGGGTCTGTAGTTAACGTGCCCACCAACCCCAAACGGGTAGTAACCCTGTCAGAGCCCACCACCGACGCCATCTTGGCGCTGGGACTAAAACCGATCGGCGTCGTCGCCGGCCGGGGCCAAAAAACCGTACCTAACTACCTAAGCGAAAAAGCCAAAAACATCCCAATCCTAGGGGCCATTGGACAACCCAACTTTGAGGCAATCGGCGCCCAAAAACCTGACCTGATCCTGGTGGACGGCACCGGACTAAACAACAACGCCAAAGCTCTAGCCACCTTGCGGGCTATCGCCCCCACCGTATACACCGGCAACGCCGGCGGCGACTGGCGGCGCAACTTCACCAATATCGCCGCTGCCCTAAACCAGGAGCAGAAAGGCAAGCAGGTACTGGCCGCCTACGACAAGCGAGTCAAAGAAATGGCTAGCGCCCTGGCGGCCAAATACTCCGGTAAAACTTTCTCCATCATCCGCTGGCAGGGCACCGCAGCAGCGCTGATCCTCAAAGAACTGCCCGCCGGCGTGGCCCTAAATGATCTAGGGTTAAAACGCCCAGCCAGCCAAGACCGCAAAGGACACGGACACAGCGAACCGGTTTCCCTAGAGAACATCTCCCAGATCGACGCCGATTACATGTTCTTTGGCTTCCTTGCTGGCTCCTCAGTATCCAACCCCAAGGCCGGCGGCAGTGCCGATAGCTCCGCCTCCGCTAAAGCCTTACAGCAGGCCGCGCAGGTGCCCGGGTTTGCGCAGCTGGAGGCCTACAAAGCGTGGCATGTCTACCCGGTTGACGGCTCCGTTTGGACTTCTACCGGCTCAGCGATTTTGATGAACTCCATTCTCGACGACGTCAAGCGCTACCTGCTCAGCTAGGTACTGGTGCCTTTAAAAACGGGCATGCGCCTTAAAACTGCGGCCCACAAAACTAACGAAATAGGCTCATGAAACTACGTAAATTTACGCTCAGCCTGGCGCTACTAGCGTTAGGTTTTGGCACTATGCCGGCCTTCGCTTACCCGGTCGCCCAAAACACTGGGGTAGCAGGCTCAGCTGCCAGGTATGTGTCTGCCCAAGGTGCCAAGGCAGCCGCCCAGGGCTCTGGGCATGTGAGCGCCCAGGTCTATGCGGCTAGCTCTATCCCCACCAACACCGCTGGTGAGGGTACCTTAACTGTGGAGCCACAAACGGTTAAATCTGGCTCAGTTATCACCGTCAAAGGCACCGGCTTTGCACCCCGCGCCGAGGGCGGGTTTGTGGCCCTCAAACTAGACGATGGCAAGGGCGCAGATTCCAAACTGCCCGCCCAGGATTCTGGCCTGGAGCTAAGCGCAGATCAAACCACTATTACTGTGCCCACCACCGGCGGTGACTTTAGCGTGCAGGTAAACCTGCCGCAATTCACCACCCAAGGCACCCACTGGATTCGTCTGCTTGGTGGCAATGATGGCTCTGAGCGGGTATCTAAAGTGGCCGGGTTTGAGGTTAACGACGCCGTCGAGCCTACCCCTGAGCCCGCCCCTAGCCCGCAGCCCACCAGTGAACCTACTGCGGAACCCTAGCCCGCAGCCCACCGCGCAGCCAGCCCCGGAACCTACCAGCGAGCCCAGCCCGGCCCCCACTACCCAGCCCACTGCTGCGCCGGAGCCCACCAGTGAGCCCAGCCCAGCGCCCAGCGTGAGCCCCACCGCTGCGCCCACCCCGGCGCCGTCGTCGAGCCCGCAGCCAAGCGCTGCCCCCACCACTAGCCCGCAAAAATGCCAGGCCAGCGCCACAGCCCACCTGGTTTACCCGGCAGGCCAAACTAAAGACGCCACCACCGGGCCGCGCTACAACTACGGTGACAAACTCATTTTGGCTGGTAGCGGCTGGTGCCACCCCACTCAAGGCGGCTCAAAAATTGCTGTCAAACTTGATGAAGGCGGCTACTCTCACCGCGCCGGTGAAACCGTGGCCCCCAACGCCACCATCTGGGCCATTTTTGAAGCCGACGCTAACGGTAACTTCCAGGTAGAAATCCCCCTACCCACCGCCGGCGAAACCAAGGGCGGCACCAGCCCCGCCTTCAAAACCGGCGCCCACAGCCTGCGCCTACTGAGCGGCTCCCTCAAAGCCGGCGACAAAGGCCGCACCCTACTGGTCAAGCCCTTCACCGTAGGCGACTACACCCCCAGCGGCGTGCCCGCACCCATCAGCCCCAGTGAGGATCTAAACGCCGCCAACTCCGGCTCAATGCAAGCCTCCCTAACCACTGCGGCCATCAACGTGAAACTGCCACAAGCTAAAGTCGGCAGCTGGGTGTACCTATCCACCTACCTGCCTGACGGCTCGCGGCGTATCCCCTGGCAAGGCCAGTGGTACCAGGTGGGCTTAGACCACGGCGTAAGCCTGGAGCGGCCAGCGGATCTGCCCGGCGGCAAAGTGACCCTGGTGGCCCAAAACCCAACCGGCACAGTGATCGGCTGGAGCAGCCTGCAACTGCCGGCCAAAATCAAAATTATTTCCCCCGCCCATCACGGCGTAGCCCAAACAGGCACGGCGCTAACTGGTCAGCGGGCCGTCACTCAGCGAACAGTCACCCAGCTAAACCCATTTACCGCCAGCTTTAGTCGCACCAACACCACCAGGCTAGGCGGCGTTAGCGCGCGCCGTGGCTATGCGGCAGTGAGCCTGCGCCCCGCAGCCCGCGCCCTAGCCAATACGCAAGCCAAGGCCCTTAAACCCATGCCCGCCGCCATGCCCAACTCGGTGGCGCGTGATCTAAAAGCGCTAGCCAAGAGTCCCACCCAGGGCTTTAAAGTTGCCGCTAAAGGCAAAGAAATCACGGTAAGCGTGCCCGCCAGCATCGAAACTGGACAGTGGCTATTTATGTACCTCTACGACCCAGCCACCCCGGTGGGTTGGGTGCAGGTTGACGACACCCACCAGATCAAGCTGGAAATCGCTGGCCTAAGCGGCGGCAACTATGCGCTCGCGGCCATTGGTGAAGACGGCAAGCAGCTGGGTTGGTCCAGTTTCGTGCTGGCTGGGGGCGCCCCGGCTGCGGCTGAGGCGGCCCCCGCGCAAAACGTCAGTCAAGTAGTGGTGCTTAAACGCGCCAAAAAGGCTGGCTGGCTCAGCCTCGACGACGTCTGGCTGCTAGCTGCCGCCGGAGTCATTTTGGCTTCCAGCGCCACCGTGGCCCTGCTGTTGCGCCGCAAAGCCTAACGCCCCGAATTTAAGGAAAGTAAATGCGTAGAGTGACCAAGGTTTTTAAAACCCTCGCCAGTGCTGTCATGGTTTCTGGCGCCGCCCTGGCCCTGGTGCTGCCTAGCGCTGCAGCTTTGCCGCCAGGGGGTGCAGGCGACTCCACTGAAGGTACCAGCTCAACTGTCACCGGCTCGGTGGAGGCGGGCGGTACCCTCAGTTTCAGCCTCAGCGGTTTTCCTGCTGGTGAGACTGTAAGTATCAAAATTGACGACGGCGCCCTGGATGGCTCAGACAATTCAGTAAGCGGCACCGGCGTGGTGCATCAGCAAAAAATTGGTGCCAACGGCTCAGTTTCTGGCTCGTTTGTGCTGCCCAGCTATGTTAAGCCCGGCACTCACTGGCTGAGGTTCTTGGCCAGCCAAGAAATCCCTGAATCACAAGGTGGGGGCACTAAAGGTTTCAGTAACCGCTCCCCGCAATTTACCGTAACCGGCTCAGCCAGTGACTCTGGCGGTCAAGGGAGCTCAGGCGGTGCAGCCGCTGGCTCTGGCAGTGGCGCTTCTGGCGCTGGTGGCTCTAGCAACGCTGGTGGCGGTGCAGGCGCAGCTGGCAGTGATTCAGAGGCGGGAACTACAGGTGCTAATTCTGGAGCGGGCGCGGGAGGCGTTGGTGCTGGCAGCCAGGCCACTGCGAGCGCCGGTGCCTTAGCTAAGCCCACCTCAGGGACCTTGAAGGTTACCGCCTCACCTAGCGCTAAAAAGCAGGCCCAGCCGGCGGCCACCACCGTGACCACTATTGTGGCCATGGAACAGAGCCCTAAATCAGCTTTCCCGGTGCTCGGCGTGAGTGTTTTTAGTGCGGCGCTGCTTATTGGTGCGGTTGCTATCGGCGCGGTGCTGCTGCGTAACCGCCGTCGAGCTGGCGCCGCTGCTGCCGGGGCTGGCGCTGCCGGGGCTGGCGCCGGAAAATCAGCCGGGGCGGGCGGCGTCGGCAATTTCCCGGGGCCTGCAGCCTAAAGATGCGCCTAGCTAAACCAATATTTTTTACGCTGGCGCTGCTAGCCTTGGCCGGGGCTATAGTTTTGAGCCTATTTGTGGGTTCTAAAGTTTTGGACCCGGCCTTGGTGTGGCAGGTTTTGCGGCTCGGGCCAGACACTGTCAACTTACCGGCCCAGAGTGTGCAGCCGGAGCAGCATTCGCAGCTAGCTAGCGCCGCCACGGTGGTATGGCAGCTGCGAGTGCCACGTACTTAATTGGGCTTAGCGTGGGGGCGGCGCTGGGCCTGGCCGGGGCGCTGATGCAGTGCCTTACCCGCAACCCTTTGGCTGATCCGGGCATTTTGGGGGTTAACTCGGGTGCGGCTTTGGCGGTGGTGCTCAGTGTGGCCCTGTTTGGCTTAAGTGGCGTTAACACCTATATGTGGGCGGCTTTTATCGGGGCTGGCGCAGCCGCGGTGGCCGTATATCTGCTGGGCGCCACTGGGCGAGCCGGGGCTAACCCGGTGCGTTTAGCCTTGGCGGGAGTAGCGGTTTCAGCGGCCCTGGGCGCACTTACCCAAACGGTTATTTTGGCTGATCAGGATGCTTTTAACGAGTTTCGCTATTGGGTGGCTGGTTCGCTAGAAGGGCGCGGCGTGGATATTGCTATGGCGACGACGCCGCTAATCGTTCTGGGGGCGGCGCTGGGCTTGGTACTTTCACCTAGCCTGAACGCACTGGCCCTGGGGGAGGAGGCCGCTAAAGGTTTAGGGGTGCGCGTGGAGGCTACCCGCACACTTACCGCCCTGGCAGTGACACTGTTAGCTGGCGCGGCTACGGCCGCCGCTGGACCAATTTCTTTTGTGGGCTTAGCTGTTCCGGTGGCGGCGCGTGCAGTGCTTGGCCCGGATCAGCGCTGGGTGGCTTTAGCTAGCCTGCTACTGGGGCCGGTGTGGGTGCTGGGCGCTGATGTTTTAGCTCGCGTAATTATTGCCCCCCAAGAGCTGCAAGTTGGGGTGGTGGCGGCTTTGGCCGGTGCCCCCTGCTTTATTGCCATGGTGCGCACTAAAAAGGTGGCGGCGCTATGAAAAACCTAAACCAGAGCAAAACTAAAGGCGGAACTAGCCGCCCAGGGGCGCAGACGCCGGCTACAAATAGCAAAACTGCCCCTAAACCTCGCCGGCACATCCTACTGCGCCGGGGCCCCTACTCGCTGCTACTGGGTAGGCGTTCACTGGTGGTGGGTTTAGCGCTGCTGGTGGTTTTAACCGCGGTGGCGGTAGCCAGCGTAAGCACCGGCGCCTACCCAGTTAGCCCTGCCCAGGTTAGCGCCGCCATCTTTGGCTACGGTCAGGAAGATAACTACGCGCGTTACTTTGTCACCCAAGTGCGGGCCCCACGAATCGCCACCGCTATGTTGGTGGGGGCTGCTCTGGGCCTGTCCGGCGCCCTGTTCCAGGCAGTATCAGGTAACCCTCTGGGCAGCCCAGACATTATTGGTTTCACCACCGGAGCGGCCACTGGCGCCCTGGTAGCCATCATTTTGGTGGGAGCCTCCCCGCTAGGGGTGTCGCTGGGAGCCATTGCGGGCGGCGTCGGCGCGGCAGCCCTGGTTTATATGCTGGCCTGGAAAAACGGCATAACCGGCAACCGCCTGGTGCTAGTGGGTATCGGCCTGGCCGCCGTCGAGCACGCCCTCAACGAGCTGCTGATTGTGCGCGCCCCACTAGCTAACGCCCAGCAGGCCGCCCAGTGGCAGGCAGGCAGCCTTAATGACGCTAACTGGGCCTGGCTCGCCTGGCTGGCTCTGGCCCTAGTGGTGCTCACCCCGGCACTGGCCTGCTTGACGCGGCCGCTAAGCACCTTGGCTTTGGGCGATGAGCTGGCCCATGGCCTGGGCACACGCGTGCAAGCCACCCGTTCAGGGGCGCTGGCGGTAGGGGTAACCCTGGTGGCTTTGGCGACGGCGGTAACCGGCCCAATTGCTTTCGTGGCGTTGGCAGCCCCGCACTTGGCACGCCGAGCTAGCGGTGCGCCGGGCGTGAATCTAACCAACAGCGCCCTGATGGGAGCCACGCTAGTGGTGGTGGCCGATTTTGTGGCCCAGCGTGCTCTAGCCCCCACCCAACTAGCGGTGGGGGTGGTGACAGCCACATTAGGCGGGCTGTATCTAGTGTTGTTCTTGGTGTTGCAGTGGAGGAAAGGCATATGAGCGGGCAAGTCACTTTGGCCGGTAAAGGCCTGGTGGTGGGCTATGGGGGCGCTCCGGTGCTCGACGGCGTCGATTTCGCGGTCCCCAGCGGCCAGTTCACCGTGATTGTGGGCCCTAACGCCTGCGGTAAATCCACCCTGCTTAAAACCCTATCTCGCGTGCTGCGCCCCAGCAGTGGCCAGGTGGAGCTGGGTGGGCGTCCGCTCAGCTCCTATAGCCCCAAACAGGTGGCCAGGCAGGTGGCTTTGCTACCCCAGTCTCCCCAGGCCCCTGAAGGGATCAGTGTGGCCGACTTGGTGGCGCGCGGGCGCCACCCGCACCAAAGCCTGCTGCGTCAATGGTCCCCAGCTGATGAACGCGCCGTGCAAGAGGCCCTAGAGCGCGCCGGGGTGGCTAGCCTAGCTAGCCGCCGGGTTGAGGAACTCTCCGGTGGACAGCGTCAACGCGTATGGATTGCCATGGCCCTAGCCCAAGACACGCCCGTGCTACTGCTAGATGAACCCACCACCTACCTAGACATCAGCCACCAGGTTGAAGTTTTAGAGCTAGCCGCCGCCCTGCAGCGCCAAGGCCGCACGGTGGTAGCCGTGCTGCATGAGCTAGCCCTGGCTTTCCGCTACGCCACCCACCTGGTGGTGATGCACCAAGGCGCCATCGTGGCCCAGGGTAGCCCGCGTGAAATAGTCACCGAGCAGCTCATTGAAAAGGTGTTTGACCTACCCTGCCAGCTTTTACATGATCCCCAAACCGGCGCCCCACTAGTGCTGCCACGACCTAGAAAGCAGGCCCTATGACGGCGTCGACCAGGCCCACCCCACCAAAGCTACCGCGCCCCCAGCGCGCCCCGCTGGCCACCAGCCCCACCCTGGCCGCTGTGCACCAGCGCCTACTTGAGCGCCCGCAACTGGCCAGCCAGCTGCAAGCACAGCTGTGGCAGCAGGTAACTTCCACGCCCCTGCTGGAGGCGGACCCCACCCAGGAAGGCAAATACCTGGTTACTTTTCTGTGGCGGGGCGCGGCACACAGCGTGTTGCTGTTCGTTAACCGGCTTACGGACGAGAAAAACCTAGCCGACTCCTATATGCGGCGACTGCCCGGTACGGATACTTGGTACCTGACCTACCGCATGGATGGCGATTGGCGCGCTTCCTACTGTTTCCTGCTGGCCCCTGCTGCTGCCCAGGCGCCCTGGCTACAGGGCAGTCAGGTGCGCTTGCGTCAGGCTCTAGACGGCGGCCTGCCTGACCCTCACAACCCGGTTACCTGCACTAATCGGCGTGGTTTTGTGCAGTCTGTGGTGTCGCTGCCCCTGGCGCCGGCCTGGCCGCTAGGGGAATGGCCCGTCTTTAGTGATGACGACGCCGGAGCGGGCAGATTCGATGGTGGCGGACTTGGCGCGGGCAGGGGTGACGCCGGCGCGGGCAGCTTAGATGCGGGCAGGCTCGACGTCGTCGCCGACTTAGACACCCTGGGGCGCCAAATTTGGGTTTACACCCCCGCCCTGATTAGCCGCTCCCAAAGCTGGCCGGTGCTGCTGGTACTTGACGGCGAAGTCTGGCTTAAACGCCACCACCTACACCTGGCCCTAGCGCAGCTCATGGACGCGGGCCTGATCGCCCCGGCCTATATCGTGTTCATTGATTCAGGTGGCACCGAGCAGCGCTGGCAGGAGTTGGGGGAGAGCAATTTTGGTCGCTACTTAAGTGGGCCGCTACTTAACTGGCTCAAAACCCACTACGCCATCAGCCCTAAGCCTGCTGATCGGGTAGTTATTGGACAGAGTCTAGGGGCGCTAACCGTGCTACGCACCCTAGTGGCCTACCCGCAGCTAATCGGGGCGGGCATAAGCCAGTCGGCCTCACTGTGGCAAGACGTGCTCTTTAACGAACTAAACGCACTAGATGCCACGCAAACGCCCCTAGCAGGCACCCGGGCCTGGATAGAGGTAGGTAGTCAAGAATGGATTTTGGCGCCCCTGCAACCCAAAGCAGTCCACCAGCTACGTAAGGCCGGGATGCAGGTTAAAGACATGGTTTACAACGGCGGACATGACTATGCCTGCTGGCGCATCAACCTAGCCAGTGCGCTAATGCATCTACTACCCGGGCCTAATGCACTGCCTGGGCCGGGCGCATACCCGGCCGGAAATATTGCCTGAGCTGAAAGCGGCTAGGGATACTTTTTTTAAAAAAATGTGGCAGATAGAAATCCAGCCAGCCCGAACAGGCGGCGAAAAGTGTACAAACACACCGCCAGCAGCATCAGCAGCGAGTAAGGGGCAATCTTACGCAGAACGAGTGGCTTCAATGCCCGGCGCCTCAACCGCAGTGGCGGCCACTGCCAAGTTCTGGGGCGAAACCAGCTTACCGATACCCCCAGCCACAGTGTTAGAAGCAAGCAAAGTGGCGGCGTCAGTGCCAACCGCGTGGGCTGCGCTAGCCTCCATAGAGCCAAACAAAGCCCCAGAGCTGGTAGTAGAGCCACCCACGGCTGTGCCCAGCCAACCCAAAAATCGGGGCAAACAGGGTGAAAAGGCATGACCAGTTGAAGCCAGTGCCGCGCCAATAGCGGTGGTTTGCCCCGAAAAGTTCATCACATAAGCCAAAGCCATAACCGCCGCAATGGTTAGCAGCGTGTAACGCAAACCATAAACGGTGTGCCACAGGGCCACCAGGGAACGCAGTACTGGCAGTGCAAAGCGGGTTTTGCGGCCATACCAGGCATACAGGCCAGTAACCACAATGGCAGTAAAAATGATTGGGGTACCCGGGTTAGACAGCAGTGGCAGCTGGTAGATCGCGGTGGTGTTTACGCTGCCGTCGGCGCTATGCAGGTGCCCATACAGGCCCGGCCAGGGAATATTGATGTCGGTGGATTTAAGCAGCGCATCTAAATCCACCCCCCACTTCCATAGTTTGGTGGTGGCAATCAGGGTTACCACCAGCAGGTAGGGGGTAAGGGCCAGCACTACGCGGCTAATGCTTAGACCCTCAACAGAAGCTTTAGAGTGCTGCTCGGGCGGCGTCGTCGGAGTCCAAAACAGCAAGAAAATATAGGTGGCTGCCAGGGTAAAAAGCGCCGTGGCAACGCCGGTAAGTTCAAAAGAAACCAGCGGCATAAAAAGATGCCCTAGTGCGGAAGTAACACCGGTAACCAGTGCTAGCGGCCAGAGCTGACGCACACCTCGGCGCCCATCAAGCATAAGTAGCAGTAAAAATGGGACCACCAGTGCCAAGGGGGCAATCAGGCGTCCCATAAGTAGAGAAATGTGGGCAGGATCCACGCCGCCCATACGGCCGGCGGTCAGCACCGGCGTGGCCATGGCGCCGTAAGCCAAATAAACCAGGTTACCCAGCAAACACAGCAGCACAGCCCTAATCTTGGGTAGCCCCAGCGTAGCCAGCATGGCACAGGTAATGGCCACCGGCGCCCCAAAACCAGCTAAACCCTCCAGCAAGTTACAAAATGTGTAGGCCACAATCAGGGCCTGAATACGGATGTCCGCCTTACCGATACTGGAGAAAACTGCACGCAAATCCTGTGAGCGGTTAGAAAACTCGGTTAGGTTATACAGCCACACGGCCCCCACCACGATAAAAATCATGGGCATAACCGCAAAGGCCAGCCCCTGTGAGGCCGACAGTAGCGTCATAGACACCGGCATTTTAAAGACCGTCATGGCCAGTACAACTGCCAGGCCTAAAGCCAGCAGCGCACAACGGTGAGTTTTAACCTTAAACCCACCCAATAATGCAAAAAAAGCGATCAGTGGGGAAGCTCCCACCAGGGCGGACAGGTACACGTTGCCAGCCACTGCAGTGGTTGAGGGGGTAAATGTAAGCGGCAGACTAGCGGCGACAGTGGCGTTTGTAGCCCCGTGCGCAGCTGCCAGTGCAGCGACACTGAACGGCATGAAGGACCCTGGCTAAATACAACAATTTACTTCAGTGATCATAACAAGTTTTAGACGGCTGCTTGCACACCTAGGCACTAATAGCGACGTCGAGTTGCCCCAGCAGGTGACAAAGGTGCTTTACCAGGCAGACATATGGGTATAAGGGCATACATAAGGGCGCCACCCAAGTAAATAGGCGACGCCCTTAATGAGTATTAGTTAACTCAGGTTTGGACTAGTTAACTTTAGACCTGGCCTAAGCCGTCCAGGTGAGCGGCTGCGGCGGCGTCCTCAGTCTCGGTCTCAGCCTGCGCCAGGGCGGTGCAGCGGCGCGCATAGGCGGCCAGTTCAGCGGCGACGTCGTCCTTGGACCAGCCCAGCAGCGGGGCGGCAATCTCAGCGATCTCGTCAGCAGCAGCCAGGCCGTGGTCGCGCTGCTCCAGGTCCAGGCGCACGCGGTGGACGATGATGTCGTCCAGGTGCAGGGCGCCCTCGTGGGTGACAGCCCAAGCAACCTCAGCCTTCAAGAAGGCGGGGGCGGACTTTAGCGGCTGGCCGTACTCGGGGTGAGCGTCGATCAGCTCAAGCAGGTCCTGAGTCTCGGCGCCGTAACGCGAAAGCAGGTGGTCCACGCGGGCCAAAGTCCAGCCGTGGGCGCGGGCAATCTCGCCAGAGCGGGCGGTGACCTCATCCAGGCCCGCAGCACCCACCAGAGCTAGACGCTCAGTGCAGGTGGGGTGCACCTTGGTCTGCTCCACACCGAGAGCAAAGTCGACGGCGTCAGCAGCCATCACGCGGTAGGTGGTCAGCTTACCGCCGGCAATGGAGGTTAGCCCCGGGGCTACCTCGGTGACGGTGTGTTCACGTGAAACCTTGGTGGAGGCGGTCTCGCCGCTCTCGCCTTCCTTCACGCCAGGCTGTAGCAGCGGACGCAGACCGGCGTAGACGCCGATGATGTCCTTACGGCTAATGGGCTTTTCTAGCACCGCGTTGGCGTGCTCCAGCACGTAGTCAATGTCTGCGCTGGTGGCCACCGGGTGGTCGATATTCTCGTGCCAAGCGGTGTCAGTGGTGCCGATAACCCAGTAGCGCGGCCATGGGATGATGAACAGCACGGACTTCTCAGTGCGCAGGAAGATACCGGTCTCAGCCTCAATAGCCTCCTTGGGAACCACAATGTGGATACCCTTACTGGCCAGCACCTTCAAACCGTTAGTGACGCCGGCTAGCTCCTGGGTCTGCTCAGTCCACACACCGGTGGCGTTGATGACGCGACGCGAGTAGATGTCACGTACAACCTTCTTGCCGGTCTTGGCGCTGGCCTCAAGGTCTTCCACGCGGGCACCAATAACGCGGCCGTGGTCGTTCTTGAGGTACTCCACTACCTTGGTGCGGCTAGCAGCCAGAGCGCCATGCTCGACGGCGGTACGCACCAGGGTAATAACCAGGCGCGAGTCGTCCACGCGGGCGTCATAGAACTTGATAGCACCAGCTAGGCCAGAGGTGTCTAGCGATGGGGCTAGACGCTTGGTGCCCTTAGCGGTCAGGTGGTGCTGCACCGGCACAGTGGCCTTACCACGCGCGCCCAACAGTGCCAGGGCGTCGTACATACCCACGCCCACGGCCGAGTAGGCGCGCTCAACCTCGTGCTTTAGCGGCCATAGGAAAGGCTGAGCCTTAACTAGGTGCGGGGCAGTCTCAGTGAGTAGGCGGCCACGCTCTGCCAGAGCCTCAGCCACCAGGGGAAGTCAAGCTGGTAGAGGTAGCGCAGACCACCGTGCACTAGCTTGGAAGACCAAGAGGAAGTACCTGCCGCCCAGTCACCCATTTCCACGATACCGGTGCGCAGCCCACGGCTAGCGGCATCAACTGCGATACCTGCACCGGTGACGCCACCACCGACAACTAGGATGTCTAGGCCCTCGGCGTCAGTCATTGCATCAAGTGCCGCCTGGCGCTTTTCGGCGTTGAGAGCGCTAGATGGCAAGAAGTGTTTGCGGACATCTCTATCCTCCAAAACTAAGGAACTGTTCAAACAGGTAACAGTTTGGTTCATGTAAGTGAGCCTGCCAACAGTCGTGAACGTGCGTGCAGTGAGCTAACAGACCCCCCAAAATATGCCCAGCTAATCCGGGTAATAGTGCCTTTATATGGCCATAAAACCAGCTAAATAAAAGCCATAAGGGTGGGTCCATTACAGACCCACCCTTATGTATTGGTTCCCAACCGTAGGGGGTGACGGTTAGAAAGTCCTAGCTAGCCGGCTTATATGCGGCTAAGCCCGGCTATGCGACTAAGCCTTAATCACTCAACCTCAGCATCGACGTCGGCGTCGACCCAGTCCAAGGTCTTGGAGACGGCCTTCTTCCACAGGCGGTACAGGCGCTCGCGGTGCTCCTGCTCCATGGCGGGCTCCCAGCGGGCACCCTCAGCCCAGTTGTCCACCACGTCCTGCGTGCCGGACCAGAAGCCGACGGCGATACCGGCTGCGTAGGCGGCACCCAGAGCGGTGGTCTCAATGACCTTGGGGCGAACCACGGGCACGCCGGCTACGTCAGCCTGGAACTGCATTAGCAGACGGTCTTTGGTCATGCCGCCGTCAACCTTGATTTCGGTTAGCGGCACGCCAGAGTCGGCGTTCATGGCCTGCAGCACGTCCAGGGTCTGGTAGGCGGTGGATTCCTCGACGGCGCGCGCAATGTGGGCCTTGTTGACGTAGCGGGTTAGACCCACCAGGGCGCCACGGGCGTCGGGACGCCAGTAGGGGGCAAACAGGCCGGAGAAGGCGGGCACGAAGTAGGCGCCACCGTTGTCCTCAACCGAGGCAGCTAGCTCTTCAATGTCACGAGAGTTGGCGATCAGACCCAGGTTGTCACGCAGCCACTGCACCAGCGAGCCGGCCACGGCAATGGAACCTTCCAGGGCGTATACCGCCGGCTGGTCGCCGATCTGGTAGCACACGGTGGTCAGCAGGCCGTTCTTGGAGGGGACTGGGGTGGTACCGGTGTTCATGAGCATGAAGCAGCCGGTGCCGTAGGTGTTCTTGGCCTGGCCCTTGTTGAAGCAGGCCTGGCCGAAGGTGGCGGCTTGCTGGTCGCCGAGGATACCGGCGATGGGGGTGTCAACTAGCAGGCCGTTCTTGCGTCCGTAGCCGAAGATGCTCGCCGAGGGCTTGATTTCAGGCAGCATGGACATGGGGATGCCCATGTCAGCGGCAATTTCCTCGTTCCAGGACAGGGTGTCTAGGTTCATCAGCATGGTGCGCGAGGCGTTGGTGACGTCAGTGGCGTGTACACCGCCGTCGACGCCGCCGGTGATGTTCCACAGAACCCAGGAGTCGGTGTTACCAAAGAGCAGGTCACCGGCCTCAGCCTTTTCGCGGGCGCCAGGGACGTTTTCTAAAATCCAGGCGATCTTGGGGCCGGAGAAGTAGGTGGCTAGGGGCAGACCCACCTTGTCCTTGTAACGGTCGGTACCTAGCTCGCTGCCGGCGGCTAGGCGGTCGCAGATCTTCTGGGTGCGGGTGTCCTGCCAGACGATGGCGTTGTAGATCGGCTTACCGGTGGTTTTGTCCCACACCACGGCGGTTTCACGCTGGTTGGTGATACCGATGGCGGCTACCTCGTGGCGGTTGGTTTCAGCCTCAGCTAGTACCCCACCAACTACGGAGCGCACATTGGCCCAGATTTCTTCCGGGTCGTGCTCAACCCAGCCGGGTTTGGGGGTGTAGTTGGTGTGCTCTAGCTGGTTCATGGCCACGATAGAGCCGTCGTGATCGAACAAGATTGCCCGGGAGGAAGTAGTGCCCTGGTCAATGGCAATTACATATTTCTTCTCGGTCATAATTCATCCCTTCCACTTCGTTGTGACGCGCAAAGGTTCCCCAAGGCGATTTGTTTGGCTTGGTAAACCCTGGCGCTGTCGGACCTCTAAGTCCAACACTTTAATGCTTGGACCTAACCTAACCTCCCAGTTAGACTCCGGGACCCTGATTTCCCCGAAAGCGGTAAAAGGGGTCAAGCAGTAGTGTAATGCGCGATACAATCGTTCAAGAATTTCCATGCATAGTCCGACGGGGCGCTAGCTTGATCGGAACCTTAACTAACCAAAGAAGGCAGCTTAGATGGTTGAACGCGATGACATGGCCTTCCAGGCCGCAATGATGTATTACCTACAGTCTGAAACTATGGACGGCGTTGCTCGTCACCTGGGGGTATCGCGTTCAACGGTGTCACGTCTGTTGGCCCACGCTCGCGATGCGGGCCTGGTGCGTATTAGCTTGAATGAACCCAGTCGCCCTGACGCGTTGGCTTCCCAGATGTACAAGGCCTTTAAAGTGCGCGCTCGCGTGGTGCCGGTGCGTGAGGGCGCCACGGAGATTAACCGTCTCTCCCAGGTGTCTGCGGTGGCCGCTGAGATGATCAGTCAGAAGGTAGAAAACGGCACCATCATGGGTGTGGCCTGGGGTAACACAGTGGCGGAGATTGCCCAGTCGCTGCCTCCACGTGAGTTGCAGCGGGTGCTGGTGGTGCAGCTAAACGGCGCCGCTAACTCTTCGCAAACCGGCTTGCCTTATGCGGATGCAATTTTGAGTCAGTTTGCCGCTGCTTTCCGGGGCCGTACAGTGCATTTCCCGGTGCCTGCCCTGTTTGACTATGCCTCTACTCGTGAGGCTATGTGGCGTGAGCGTTCAGTGCAGCGCGTGCTAGCGATTCAGGAACGCGTTGACTTGGCTGTCTTTGGGGTGGGCTCGCTACGTAGCCCGGTGCCTAGCCAGGTTTATGCCGGTGGTTACCTAAATGAGGAAGATCGCCGGGCGCTGGATGCTGAGGGGTGGTGGCTGATGTGTGCACTGTGTTCTTGCGCGCCGATGGCTCTTACCGTGATATTTCGCTAAATGCGCGTGCTTCTGGGCCTACCCCGGCGCAGTTAAGTCGCATTAAGACTCGTGTGATGGTGGCTTCTTCGGCTGCTAAGGCTCCGGCGATTTTGGCGGCTTTACGCGCTCGGGTGGCTACTGACGTGGTTTTGGATGTGGCTGCGGCCCAGGCAGTGTTGGCTTTAGCGGGGCGCAACCGCATGGGCATTGGGCTAGGTAGCCATAAGCCGGTAGAGTCTTAGGTATGGCTAGAGGTGACAACAACAACCGTACTGGTGGTGGGCGTAAGTCACCTTTCCCGCCGTTAAGGCTGGTTCAAGATCTACCTGATAGCGACGACGTCGCCCCGCGTAGCCCTAGTGGCGCCGGTAAGGGCGTTGGTGGTGCACGCGCCACAGGAGGACGGACAGCTGGCTCAGCTCGCGCTAGCTCTCATGGGCAGCAGGTACGTGGCGCTAAAGCCCGTACTAATGAGCTGCGTGCAGCGCGCTCTGGCGAGCGTTCGCAGGCTAGCTCCGCCCAAGCGCGTAAGGCTCACCCAGCCTCTGGGGCAGGGCAGGGGTCGGCGGCGTCGAGAAATACCCGGGACGCCCTGGCGCAAAGGGAACTAGCCAGAAGGCTGCTGGGCAAAAAGCAACTGGTCAAAAGGGCTCTGCGCAAAGGGGCTCTTCGGCGCGAGATGCTCAGCGCAGCACCAGTCGAGGCGGCCAAAACGCGGGCCAGGCGCGTAGTTCTCAGGGACGTAGCGCTCAAGCTCGCCCAGGCCAGGGACATAGCGGACAGGGACGTGGTGGCCAGGCTAGTAATGCTCAGGGACGCGCTCAGGGGCGGCCGACTGCTCGCGCAGGCCAAGCCGGTAATGCTCAGCGCGCCGCTCAGTCGCGTAGCTCTCAGGGCCACACTAGCCAAGGCCACTCTGGCCAGGCGCGCAGCGGTCAGGGCCGCGCTAGTCAACCCCGCACTAGTCAGGGCCGCAGCGGCCAGGGACGCGGTGGTCAAGGTGCTGCTTCACGCACCGACGCCGCTAGCACTGCCCGGCGCGCTAGGGCTGGTGGGCAGCAGCAAAATCCGCGTAAACAGGCGCAAGGCGACCCCGGTAAACGCCGCGTTAATGCGCCTGGTGCGCGTCCCTCACGCCCGCAATCGCAGGCACCCGAACGGCGTCGTCCACCCGCTAATCGCCCCAAGAAGCCGCCGCGCCAGCCAATGGACCCGGCACTTAAAGCCTCCTTGATGCGGCTGGGACGTAACGTATTTTTGGTAGTGCTCACAGTGGTGCTGGTTGTGTGGGGCTTTAACTACGTCACTGAGACTGTGCGCGTGCAAAACTTGCAGGCGGCGCGTCAAAACCAGAGTAGTGGTATGCCCACCCCGCTGGCTTGCGACACTAAGAATCTGGATGTCACGATTACTTTGCCGGCTCAAGTGGCGCGCGGCCAGGCTTTAACTGTCAACTTGAAGGTGGCTAATAAAGCCAATATTCCCTGCATATTTGATGTGGGCTCTGAGCATCTGCAAATGCGGGTCACCTCCGGCACAGACACTGTCTACGACGGCGCTACCTGCAAGGCTGAGCCAAGTAGCCGCAAAATGCTGCTGGCACCGCTGACAGCTAAGGCTGCAGGGGAATCAGCTTACGTATCAGCTAACCCCACCCCTGACTCTTTCACCACTTCAGTTAGCTGGAGTGGGCAGCGTTATAAGGCTGACTGTTCTTCAGCTGGCCCCTCCCAAGCGGGCACATACGTGCTGCGTTTAAACCTGGATGGTAAAGAGCTTGTCGGCCAGCAAGTTTTTATCGTTAAGTAGGTAGATAGATGAACGGCGTCTTTAAAGTTTTGGCGATTATTTCTTTTGTGATCGCCGCGCTTGGCTTAACGGCAGGAATCTGGTCTGGCTACAACCTGTTTACGCTCAGTAAAGAAGCTAGCCAGAACCGGGTGATTACCTGGCATGACAACTCTGGCCCGTTCACCGAGACGTTTACGGACAGTAAAAACGTGCTGTGGGCGCGCCTAGCTGATGGGGTGCAGGCTGATCAGGTGGCTAAGCCAGTTTGCAGCGTGACCACCGCTGACGGCGCGCAGCTAGAGGTGAAGCTGGAAAACTCCAAGTACCGCCTAGAAGAGGATGACACGGTGATTGTTGGTCACGTGTTTCCCTCCGTCACCACTAATGCCACCGTAAATTGCGACACCAGCGCCGTGGCCCAGGTGGGGATCAGCCATGTTAAAGATGGCTCAGTGGCCACCTTCTTTGCGATTATCTTTATCCCCGCAGGTATTGCCCTGGTGGTGGGGTTGATGGCTGGCGTGCTGTTCCTAATTATCGGTGCAATTACCGCTAAGAAAGCTGTGCGCCGTTACTGATCTGATGGCGTTAGCGCGGCACCTACCGCCTGGGCCAGGTGAGCTACCGGTAGCACTTTCATGCCTTTAATAGGGCGCAGCTCAGCGGAGCCAGCCAAAGGCACAATTGCGCGGTCAAAACCAAGCCTGGCAGCTTCAGCTAAACGCCGCTGCACCCCCACCGTGGCGCGCAGCTCTCCGGTTAAGCCCACTTCACCAAAAGCCACCAGGCCTGGGGGAGTTGGTAAATTACGGGCCGCAGACACCACCGCAATAGCTAGGGCCAGGTCAGCGGCTGGTTCAATGGCTTTGGCCCCACCCACGGTAGAAACATAGACATCACTTGAGGAGGTATCCACCTTCATGCGGGCCTGCAATACCGCCAAAGCCATGGCGGTACGCGAATAATCCAACCCCGAGGTGGTGCGGCGCGGTGAGCCGGCATGGGTAGAAGCCACCAAAGCCTGAATCTCAATAGCCATGGGCCGGCGTCCCTCTAAAGTGACGGTAGCGCAGGTGCCGGGAACCTCAGAGCGGGCCTGAGACAAAAACAGCCCAGACGGATCAGCCAGCTCCACAATACCGCGTTCACCCAGCTCAAAGCAGCCAACTTCATCGGTAGGGCCATAGCGGTTTTTAACTGCCCGCAGCAGACGCAAACGGGCGTGGCGCTCACCTTCAAACTGGCACACCACATCCACTAGGTGCTCAAGCACGCGCGGACCAGCAATGCCGCCGTCCTTAGTGACGTGCCCTACCAACAACACCGGAATATTGCGTTCTTTAGCTAGAGCAATGATTGACGCCGCCACTGCCCGCACCTGGCTGGTACCACCAGCTGAGCCTTCAACATCAGCTGAGGCAATGGTTTGCACCGAGTCCACTATCAGTAGCGCCGGATTAGCCTGCTCAACCTGGCCAAGCACCGCCCCTAGCTCAGTTTCCGCAGCTAGCAGCAAGTTGTCAGCTAAAGCATCAATGCGCGCCGCGCGCAGACGCACCTGGGAGGCAGACTCCTCGCCGGTTATATATAGGACACTGCCGGTGCCAGTTAGCTTAGCTTGCCTGGCCGCGTTGGCGGCTACGGTAAGCAGCAGGGTGGATTTACCGACGCCGGGCTCGCCGGCCAGCAAAATCACGGCCCCGGGCACGATCCCTCCGCCCAGCACCCGGTCAAGCTCACCAACCCCGCTGGGGCGGGCCTGGGCTGACTCGGCACTTACCTGAGAGATGGGCTGAGCGGCCTGAATGGGGGTGCGCACAGCGGTTTTGGCTAGGCCAGCACTGGCGCCAACTTCTGCCAGAGTGCCCCAAGCTTGGCACTGGCGGCACTGCCCCTGCCATTTCGCACTGAGCCAGCCACATTCACTACAGCGATAGCTTTCCTTTTTTGCCACGGCTTCACTCTAACGCGCCTATACCACGGCGATAGTGGCGCAATTTGCAAGCTGCCAAAGCCCCAACTTTTGCTGAGATAAACCTAACCTTGCTAGCTTTGGAGTTCTAGGCCACACTCTTAAGGGTAAAACCGTTTAAAAGGGGATAAAAATGATGCTTTCACGTCGCCACCTGCTGGGCGCCAGCGCCGTCGTCGCCATTGGGGCAGGCTTAAGCGCTTGCGGCACCAAAACTGCCAACAGCCAGGCCACCACCGCCAGCAAGGCCACAGACAAATTCCCGGTAAACGTAGCCCACGTCTACGGCACCACCACCATCAAAGCTGAACCCAAGCGGGTAGTATCCATCTCCTCGGGCAATGAAGAAGCCATTATTGCCTTGGGGGTAGTGCCCGTAGCCATGCCCGCAAACACCTGGGGCGGCAACAAATACAAGTCCCTGCCCTGGAAAGACGAGGCGCTAACTAAGCTCGGCGCCGCCCCCGGCAGTGCTAACTACCCCAAGCAGTTCACCTCCACCGACTCCCTGCCCATCCAGGAAATCGCCGGTTACAAGCCGGATCTGATCGTGGCGGCACTTAGCGGCATCAGTAAAGAAGAATACGAGCAGCTCAGCAAAATCGCCCCCACTATCGCCTACTCCAAGACCGGCGGGGCCTGGACCACCCCCTGGAATGAAGTAACCACTATGGTGGGCCAAGCTCTCGGCCGCAGCGCCAAGGCTAAGGAAGTAGTAGACGCCGTCAACGCCCAGTTTGCGCAGGTAGCCAAGCAGCACCCCAAGTTCAAAGGTGCCACCTTCATCACCGGCGCTATCGGCAGCGCAGACCACTCCATTTCCCTGTACATGCACGGCGACAACCGCTCGCGTTTCTTCCAGGCCCTGGGCCTAGTGCAGGCCCCGGTGGTGGCCGCCATTGACGCCAAGAGCCAAACCTTCTACTCCGACTACTCCGCTGAGCAGGCCGACAAGCTGGTGGCTGACGTTTTCCACTCCTGGGTTGATGACGAAAAGGCCGCCGCCGCAATCAAGGCTGACCCGCTGCTAAGCAAGATCCCGGCCATCGCCAACGGCAGCGCCATCTTGGATTACAACAAGACCGACGCCATGAGCATCTCGGCTTTCAGCGCGCTCAGCGCCACCTATGCGCTCAAGTCCTACGTGCCGCGCGTAGCTAAAGTCCTTGAGAAGTAGCCTTGTCGCTGGCTAAAAACGCCTACTTATGGCGGCGGCGCTAATTATTGGCTTGGCCTTGGCCTGCGCGGCTTCCTTCATGTTTGGGGCCCGTGCGATTAGCTGGCAGGTGGTTAGCGCTTGGATTGATGACCAGCCGGTAAAAGCTATCGACGCCGCCGTGCTTGAGGCCCGCCTGGCCCGCACCGCAGTGGCTTTGGTGGCTGGCTCAGGGCTGGCTTGCGCCGGCGCCGCCATGCAGGCCATCACCCGCAACCCGTTGGCCGACCCGGGGTTAATTGGAGTTAACGCCGGGTCGGCCCTTGCCGTGGTGGTTTTTACAGTGCTAATTGGTTACGCCACGCCCGCCTCATACCTTTTTAGCGCCATGGTGGGGGCGGTTATCGCGGCTGCGCTGGTGTGGGGCGTGACTATCACCGCCTCCTCGGGGGCTGATCCCATCACGCTGGTGTTGGCGGGTGCGGCCACCAGCGCGGGCGTGGCCAGCGTGACGCAGCTGTTTATTCTCACGCGCGGCCAGGATATGGATTCTTTTCGCCGCTGGACCTTGGGTGTGGTTAGTGGCCGCAGCTGGGAGCTGATTTGGCCAGCCGCCTGCCTAGTGGGGGCCGGGATTTGCCTGCTTTTGCTGCAAAATCGCGCCTTGGATGGGCTTTCTATGGGCGACGACGTCGCTACCGGCCTGGGTATTAACCTGTTGCGGGCCCGCTCACTGGGGGCTTTAGGGGCCGTGTGCTGCTGCGCTGGCGCTACCGCTTTGGCTGGTCCGCTGGGGTTTGTGGGCATTATTGTGCCCCACCTACTGCGGGGCGTGGGTGGACCGGCAATGGGCTGGGTACTGGGCTCTAGCCTGTTAGCTGGCCCCATACTGGTGATCGCCGCCGACACGGTGGGGCGCCTAATTTGGCCGCCGGCGGAGGTGCCCGCCGGGGTGCTGGTGGCCCTAATTGGGGTGCCGGTGCTGGTGGCGCTAGTGCGACGCCGACAGGTGGTGTCGCTGTGAAAGCCCGCTTCAAGAACATAAGCGTGGCCGCAATTTTGCTGGCCCTAGCGGTAGGCGGCGCGCTTATCTCCCTGCTGCTGGTAAACCCTCAACTGGGTTTTGGAGATCTGTGGCTAGCCGTAACTGACCCCGATTCCACTGCCGCCTTGATTGTGTGGGAGTTTCGCGCCGCCCGCATAGTGCTAGGCGTGCTGGTAGGGGTGTGTTTTGGGGTGGGCGGCTCACTGCTGCAACGGCTTATGCGTAACCCCCTGGCCAGCCCCGACGTGTTGGGAGTAAGCGCAGGTGCCTCGTTGTGCGCCATGGTAGCGATGGTGATTTTTGGGCTGCGTGGCCTGCCAGTGTCTGGCGCGGCCTTTGTGGGCGCTATTGCCATTGTGGCCATTGTGGGTTTCCTGGCCGGTGGGCGCGGCGGTATTTCTGGCCGCTTTGTGCTGATCGGGGTGGGGGTAGGGGCCGCCGTCAACTCCTTGATCATTATGGTCACCACCTTTGCTAACACCTACCAGGTGCGTGAAGCCATGGTGTGGCTGTCTGGTTCACTAGCCTCAGCCACCTGGCAGCGGGTAAGCCTGCTGGCTGCGCTAATGGTGGTGCTAGTGCCCCTAGTGGCGCTGCGTCGTCGTAATTTGGAGGTGCTGGAGGTAGGTGACGATCTGGCTGCAGGTTTAGGGGCCCGCCCGGTGCGCGACACCATGATCATTGTGGCCCTGGTGGTGGCGCTGATTGCTAGTGCGACGGCGGCTGCCGGGCCGATTGCTTTTGTATCTTTTGTCTCCGGCCCCTTGGCACTGCGGCTAACTGGCCGCTGGAGTTTGAGCTTGAGTGCGCTTACCGGCGTGGTGATTGTGTTGCTAGCTGATGCGGTGGGGACAGATTTTGCCTTCCGGCCCCTACCCGGTGGGGCTGATAACTGGCGCTTTGGGGGCGCCGGTGCTGCTAAGCGTGCTGTTGCGTAAAGGAAATTAACAGATGACGAATAAACCACCGGCCCCCGGCTCACAGGCGGTTGCCGAGCAGCCGGGCGCAGCCAGTCAAGGCCCGCAGGAGGCTACCAGCCAGGGGCAGCAGGGCGCGGCAAGTCAGACCCAGCCGGGCGCGGCCGCCAGGGCCAGCTTTCGCCAACCAGGGACAGCTAAGCGCCCAGGGGGTGCAGCTAGGCTACGGCGGTCAGCCAATCGTTAAAGGCGTTAGCCTTACCCCTCCACCTGCCCAGCTAACTGTGCTGGCTGGGCCTAACGGCTGCGGTAAATCCACCCTGCTACGCGGCCTAGCCAGGCTGCTTAAACCCAGCCAAGGCCAAGTGATCCTAAACGGGGCCGACATCGCCTCACGCCCCGCCCGCGCCGTCGCCAAAGAACTAGGCCTACTGCCCCAGGGCCCCCAAGCCCCGGCCGGACTAACCGTACGCGAACTAGTGGCGCGCGGACGCTACCCGCACCGCTCTCTGCTACGCAGCTGGTCGCGCGAGGACGAGCAGGCGCTTACCCAAGCCCTGGCCGACACTCACACCACCGAGCTAGCCCACCGCCAGGTAGATTCCCTCTCCGGCGGTCAACGCCAGCGCGTGTGGATCGCCATGGTGCTGGCCCAGCGCACCGGCGTGCTGTTGCTAGATGAACCCACCACCTACCTGGATCTAACCCACCAAATCGAGGTGCTGGATCTGCTGCGCGAGCTAAACCGACGCCACCAAACCACCATTGTGGTGGTGCTACACGAGCTAGCCTTAGCCGCCCGCTACGCCGACTACCTGGTGTTTATGCGTGCGGGGCAAATCCTGGCGGCAGGCGAGCCCGCGCAAGTGGTCACCACCCAAAACCTGGCGGCCGCTTTTGAGCTAGAGGCGCGGGTAGTGCCTGACCCGGTCTCTGGCACGCCCCTGGTGGTGCCGGTGCGCTCACTAAGAGGGCAGAAGTGAGTTACGGGGCGCTGGCACTAAAAGTTGTGCAGGTTGAAAACTTTCTGCCCGGATACGCCCGTATTTGGTTAAGCGGCCCCCAGCTGCATTTAGTCGACGACGGCGGCCTCGGTGGGTTGCGTGATACCCGCATCAAACTGATTGTGGGGGCAGCTAGCGACGACGCCGGCCTGGCTCTGGGCCAGTTAGATGGCGGCTGGTACCACCAATGGCTAGATCTGCCGGTGAACCAGCGCGGCTATATGCGTACCTATACGGTGGCCTGCCAGCGCCACGACCAGGCCGGCAGGCTCAGCCGGGTCGCTATCGACATCCTAATTGGTGGCGTTGAACCTGGTGTCACTGGGATGCCAGCAGAGCATGAAGGGCCGGGCGTGAGCTGGGCGCGGCAAGCTAAAGCCGGCGCTAGCTGTGTAATGTTGGCGCCCTGGCGCGGCTGTGACGCATCCGGTAAGCGCCTGCCCTCTACTTTGGACCAGCGCGGCAGTGGACTGGAATACCGGCCCGGGGCGGCTAAACAAGTAGTGCTATTAGGCGACGCCACCGCCCTGCCCGCAATTAACGCCTGCCTGCACTACGAAGCCCAACAGAAAACAGACCGCCACTTCACCGTGGTGCTCAGTGGTCGCCAACTTGGAGTGACTACCTTAAACAGGCCGGGGTAGGGCCGGACCATTTGCAGGTAAGTGCCGTAAACCAGGGCTGGGTAGAGCAGGCAGCCCGCGCCGCAGCCCAAGTATGGCAAGACTGGCTGGGTGAAGTGGCAGCGCTAGGCGGCGTCGGCAGACAAGACTTACCCAAGCTCGACGTCGACGCCGACATACTGTGGGAAACCACCACCGAAACCCAAGCTGACCTTGGCCAAGACCAATCGCTGACGCAAGCCCCCTACTTTTGGGTGGCCGGCGAACGCAGCCAGGTAGCCGCTATTCGGCGGGCTTTAGTGCGCCAATGGGGCGTGGATAGGCGCCAAGTGTCCTTTATGGGCTACTGGCGCGCAGGCCAAGCCGAATCGTGAGGCCACGCATTAAGAAATATCGCTAAGGCTGTGGCTGGCGTTGCACAGATGTGCCCAATATCCCAATTTGACTGGCATTTAGTGGCTCTAGCAAGGCAAACTGTGTTAGGGGCTAAGTAGCCTTTGGATGCTGTATACAAAGCAGTAACCGCAATCATTACTACTAGCTATACCTGTGGTATGCGACAAGGAGGTTGTAAATATGGGATTCAAAGTAGTTGTTGGCGCTGATATCGCCGGATATGAGTACAAGGAACGTCTAAAGGCAGATCTGCAAGCCGATCCGCGTGTTGACGAAGTAATAGACGTAGGTGTTGATGCGGGACAAGACATTGATTACCCGCACATCGGGGTGGCAGTAGCCCGCAAAATTGCTGCCGGTGAAGGCGATCGCGGCTTGATTGTGTGCGGTACGGGCATGGGTATGGCGATGGCTGCCAACACCGTGCCGGGAATCCGCGCCTCAGTCGCTCACGATTCATTCTCTGTTGAGCGTTTAGTGCTTTCCAACAACGCACAGGTACTAACCCTAGGTCAGCGCGTAATCGGAATTGAACTGGCTCGCCGACTGGTTAAAGAGTGGCTGGGATACGTATTTGACGAAACCTCCCACTCAGCCCCCAAAGTTGCGGCTCTAAACGACTACAGTCTAAACCGGGAATGACCCGCACTTCACACTAGAAGTAACCTACCTCCCAGAAATTGCAATAAGGAGCGCAGATTAAATGGATCTCGACCTCGCGGTCGCCGGTATCTCCGTGTACTGGATTATCGCCGCTATCGCAGGTGGCTTTATCGGTGCCTGTATCGGTGGTAACTACGCATTCGTATTCACCGGAGTATCGGCCCTATTCGGCTAGGCTACATGGTGGCCACCAAGGACAGCTACGTCCTAGACTACATTGCCTTTGGTCCCGTCTTTGGCCCTCACGTATGTTTTGCTGGTGGTGCGGCAGCCTCAGCATATGCAGCTAAGCGTGGCTATATTGAAGACGGTAAAGACATTGTTACCCCGCTTAGTGGCCTAGGTAAGCCGGATGTATGGCTGGTTGGTTCCGCCTTCGGTGTATTCGGTGCTATTTTGCAGAAGCTAGTACTGATGATCCCGTGGTTTGGCCACCACACCGACTCGGTTGCCTTCACCGTGTTCATCTCCGCTATCGTGGCTCGCCTAATGTTTGGTGACTCCATCTTCGGTTCCAAGCCGGCCCTACAGGGCTTCAAGCCCCGCGAAGGCGCTCGCTGGCTCGAATGGCAGGAAAAGCCCTCACAGTTCATCACCCTGGGTGTCATGTGGGGTATGGCTTTCGGTGGTGCCTCCCTGGTACTCAGCCACCACTTCCCGGTTCTGGCTGAAGCCAAGAACGCTCAGGTATTCGGTTTCGCTATCTCCGCCCTGTGCATCTTGATCCTGAACCTGGGTCACAACGTGCCCGTAACCCACCACATGACCATCACCGGTGGTCTGGCCGTAACCCAGTTCATCCCGGTGCTGGGTCTCCACCCAGGTCACGGTGTAGGCCTGATTTACCTGGTGCTCGGTGCCCTGGGTGGTCTAACCGGTGCTGTTATCGGCGAAGTTGCGGCTCGTGTCTTCTACGACCGTGGTAACACCCACATTGACCCCCCGGCCATCGCTATTTGGACCACCACCACCATCTTCATGGCGGCGGCCCAGATCGCTGGAGCCTAAGGTCTAAACCGCCATGGACGACGTCGTTAAAACCCCCACGGACTTTTACGCCGCCTACATCTTTGACATGGATGGCACTATCTACCTAGGAGACCACCTCCTGCCCGGTGCCAAACGGATGATCGAGCAGCTGCACGAGCGCAATATTCCCGTGCGCTACTTATCCAACAATCCCACCAAAGACCCGGCCGAGTATGCGCAAAAGTTGGCGCGACTGGGACTACCGACGCCGGTTGAAGAAATCGTCAACACGGTGGTCACCACGGTACGTTGGCTGCAAGCTAACCACCCCGACGCCGTCGTCTATCCAATCAGTGAAGAGCCACTTAAGCGGGCCCTAACCGAAGCCGGTTTTAAGATCAGCGAAGACCCCAGTGAAATCGATGTGGTTATCGCCTCCTACGACCGCACCTTCGAATACCGCAAGCTACAGATTGCCTTCGACGCCATCTGGTTTTACAAGCGGGCCATCCTGATTGCTACCAACCCAGACCGTTTCTGCCCCTTCCCGGGCGGACACGGTCAGCCGGATGCGGCCTCGATCATCGCCGCCATCGAGGCCTGCACCGGTACCAAATGCGTCGCCAACCTTGGCAAACCCAACCCGGTGATGCTCACCGCCTCACTAGCGGGTCTAGATGTAGAGCCAGCCAACTGCGTAATGGTGGGTGACCGGCTACAAACCGACATCCAGATGGCCCTAGACACCGGCATGGCCAGTGCCATGACCCTCACCGGCGAAGCCACTCTCGATGACGTGCGTGCACGTGCACAAAACCAGCGCCCACGCTACATACTCGATCGCATCGACAAACTTATCCCGCTACAGTACTGGCCCCAGCTAGGCTGGAGTGAAGACGACTAGCGCTTAACCGCGCCGGTTCTTACAGCCCGGTGGCTTCCTTGCTAAATAGCTAAGTCACCGGGCTAACTATTAACCAGGGACACGGTAGTCCCACAAGCAATTGCATTTTCATCAGTGCAATTACTAAACGCAAAGGAGCAAATGATGGCATTTGTAAACATTAACGGCCCATTTGTAATGGGTATTGATTTCGGTACCGAATCGTGCCGTGTGGCTATCTTTGACCTAGAAGGCCACCCGATTTCATTCGCGGCCACCCCTTACAAGACCCACTACCCGCGCCCGGGCTGGGCTGAGCAGTCGCCCGACGACTGGTGGAACGCCCTGATGGCCTCCACCCGCAAAGCCATGGACAACGCCTACATTCCGACCCCAGTCCATTGGTGGCATTTCCTATGACGCCACCACCATGACCGTGGTGCCCATGGACAAAAACGGTAACGCCCTACGTAACGCCATCATGTGGATGGACGTGCGCGCCGCTGAGCAGGCAGAGCGGGCGCTGACCTCAGACTCCTGGGCGCGCCTATATAACGGTGGCGGAACCATGCCGGCAACCGCCGAGTGGTACCCCTTCAAGGCAGCCTGGCTGCGTGAAAACGAGCGCGACATTTACGACGCCGCCTACCGCCCTAGTTGACGCCCCCGACTGGCTCACCCTACCGCCTGACCGGTAACTGGTCTGTCAACATCAACTCCGCCGCCCTGCGCATGTACTACAACCGCGACCACGGTGGCTGGCCGGAAGACTTCTACGCCCACGTGGGCGCCGGCGACGTCTTTGACAAGCTCCCCTGAAACCGTAAAACGACCTGGGCGTACTAGTGGGCGAGCTGTCCACCGTCGCTGCCCGCGACCTGGGTCTAGTGCCGGGCACGCCGGTAGCTCAGGGTCTGCCCGACGCTTGGGCCGGCCAGATCGGTTTGGGTGTGGTCAGCCCCGGCAAGCTAGCCCTGATCACCGGCTCTTCCCACGTAATCACCGGTCAAAGCGCGGTAGCTGGCTACGGTGAAGGCTTCTTCGGCTCCCTACACCGACGGCGTTATCCGCGGGTCAGTACACCGTTGAAGGCGGTATCTCCTCCTCCGGCTCGGTGCTCAAGTGGTTTAAGGAAAACTTCGGCGGGGCCGTTGCCGCTGAGGCTGAAGCTACCGGAATGAGCCCCTACTACCTGTGGGACCGTAAGGCTGACGAGCTACCCATTGGTTGCGACGGCCTCATCGTCAACGAGTACTTCCAGGGCAACCGCACCCCCTACACCGACTCCAAGGCGCGCGGTATCTTCTCCGGCCTGTCCCTGGGTCACACTGCCGCCCACCTCTACCGTGCCATTGAGGAGGGCGTGTGCTACGACGTCGCCCACAACCTACTCAAGCTGCGCCAAGCCGGGATTGAAACCAAGGAGCTGGTGGCTTGCGGTGGGGCAACCAAGTCGCGTCAGTGGATGCAGATGCACGCGGACGTGACCGGGGTGCCCATCACCTTGACCGAAGTGGGCGACGCCGTCGTGCTGGGCTCTTGCATGCTGGCTGCGGTAGGTAGCGAGTTCTACTCCTCAATCGAGGACGCCGCCGCGAACATGGTGCACGTAACCGAAACCATTGAGCCCAACCCCGAGGCCCACGAGGAATACCAGTTCTACTTCCAAACCTACATGGAGCGTTACCCGGCACTACGCGAGCAAATCCACTCCACGGTTGACCACCTCAACGCCAACGCCAAGAACTAAACCAGAGTAAGCTTATAGGGTGCTATAAAGCCCGTAGCTTGCCAGGATAATAAGAAAGGCACTTTTGAATGACTAAATCGTTTAGCTGGAATGAGCTAGATGAGCGTGCAGTGGCGTTTGGCAAGGCACTGGCGGCAGACGCCGTGGAGAAGGTTGGCTCCGGACACCCGGGTGCTGCAATCTCCCTGACGGCAGCGGCCTACCTGCTCTACCAAAAGGAGATGCGAGTAGACCCGGCTTGCCCCACTTGGCTCGGACGCGACCGTTTTATCCTCAGTGCCGGGCACGCCTCGGTGATGCAGTACGTGCAGCTGGTGCTAGCTGGCTACGGGCTGGAGGTTAGCGATCTGGAGCAGCTGCGTAAGCGTGGCTCGCGCACCCCCGCACACCCTGAATATGGTCACACCCCGGGCGTGGAGGCCACCACTGGTCCGCTAGGTTCCGGTTTTGCCGCTGCGGTGGGTATGGCTGCGGCCGCCCGTCGCGAGCACGGCCTCTACGACGCCGCCACCCCTGCCGGCGAGTCAATCTTTGACCACAACATCTACGTGATCGCCGGTGACGGCTGTATGCAAGAAGGCGTAACCATTGAGGCCGCCTCCTTCGCGGGCACCCAGGAGCTGGGTAACCTGATCGTTATCTGGGATGACAATGCCATCACCATTGAAGGTGACGCCAGCTTGGCTTTCCGCGACGATGTTGAGGCCCGTTTTGCCGCTCAAGGTTGGCACACTGCGCACGTGGACTGGCGCAATGCTGGTAGCGACGGTGGCTACTACGAGGACGTAAAAGCCCTGCACGAGGCGCTAGAAGCTGCCCGCGCAGAAACTAAGCGTCCTTCACTGATCCGCCTGAGTACCATTATTGCCTGGCCGTGCCCCACCAAGCAGGGTAGTGCCTCCTCCCACGGCGCTAAGCTGGGTGAGAGTGAGGTGGCTGGTCTCAAGCAGAACCTTGGTCTAGACCCCAACGAGCGTTTTGCTCTGCCGGAGCAGGTGCTGGAACACACCCGGGCCCAGGCTGGCCAGCGCGGCGCTGAGCTGCACGCCGCTTGGGAAAAGCGTTTTGAGGCTTGGGGGCAGGCTAACCCGCAGGCCCTGGAGCTGCTAGAGCGAGTACGTGCTGGCCTACTGCCGGCTGAGCTCGACGACGTCCTGCCGGTTTTCGAGCCGGGCTCTAGCCTGTCCACCCGCGCAGCCAGTGGCAAGACCCTGTCGGCTATCGCCTCCACACTGCCTGAACTGTGGGGCGGCTCTGCTGACCTGGGCGGCTCCAACATGACCAACATTGCTGGTGCCAGCGAGTTCCTACCCGAAGGCTCACTAAACCCTGAGGAAAATGGCCCCTACGGGCGCATTATCCACTTCGGGGTGCGCGAGCACGCTATGGGTAACATGCTCAACGGTATTGTGCAGTCGGGGCTGACCCGCGCCTACGGCGGTACCTTCCTGGTATTTTCTGACTACATGCGTCCGGCGGTGCGCCTGGCTGCTTTGCAGAAGCTACCCACCGTCTTTGTGTGGAGCCACGACTCTATCGGCGTAGGTGAGGATGGCCCCACCCACCAGCCCATTGAGCACATTGCTTCACTGCGAGTTATCCCTGGCCTAAGCGTAGTTCGCCCCGCTGACGCCAACGAGGCTGCGCAGGCTTGGCTAGGCGCCTTGGCTCACCGCGATAGCCCCACTGGATTGGTGCTGTCGCGTCAAAACCTGCCGGTCTTTGATCGCAGTCAGGGCGGCTTCGCTCCCGCTGAAGGTACTTTGCGCGGCGCCTACACCCTGGTTGAGGCCAGCGACTCTAAGCCGCAGGTGCTGCTGCTGGCTACCGGTAGTGAGGTGGCTTTGGCGGTTGAGGCACGCCAGGCTCTAGAAGCTGAAGGCATCCCCACCCGCGTGGTGTCTGTGCCCTGTTGGGAATGGTTCCACGCGCAGGATGCCGAGTACCGTGAGTCGGTGCTACCCAGCCAGGTAAAGGCCCGCGTGGCCATGGAGGCTGCCTCCTCTATGGGTTGGCGCGAATGGGTTGGCGACGCCGGCGAGATCATTGCCATTGATGAGTACGGCGAGTCGGCTACGCCCGCTGAGCTGTTTGAGTACTTTGGTTTCACCGTGGATAACGTGGTGGCTAAGGCTAAGCAGTCACTGGCGCGCGCCTAAGCACGCACCTAAAACACACCTAACAGGTTTAGAGCGCGGTCAAACGCGTTGAACTCTAGACCTGAACACTAAGCAGGTGGAGATTGAATGCATCGTTAGATTCAATCTCCACCTGCTTGTTTTTATAAGAAGGTGTATTAAACCATGTCTATCTGGCAATATTGCGTCTCATTTGCGTGTCGTCTATTGGTTATAATCTTTGCGCTGCCATAGGCTTGGCACATGAGATTCGGCGTCGATTTTGGAACCACCCACACTACCGTCGCTTATGCGGACCGTGGCAACTACCCAGTTGTCAGTTTTGGCAATGAAGCAGGCGACTGGATCGATTACATTCCGTCCTTAGTGGCCTGGGATGGAGCCAAACTTGTCTACGGTTTTGAAGCTGAAGCCGTGGCCCTGACTGGCGGCGATTTCCTGCGTTCAATTAAACGCCTGCTGTCTGATGTTGACGTCACCCCCAACACCCAGGTGAGCCTGGGGGAGCGCAGCTACCCCATTATGGAGCTAGTTAGCGGCTTTTTGGCTTATGTGGCTCAGCAGGTGCGCGAGTCTTCCACTATCAGCCCGCTGCGTGAAAATGAACCGCTGGAGGCGGTAATTGGTATTCCTGCCCACGCTTTTAGCGGTCAGCGCCTAATGACTATTGAGGCTTTTGAACGTGGCGGCTGGCAGGTGCTGTCCATGATTAATGAGCCCAGTGCTGCCGGTTTTGAATACACCCAGCGTTACGCCTCCACCATTAACTCCAAGCGCACCCGCGTACTGGTTTATGACCTCGGTGGTGGCACTTTTGACGCCTCCCTGGTTTCTTGCGAGGGTAAGCGCCACGAGGTGATTGATTCTTATGGTCACAACCAGCTCGGTGGTGACGACTTTGACTCTGCCCTAGCTGACCTGGTTTTGGCCAAGCTGGGCCGCGAGCGCGAGCAGCTAAGCTCGCGTGAGCTGAACCTGCTGCTGCACGAATGCCGTATCGCTAAGGAGTCTTTGAACCCCAACTCACGTTCGGTGGCGGTTGAGGCTCTGGGTAAGAGCGTGAGCGTGCCGGTTAAGGCTTTCTATGAGGCTATTGATGAGCTGATTGAGCGTACTTTTGCCGCCATGGAGCCGCTGGTGCATGTTAATGCGCGCGGTAAGTTTGCGCTCACCACTGAGACTGCGGGCCTGTATGTGGTTGGTGGCGCCGCCCACCTGCCGGCTATTACGCGCGCCCTTAAGCAGCGTTATGGCTACCGTGTGCACCGTTCTAGCTACACGGCTGCTTCTACCGCTATTGGTTTGGCTATTGCGGCTGACCCTGACTCTGGTTACGCCCTGTATGACAAGCTTTCACGTGGCGTGGGTGTGTTCCGTGAGATGCGCGGCGGTCAGGAGGTTAGCTTTGACCCGCTGCTGGGTGCTGACTTGTCGCTGGCTCCTAGCGGGGATGTGAGCTTGGTGCGTACCTACCAGGCGGCTCACAATGTGGGTCACTTCCGGTTTGTGGAGTACACCGAGACGGACGCTTATGGTGTGCCCGTGGGTGAGGTTTCCCCGGCTGGCACGGTGCTGTTCCCCTTCACTCGCCAGCTGCAGGAGGACCGGGGGGTTGACCTGGCTGGGGTTGCGGTGGAGCGTATTGATAATGGCCCGCTGATTGAGGAGCGTTACGTAGTTTCTTCTGCTTCTACGGTGCAGGTGACTATTAAGGATCTTTCTACTGGTTTCGCTGTCACCTGTGACCTGGGCGCCTGAGCGGGGCGCCAGTGCCGCTAGCCCTAGGCGAGATAGGCTTGGCTTGTGAGTGAAGTAGCCCCGCGTCGTCCACGTCGTCCTTTGGCTATGCGCCGCTCTGTGGCTCAGCCTGTGCCTGAAGATTTAACCAAGGTGGTGGCTGAGCCGGAGCCGGATCCGGAGCCTAAGGCTAAATCTGCAGCTAGTCGGCTTGAGGCCGCTAAGTGGGCTGAGGTGGTGCGTCTGCGTACGTTGCCGGCTGCTTTAGCGCCGGTGTTGGCAGGCTCGGGCGTGGCTGGTGCTTTGGGTAGGTTCGACGCCGTGGCTGCCTTGCTGGCGGCCCTGGTGGCGTTGGCTTTGCAGATTGGCTGCAACCTGGCTAATGACTACTCTGATGGGATTCGTGGCACCGACGACGAGCGCACTGGCCCGGCCCGCCTGACCGCTTCTGGGCTGGTGGAGCCGGTTAAGGTTAAGCGCGCAGCCTTTGGTTGCTTTGGCGCCGGGGCGCTGTTTGGCCTGATTTTGGTGGCTTTGAGTGGCACCTGGTGGCTGATTGCGGTGGGTGTGGCGGCTGTGGCGGCGGCTTGGTTTTACACGGGCGGCGCTAAACCCTATGGCTACTTGGGTTTGGGTGAAGTGTTTGTGTTCGTGTTCTTTGGGCTGGTGGCTACTGCCGGCACTACCTACACGCAGGCTCACGCGGTGCCTTGGTGGGGTTGGCTGACCGCTGTGGGGGTGGGTTTGATTGCCTGCTCGCTGCTGATGGTTAACAACCTGCGCGATATTGAAACCGACCCGGCCCACGGCAAACGCACTTTGGCGGTGCGTTTGGGTTATGAGCGTGCTAGTCGCCTCTACCAGGTGATGCTGCTGGCGCCCCTGGTTTTGGGTTTAGCTACTTTGTGGGGTGGGGCAGAGCCGGGTGGCTCCCTGGGTGTGTTGGCGGCCGTATCTGTGGTGGCGATTGTGCTGTGGGGGCAGCTGGCCCTGTTGGCTTGGCGCCCGGTAGCGGCTAAAGCTAAGGGCCGTGAACTAATCGGCGCCCTGAAAATGGCTGGTATTTATGAGCTGGTTTACGGCCTGAGCCTGGGCCTAGCCCTACTGGCGGTCTAGGGCACAGTTAAACTGTGTCCATGAGCGCGCACTACCCGCTTCCCAAGCAGGTTTCTGAAATTTTGATCCCACTAAGTGGCGTGACATCGCCGGTTTTGAGGATCTAACTGACGTCACCTATCACCGGGCAGTTAGCCGCGACGAAAACGGTAACTGCACTGATAAGCCGATTGTGCGCGTGGCCATTAACCGCCCTGAGCTGCGTAATGCTTTTCGTCCTCACACCGTGGATGAGCTTTACCGAACCCTTGACCATGCCCGCATGAGTGGGGATGTGGGCACGGTTATTCTCACCGGTAATGGTCCCTCGGCGCGCGACGGCGGCTGGGCTTTTTGTTCCGGCGGCGATCAGCGTATCCGTGGTCGCGACGGATACCGCTACGAAGTTGAGCCCACCCAGGCCCCAGAGCCGGCGTCGTCGACAGAAAAAACCGCAGAAAGTGGGGCGCAGGGAGCACCAGAGCCTATAGCAACGCTAGACCCCAGCGGGCAGCTGGCCTCCACTACCGCCAGGCGTGAACGTATCGACGCCGCCCGCGCTGGCAGGCTGCATATTTTGGAAGTTCAGCGCCTAATTCGCACCATGCCTAAAGTGGTTATTGCGGCCGTGCCCGGGTGGGCGGCAGGCGGTGGTCACAGCCTAAACGTGGTGTGTGACCTGTCTATTGCTTCACGTCAGCACGCGCTTTTTAAGCAAACCGACGCCAATGTGGGTTCTTTCGACGCCGGCTACGGCTCGGCCCTACTGGCACGCCAGGTGGGCGATAAACGTGCCCGCGAAATTTTTTTCCTGGCTCGCACCTATGACGCGGAAACTGCCGAGCGTTGGGGGGTGGTCAACGAGGTGGTAGACCACGGAGAACTAGAAAATAAAGCCATTGAATACGGCGAGATTGTGGCTACCAAATCTCCCCAGGCCATCCGTATGCTTAAGTTTGCTTTCAACCTGGCCGACGACGGTTTGGCCGGTCAGCAGGTCTTTGCCGGTGAAGCTACGCGCCTGGCCTATATGACCGATGAGGCTGTGGAGGGGCGTGACTCTTTCGTCAACAAACGCCCGGCAGACTGGTCTTCCTTCCCGTACTATTTCTAAAACCGGCTCTGAACAGGCCTTTGTTAACCGCCTGTACCTAAGGTCATGGCAGCCTAACCTGGTGTCAGTTTAAACTTATCTATGCGTACGTTTCGGTGCTTTTAGCTGATCAGCTTCGCCATTGTGTTTGCGCTGCTGTACTGCATTGCCGCCGAGTACTTCCCCAAGATTAAGCTGTGGCAGGGCGCTGCCTTTGGTCTACTGGTGTGGATCGGTGCGCACGTGGTGTTCATGCCGCTGCTGGGTTGGGTGCCCAGTCCCTTCCCGTGGGTTGCTGGCGGCCAGACCTGGTCCGAGCACTTCTCTGAAGCCCTAGGTCACGTAGTGTGGCTGTGGTCGATTGAAATTGTGCGTCGCGATCTGCGTAACCGCATCACCCGCCAGCCCGACCCGGAAGTTCCCTTGGAGCAGCCCTACCGCTGATAGCTAGCTGCAATCAGATTTAGTTGCCAAGACCGTCTTTAAGGCGGTCTTGGTTGCGTTTAGGGTCCGCTAACGGCGACGGCGTTCTGTCACCTTTACTGCGCGCTAGGCGGTGCCTACTGTGGCGCGGCAGCGTTATGTCGCCCACCCCGGTGCGCGGGGAGGCGGTGACGTGCGGGGCTGGCAGGGCGGCGTCGTCGCTAAGGAATAATGAGGGCCATGCTTGAAACAATCCGTAAGCAATGCCCCCCGCCAGCCGCTGCGCTGTGGGAAAGCATTGACCGGGTAGAGGTTTTCTCAATCGCCATGCGGGTGCGCTTTCGCGGTATCACCGTGCGCGACGGCGTCCTAGTGCATGGCCCCGACGGGTGGGCAGAGTGCGCCCCATTTTGGAACCACCCTGATAGCCACAGCGCTAAATGGCTGGCCAGCGCCCTGAGCCAAGCCACGAAACCGCTAGCTGACCAAGGCGTCCCCGAGCCTAAACGCCACCAAATTCCGGTTAACACCACTATCGCCGCCCTGGGGCCTGGGGAAGCTGAGGCGCGCGCGCTCGCAGCAGTGGGCGCAGGCATACACACCGCCAAGGTGAAGGTGGCCGACAAGCCCGATTGTTTAAGCGAGGATCTACAGCGCCTAGAAGCGGTGCGCGGCGCCATGGGGTCAGGTGCGGCTTTGCGCATTGATGTAAATGCCGCTTGGGATTTGGATCAGGCCCTAAAGCTGCTACCCCTGTATGACCGCGCCGCTGGCGGGCTCGAATACGCTGAGCAGCCTTGCCGCTCCACCGCTGATCTGGCGGTTTTACACCGCAAACTTCAGGTGCCAATCGCCGCCGATGAATCCTTGCGTCTAGATGCCAACCCTATGGCGGTGCGCCAGTTAGAGGCGGCGGATGTGGCCGTACTAAAAGTGGCCCCACTAGGTGGTATAAGCGCTGCTTATGAAATCTATAAGCGTTTAGAAATGCCGGCGGTGGTTTCTTCAGCCCTAGACACTTCGGTGGGGATTTACGCCGGCCTGCGCCTAGCTGGAACTCTAGATGAGCTGCCCTATGCTTGCGGCCTGGCCACCGGCTCGCTGCTGCAAGAAGACGTGATAGAGCCACCCTTTAGGCCGGTAAATGGGCCATTTGCTGCTTGGACAGCCGGTGTCAGTTGAGCGCATCCCACCCGCCAGTGAGCCTCTACGCGAGCGCTGGTGCCAGCGCCTAGTGTGCCTGAGCACCCTGCTAGCTAGCTAAACTTAAAATCACATCTGGCGCCTTGGCGCGCTAGAGACCCAACTAGTTAGGCCAGTTGTGACCCCCCAAGTAGCATCCGCTCCCAGTAGCAGCGCCCTCCCGGCCGCTCAGCCGCCGGCCAGCCCAAAGATGACGTTCCCAGAAAACCCTGCCACCTTGCTGGCCCGTGCCGTGGTGGCATCCCTAGTTGAAGCCGGAGTTAAACGAGTAGTGATCAGCCCCGGCTCGCGTAACGCTCCGCTGACCTACGCCCTGGCCGACGCCGCGCAGGCCGGCTACCTGCAGCTGCGCGTGGTGGTTGACGAGCGCAGCGCCGCCTTTGTGGCTTTAGGCGCCTCCCGCTCCGACTGGCTGCATGAAGGCCTAGCTCGCCCCGCCGTGGCGGTTATGACCTCCGGTAGCGCGGTAGCTAACGCGCACCCTGCCGTGGTGGAGGCCGACGCCGCCGGGGTGCCACTGATAATTTTGAGCGCCGACCGCCCCCACGCCCTGGTCAACACTGGCGCCAGCCAAACCACGGTGCAAACCGGGATTTTTGGCGCGGCCACCCGCTACCAGGCGGACCTGGGTGACACCAACGCAGATCGACGCCGTCGCCAATCAAGTACGCCGAGCGGTAGCTGCAGCCTCAGGGCGCCTAAGCCTAGACCCCGGCCCGGTGCATCTAAATGTGCGCCTAGCCCCGCCGCTGGCCCCCGCCGCCCCCTGGCAAGTGCCGCATCTGGAACCTAAAACCCACTGGCTGCGTGCGCGCAAACCCTTAGAGGAGCAGCTAAATGAGGTCACGGTCAGCCAGGTAGGGTGCCGCCTAGGTTTAGACCCCGCCCGGCGTGGGGTGATTGTGGTGGGGGACAACGACGACGCCCAGCTGGCCCATTATGCCGCCGTCCTGGCCCACGCTTGGGGGTGGCCGCTACTGGCTGAGCCCACCTCGCTGGTGCGCACTGACGCCAATGCGGTAGCTGCCTACAGCGCGCTTTTAGCTGGTGGCGATGGCTCGGCTGGTGGCGACGGCGCCCAGCTTTCTCAAGAGATCGAGCAGCTGCTGGTAGTTGGGCACCCCACCCTCACGCGTCCCATTAGCGCACTGCTGGCGCGGGCGGATATTTACCAGGTGGTGCTCACCAACCGGGCGCGCTGGAGTGACGTGTGCGGGCGCGCCGCCTACGTAACCACCCTGGAACAGGCCCTAAGCAGTCTAAATACCCCGGACGTCAGCGCCGGTGCGGAGGCGGGCACAGACGCCGATGCAGGTGGAGATGCCAGCGCGAGTGCAGCTGCGGAGGCCAGCGCCGGAGTCGGCGGTAGCGTCGGTGGGAAGGCAGGTGCCGGCGTCGGCGGTAGCGCTGGCAAAAACGCGCCGTCGCCGCTGTGGCTGCAACGCTGGTTGCAAGCTGGCCAACAACAACTAAACGCCACCAGCGTAACTAAAGCCGCACAAATGGCTTTAACTACCTGGCAGGCCACCTCACAATACGAATCTCATAGCCAATCAACAGCAATTCACAGCGACGGCCTAGAAAGCAGCGTTACTTTAATGGCAGCTTCTTCGATGACCATCCGCTATCTAGATGCTCGATTACCTGCGGGTAAGCAACTGAAAAAGATGCCCGGCCCAGTAGTGGCTAATCGTGGATTAGCCGGTATTGACGGGACTATCTCCACCGCCGTGGGCCTAGCCTGGGCCAGTGGCCAACCAGTGCGGGTGATTATTGGGAGATTTAGCGGCAGCACACGACTTAACCGGCCTGGTTAAGGCAGTTACAGAAACCGAGGTGGACCTGCAAGTAATCGTGTTAGACGATCATGGCGGCAAAATATTTAGCGGCCTTGAATATGGCGCCAGCGAGTTAAGTAATTATTTCCTACGCTTTTTCACTACCGCACAGCAAGTTGATTTCGCACAGGCAGCAGCCGCATTTGGCGCCCATGTGAGCGTAATTGACGACGTCGATGGGCTGCAATCCCTATTGTCTAAGACAATTGAGGGCCGTAGCCTGGTGCATGTCAAACTTGTTTAAGGGTTGCTGCTAACTCCACCAAATGACCACGTCACTATGATTAGCGTCCATAAGGTAGCCATTGTTAGCTACCGCTAAGCAATTAGGAACTATTGATGAGCGATAACTACCAGCCCCGTAACCCCTACGCCCCCAACTATGGCGCTAGGCCGGCCGGAAACTATGGCGCCGCCCCCTACGGCCAGGCCCCCTATGCTCCCTCTAGCGCCCCCGCAGCTCCCTCCGCTCCTGCTAGCGGCTACCCCGGCGGCTACAACAATGGCGCCAACTACACCTCTAACAGCGACAACAAGAAAAGCTCCCCAGGTTGGGGTGGGGTGATGGCCCTATCGCTGACCACCGCCCTGGTGGCCTCAGGTATCACCGCCGGCGGCATGTACTACGCTGGCGGCACAGAAGAGGCGCGGCCCGCTATCACCTCCACCTCCACCGTCTCAGCCAACAACCAAGGTAACACCAAGCTGGTAACCACCCAGGGCCAAACCCCTGACTGGCAAAAGGTAGCCGAAAATGTCTCCAGCTCCGTGGTTTATATCCGAGCCAAGCACTCTGAAGGCGGCGCTAGCGGATCGGGCGTGGTGATCGACAAACAAGGCCACATCATCACCAATAACCACGTGGTAACCGGGGCCACCGCACTATACGCCCAGCTCAAAGACGGGCGTATCTACGAGCTGGAACTAACCGGTACTGACCCTGCCAATGACCTGGCGGTAGTCAAAATCAAGAACGCCCCCTCAGACCTGACCGTAGCCCAAATCGGTTCCTCCAAGGACCTGAAGGTAGGCCAGGGCGTAATGGCTATCGGCGCCCCGCTGGGACTTTCCTCCACTGCCACCACCGGTATCATCTCAGCCCTAGACCGCCCGGTAGTCACTAAGGGCGAGTCCAGCGATGACTCCTCCGGATCCTCAGCCAGCCAGCGCGTTTACACCAACGCTATCCAGGTTGACGCCGCCATTAACCCCGGTAACTCTGGTGGCCCGCTATTCGACTCACAGGGACGAGTTATCGGCATTAACTCCTCCATTGCCACCCTTAGCTCTTCCTCCTCCTCGAGCGGCGCACGTAGCGGAAACATCGGTATCGGCTTCGCTATCCCCATTGACCTGGCCAACAAGGTGGCTCAGCAGCTGATCAAGGATCGTAAAGCCACCCACGCCTACCTGGGTGTTTCGCTTGAAGACGGCGGCGCCACAGTGAACGGCGAAACCCGCGCCGGAGCTAAGATCACCAAGGTTGGTTCGGGCACCCCGGCCGCCAACGCGGGCCTGCGTGAAGGCGACGTGATCTTGGCTGTTGACGGTCACGCAGTAGGCGAATCGGCGGCCCTGATGGGTTACGTGCGCCAGTTCAGCGCCGGCGACCAGGTCAAGTTCACCGTTGCGCGCGGCTCAAACAAGATGGAAGTTACCGTCAAACTGGTTGAGCGCCCCGACGACAAGTAAGGGCCGCGCGCCCAGCCTCGGGCCGGCACGTCCGGCCTCGGGCGGTAAACCTGGCGGCGGGCTAAACCCAGGCTTGGGCGCTAAACCTAGCCTCGGGCCGGCAAACCCTGCCTGACTTACAAGCCCAAAGCGGCGCGCATAGGCGCCATTTTGGCGTTAGTTTCCGCCAGTTCATCAGCGGCAACTGAATCGGGCATAATGCCTGCGCCCGCAAAAATCCGCACCGAACCCACCGGCTGGTTACCCATCGGGTAGCCAGCCGGGCCGCCCTGTGTGCCAGCTGGCTGCGCCGTCGGAGACAGAACCTGCCCACTACGCAAAGCAATGCACCACTGGCCCTCACCGCGCCAATCCACCCAGCCCACCGGGCCGGCATAGCGCTCGCGGTCCATGCCCTCCAGCTCAGTGATCAGCTGCGCAGCCGCCGCTGTGGGGGTGCCGCATACTGCCGCCGTCGGATGCAGCGCCTCCACCAGCGCTAACGCCCCCGTATCGCCGGCTACCTGGCCGTAAATATCGGTGGCCAGGTGAATCACATTAGGTAGGGTCAGCGCGAAAGGCTCACTGACGCGCAACTGCTCAGTGATGGGGGTAAGCGCCTTAACCGCCGAGGCCGCCGCCAACTGGTGTTCACGAGAGTTTTTAGGTGAGCTGCGCAGCCAATCAGCTAGCTGCTCTAGTTCGCCTTGGTTCATATTGGCTCGGCGCCGGGCTGTGCCCGCCAGGACCCGCGAAAACACTTCCCGTTCACGCAGCTGCAACAGCATCTCGGGGCTGGCCCCAATCATCCCGTCCACGCTAAAAGTCCAGGTGGTGGCAAAGCGCGTGGCCAGGTGTTCTAGCGTGGCGCCCAGCGTGAGCGGGCTGCTCAGGTAGCTGTCGCGCGCCAGCACCACTTTGATGGCCCGATTTTGCTTCAGCGCCTGCGTGGCGAGCTCAACTGCCTCGGTCCACTGAGAGTCGCTAAGTGTGCTGCTTTGGCTGGTTTTGGCGCTCTCGACGGCGGCCGGGCTTGTTTGCACGACAGCGGGCGCGTTTGTTTGGGCGACGACGTCCGGGCTGCTCGCGCTAGTGGCGGCGCTTGCTTGGGCCTGCGCACCTGCACTGGTTTTGGTGGCAGAAGCAGAGCCCTGCGCGCAGACGGAGACAAAATCTAAAATGCCTGCCAAATCAGCGTTTTCTAGGGCAGTATTGTCAGCCACGGTGCGCACAAAACTTAGCTGAGGGCTATAGGGCTGGCCCCTAAAAACCTCGCCGCGCGGCGCCGTCGGGGCGGGGGAGAGCTCAAAGCGGGTCAGCCACCAGCCCTGACGGTCGCGCCCCACCAAAACCTGGGGCACTACCAGCACCGAACTAGCCTGGGAAGTGGCGCTAAAAGTGATAGCTCCCAGCGCTAGTGGCCCGCTGCCAGGGCGACGTACCTGGTCAACCCAGCTAGCCTGGCCCACCTCGTGACGCCAAGCCTGACGCAGCTGCTCAATGCGCCTAGGCGGCGTCGAGACCGGCTCTGTGGGCGTGGGCGGGGCGCTTAAAGTGAGCAGGCGTCCCAAACCCACCAAGCCGTAACCCTCATGCAGCCAGCAGCTGACCGACGTCGGCGCATACAAAAAATCAGTCAAGCCAACGCCGGGGCTAACCGACAGCGGGGTAGAGGTGCAAAACAGCTGACCGCTCATGCGCTGGGCTTAACCGCCTGATGCAGCGCCACAATGCCGCCAGAGAGGTTCTTATAAGCCACCTGACGCCAACCGGCCTCAAGCAGCAGCTGCGCCAACTCCTCCTGGTTAGGCCAAGACAAAATTGACTCAGCCAAATAGTCATAAGACTCAACATTGGAAGAAAACACCCGGGCCGCCGGGGGCATTACGTGACCCAAAAACCACTTGTAGCTCTCACGCACCAGCGGGGTGGTGGGGGTGGAAAACTCCGCAATCACAATCCGCCCCCCGGGCTTAGTAACCCTATACATTTGGCGTAAAGCCGCCAAAGTGTCGTTCACATTGCGCAGGCCGTAAGAGATAGTGACCACGTCAAAAGCGTCGTCGGCAAAAGGCAAAGCTGTGGCATCCCCGGCCACAAACTGCAGCTCCGGGTAGCGGCGCTTGCCCTCCTGCATCATGCCAATGGAGAAGTCGCAGGCCACCACCTGGGCGCCAGCAAGGGCGTAGTCGTTAGTGGAGGTGCCCGTGCCCGCAGCCAGGTCCAAAACCTTCATGCCGGGGCCGGCGCCCACGGCAGCGCGGGTAACTGCTCGCCAGGCGCGCACTTGGAAACCGCTCATGACGTCATTGGTTAAATCGTAGCGGCGGGCGACAGTGTCGAACATGCCCGCTACTTCGCGCGGGTCCTTATTTAGGCTGGCTCGTGACATGGTGTAATCATCTCAGGTTTTAGAGCTTATGAGCGCAGATTTAAGCAAGCTAAACCGCGCGTAATAAAGCATTTTACTTAGGTGTGACAATCCGTCGTAAAAACGAACTTTTGGCGTAATATTGGGAAAAGCTAGAGGTTAAACGCGTCGTGTGCGCAACCCCTGGCACCTAGCTACTACAGTTTAAAGGTCAATCTCTGTGCGTAAAAGGATGGTGTTCTCGCCGTGAATCCCTATGTCTCCTTACTGGTGATGGGGGCAGTTGCGCTACTTATCGCCATTGGTGGTCTGGCAATGTCTGCCATTATCAGCCCCAACCGGCGCAACTCCACCAAGGTGCGTAACTATGAGTGCGGTGTGGACCCAACTCCTGCCAACAACGCTCACGGGCGCTTCCCAGTCAAGTTCTACCTGGTAGGTATGACCTTCATCATTTTCGACATTGAGGTCGTGTTCCTCTACCCCTGGGCCAGCTCTTTCGCAAAGCTAGGTTTGTTCGGGCTGGTAGCAGCGCTTATTTTCATCGCCCTAATCACCGTTCCTTACGTCCTTGAATGGCGTCGTGGCGGCCTGGATTGGGACTGATAAGGGGATAAGCATGAGCCAAGAAAACCAAGCCGGTAACCCCGGATTCCTGCTAACCAGCGTTGAGACCGTGGCCGGCCTAGCTCAGTCACGGTCGCTATGGCCTGTCACCATGGGTCTGGCCTGCTGCGCTATCGAAATGATGGCCACCGCCGGCCCCCGCTTCGACCTAGCCCGCTTCGGTTGGGAGGTGTTCCGCGCCTCGCCGCGTCACGCCGACGTAATGATCGTTTCCGGGCGTGTAAGCCACAAGATGGCCCCCATCGTGCGTAACGTCTACGACTCGATGCCTGAGCCCAAGTGGGTTATCTCCATGGGTGCCTGCGCCTCCACCGGCGGTATGTTCAACAACTACGCCGTAGTGCAGGGCGCCGACCACATTGTGCCGGTAGACATCTACCTGCCCGGCTGCCCCCCGCGCCCCGAAATGCTGATCAACGCCATGCTGGAGCTGACCAAGCAGATCTCTAAGCGCCCGCTGCTGGGCCACCGCAAGGAGATCGCCCGCGCCGTCGAGGCTGCCGCCCTGGCCGCCACCCCCACCCACGCACAGAAAGGCCTGCTGGCATGAGTGAAGAGCTAAGCCAGGCAACCGAGGCGCCCGTAGCCCAGATTGACGGCGTCGCCGTACGCCCGCAGCTAGCCCTGGAAGTTATCGGCAGCGAACACGGCCTATTTGGGGCCAAAGACGCCGGTGACACCACCGGTTTTGACGGCCTCAGCCAGGTAATCACCCTAGCCCCCGCAGCGGTGCGCCCCTACGGTGGCTGGTTCGACGCCGTCGTCGACGACCTAATCGAAGACCTACGCAAGGGCAGGCTGGAACCCTCCCAGGTAATCGAGAAGGTAGTTGTAGAAAACGGCGAGCTAACCATTTTCGTGGTACGCGAGCACCTGGTGGCCGTAATGCAGTACCTGCGTGACGACCCCGACCTGCGCTTTGAGCTGTGCATTGGGGTCTCGGGCGTTAACTACCCCGGCGACAAAGACCGCGAACTGCACGCCTGCTACCAGCTGATGAGCCTAACCCACGGCAGCCGTCAGCTGCGCATTGAGGTAGCTGTTCCCGACGCCGACCCGCACGTGCCTTCAGTAGTTAGCGTTTACCCCGGTAACGACTGGCACGAGCGCGAAACCTGGGACCTGATGGGCATCGTTTTTGACGCTCACCCCGGCCTCACCCGCACGGCCATGCCCGATGACTGGGTAGGCCACCCCCAACGCAAGGATTACCCGCTAGGTGGTATCCCGGTCGAATACAAGGGCGCATCCACGCCCCCCGCTGACACTCGGAGGTCTTACCGCTGATGAGCATTCACGCAACCGGTGCAGCACTAGACTCTCTGGCCGCTGACGCTCCCCAGTTCCAAACCAACGGTGGCGACTGGGATGAAGTACTAGCCCAGATTGCTGCCCGCGATGAAGAAGAACGCATGCGCGATGACCGCATCGTGCTGAACATGGGTCCCGTCCACCCCTCCACCCACGGCGTGCTGCGCCTGGTACTAGAGGTGGAAGGTGAACATGTCACCGATGTGCGCGTAGGCACCGGATACCTACACACAGGTATCGAAAAGAACATGGAGTTCCGCACCTTCACCCAAGGCGCCACCTTCGTAACCCGTATGGATTACGTGGCCCCCTTCTTCCAGGAAGTGGCTTGGGCCCTGGCGGTGGAAAAGGCCCTGGGTATTACTGACCAGGTGCCCGAGAAGGCCTCGGTAGTGCGCGTGCTGCTCATGGAGCTAAACCGCATCGCCTCCCACCTGATCGCAGTGGGAACCGGTGGTAACGAGCTGGGTGGTACCACCTTGCTGACCATCGCCTTCCGTGGCCGCGAAAACATTTTGCGCGCCTACGAAATGATTACCGGCCTGCGCATGAACCACGCCTTTGTGCGCCCCGGCGGCTTAGCCCAAGACATTCCTGCAGGCGCGGTAGAGTTCATCCGCTCCACCCTGCCCAACATCAAGCGCGACCTGGGCGAGCTGGAAAAGCTGTGCATGGGTAACCCGATTCTGCGCGGCCGTATGATCGGCGTGGGCGAGATCGACCTGGCTGGGGCCATGGCCCTGAGCCTGACCGGCCCCTGCCTGCGCGCCACCGGCTACCCGATGGACCTGCGTAAGAGCGCCCCCTACTGCGGGTATGAAACCTACGACTTTGACGTGCCGGTTTACGACCGCTCTGACTGCTTCAACCGTATGCGCGTGCGTATGGATGAATGCTTCCAATCCCTCAAGATTGTCTCCCAGTGCCTTGAGCGCCTAGAACAGCTAGAGGGCGAGCCCACCATGGTGGATGACCCAGCTATTGCTTGGCCGGCCCGCATGAGCCTAGCCGCTGATGGCCAGGGCCAGTCCCTAGAGCACGTGCGTGAAATCATGGGCACCTCCATGGAGTCCCTGATCCACCACTTCAAGCTAGTCACCCAAGGTTTCCACGTGCCCGCAGGGCAGGTTTACCAGACGGTTGAGCACGCTAAGGGTCTGCTGGGTGTGCACCTAGTTTCCGACGGCGGCACTCGCCCCTACCGCGTGCACTTCAGGGATCCTTCCTTCTCTAACCTGCAGTCCATGGCCATGATGGGAGAGGGCGGCATGCTTGCCGACATCGTTCCGACTCTGGCTTCCATCGACCCCGTACTAGGAGGTGTGGACCGCTGATGAGTTATGACGAAGCAACTTTGACGCGTCTACGTGAAGAAAGCGCCCAGATCATGGGGCGTTACCCCAGCGGGCATGAGCGTAGCGCGCTGATCCCGATGCTGCACCTGATTCAGAGCTATGACGGTTACGTCTCGCCTGACGGCATCCGTTTTTGCGCTGAAACCCTGAACCTGACCACCTCTGAGGTTAGTGCTGTAGCTACCTTCTACAGTCAGTTCCGCCGTCACCCCGGCGGCCAGTACCACGTGGGTGTATGCACCAACGCACTGTGTGCGGTTATGGGTGGCGACGCGGTTTGGGACGCGGTTAGCGAGCACCTGGGCATCGGTAACGACGGCGTCACTGAAGACGGCAGCATTTCGCTAGAACGTATCGAATGCAATGCGGCCTGCGACTATGCGCCGGTAGTGATGGTCAACTGGGAGTTTCGACAACCAGACCCCGGCCAAGGCCGTTGACCTGGTGGACAAGCTGCGTCAAGGCAAGCCGGTAGGCCCCACCCGTGGCCCCAAGCAGGTGCCCACTTTCAAGCAAAACGAGCACCTACTAGCTGGTTTTGAAGACGGCCTGGTAGATGAGGGCATCAGCGCTGGCGCCCCCAGCCTGCTAGGACAGACAATCGCCCAGGAAAAGGGCTGGAGCGCACCGAAGGAGGAAACCAAGTGAGTGACACTGCAGTGGCACAGCCCGCTTACAGTGCGCCGGGGACGCTAACGCCCATCTTGACCTCCATGTGGGGTGTGGACCGCTCTTGGACCCTGGACGTTTACCGTCGTCACGGCGGCTATGAGGGCCTAGCTAAGGCCAAGAAAATGCAGGCCAGCGAAATCGTTGAGCTGGTTAAGGCTTCCGGCCTGCGCGGCCGTGGTGGTGCAGGCTTCCCCACCGGTCTGAAGTGGTCATTCCTGCCCGCCCCTGACGGCAAACCGCGTTACCTGGTGGTTAACGCTGACGAGTCTGAGCCGGGCACCTGCAAGGACATCCCCACCATTATGGGTAACCCGCACGCCCTGATTGAGGGTGTGGCCATCACTTCGCGCGCTATCGGTTGCGACCACGCTTTCGTATACCTGCGCGGTGAGGTTAGCCAGGTTTACCGCCGCCTGCTGGCTGCGGCCCGTGAGGCTATGGAATCTGGCCTGCTAGACACCGGTTTCGGCCTGGATGGCAAGCAGCCGCTAACCATTACTGCCCACGCCGGCGCCGGCGCCTACATCTGTGGTGAAGAAACCGCGCTGCTGGACTCGCTTGAAGGCCGCCGTGGTCACCCGCGTCTCAAGCCGCCTTTCCCGGCTGTGGCCGGTCTGTACGCCCGTCCCACCGTTATCAACAACGTTGAGACCATCTCCCAGGTGCCTGGGATTTTGCGTGAAAGCGCCGCCTGGTACTCCGCCATGGGTACTGAAAAGTCCAAGGGTCACGGTATTTTCTCCGTCTCTGGACACGTGCGTAACCCCGGCCAGTTTGAGGCGCCTTTCGGTATCACCATGCGCGAGCTGATCGACATGTGCGGCGGTATCCGCGACGGTCACCAGCTTAAGTTCTGGGTGCCCGGTGGTTCCTCCACCCCCATCTTCACTGAAGATGAGCTCGATGTTCCCCTGGACTACGAGTCTGTAGGCGCCGCCGGCTCCATGCTGGGTACCCGCGCGCTACAGGTATTTGACGAGACTGTTTCAGTAGTGCGCGTAGTGACTCGCTGGACCGAGTTCTACCAGCACGAATCTTGCGGTAAGTGCACTCCTTGCCGTGAAGGTACCTACTGGATGCGCCAAATCATGCTGCGCCTAGAGGCCGGTAAGGGCCTGCCGGGTGACGTGGAAAAGCTGGAGTCGATTGCCTCCAACATCGCTGGGCGCTCCTTCTGTGCGCTAGGTGACGCTGCCGCCACCCCGGTGCTAAGCGGCATCAAGCGTTTCCGCTCTGAGTTCGAGGCTGGTTACACCACCCCGGCTTGCGAGCTCTTCCCCTACGCAGCCAGTGCAATCACGGAAAGCGGACGGTGACTTCTATGACCGACCTGGTAAATATCAAGATCGACGGCGCCTCGGTAGCCGTGCCTAAGGGTACGTTGCTCATCCGCGCTGCCGAACAGGTGGGCGTGCGCATCCCGCGTTTTTGCGACCACCCGCTGCTAAAGCCCTCAGCTAACTGCCGCCAGTGCCTGGTGGAAGTAGCTATGCCCGGGCGTGACGGCGTCGTACGTAAGATGCCCAAGCCCCAGCCCTCCTGCGCCATGACCGCCATGGAAGGCATGGAGATCGAAACCCAGGCAACCAGCGAGGTAGCTGCCAAGGCCCAGAACGGGACCATGGAGTTCCTGCTGATCAACCACCCGCTAGACTGCCCGGTCTGTGACAAGGGTGGCGAATGCCCGCTACAGAACCAAGCGCTTAAGCTCATGGAACAGGGTGGCCAGTCCGTCACCCGCTTCACCGACGTCAAGCGCACCTTCCCTAAGCCGCTGCGTCTAACCAGCCAAATCCTGCTAGACCGTGACCGCTGCATCCTGTGCCAGCGTTGCGTGCGTTTCGCAGACCAGATCGCTGGCGACCGCTTCATTGCCCTGCAAGGACGCGGTGGCGGTCACCCCGCCGGCGAGCACTCGGGGATGTACGGCGAGCAGATTGGCCGCTTTGACGCCACCGCCCTGGACTTCCACGAGCCCGGCGACTATGCGGGCACGCAGGACATTCGCGGCGAGCACCACCTGATTCCCGACCCCACCCTGGCCGGCCCCGGTGGTCAAAGCGGCGTGCAGGACGGTCTAACCGCCGGCGCTGAGGTAGGCAACCAGGATGTAAGCGGACGTCCCTTCGCCTCCTACTTCTCTGGCAACATCATCCAGATCTGCCCCGTAGGTGCCCTCACCAGCGCCAAGTACCGTTTCCGGGCCCGCCCCATGGACCTGGTTTCCACCGACTCGGTAACCGAGCACGACGCCTCCGGCTCCGCCATCCGCGTGGACATGCGTCGCGGTGTGGTGCTGCGCCGCATGGCCGGCAACGACCCCGAGGTCAACGAAGAGTGGATCACCGACAAGGACCGCTTCGCCTTCCCGTGGGCCAGCGCTCCGGACCGCCTGACCACCCCGCTGGTACGTGAAGCTGACGGCACCCTGGTTCCCACCAGCTGGCCCGACGCTCTCGACGTCGCCGCACGCGGCCTAACTAAGGCCATCGCCGCTGGTGGCGTGGGTTTCCTACCAGGTGCCCGACTGACCCTAGAGGACGCTTGGGCCTGGTCTCGCTTTGCCCGCACCGTGGCCCACACTAACGACATCGACCAGCGAGTACGTCCCGCCGGCGCTGAGGATGAAGCTTTCATCGCCGCTAACGTGGCTGGTCGCGGCCTTGGCCGCGTCACCTACACCAGCCTGGAAAGCGCCGGCACGGTGCTGCTGGTGGCCCTAGAGCCCGAGGATGAGTGTGGTTCGCTGTTCCTGCGCCTACACAAGGCCGTGAACAACCGTGGCCTCAAGGTGCACACCGTGGCTCCGATTAAGAGCGCCGGTTCGGTAAAGCTACGTGCCAACATCATCAGCGCCACTCCCGGTAGCGAGGTTGCCGCTGTTAAGGCCCTGCCCGCCGAGCTAACCGAGGCCCTTAGCGCTGAGGGTGCCACCATCCTGGTGGGTGAACGCGCTGCCGAGGTGCCCGGCCTGCTCAGCGCCGTCGACGCTTTGGCTAAGCGCACCGGTGCCCGCCTGGCTTGGGTGCCGCGCCGCGCCGGTGAGCGCGGTGGTATCGAGGCTGGTACCCTGCCGGGCTTGCTGCCCTGGTGGTCGCCCTAGTTGCCGACGACGCCGCCCGCGCCCAGGTTGAGCAGCTATGGGGCGCCCTGCCCAGCGCTGCCGGCCGCGACACTGAGGCCATCCTTAACTCGGTGCTCAGCGCCGAGGGCCCTAGACGCCCTGGTAGTTGGTGGCGTTGACCTGCGCGACTTTAGCGACCCGGGACTGGCCCGCACCGCCATGAGCGAAGCTGGGCTTCCTGGTACAGCTAGAGGTGCGTCGCTCAGAAATCAGCGAGCACGCCGACGTGGTCTTCCCCGTGGCCCCGCCCGTGGAAAAGAACGGCACCTTCGTTAACTGGGAAGGCCGCGTGCGTCCCTTCGGTCAGGCTCATGTTTCACGTGCCCGCACTGACCGTCAGGTACTGGCCATGCTGGCTGCAGAAATGGGATCTGACCTGCACGTAAATGACCTGGCTGAGCTACACCGTGAGCTGGCCGGCCTGGGCATTAGCGCAACGCACCCTGACATGCAGCCCACCAGCGCCGTCGCCACTAGCAAGCTGGCCCCCGGGCAGGCCTACCTGGCTACCCACAAGCCCATGCTTGACGGCGGGCGCCTACAGGACTTCGAAGAGCACCTGGCCGCCACTGCGCGCCGCCCGGTGGTCTACGTGGCCCGCGAACTGGCCAAGGCTAATGGCATCCACTCCGGCAGCCAGCTGCAAGTCAGCACGCAAACCGGCTCGATCACTTTGCCGGCGGTAATTGCGCCGCTAGCATCCAACACTGTTTGGCTTCCCGAATGCTCGGCCGGTTCCACCGTGCGTCAGAGCCTAGGCGGCGGCCAAGGTCTTATCGTTAATCTCTCGGAGGTGAAGTAAATGCACGCCGTCGTTATGACGCTGCCAACCGCAGCCGGGGTAACTGCGGACTTTTCTGACACCCCCTGGTGGATTACGCTGATCAAAGCCGTATTCCTAGCGGTATTTTTGATCCTGTCCGTGATTATGGCGCTGTGGGTTGAGCGTCGTGGTCTGGGCCGTATGCAGACCCGTCTAGGGCCTAACGTTAACGGTCCGCTAGGTCTGCTCCAGGCTGTTGCCGACGCAGGCAAGCTGATCATGAAGGAAGACTTCTGGCTCAAGGGCGCCGAGAAGTTTATCTACCTGCTGGCCCCCACCATCGCCGCCTTCTGTGCCTTCATGGTTTACGCGGTGATCCCCTTTGGGCCTTCGGTGAGCTTCTTTGGTCACCACACCCCGCTGCAGCTAACTGACTTCCCGGTTTCGGTGCTCTACATCCTGGCTATTACCGCCTTTGGTGTGTACGGCATTGTGCTGGGTGGTTGGTCCGCCCACTCCACCTACCCGCTGTTTGGTGCAGTGCGTAGCGCCGCCCAGGTGATCAGCTATGAGCTGGCCATGGGTCTGTCCATTGTGACCGTGTTCCTGGTTTCGGGATCCATGTCCACCTCCGGGATTGTGGCTGCACAGACCAACCTGTGGTGGTGTGTGGGCTTGCTGCCCAGCTTCCTGATCTACGTCATCTCCATGATTGGTGAAGTTAACCGCCTGCCCTTCGACCTTCCTGAAGCTGAAGGTGAGCTGGTGGCTGGACACATGGTGGAGTACTCCTCCATGAAGTTCGCCTGGTTCTTCCTGGCCGAATACATCAACATGTTCAACGTTTCCGCCGTGTGCACCACCTTGTTCCTAGGTGGCTGGAGCGCCGGCCCGCTAACCCTGATTTGGGAAGGCGCCGACTCTGGCTGGTGGCCGGTGCTGTGGTTCGTAACCAAGGTGTGGGCCTGCATGTTCTTCATGATTTGGACCCGTGGTACTTTGGTGCGTTTCCGCTACGACCAGTTCATGCGTTTTGGTTGGAAGTTCCTGATTCCGGTGGCTCTAGCCTGGTTTGTGCTGGTAGCTATTGTGCAGGGCCTGCGCGCCTTCACCGACATGGACGCACAGCAGCTGCTGCTGGGTCTAAGTGTGATCTGCGTGGTGACCATGGTGGTGCTGTTCTTCTGGCCTGAATCTAAGTCCGACAAGGAAGAGCCTGAAAGCGACAAGTTTGACGCTTTCGCCGGTGGTTACCCGGTCCCGCCGCTGCCCGGGCAGGAACTACCTGCCTCTACCCGCCACGCGGTGGCCGCCAAGTCCGCCAAGGAGGTTGAAAAGTGAGTAAAAAAGAAATTGATGCCTCCAACCACGACCAGTGGCTGCGTGACGAGCCCTCGGCGCTAGCTAAACTGCTCTCGCCCCTGGCCGGCTACGGGGTAACTATTTCCTCCATGTTCCGTCCGGTGGAAACTGAGCGTTACCCCTTTGAAAAGCCTCGGGTTATGCCTCGCTTCCACGGCCGCCACCAGCTCAACCGTTACGACGACGGGCTGGAAAAGTGCATTGGTTGTGAACTGTGTGCTTGGGCTTGCCCGGCTGACGCTATCTACGTTGAGGCCGCCCCCAACACCCCCGAAGCCCAGTACTCTCCCGGTGAGCGTTACGGGCGCGTCTACCAGATCAACTACTTGCGCTGCATTTTGTGCGGTTACTGCATTGAGGCTTGTCCTACCCGCGCGCTAACCATGACTCACGAAATCGATGAGCTGGTAGGCGACGGTCGTGAAGGCCTGATCTATGAAAAGCAAAACCTGCTAGTTCCCTTGCCTGAAGGCGCACTAGCTGCCCCGCACCCGATGGCGCAGGGCTGCGAAGACGGTGACTACTACCGTGGCGAGGTTAGCGGCCCCACCCAGAACCAGGTGGATTGGGTACGTGCCAACCGTCCCGATGACCCCAGCCTGGCCACCGCGAAAGTCGTAAACCAGAAGGAGGCTGTGCGCTAATGGCAACTTCACTAGCCACCGCCCTTTTACCCGCCCCACAGCTGGGCTTGGGTGAAAGCATCCTGTTTGGGGTAGTCGCCGTTATTGCGGTGGTGTGCGCCCTGGGCGTGCTAACCGCTAAGCGTGCGGTCTACGCGGCCGTAAACATGATCATGATCATGATCTGTTTGGCCACCCTTTACATTGCTAACTCTGCCCCGTTCCTGGGAGCAGTGCAGATCGTGGTCTACACCGGTGCGGTCATGATGCTTGTGCTATTCGTGATCATGCTGGTGGGTGTGGCCGCAGACGAGTCCATTGCCGACACTGTCAGTGGACACAAACTCCTCTCCAGCCTGATGGGCTTGGGCTTGGTAGTCACCCTGGTGACGGCGCTAATGCGTTCGCAGCTGGTGGGGCCGGCCAAGTTCTCAGCTGAAATTGCTGACGACTCCATTGGTTCTCTAGCCAAGGTGCTGTTCAACGACTACTCCACAGTTATGGAGCTAACCGGTCTTCTGCTAATCACCGCAGCCCTAGGCGCGCTGACCCTAACCCACCGCGAAAGCGCCACTAAGCGTCGCGGTCAGGCTCAGGTTGCTAAGGACAAGCTTGAGGCCTACGCCAAGCGCGGCGAGCACCCGGGTCAAAAGCCCTTCTCCGGTGTCTACGCCACCACCAACAGCGCTGCAGCCCCGGCGGTGGACGCCTCCGGCAAGCTGCTTGACGAGTCGGTTTCGCGCGTACTGCGTATTCGTGGCCAGATGCTAAACACGGGAGCCCTGGTGCCTAAGGCCAGCGCACCCTTCCCGGTGGAAACCGAGGCACAGGTTGAAAACGCAGTGCACGGTCACTCCGGCATGGACGCCATGAATGGCGCCCCGGCTCCGCAGGTGAGCCAGCCTCTGGCCGCTGAAGCCGAAACTAGCGCTGACGCTGCTAAGGAGGAAAAGTGAGCCTAAGCGTTTACGTAGTCCTGGCCGTGGTGCTCTTTAGCATTGGTGCGCTCACCGTGCTGCTGCGCCGCGACGTGATTATTGAACTAATGGGGGTGGAGCTGATGCTTAACTCAGCTAACCTCGCCCTGGTTACCTTCTCACGTCTGCATGGCAACCTTGATGGCCAGGTTTTCGCCTTCTTCGTGATGGTGGTTGCCGCAGCTGAAGTTGTGGTGGGGCTATCGATTATTGTGTCCATCTTTAAGACCCGCAGGAGCGCATCTGTTGATGACGTTGACCTGCTCAAGCACTGAGAGGAAAACCGGTGAACTTTACTCCTCTCGCAGTACAAGCCTCTAGCCAGGGTGCACTAGCGGTGCCCGCTACTGGTTTGCTCGCTTACGCCTGGCTGCTAGTTGCCGTCCCGGCCGCTAGTGCCGCCCTGTTGCTGCTGCTGGGACGCCGCAGCGACAAGTGGGGCCACTGGCTGGCTCTGGCCGCAGCTGGTTTTGACGCCTGCTTTGGGCTAACCCTGATCTGGAAGCTACTAAGCCTTCCGGCTTCCCAGCGCGTAACCGACCACCACCTGTGGCGTTGGTTCAGCGCCGGCAAGTGGGAGCTAGACCTGGGGATCCGGGTTGACCCGCTGTCGCTGACCTTCGTGGGCCTAGTTACCTTCGTGGGTTTCTTGATCCACGTTTACTCCGTGGCCTACATGTCCCACGACCGCGACCGTCGTCGTTTCTTCGCCTACCTGAACCTGTTCGTGGCAGCCATGCTCACCCTGGTTCTGGGTAACAGCTACCTGGCCCTGTTTGTGGGTTGGGAAGGCGTGGGCCTGGCTTCCTACCTGCTAATTGGTTTCTGGAACACTGCCGACGCCGACGCTCCCGACGCCGTCAAGGCCACCAGCGCCAAGAACGCCGTCGCCGCCAAGAAGGCCTTCGTAATGAACCGTGTCGGTGACATGGGTCTGCTGGCCGCCATGATGGCCATGATGAGCGTGGTGGGTTCGGTTGACTTCGACGCCGTCCTGCCCGCCGCCACTACGGGTGCCGTATCCACCGGCTGGCTGACCGTTATCGGCCTGTTCCTGCTGGTGGCAGCCTGTGGTAAGTCTGCACAGTTCCCCTTGCAGGCCTGGCTGGGTGACGCCATGGCTGGCCCCACCCCGGTGTCGGCCCTGATCCACGCGGCCACCATGGTTACCGCCGGTGTGTACCTAATGGTGCGCTCGGGCGCTATCTACCAGGGTGCCCCTGACGCCCAGCTGGCCGTGGCCATCATTGGTGCCATCACGCTGCTGTTTGGTGCCATTGTGGGTTGCGCCAAGGACGACATGAAGAAGGTACTGGCCGCCTCCACCATGAGCCAGATTGGTTACATGATGCTGGGCGCGGGCCTAGGCCCCATCGGCTACGCCTTCGCTATCTTCCACCTGCTCACCCACGGCTTCTTCAAGGCCCAGCTGTTCCTTGGGTGCCGGTAGCGTCATGCACGCTATGAGCGACCAGGTCAACATGCGTCGCTTTGGTAACCTGCGCACCGCCATGAAGATCACCTGGATCACCATGGGTATCGGCTGGATCGCCATCCTTGGTTTGCCGCCTTTCTCCGGCTTCTTCTCCAAGGACAAGATCATTGAGGCCGCTTTTTGTGGGTGAAGGTGTGCGCCCGTGGATCCTGGGTTCCATTGCCCTGATTGGCGCCGGAATTACCGCTTTCTATATGTCGCGTCTATTCTTCATGATTTTTCCACGGCAAGGCCCGCTGGACTACTGAAGCTGACCTGGAAGGTCCGGTCCACCCGCACGAGTCCAGCCCCTGGATGACCGTCCCCATGATCATCTTGTCGGTGTTCTCGGTGGGTCTAGGTGGCGCGCTCAGCTACGGTGACGCCTTCACTAACTGGCTCACCCCGGTAGTTGGCCACCACGAGCACGGCGAGCCGGTTTTGGCTATTCCGGTGATCATGGCTGCCACCTTGATCCTGGTAGTGGCCGGTGTGGCCCTGGCTTGGGTGATGTATGTGCGTCGCCCGGTAGCCACCGTGGTTCAGCCTTCCAACGTTCTGGTTGAAGCTGCACGTCACGACCTATACCAAGACAACCTCAATGAGGCTGTGGCCATGCGCCCGGGTAAGGCCCTGGCCGATGGTGCTGACCGCTCTGACCGTTACGTCATCGACGGCGTCATTGCCGCCCTGGTGGCCACGGTTAAGGGCTCTGGTAAGGCTGTTACTGCCGCTCAAAACGGTTATGCGCGTTCCTACGCCGCTTACATGCTGGTGGGGGTTGTCGCCTTGTTGATCGCCCTCGTCGCCGCCCAAATTTGACGGGAAGATGTAAATGTACACGTCAGTAATTAACGCTTCATTCCCGGTGCTTTCCATCGCGGCGGCAGTGCCCATGCTGGGTGCGCTCCTACTATGGTTAGTGCCTGCAACCCGCCGCCAGGCTAAGCTCCTGGGCATGGTGTTCTCGCTGGTAGACCCTAGGTTTAGCTGGTCACCTACTGGCCAACTATGACTACTCGGCTACCGACAAGCTACAGTTCGCCCAGTCTGCCAGCTGGATCCCCATGTTCGGGGTGAGCTGGTCGCTGGCGCTAAGCCCGATCTCGCTGGCCATGGTGGTGCTAGCCCTGGCCCTAGTGCCGCTGGTGCTTATCGCTGCTCGCTCTGATGTGAGCGAAGCTCAGCTGGGCGGTTTCACCGGACACGTACTGGCTCTGGAATCGTTCATTGTGGTGATTTTCAGCGCCCAGGACCTATTCGTCTTCTACCTGGCTTTCGAAGCCATGCTGATCCCGGTCTACTTCCTGATCGGTAACTACGGCGGCCCCCAGCGTCGTCGTGCAGCTATGAAGTTCCTGCTTTACTCGCTGGCCGGGGGACTGGTCATGCTGGTGGCGGTAGCTATCGTGGGTGTGCACGCCTACGGTAACCCTGAGGGCTTCACCTTCACCCAGATGGCTGCCACCTACAAGGAGCTAGGCCAGAGCGAACGCACCATCATGTTCATCTGCCTGCTGGTGCCGTTCATCATCAAGGCTCCCATGGTGCCGCTGCACACTTGGCTGCCTGACACCGCCGAGCAGGCCACCCCGGGCACATCCGTGCTGCTGATCGGTGTGCTGGACAAGATCGGTACCTACGGCATGATCGTGATGTGTGTGCCGCTGCTGACCAGCGACATGCACTGGGTCTCGCTGACCATGATGAGCCTGGCGATTGTGGCCATTATTTACGGTGGTTTGGCCGCCATTGTGCAAGACCACCTGTACCGCCTGATTTCCTACACCTCGGTAAGCCACTTCGGTTTCATGGTGCTGGGTATCTTCGGTGGCTCGATTGCTGGTGCCAGTGGCGCCATGGTTTACATGGTGGCTCACGGCCTGTCGATCGCGGGCCTGTACCTGATCTCTGGTTTCCTGGTGCGTCGCACCGGCACCGCGCGCCTGTCCGAGATGGGCGGTATTGCCCGCGTCAGCCCGGTTATTGCCGGTACCTTCCTGTTTAGCGCCCTGGCTTCAATTGCACTGCCGGGCCTGAGCGGGTTTGTGCCTGAGTGGCTGGTGCTCACCGGTACCTTCTCAGTCTCGACGGCGGCCGGCCTGTTCGCCCTGCTGGGTGTGGTTATTGCGGCTCTGTACGCGCTATGGCCCTACCAGAAGGTATTCACTGGTGCACCCAAGGAAAAGTACGTGGGTATCGGTGACCTGAACAAGAGTGAAAAGCTGCTGGTTACCCCGCTGCTGATCGCCATGCTGGCGCTGGGTCTATTTACTGCGCCGCTAACTAACTTGTTAGCCAAACAAGCCGAGCTGATCAGTGCCTACACCGGCCAGCCCGAGCAGGTTTCGGTAGTCCTGTCCCAGGGAGGGGAAGCCAAGTGAACGAAACTGCTGCTACCGCAGCCCAATTTAACTGGGCTGCCTTGGCCCCCGCACTAGCGGTGGCGTTAACCGCAGTCCTCGGGGTGCTGGTTGAAGCCCTAGTGCCGCGCGCTTGGCGCCCCACCACTCAGCGAGTACTGGCTGTGGCCGGTGTCGCGGTGGCGATTGTGCTGGCCACGGTGCGTTGGCTAGACACCCTCACCCCCACCAAAGAGGTGGTTAACCAGGTAAACGTGGGCCAGCTTGACTTAAGCTCAGTGGCTTACGGGTCTATCGCCCCAGGCCTGGTGGAAGACCGCTTCTCGCAGGCAGCCTCCCTGATCTTGCTGGTGATCGGCCTGCTCAGCGTGTTCTTGCTGGCCGACCGCACTAGTGCCCGCGACGGCGCCATTGCCGCCCAGGCCGCTGACCGTCCCGGTAGTGCTGAGGAAGCCCAGTCCCTGCACTTGGGTTGGCAGACCACCGAGGTTTACCCGCTGACTCTGCTGAGCCTAAGCGGCATGATGCTGTTTGCTAACGTAAACAACCTGGCGGCACTGTTTGTGGTGCTGGAGATTATCTCCCTGCCCCTGTACGTGCTTAGCGCCACCGCCCGCCACCGTCGTCTGCTCAGCCAGGAAGCGGCCCTGAAGTACTTCATCTTGGGTGCCTTTGCCTCCGGTTTCCTACTGTTTGGTTCCGCGCTGATTTACGGCGTCTACGGCGTGCTGGACTACAGCCTGCTAGCTAAGGGCATGACCCGCTGGGCCCAGGTAGGCGCGCCTGGCCTGCTGGTGCCGGTGGGCGTGATCTTGATTGTGGTTGGTTTGCTGTTCAAGATTGCGGCAGTGCCCTTCCACTCTTGGAGCCCGGACGTATACCAGGGTGCCCCCACCCCGGTTACCGCCTTCATGGCTAGCGGGGTTAAGGCTGCCGCCTTCTTCGCCCTGTGCCGTTTCGCCTTCACTGCTGGGCTGTACCCGCTGTTCTCTAAGGCGGCCACCAGCCAGGTGCTGTACTGGTCGCTGTGGGTAATTGCGATTGCCACCATGCTGGTAGGTACCGTCGGCGGTGTGCTGCAAAAAGACATCAAGCGCATGTTGGCCTACTCGGCTATCTCGCACGCCGGCTTCATGCTGATTGCCATTATTGGGGCCCAGGCGGTTTCACTGACCGCGATTGCCCTGTACTCGCTGGTTTACGGCCTGGCTACCATCGCCGCTTTCGGTGTGGTCAGCCTGGTGCGCCGTAGCCACAACGGCATCAGCGCTGAAGCTAACGAAATTGCTAGCTACGCCGGTTTGGGTAAGACCAACCCGATGCTAGCTGCTGCTATGGCCCTGGCGCTGCTGTCCTTCGCCGGTATCCCGCTAACCGCCGGTTTTGTGGGTAAGTTCCAGCTGTTTGTCACCGCCGCTTCGGGTAACACCCTGTGGCTGGTTGTGGCCGCAGTGGTGTGCTCGGCGATCACCGCCTTCTACTATGTGCGAGTTATCTCCAACATGTTCTTCCACAAGCCAGCTCAGGGTGTGGAGGTTGTAGTTAGCGACGGTTTTGCCCTGGTAGCTATCTTCGCGGCAGTGGTTGGCACTATCTTCCTGGGCGTATACCCGCAGCCGGTTATGCACTGGCTTAGCCAGGTAGCCGTTATGCTGGTGCCGTGAGTAGCGCATTGCAGTTAGACGTTCCCGAGCTAGAGGAAATTATTGTTCCTCAGCTTGATGAGGTAGAGGCGCGGCTGATGGAGGTAGTCTCCAACGCCGACGAGACCATCAACCCGCCTACCTCACACCTAGCTGCCGCTGGTGGTAAGCGGCTGCGTCCCATGCTGGTGCTGCTTACAGCCCAGTTAGGCGACGCCGCCGCAGCCTGCTCCAGCAGGTGCATGATGCGGCTGTGGCCGTGGAGCTAACCCATATCGCCACCTTGTACCACGACGACGTCATGGACGACGCCCCCAAGCGTCGCGGGGCGCCGTCGGCACAGATGGTGTGGGGTAACTCAGCCGCGATCTTAACCGGCGACATTCTGGTGGCACGCGCCTCCCAGATGGTGGCCGCGTTGGGGCCTGACGCGGTGCTGGCACACGCCCGCACCTTTGAGCGCCTATGCACCGGCCAGCTGCATGAGACCCTGCCGCGCCCTGAGGGCGTGGACCCGGTAGATCACTACATTCAGGTGCTAGCTGATAAGACCGGCTCGCTAATTGCCCTGTGTGGGCTTTATGGCACCATGCTTACCAGCGCGGGCGCCAAGGCTCAGCGGATTGTGGAGCTTTACGGTGAAAAGATCGGGGTGGCTTTCCAGCTTGCCGACGACGTCATCGATATTTGCTCTGACTCAGAAACCACTGGTAAAACCCCCGGCACTGACCTGCTGGAAGGGGTAGATACCATGCCGGTGCTGCTGCTGCGTCAGCGTTTGGCTTCCGGTGAGCTTGACAGCGCCGGCCAGGCAATTTTGTCGCTGCTGTCTACCGGTAACTTGCAGCGCCAGCAGGTGCTTAGCGATGTGGTGCAGCGCCTACGCAACCACCCGGTTACCGCCGAGACCCGCGCTATGGCTGGGGCTTGGTGTGATGAGGCGGTAGCAGCCCTGGCTGATTTGGACGACGCCGTCGTCGAAGCTACCCGCACCCGCCTGAAGCTGAGGGCTTAAGCGAGGCTGAAGTGGCCCAGGGAGTTGAAAGCGCCCGTAGCCGCGCCCAGCTGGTACGCAGAGGCCTGGAGGACTTTGCCCACCTACTGGTGGATCGCGCCGCCTGAAATACTTTGGTGTTTTAACACTTAGCACAACGGCTCACTAAAGGGCCGCGTTGACCACAAAACTACCCTCGCCAGCGGCGGGGGTAGTTTTCTTGGGGTAGCCTTAGAAGCGCTTGCTGAGGGCTGCCAGTGCGCTAACCGTAAAGCTCGCCCCTACTTCCTAATCTCCGTTTATTCTTGAGGAAAATCGTGACCGCTCTAAACGTTGCAGTGATTGGTGCTGGCCCGGCCGGCATCTACGCCTCGGACATCCTGTCTAAGTCAGGCTTGGACGTTAACATTGACCTGTTCGAGCGCCTGCCTGCACCCTACGGGCTGGTACGTTACGGCGTGGCCCCCGACCACCCGCGTATCAAGCAGATCATTGTGGCGCTGTACAAGATTTTGCAGCGCGGCGACATTCGCCTGATCGGTAACGTGGAAGTTGGCCGCGACGTAAGCGTAGCTGAGCTGCACGAACACTATGACGCCATTATTTTCTCCACCGGCGCTGACACTGACGCCCCCCTAAACATTCCCGGCGCTGACGCCCCCGAATGCTATGGCGGCGCTGACTTTGTTTCCTGGTACGACGGTCACCCGGACCACCCGCGCACCTGGCCGCTAGAGGCTAAGGAAGTAGCCGTGCTGGGTGTGGTAACGTGGGCCTAGACATTTCCCGAGTGCTAGCTAAGCACGCTGAGGACCTGATGGTCACCGAAATCCCTGAGAACGTGGCCGAAATTCTTAAAACCAACCCCTGCACTGACGTGCACGTCTTTGGTCGCCGTGGCCCGGCCCAGGTTAAGTTCACCCCCCTGGAGCTGCGCGAGCTAGGCAAGCAGCGTGACGTGGATGTGCTGGTGGATGAGGCTGACTTTGAGTACGACGCCGGCAGTGAGGCTGCGCTCAAGTCCTCCAACCAGCAGCGTCAGGTAGTTAAGGCGCTTGAGGGCTACGCCATGCAGGAGCCTGAGGATCTAACCGCCTCGCACCGCATTCACATTCACCTGTTCCAGTCTCCCGCCGAGGTGCTTACCGACGACGCTGGTCACGTGGTGGGTCTGCGCACTGAGCGCACCCGTCTAACCGGTGACGGCACGGTGGAGGGCACCGGCGTGTTCACTGACTGGCCGGTGCAGGCTGTTTACCGCGCCATTGGTTACGCCTCCAGCCCGATTGAGGGTATGCCTTTTGACTCTAAACGCCACGTGATTCCTAACGAGGGTGGCCGCGTATTGGGTGAGGACGGCAAGCCGCTGACCGGTATGTACGCCACCGGCTGGATTCGCCGTGGTCCGATTGGTTTGATTGGCTCCACCAAGTCTGACGCCCAGGAAACCATTACTAACCTGGTGGCTGACGCTAACGCTGGGCTGCTGCACGCCACCACCGACGCCGTGGGGCACGACGCCATGATTGCGCTGCTCTCTAGCCGTGACATCCCCTTCACCACCTGGGAGGGTTGGGAGCTGCTAGACGCCTACGAGCGTCAGCTAGGTGAGGACTTTGGCGAGCTGCCTAACGGCAAGACCCGTGAGCGCGTCAAGGTGGTTAACCGCCACGCCATGGCTGACATTTCGCGCGGTAAGCAGGCTCCGCAGGACCTAATCGGTCAGCCTGACACCGACCGCGTGCCCGAGCGTGTAGCTCACCGCCTACCGGCTCAGGACTAAGCTCTAGTTGGCGTAGGCTCAGCCCTCGCCAACCTAGAGGAGCTAAAACGACGCATAACGGCGTTGTGTAGGCGTGGGCGCTAGCCTGACGCAATAGTGACCAAACGTGCAGGCCGCAGCTTAGCTGCGGCCTGCACGCCTGGTTTAGCGCTTTAGGCTGGTTTATGTACCAGCCTGGTTTAGCGCTTTAGTGTTGGTTTAACGCGGGCCCTCTAGATCAGGATTAGTTAATTCAGGGGCGCTAAAACTCCTGATTTGGGCCGCCTCACTGGCAATTGGGCTGGGGCTAGTGAGCGTGTTGCCAAGGTTTTCTAGGCCCTTGGCGGTGCTTAGCAGGTTCTTCTCAATTGAATTCACGGTCTTGTTATAGGTTTGCACGCTGCGGCGCAGGCTAGCGCCCAAATCATCCATATAGCGAGCCACCGTACCCAGGCGCTTATACAAGGTGGAGCCGATAGCCAGCAGCTGACGGGCGTCGTCGTTAATAGCATTTTGCATCCAGGCATCAGCAACCGTACGGGCCACCGCCAACAGCGAGATGGGGGTGGTTAGCAGCACCCCGTTAGCCAGGGCGTATTCAAGCAGGCTGGCATCCACCTCCAAAGCGGCGCTAAGCACCGCCTCAGAGGGGATAAACATGATGGTGAACTGGGGGCCCTGGCCCAGCTGCTCGGGGTAGTTACGGCGGATGAGCTCATTAATGTGTGAACGCACCGCAGCGGCGTGATCGGACAGGTAAGAGTTGGCTGCGTCCTGATCGCCTTTAGCGCCCGCATCAGCACCGCGCAGGAAGGCATCCAGAGGGGCTTTAGCGTCAATGGCCAGGAATTCCCCACTGGGCAGCAAAATCGTGGCGTCTGGGCGCGCAGAGCCGTTAGCGGGGGAAGGGGCCGCGTTTAAAGAGCCAGTGCGGTTTTGCTTACGCAAAGTGGACACGCTTTTTTGCAGCTCAAAATCGATATGCTCACTCATCCCGCCCAGCTCCAGGACCCGGCGCAGCTCCATCTCACCCCACATGCCGCGCGCTGAACGTGAACGCAGCGCCGATTCCAGGGAGGCTGTGGAGGCCCGCAGACGCTCCTGGGTAGCGTCTGAAGCCCGCAGGCGCTCAGCAATTATCGCGTTTTGTTTGGAGCGCTGCAGCTCCATTTGCTCCACCCGCAACGCCATATGCTCAAGTTGCTCGCGCACCGGCTCAAGGGCGGTGAGTACCGCGCCATCTTGGCGGGCCCGCTGCTGAGCCTCCAAAGTGCGTTGTTGTTCAGTACGCAACTGCTGCTCCAGGGCCTGTGCGCGGGCACTAGCCCCGGCGGCGTCGGCCCTAATGCGAGCCACCTCCCCGCCGTTAGCTGCCAGGCGGGCTGCGCGGGCCGTGGCCAGAGCCCAACCCAAGGCAGTACCAAGTGTGATACCCAACAACAAAAGAGCAATTGCGTTAACGATACTCATAATTTCCTACTATGCCAGGTCTATACCCCGCAGAAAGTCGCCATTTTTGCGCTCTTAGCGACGACGTCGTTACTAACTGAAGTAAAGCTTTATATACGATGTGGGCTATAAGTCACGGAAAACTAGCAACATGCTATGAGCGATACATGTTACCGTTTTGTTGTAAAGCTGGATCGTAATCTTGGAGTCGTTTGGAATACCGCGCGGGTACTGTGCAGGATCTGGATGTTTTGGCCCGCATTGGTGCGGATGCCTTCTCAGACTACCCCCTGTTTCGGCTGACAGAGCCGGAACTACGGCCGGGTGTAACCTTCGACCAGTTTCACTTCGCCTTGCACCGAATGCTGGTGAAAATTTTCCTTAAGCGCGAATCTGTGCTGGTGGCTTGCGAAGACGGTAAGCCTCGTGGTTATGCGCTACTGCAAAAGCAAGAAATGCCTTTTTTGCCTTACCTGCTTAATGGCGGTGTAGGCCTACTAAAGTACATCCCGCTAAAGCCGCTACTAGAATTCCTCACCCTTACCGACGCGGCTGACCAGCACGTAAAACTAAACACCCACTATGACTGGTTCCTGGAAGTTATCGCGGTGCACCCCGAACACCAGGGACGCGGCATCGGTACCGGCATGTTGGATGTAGGTATCGCCAAGTTTGTAAAGGCCAGCGGCGGCTCTAACTACGCCTTTGTTACCAACACCGCCAAGAACGCACGTTTCTATGACCACAACGGCTGTCGTGAGCTGGCCGTAAGCCACCTGGACTACCGAGGCCAGGAAATCAACGTGTGGGCTTTCAAGAAGGAACTAGACAAGAAGAAGTCCAAGCCCGCCAAGGACGCAAAGGCCGGCGCTAAGGACGCCAAGGCTGCCAATGAGGCAAAGCCCGCCAAGAACACCGAGGAAACCGGCAAATAATTAAAGCGGGCCGCAAACCCGCTAAACTAGGCGTGTGGCTCTAACTATCGGAATTGTGGGACTGCCCAACGTAGGCAAGTCCACCCTGTTCAATGCGCTTACCCGCGCAACCGTCCTGGCGGCTAACTACCCCTTTGCGACCATCGAACTAACGTGGGTATCGTGCCGCTTCCCGACGCGCGCCTGGATAAACTGGCGCAGATTTTCGGTAGTGAGCGCATTTTGCCCGCTACGGTGTCTTTCGTTGACATTGCTGGAATTGTGCGCGGGGCTAGCGAAGGTGAAGGCCTGGGCAACCAGTTCCTGGCTAACATTCGTGAAGCTGACGCGATCTGTATGGTCACCCGCGCTTTCGACGACCCGGACGTGGTGCACGTAGACGGCAAGGTTGAACCGTCGTCAGACATCGAAACTATTTCCACCGAGCTGGTGCTGGCTGACATTCAGACCTTGGAAAAGGCCATCCCGCGCCTGGAGAAGGAAGTGCGCGGTAAGAAGACCGATCCCGCCGTGCTGCAAACCGCTAAGGACGCTTTGAAGGTGCTTGAGGAAGGCACCATGCTTTCGGCCGGCGCTAAGGCAGCCGGGCTGGATACATACATTTTGCGTACCTTCCAGCTGATGACCACTAAGCCGTTCATTTATGTTTTCAACATGGACGACGCCGGTATGCACGATGAGGCCAAGCAGGCTCAGCTGCGTGAACTGGTCGCTCCCGCCGAGGCCATCTTCCTAGACGCCCAGTTTGAAAGTGAACTGGTGGAGCTAGAGCCGGCCGAGGCCGCCGAAATGCTAGCCGACAACGGCCAGGCCGAGTCTGGTCTAGACCAGCTGGCTCGCGTGGGCTTTAAGACCCTGGGCCTGCAAACCTACCTGACCGCTGGCCCCAAGGAGGCGCGCGCCTGGACTATCCACCAGGGCTGGACCGCCCCACAGGCTGCCGGCGTGATCCACACCGACTTTGAGCGCGGCTTCATTAAGGCTGAGATTGTCTCCTTTGACGACTTGGTGGAGTACGGCTCTGTAGCTGAGGCCCGCGCCCACGGCAAGGTGCGCATGGAAGGCAAAGACTACGTTATGGCCGACGGTGACGTAGTTGAGTTCAGGTTTAATGTTTAATCATTTCTGAACGAGGCAGTGGCCGGGTCGCGCGAGGGCGTGGCCCGGCCACTTGCTTATGGCGAGAGTAACAGGTCCATCTGCGTGACGAAGTGTGCGATGCTCTTGGAATGCTAAGGGATCCTCGCCTTGATGGCGAGGATCCCCGTAGTAGTCTGCGCTGGTCCAAGCCCAACGCGATTACCAATATGATAACATTAAAGTGTGGTAGAGGGAAGTGTGATCTTAAACCTAGCTGGTTCGGCGAGGCTTGCTCCGTACCTCCAGGAAGCGGATGGAGATGACGAGCGTGCTTGTGAACTTTACTTGTGGGTTACAGATCTCGCGGGGGCGTTGTTTTCGACTATCGCGTTTGTTGAGGTCGGTCTACGTAATTCAATGGACCGGAAGCTTCGGGTCTGGAATGATAAGCAGGGGATAGACTATGGGGAAGAATGGGCACTCCGTAAGGGTGCGGCACCCCTGCTGTATGATCTTGTTACGCATAAAAGTTTGGCGAGTGCGCAGAATTTTGCAAGTGAGCAATCACGCTTGCGTCCAAAGACTCATCCGCGTCGTTTGGCAGCCGTCACGCACGATGATGTTGTGTCGCATTTTATGTTCGGAACCTGGGTCTATCTCATTAAGCCAAGGGTCCGCAATCAGCCTCAGCAATGTCAACAGTTGTGGCAAGAATGTTTGTCGCACGCGTTTCCATATGCCGACCCTTCCGACTCCGGTCGTGAGAAGCTGGCTGATCAGCTCGATCGGGTGAGGAAGCTGCGGAATCGTGTGGCTCATCATGAGAATTTGCTGTCCGTCGACATACGCTGGCGGCTGCGGGATATGCTCGGCGTTCTTGCGTTGATAGATCCGAATCTACCTGATCTTGCGATGCAGAGCAATCGTGTCCGCTCGCTTGTTCGGGCGGATCCTCGCCGCTCGTGGTAAGCGTAGTCGTGGAGGGTAGAGGCCTGGGCGACGCTGGTCCAGAAGGGGTTGAGATCGTTGACTACCACTAAAATTGCTCCGATTCACCCGGGCGAGGTTCTCATGGAAGACTTCATCGAGGGGTTCGGAATTACGCAGCACAAGCTCGCCGTTGCTATCGGTGTTCCGCCCCGCCGTATCAATGAAATTGTTCATGGGAAGCGGGGAATCACGGCGGACACCGCAATGCGTCTCTCTCGCTACTTCGGTACGACCCCGGGATTCTGGATGAACCTGCAGATGCGTTACGAGCTTGATCGTGCCGAAGACGCGCTAGGCGATACGTTGAGTGGAATCGTGCCCCTCTTGACGGTGGAAGTCGCCTGAATCAACTCAGTCTGACGAGGCAGTGGCCGGGTCGAGCATTGAGCGCGGCCCGGCCTTGTTGTGTGCGCTGGCCTTGGGCTTGCGGCGTTGGCGGCGTCGGCGGCCCCTAGGTGGCGTCGGCGGCCCCTATGCGTCGGTGGCCCTTAGGCGGCGTCGGCGTCTTTAGCGGGCTTGGGGGAGCCTTGGCCCGAAGCGGTGCGCAAAACCTTAGAGCTGGTGGGGCGCTCTAGGCGTACCAAAAGGTCAATCTGCTTAGGTTCATAGCCCAGCGAGATGCTCACATCCTGCTGAAGGCGGCTGCGTAGCGTAGACACCGTCCAGTCAATCTCGCACTCTTGAGACACGCTGGCATCAGCCTGAATCTGTAGGTGGCTTAAGGTGCCGCTAACCCACACTGTGCAGCGCTCCACCCCGCTCACGCCCTGCGCCCGCTCAGACAGGGCCTGCGACAAAACCTCTGGATCCAAGGTGGTGAGCAAAAGCCCCTCAGAGTCGCTCAGGCGCATAGGTGAGGCCGCCACCCGGCGCGGTACCTGCATTACCAGCAGCGTCAGGCCACCAATGATGGCAAGCACTGAGGCTAGCGCAAGCACGGGTAAAAGCCAGTTTGCCTGGCTGGCGACGGCGCCCACCCGGCCCTGCTCACTAGCTAGGTAAGGGGCGGCGTCGGGCCAAAAACGAGCCAAACCCAGGCCCGAAGCCAGCAGCCAAGCGGAGGCGACCAACAAAACAAAGCCACAGATAGCCAGGACGCACCGGTTTAGCGGGGTGGAAACTGAACGCATAATCGTGCCTCCTTAGCTCGCGTGCTTGACGCGCACGCGGCTGCCTTTAATGCCCACCGGGGCGAGCATTTGTAGGGCCTGGTCAGTCTGCTTTTGGGCGGCCTGCTGCACGGGCTCTAGCTCATCTAGGACGCTGTGGACGACGACGTTAACCCGCGAGCGGCGGGCAGTGGCCGAAACGGAGTTAGCGCCGCCCAGCTGCTCAACCTGTAGCCTCACCAGTTTGGCCAGGTCACGGCGCCTAACAGCGGTTTGGCCGGGAATGTCATCGGGGAGAATTTCGACGCGCTCAGGCCGCCCGGGCCATAGCGCCGCAATAATCATGATTAGGCCACAGGCCGCCACAACCCCGGCGGCAATAAGCGCTGCAGTGGAACCCAGCGAAGTGGATTTGATGGCTTCAAGCGCGTGTAGGGTGCGGCGTGGCCAGTAGCCGGTGATGAGCCGCTGGCCGGTCAGCCAAGCCCCCAGGCTTCCGCCGGCAAGCAGCAACAGGGCTAGAACCACGCTGGAGCCGCTGCGTGAGGGGCGGCGAATGAGTTTTGGAACTTTCTCATTTCAGGTTCTTCCTGCCTGGGCCGGCGGGGTTAAGCCAGGAGATCTCAATATTGATCTTGCCGACACTCAGCCCGGTCAGGTGCTCCACCCGGCTGCGTACATGTGCGCGCACGGCCTCGATTGTGTCTGCCAGTGGTGTGGGAAAAACCAGGCCTAGGTTCATGTGTAAGACGGCTACCTGCCCGTAGAGCTCACATTGGGCTTCGGGGCGGGAGGAAAAGTTGCGGCGGGCGCCGATGCCTAAAACCCCGCCGGCGTTGGAGCCAACATTGCCGGTTTCATAGGCGGCTTCGGCGGCAATTTTGGCTACGACTTTAGCCGGAATGGTGGTGGTGCCGCGCTGGGCGGTGCCCGTGCCAGCGGCTTGGGCGGTGCCCGGCTGCCCGGCCTGCCTGGTTGCGGGCTTGAGGCCTGAGGACTGGGCGGCTGCAGATGAGGCGAGGGACGCCATCGTCACTTCCTTAGCCGCTCAAGGAAGCTGCGGACATCGACCCGGCCCTCCAGGTACAGGCCCACTCCCAACCCAACCAGGCCACACAGTGACACCAGCACAAAGTCAGCGAAGGAGCCAAAAGCCAGAACGGTTCCAAGGAACAGGCCTACTAGGAGGGCCAGGTGCGTTGTCTTCATGAGATCTCCTCAGATCAAGGCGTAAATTACTTGAGGTTGTTGGTCTCAGACTCGTCGCCGGGCAGGTGCACGTCGGTGACGTGGATGTTGACCTCAACTACTTCCAGGCCGGTGCTGGTCTCGATCTGCTCAATGATGTTGTTACGGATCGCCTCGGTGACCTCAATGATGGGGGCGCCGTAATCAACCACCACGGTGACCTCAATGGAGGTCTGGGTTTCGCCCTTCTGTACGTTAATGCCGCCAGTGACGTTGGTCTGGGCGGTGGGGATACGCTCGGTCATGGCGGTGAAAGCGCGGCGCATGGCGTTACCCATGCTGTAGACCCCGGGCACCTCGCGCGTGGCCATGCCGGCGATCTTGGCGATGACGTTCTCGTCGATGGTGGTTACGCCATGGGAGGTGTGCAAAGGAGTGTTGGGGGTGCTGTCCGCTTCAGTGTTTTCGTTCTGCTCGGACTGCTTGCTGGTGTCGCTCATGGGAGGCTCTTTCTTTGATCTGAGTAGTGGCCGACGGCGCACGGTGTTGCTTGCCGTCAGGGTTGGTGTTGCTTGCCGTAATGATTGCCGCGATAAACGCACTAAAAGGTGCGGTTGTCTAAGAATCCCTACCGCCTAAGTCTATAGGGCTTTCGTCTTAAAAAGGTGAAGTAGGGCAGTTTTAAAGGAGCTTTCTTTTCTGACTCGATATTGGCCGCCTATATTGGATGTGCTCACGGCCTGCATAGGGAGGAAAAGCTCATGGATCCTCGTTTTTCGCGCGCATATGGCGCATTGGCTGGGTTAGCGCTGGGCGATGCGCTGGGTATGCCAACGCAAGCGATGTCTCCACAGCAGATTCAAACGGTTTACGGCCATGTCACGGGCCTGGTGGATGGGGATAAAAGCCAACCCTATGCGCCGGGTATGGCGGCCGGGTCGGTCACTGACGACACCGAGCAAGCATTATTGATCGCTTCCCTGCTGCTTAAAGGCCACGGCTCTGGGCTGAACTTAGATGCGAGCGAGTTCTCCCACGCCCTGCTGGCTTGGGAGGATTCCATGATTGAGCGTGGCTCGCTGGATCTGCTGGGGCCCTCCACGAAGGCGGCACTTGAGCGTGTACGCGCAGGCGAGAACCCGTTGCGCGTGGGCGGTGAGGGCACCACTAATGGGGCGGCAATGCGGGTGACACCGATCGGGATTGCTGCGTCGACGTCGAACCGGCAGCTTTTCGCCGACGCCGTATGGTCCTCATGCCAGGTCACGCACGCCACCCGTCAGGGCTTTCAGTCAGCGGCGCTAGTGGCAGCCGCCGTGTCACTCGGGATCGACGCCGGCGCGGCGGATGTGACAGACCTGCTGTGGAAGGCTGTGGCTTTTGTGCGCTCACTACCTGAGCGCGGCGCCTGGAGCCCAGAGCCGGATGTTGTGGCAGCCACGCAGCGGGCATTAAAACTGGCTGCCCAGCCGTCGTCGTCCCTAGAGCGGCTGGCTGAGCAGATCGGCACGGCTGTGGCCGCAGCGCAGGCAATCCCCATGGCTTTCGCGCTGCTGGCACGCGATCCTTCCCCGCGCGCCCTGCTGGAGGCCGCCAATTTGGGCGGTGACACTGACACAATTGGTGCGATAGCGGGCGCAATTTTGGGTGCAAGCTTGGGGGTTGAGGTTTTTGACGCTTACGGCCTGGCCCAGGTGGAGCAGGTTTCGCAGCTTGATCTGCCTAGCGTCGCTACAGATTTGCTGGCTCTGCGTGATAGGGAGGGCGGCGGCTGGGCCCCCGCAGCAGCTACGACGTCGCCCAACCCAGAAAAACCCGCGCTCGCCAAAACCCCAGCCGCGTCCCCACAAAAAGACGCCCCGGCGGGCCGCGTGGTGCTGATGGGCCAGATCCTTGTAGACCTGGCTGTGCGTGGCGAGGCACTACCGGCCCCTGGTGGCGACGTATGGGCCAGCGATGAAGGAATGCACGTGGGCGGGGGCTTTAACGCGCTGGTGGCCGCGCGGCGTATGGGTGCCCAGGCCGTCTCACTCAGCCCAATTGGCCACGGCCCTTACTCTTTACTCATCCAGCAGGCCCTGCAACGCGCGGAAATTACGGACGCCGGGCCCCGCATTGACGGTATCGATAACGGTTTTTGTATTGCCTTCACTGACCAATCCGGGGAGCGCACCTTTATCTCCACGCGCGGCGCTGAGACGAGGGCGCCAGCAAGCGCTTGGGCGGACTTCGCCGCGACGATGCGCCCGGGGGATGTGCTTTACATTGACGGCTACCTCATGGACCACCCGGCTAACCGTCAGGCAGCGCAGGCGGCGCTGGAGGCATTACCTGAAGGCGTGCAGGTCATTCTGGATGTCTCGCCTGTTATTGGCATCCCGCAGGGTTTGCCCATGCGCGACGTAATTGTCTCGATGAATCATAGGGAAGCTCAGCAGATCATTAACCAGAGCGCAGAGCCCGCCTTGGAGCAGGGCCAGGAGCTGAGCCGAGGGCAGAGCCAGGGGCGCTGCCAGAAGCAAGGGCAGGACGGGGAGCAGGGCCAGGGGCGCTGCCAGAAGCAGGAGCAGGGGCAGCGGTGCGACCAGACGCGTGAGGCCAGCTTGGTGGCCAGTTTGCTGGGACGCCCCGTTGTGGTGCGTGCCGGAGCTGAGGGCGCCTATTTCGCCAGGCCAGCAGGGGCTAAGGCGGGAGTTTCACTCACAGCGCCGGCGCCGACTCCGGGTGCGGCTCCGGCGGGGGCTTCAGCAGAGGGACCAGTTGCGGCTCCGGTGGCAGCTACGATGGCGGCTAGCGCAAATGCCGCAGATGTGACTTACATTCCGACGCCGCGCGTTGCGGCTATCGACACTAACGGTGCAGGTGACGCCCACTCCGGTGTGTTGGCGGCGGCTTTAGCGCAGGCAATCCCCCTAGAGCGAGCGCTTTTACTGGCTAACTGTGCAGGCGCTTTTTCCACGACGCTAGTGGGGCCGGCAGCCTGCCCTGCGCGCAAGCAGATCGAGGCTGCTGCTGACGCGCTCGCGGACTAGGCGCGCTAGCGCCTGTCAGTGTCTAGGGCGGCTGGTGTTGTCTTGGTTCGGATGGATGCTGGCTTCGTCTATCGGGGCGGCTGGCATTGCCTGAGCCTGGGCTCCGAGGGCGGCTGGCGTTGCTTGAGTCCAGGCCGGATGGTTGCTTAGCTTAGGCCTGGGCGGGTGGCCGGCGCAGAGGCGGGTCTAAGACAAAAGCAGTCGCATCAACTCCCGGGACCAGGCGGTAGAGGGCGGCAGGGCGCCCGGCTCCTTCGCGCACGCTGTCTCCAGTGGGCTCAATGAACGACGCTGTTTTTGTGGCTTTGCGGTGGAAATTACGCGGATCTAGGGCAGAGCCCCAAATAGCCTCATAGGTGGTGCGCAGCTGGGTGATCGTAAACTGCGGCCCGCAAAAAGAGGTGGCCAGAGGCGAGTATTCAATCTTAGAACGGGCGCGTTCGACGCCGTCGGCCAAAATAGCGCCGTGGTCGAAAGCTAGGGGAGAGTCGGGACCAAGCAGGGCCTTGACGGGCTGCCACAGCGCCCCGGCGGCGTCGCCCCCCGCATGAGTGGGGGAGAAAGAAGGGGCCAAGAGCAGGTAGGCCACAGAAAGAACCGGGCCGCGCGGGTCACGCCCAAGAGGGCCGTAAGTGCGCAGCTGCTCAAGGTGACCGGGGGGAGTGACGCCGGTTTCCTCCTCAAGTTCGCGTGCGGCGGCCTGATCTGTCTGCTCGCCGCTGCGCAGAAAACCGCCAGGTAGGGCCAGGCGACCACGGAAAGGTTCGATGCCTCGGCGCACCACGAGGGCGTGAAGCGTGTGGTCAATGACTGTCAGGGCGACGACGTCGACGGCGATCGGGAAGGTGACAGGTTCAATCATGGCTCTAGCCTAACCTATTTGCGTCAAGTTGACATTAAAGCCTGAAGGGGTTTATTGTCATAGTGACACAAACAAATGGGAACTACCTAAGGAGTCATCATGGGAACCCTTCACAACCACCCCTTCTTCATCCGCTACCAGGGCGGCGCCGGCGACCACGTCGTCCAGATCAGCGCCGGACGCACCATCCGCTCCGGGGTTGGCCAATCCTTCTGGCTGCGCAAAGGCCGCTGCGCGCTGGCGGAAGTGCCCACCGCTAACCGCGCCCATAGCTTCCTGGTGCAGGTAGCCTCCAGCGATCAGCAGAACGTAAACGCCCAGGTGGCCGTCACCTACTGCATCGAGAAGGCCGAGGCTGCTGCCGCGCACTATGACTTTGGTCTCTACCCGCGTGAAGCAAAGAAAGATGCCCAGGGCCTGTGGCAAATCGACGAAACCGTCACCCGCATCGCCCACTCCGCCCTGGCCTCAACCATCGGCGCAATGGCCCTGTCTGAAGCCATCTCCGGCTCCCTGGAGCGAGTTAGCGGGCTCCTGACCCAGGCTTTCGCCGCAAACGAGCAGCTGCAAGCCACCGGCGTGGGCATTGTTGACGTGCGATTGCTGTCCCTGCGACCCGATGAAGGGGTTGAATCCTCCCTGCGCGCCCCGCTGCTTGAACAGCTGCGTGCCGAGGCCGACCGTGCCCTCTACGAGCGCCGCGCCCTCGCCGTCGAGCGTGAATCCCAAATTTCCGAAAACGAGATGCAATCCAAGCTTGACCTGGCCCGCAAGCGCGCCGACCTGGTTGACCAGGAAGGCCACAACGCCAGGCGCGAAGCTGAAGAGAAAGCCGCCGCTGACGCGATCGCCGTCGAGGCTGAATCGCGCCGCATCGTAGAAAGCCAAGGCCTTCGAGACCGACTGGAACACCGCTGGGCGCGCTCGAACCGCCAATGACGCGGCCTACATCCAGGCCGTCGCCGAGGCCGGGCCTGAGGTGGCGCGCGCCCTGGCACTTAAGGAGCTGGCAGGTCACATGCCTTCCTTCGGCAACATCACCATCACCGCTGACGTGCTCAGCGACCTGGTGTCGGCCTTCACCGGCTCAGCCAAGGCAGGCAAGTAATGCGACGCCGCGCGGTGATTGTGCGCCGCCCCACCGAATATGACGAGCTCATGGACCGCTACTCCACGCGCGGCCAGGTTGAGTTTGTACTGCGCTCACGCGGGCGCAGCCTTGAGGAGGTGGAGCGCGCGCACGAGTGCCACTAGCGGCCCTGGCGCGGGTGCGGGCGGGGATCCCGGACGGCTGGGCTAGTGCCGACGTCGAACGCGACTCACTGTCTCGCTTCCTGTTTGCGCCCGAGGACGTAATTGTTGTGGTTGGTCCTGACGGGTTGGTGGCTAACGTGGCCAAATACGTGGGCGAGCAGGTAGTGGTGGGGGTTAATTCCGTGCCCCAAGCCAATGCGGGCGTGCTCGTGCGCTGCACGCCCGAGCAGGGGGTGGGGGCGCTGCATCGCCTGGAAGCTGGCTCTGACCTGCGCGTTGACCAGCTGACTATGGTGCGCGCGGCTGCTGACGACTCGCGTACGCTCACTGCCCTCAATGAGGTGTTTATTGGGCACCCAAGCCACCAAAGTGCCCGCTACGAGCTCACCTTGGGCTCCCGCGCAGAGCGCCAGTCCTCCTCCGGCGTCGTTGTTTCCACCGGGACCGGCGCCACGGGCTGGGGCGCCTCCCTAAAACGCGGGCGGCACATGGGGGATCTACCTGCACCTACCTCGCACTCCCTGGCGTGGTTTGTGCGCGAAGCCTGGCCCTCGCCCCACACCGGCACCAACTGCACCGAAGGAATCCTAGGTGAGGGGGGAGGAGCTGAGACTGGTGGTGAGCAGTGAATCCCTGGTGCTCTTTGGTGACGGCATAGAATCCGACCGCCTCACCCTCACCTGGGGTCAAAGCGTGCAGGTCTCACGCGCCCCGCGCGCCCTGTCTCTAGTTGACCCGGCGGGGCTGCGCTAAGCGAAAGCTTGTCGATGCAAAAAGGGCGGAAAGGCAAGCGGCAAGAATCCACATAGCCTCAACTGTAGAACTTGACTGTAGAACGCAGTGTTCGCTATAGCCGTAATATCAGTTATTTACTTGACTATATCAAAATGTATTACTGAGTAATATTGTTAAGTCAGGTTGTCTATCGTGACGGGTGTTTTCCTTAAGCATGCCTTGCCAAATGTGCGGCGTTAAATGGCGTGCTTGCCTAAAGAGTAGGGTGTAGGATTACATATACGGTTACAACGGCTGTCGGTAACCACATTTATGATGGTGATAGGGGTGCTTGCGTCAAATGTCTTGTCGTAAAGAAAATGAGTGGACGAGGAAAAGCACAGATGGATTAGCGATTTCCGAGTCACTGTTAAAGTCTGCTTATAGTGGGCATCCGCTCGATCTTCAATCTAGCCAGGGCGAGCAGATGTCAAGCGATACGCGCCCAGGTGCTAAGAAAAACGCTATGATCACTAGGATACTTGAGGATAGTGACTACTTAGACGCTCTAGAACCTCCTTATGATGATAATGTCGTTCAGCTAATTGAAAATATTTCTGCTTTTATTCAAAAGATTCGTTTTTGCGGAAAGACTACTCTGTCAGATACTGAGGCACTTGCAGTTTTAAGGCAAGAAGCTCCACAACTTTATAAACTCTATGCGAAGGTTCTTGGGCCTGATGTCGTAAATGAGGCTGAAGTAAATCGCGTACCTCGTGAGCTAGCAAGTGGGTTCCTTGAGAGGACTAAATGGCAACTGGCGGAAGAAGTTATAGTGAAGGTTGAGCGGAGGGAAATCTGGTTTAACCTTATTGCTCTTATCGTTTTTCTGCTGCTTTTTGTTTATGATGTATACGTTAAGGCATTCTGGTTGGCTGGCCCTGTTGGCATTATTGTTGTGATCTTGCTTGTACGACTGTTTAAGGTCTTCAATTCTTTTAAGAAGCATAAGGAGTTATTTGCCAGAAAATTAGGAGGAAGTTGCTAAAACAGCAAGCCATGGAGGGCTGGGCTGAGGTTCGGAAGCTGTAAGGTTTCAAGGGCTTCACGTTGAAGGTGTAGCAGATATCGTCCTACTTAGGCCCTCTCCATGTCTCCAATGGGCCTGCCAAAGCTGTCGTTGGCCGCCTCGAACACCTACGCGACTGCGTGCTTAAGCTTTGTAACCTTAGTTGTTACGCCACTTAAGCACTTCTTGGAACTGGTGCTTGCAAACTTTGACTATGTCCCAATTGTGAAGAGCTGGTAATGGCGGTGGTCGTATGAAGTGTGTTCTATGAGTGAATGCTGTACTTTTAATCAACTAACCCATATATCATGGTTATATGAAGAAACGCGCTCAGAAAGGAGATGCTAGTGGCGACCAGACAGGTTCGGCGTCGTCGCCAGACGCTGCTTCTGACAGGCGCCCGCTCAATCTTCGACCCTAACCGGGGAACGCAGTTATCGAGCGATGCGCGTTCAGATGCCGAGAAAAAAACTCGGCGCACTCCCAAGCAGTTGATGGTAGCGGGCGCTCGTACAATCCAGAAGGTCCCGATTCCGACGTTACCCACCAGGTAGCTCAGCAGGTTTTCGCTCTAATTCAAGAGAATCACCTGTACACGGGGGTTACTCTACCGGATGCTGATGCGCTTGCAGTTTTAAAGCGGCAGGCTCCGGAAATTTATGAGCTCTATGTGAAGGCTCTTGAGACTACTATCGCAGATGAGTCCTACACGACTCGCGCACCTTATGAGATACCAAGGGAGTTTGCGCGGAGAGGTCAGAATTATGGGCTCGCTGCAGTTCTCGCTTCGCTGCTAGTTGTCTGCTATGCAATATACGCTAACGAGCCTTGGATCGCTGGCGTACTTGGCACTATAGATCTGGTTGCGCTTGCTGCAGTGTTTGGACAGGGCGGGTTTTCTAAAAATAATGAGCAGCGCTCTGATGGAGAATGAGACACATCGCTAAAGTGGCGAGCCATCGATAGCTGAGGCCCGGAGTCGTAAGATTTCGGGCCTTTTGCTGCTTGTGCGTATTTTTATGAGGTTTGGTGGAGGTGCTAGGCGCAGTCTTAAAACTGCCGCCAGCAGGCCAAACTGGGAGACTGTATTAAGGGGTTGACGCAGTTGGGTGGCAGTCTTACTGTATTAGTGTATTAATACAGTAAGACAGGAGGGACGCATCGATGCGCATCGATGACACCCGCCCCATCTGGATCCAATTGGCTGAGATCTTCCGCGCCCGCATCACTGACGGCACGTGGAAACCCGGCCAAAAGATTCCTTCAGTCCGCGACCTCGCCATCGAGGCCTCCACCAACCCAAACACCGTTCAGCGTGCCCTCGCCGCCCTCGACGAGGAAGGCCTCACCGTCCCCAAACGGACCGCCGGCCGCTTCGTCGCCACTAACGACGTCGCCCTGCACGCCCTACGCAAAGCCAACGCCCAAGCCGCAGTAGACGCCTACATCAGCGCCTGCCGCGCACTTGGCGTGGAACGGGAACAGGCCCACAGCCTCATAGATGAGCGTTGGGACGCGGACACTTAAGTCCAGGAGAGACAAAAATGACCGCAAAACCTCCCTCCACCGCGCCAAGGGCCAGCTCGCCTCAAGCGGGGTCTAGCCCGGCGCCGGCGGTGGGTGCCGCACAGGCAAACGCTTTAGTCCATGTGGAAAATCTGACCAAGCGCTACCGCACCACCACCGCCCTGTGTGATTTCAGCCTGGATCTGTCCGCCGGACACATTGTGGGTTTAATGGGCCCAAACGGCTGCGGCAAAACCACGCTGCTAAATCCTGTCCGGCGTCCTAGCCGACTACAGCGGCGTCGTCGCCATTGACGGCCACGCCCCCGGGGTAGCAACCAAAAAGATCGTCTCATACCTGCCCGACGCGGACTTCCTCAACCCCGCCTGGGACGCCAAGCAGGCCATCAGCGTCTACAGCCGTTTCTTTGCGGACTTTGACGCCAAAAAAGCCGCCTCTATGGTGGATTTCTTCGACCTGCCCACCAATCGCCCGCTTAGCGAAATGAGCAAGGGCATGGGGGAGAAGCTGCAGATCAGCCTGGTTATGTCGCGCCGCGCCCGCGTGTTTTTACTAGATGAACCCATCAGCGGCGTCGATCCGGCCACGCGCGACGTGATCCTGGAAGGTATCCTGCGTGAATTTGACCCCCAGTCGCTGCTAATCGTCTCCACCCACCTGATCTCAGACATTGAACATTTCGTTGACTACGCCCTGTTTGTGAAGGAAGGCCGCATTCTGCTCCAGGGCGACGCCGATGACCTGCGCGCCGCCCACGCAGATAGCCTCGACGCCATTTTCCGAAAGGAGTACCGCTGATGTACAAGCAACTGCTGACATACGAAATCCGCGCCCACGTCCGCAGCGACGTGCGCATCCTGGCCGCCCTGGCGACGGTGGTGGCTGTCTCGATCGGCGTGCGGGCCCTGGATATTCCTAGCCTGAGCACCAGCACTGAGATACTGGCCTATGCGCTTTGTATCGCGATGCCCCTGGTGGTGGCGATTATGGGGCTGGTTGACTACTGGAAAACCCTCTACGGCCAGCGCGGCTACTTCACCATGAGCCTGCCTGCCAGTGGCGCACAGATTTTCTGGGCAAAAATTACCCGCATGGCCCTGGCCTGCCTGGCCGCTTTGCCTTTCATGGTGGGTGGGTTGGTGGCCATGGCCGCCACATCTGCCTGGACGCAGGGGCTTAGCCTGTCGCAGTACACCGCCCCGATTCGCAGCGCGCTAGCGCCTTTCTCTACGTCGGTGCTGCTGGCTTTGGTGGCGGCCCAGTTGTTTTCCTGCTTCTGCTGGGCGGTGCAATGCTGTGCGGTTATGACTATTGGGGCCCAGGGGCGCTTTAACCACATGGGTTTCGCGGCGCCACTTATTGGTTTTGTGGGGGTTTACCTGGTCAATCAGGTACTCAGCGGGGTGGGCACGTTCTTCCTGCCGCTGTCTATGACCTTCTCTGGGCGCCTGAGCAGCGAAATTATGTGGTCTTCCTACCAGGCCACACTCGACACGGGCGCTGCCCCCACGGTCTTTGGGCTGGGTGCCTACGTGCTAATCCCGCTGTTTGCGCTGGTCATGGCGGTGTGGGCGACTCGCTCAATCGACCGGCACACCTGCCTGCGGTAAAGTGCTGCGCAAGCACTGTGCCAGGTTGCTGGCTGTGTTGGCGAGTGCCCCTAGGTACTTAAACGGGGGCGACGGCGTCGGCTACGTCTAGACACGACGACGCCGCCCCCAGCTCGTGGAGACGGCGTCCCGGTTTGCCTGTTTTAGGGGACTAAACCTACTCGGCTTTAGAGCGCCTACGGATCTCGAGTTTCAACTTGTCTTCTTCGTCTAGCTCCTCCATGATTGCCTGGCGCCTTAGCCAGGCAAACAGGCGATAACAACGGCGATGCATATATAGATTATGTGGTTGGTTGTAGAATCGTTGGCCAGCTGCGGGCCGACCTGTTCCATAATGTGCAAAAACAGCTTAAACATGATGTACAAGCTACAACCGACAATAAGTGCAAAGCTAATTACCCTATATGCGACTTCAGAGGCTTTATATAAGGCTGAATTGAAGCTGAAGTAGATGGCCCAAACAAGTATCATAGCCATAATTCCCCAGGCAATTCTTCCGCCTAAAGAAGAGGTCAACCACTCAGTATTGTTGATGGTGTAGGCGCCAGCTCCACCAACAATAACTAGGTAGTCGGGAGAAAACAGTATCCAGAACAGAAGTGTCTTGTAATACCAAAAGATAAAATACAGAAAAAGTATGATCGCAATTACTCCGAGACATACTAATATCAAAACACCCACCATGTTTTTATCCTATCACCGCAGCTGAACTGACAATAAGCGTTAATAAAAGTTCTTATATTTTGACAAGAGACCACCCTGCAGGGCCTAGGAGGCCGCTTTGTCCTGCAAAGTGAGGTCAAGCTTAGCCATGGTGGACTGGCGCATGAACCAAGTGACTGCGGCGATAACTACGGCGATACCGATGTAAACCATCTGGCTGATTGAAAGGCTATTGGCTGGCTTGGGGCCGATTCCCTCGATGAAGTTCGTAACCGGCACCAGCATGATGTACAGGCTGCACACCAAGATCACCAGGGCGCTGACAATCTTGTACAGGCGGGTGGATTTGCCATACAAAACCGAGTTGAGGATGAAGTAAACAACCCCTACCAGCAGCATCGCGTCAATCGTCCAGGCGTACTGTCCAAGCTTGGCCATGCCCTGCCAAGACAGGTAATCAAGGGTGTAAACCCAGGTGAGGCCCAAGAACAGCAAGTAGTCAGGCGAAAGCAGCAGCCACCACATGATGGCCTTGTAGCTTCCCATCCCAAAATAGAGGAGAGCGGCTAGCCCAACTAGCGCCAGGATGATAGGTAATGCAGCCCACATATTTGTATGCTATCAGTTCGGTTAGCCAGGTAGCCTGCTTTTGTCTACAGATCTGCCTATAGAACTGCTTTGCTCGCGTCTGCCTGCAAAGTTGTGCCCGCCGTGGTTGGCGGGGGCTGCTTGGCGGCAGTTACGTAGAGTTTTTATAGGACGACGGCGGTGCCGGTTGCGATTGCGGCCAGCATGGCGTTGTCTGCCCCTGCCGGGAATTAATCTACGTGCACGCCGACGACGGCGTTCGCGCCCATGGATTGGGCCCGGGTGCACATCTCGTTAACTGCGGTGCGTGCGGCGTTGGCGAATTCGTTTTCGTAGCTGCTTTCCAGGCCAGCAGCAAAAACCTTAAACATGTTCACGCGCGCAAAGGTCTCGCCGGTAACCATCCCGATGTACTGCTTAATCGGCATACCCTCAACAGTTGGGGTGGTAACTACCAGCATGATTCATTCCTTTGCTAGATAGAGCGTCTCGGCGCTTAGGTTGCTGTAGACCTTCAACCTAGCAGCGTTCGCGGCGTCGTCGGGAAGAAAATCAGGGCCGCGCTAAACTGAGCCAAGCAGCCAAAGAAGGAGCGAATGTGGGCGCGCAGATGCGGAAAACCCTGCCGGAAGACATTGAGCAGATCATCGCCTCGGGCGATGTTGAGGCGGTGGCGCGGGCTGTCAAAAACTGCCAGGTGGGGGCATATTTGCGCACAGACGCATACAAGCCTCAGCTAATGCATTTTCCTGCCAGCCAGGAAATAACAGAGTTTTTCCTGCAGCGCGGCGAGGATATCAACAGCCTAGACCGCTACCAGTGCACCCCCATCTACTGGCGCGTGCGCGGCGGTCATAGCGAGCAGGTACCGTTCCTGATTTCGCGCGGCGGCAACATTAACGCCCGCAACTATGCAGATCGCACAGCGCTGTTTGCAGCTGTGGCGCACCTGGCCAGCGACGACATAGAGCAGCTGATCAAATTGGGTGCAGATGTGCACGCCCAGGCGAACTCTGAGCTGTACGGCAACTACACGCTCACTGAATATGCGTTAGCTGGACGGCGTCTATTTGACGCACGCAAGCTGCTAGAAGTGATCCGAGTGCTGCTGGCACACGGGGCGCGCCCTGGCGGGAAGGAACAGGACTCGCTGCGAGGCATGGATGACCAGCGCTGCCGGCTAATCACCCATGGGCACAACGCAGACCCGGCAGTTTTTGAGGCAAACGTGGAGGCGCTAGCCCAGCTGTGCGAAATTTTCGGGGTTGAGCAGGCCGTGCCGCACCAAGCCCTGCAGGCGGGGCAGCGAGTCGAAATTAACTGCTCACTTAAGGTTGAAGACCAGTTCCAGCAGTTGTGGGATTTGCTTGTGCCTAGCTCTGGGCGTGCACGGTCTTTGCAAGGCGAGGCTGTCCGTATTGCGGGCCGCATTTCCCACGAGATTTACGACAATGGCGGCCTCAACTGGGATCGCGGTTTTACTGCCCTGGCCAAGCGGTTTGGGTGGATTGTCACCTCTCAGGTGGCTTTAGCTGACGACGACGTCGCCCGGCTGGGTCAGGCCCTTTGCTGCCTGAAAACCCGCGCAGTTGCCACTAACTATGCTGAAGCGATGCAAGCCAGTGACGTGCTCACCCAGCTGGCGGTTCGCTGGGTGCGGCTCAACCCAGTTTTGGTGGCTGTAAGCGCTCCCAGCGGCAGGCAGTAAGTGAAGCTAAGGTCTTTGCAAATTAAGGATTTAGCGATTTGCATAGCTGATCGGTGATCTGGTGTAAGCAGACTATAAGGTGGCGTATATCGCAGATATTGGTAATATGGTGCCATGGTTTCATATATTAAGAATACTATCTTTCGAGGGATTTTTGAATCTTTTAAATTTAATAATTTAGTAGAATATTGGCTACTTTTTTCTGGACTATGTGCACTACTTATTTCAGTAGTAGTTTTTGGTTACGTTAAGATCGGCGAAAAGTGGTTGATTAATCATTATTTAGTTGACCAACTAACGCCATTTTGGGTGCTCGCTATTGTCTGTGGTCTTGGCTTTGGGATGAAGGCGCATCTCTTGCCTTTCCGTATTTTGGTGCTTGCCAATTTGTGGATAGAGTCAGTTTTTATTCTGTCCTGTTTTATAGTGTATGATTTTCTTCCCTCTGGAGCTCCGGCTTTTTATGTCGGTGGAGACGTGACTGGCTTGTTTTCTAGTGCTGAAACATACTTTTTGTTTGTCTTGGCCTGGTTTGGGTTGATAGTTAATATGGCTCTTATTGGTGACGAGTATACTGTGGAATGGGGGCGGAAATTTGTTGGAGGTCTGTTGATAGTAATCGGAATATTGTTGCCAGGTTTTATTGAATCCTATGGTCTTTTGTGGGCTTGTAAAAGCAATCATAAATGTTATCAGGCAAGAGCCTCCATTATTGATTATGAGATTTCTTTCCGTGAGTTGACTATCTCCTGCGCGGCAGCTTTAGGAATAACATTCCTTGCTGGTTTTACAATTTCAAGATTTGTTTCCTGGGCGCAAAATTACTTTAGTTATGGTGATACGGTTGCAAAGAATGCAAGTAGTTCTGATTTGCCAGCAGCTTCAGGCGATAAAGACTTGCCTGCTGAAACAACCTCAGAAGCCATGTCACCTACTAACAGCCAGGAACTGGTTGGCTCGCCGGAAAAACAACCCACAGCTGGAAAAACTTCTACCTCGCAGTGTCTAACCGCTGCGGCTGCGCTTAGTGTAGTTGCTGTAGTCGGCGCTTCATTTGGTAGATGGACTGTCCGTCGTCATTGATGGCAAGGTGCCACAAACCTGGCGCCGAAAACTTGGTGCCCAAAAAAGCTGGTGGCAAAGCAGCATAAAAACTAAGCGCCTAAGCCAGGCGCTGCGGCGTCGTCGTTAACGAGTGCAGGCCTGGAACTAGGCGCAAAGCGGCAAAGCAACCGGTACAGATCAGTCCTCGACGCCAACAATCACGTTGGAAGCCTTGATGACTGCTACGGCCTCGGAGCCAACCTTCAGGCCTAGCTCCTCAATGGCGGCGTTGGTGATGGAAGAGGAAATTACCAGGCCGGGGGCGATTTCAATCTTGACGATACCGTTAACGGCACCCTCGGTGACTCAACAACCTTGCCGGGGAACTGGTTGCGTGCAGACAGCTTCATTTTCTCTGCTCCTTTCGGTAAAAATACGTTAATCGCACACTATCACCGCTTTGACCTGGGCTTGAAGTCAATTCTTGGCCGTAGGTAGGGAAGTGGGTAAGGCGGGCCGGTGCTGGGTGGGACAAACCATGCCAGGCGGGGTGAGCCGCGCCAAACCCAGCAAGCTGTGCCAGGTGGGGCGAGCAGCTCCAAACCCGGCAAGTTGTGTAAGGCGAGGCAAGCTGCACGGCTAGGGCAAACCGCGCCAAACCGGGCAAAAATGTAGCTGGGTTGGGCTAGTTCAGCACGGTTGTACAGCCACCAGCTAGTTTTAAGGGCGACGTGGCACACTTAGCCCATGGAACGAGCCGAACCGCTGAAGCTTCTGTTTGTTATCAACAACCTCTACACCCGTGGTAATGGCCTATCCGCCTCTGCGCGGCGCACCATTACCCTGCTGCGCGAACGCGGTCATGATGTGCGAGTGCTCAGTTCCGGCAGCGCTGAGCAAGCCCAGGCCTGCGATTTCACCGCCCCGGAATTCGCCTTGCCCGCTAGGCGATTTCCGCTGGCTGACGCTATCATCTCAGCCCAGGGTTACGCCTTCGCTAAACCCAAACGTAAGGTGATTAAGCAGGCTGTGGCCTGGGCCGACGTCGTCCACCTGGAGGAGCCCTTCGGATTGCAAGCCCGCACCGCCCACGCCGCTAAACACGCAGGCAAACCAGTGCTGGCCACCTACCATATACACCCTGAAAACATCACCGCCACCATTCACCTAGACAGCTTCTGGCCGCTCAATGCACTTTTGCTGGCATCTTGGCGACGGCGCATCTACGCCTTGGCCCAGGTGGTGCAGTGCCCTTCGGACTCGGTGTACCAGCGCCTGCAGCGGTGGGGGCTAGGGGACAAGCTAGTGACCATTTCTAACGGGGTGGGCCTGGCGCCGTCGAAACCAGCTGGAGGCGCAGAACCAGTGCCGGGCGCAAAAACTGAGCGCAGTGAGCCCAGCGGGCAGCAAGCCGAGGCTAAGCAAGCTCCGGTAAAAGCACAGCCAGAGGGCGAACAGATTTACCGGCTGCTGGTGGTGGGGCGTTTCTCGCGCGAAAAAGACCAGGTCACCATCCTCAAAGCCATGCGCCACAGCCGCTACGCCTCCCAAATCCAACTGGTTTTCGCCGGTCGTGGGCCCACAGAAAAATCCTTACGACGCGCAGCTAGCCGCCTAGTGCGCGATGGGGTGCTAAAACACGCCCCCAGCTTTAACTTTTTCGACGCCGCCGGGTTGGACACTCAAGCTGAGCAGGCTGACCTCTACATTCACGCAGCATTCATCGAGGTGGAAGGTCTCTCCTGCCTGGAGGTGCTACGCCACGGGGTGGTGCCGGTAATCGCGCACTCGCCACTTACGGCCACAAGCCAATTCGCTCTAGATGCCCACAGTCGCTTCAAGGCCCGCGATCCTAAAGCCTTGGCGCGCGCCATCGACTACTGGCTTAGCGATAATGAGCGTCGGCAAGCTGAGGCACAAAAATATTTAAACATTGGTGCGCACTATGACATTAACGATTGTGTTAGTAGACTGGAGTTGGTTTACCGCAAGCTGGCCTCTGGTAAAGCCAGTTAGCGAAGTGTGTTAAGCGGCCAAAACGCTGTAGGTGCTGATCACTGTGAAGAGTGTTGAGCGCCGCGAAAGTGTGGCTATGACTAAGGAGCGTGCCCGTGGGGCAAGTAGAAACAACTCAACGCGAAGAATTAAGGGACTGGCTGGGGCGGTTATCCTATATTCTGCGCGCCAGCGATCAGCTGCACCAAAAATTGGGATACGTCAGGAAGCAGTATAAGCAGCCTGACTATTGGCAGCCTTGGAAGTTAGCCCAATTTGGCTAACACCATTAAATACTCTGGGTTTGCATTATTGCTGCTTTTTGCTGTGGTTTTAATCCCACTATTTATAGCTGATAGCAAACAGTCTGGCGCCGCTAAATCGCTTGTAAATGTTGCTGTTCTAATAATTTTAATCTTGCTTTATTACGGAGTATATAAGCTCACGTATTTTGTGACAGAGCGAGTATTGGTTAAAAAATTAAGCTCTGAAGCTCTAGAGCGACAAGAGCGGATGCGTATTCGCGGTAAAGAACGCTTGGTTCTGCCGATGGCGGTGGGGCACCTGGTGCCGTTCTTGCTGCTCTGGCTGATGATGGCGGGAGCCTCGACTAATGGGCCCACCGTGGCTAACGAAACTCTGATGCTGGCTATCTGGCTTTTTGTAAACCTGCTGGTTGGGGCGGTAGCTAGTGTGGTAACGTTGCTGTTGCACAACCACAAGGTTAGGACACATAACGCGGCTGAAACTGCTGACGCTGAAGCTAGAAACCTCCACAACCAGCGCGTTTATGACAGCGAAAAAGAGCTGGTGGATGAGATTAACACTCTAGTTGGAGAGTTTACAGACACCTACCTGGGTAATTTCCCTGCCGCTTACTTAAGGCCCGGAGTGGTTGACTATATGTGGCAGCTAGTTACCAACCACCGTGCCTCCACGCTCCAAGAAGCAATCAACGTTTATGAAGCTGACGCACGTCAGCAGCAGCTGGCCGATCAGCAGCGCGCGATCCTTGATCGCCAAAACCAGATCCTTGCGCAGCAACAGTATGCAAACACTGTGCTGGTAACAAACATGATCATGAACCACTAAAAAAGGCTATAAAAGCTTTAGGTTAAGGTTCATGTTGCGCGACGTTAGATTCCGACGCCGCCGGTTAAGTCTTGCTTAAGGCCTACGCCTGGAGCTTGAATGCCAGGTTTAGCCGCTGGCAGGGGCTGGTTACGCCGCCTTGCCAGTGGTAGATTATGGCGTCAGTCACCGTGAAAGTGTTGACTATAGGAAAGGAATCTTAGACATGGGGGAGTCTGAACAGCTAACTCAGCGCGAGGAGCTTAAAAACTGGTTAGGACGCTTGTCCTATATCTTGCGTCGTAGCGACGAGCTACACGAGAGCCTCAAAGCTATCCGCGAGCAGTATCGTTACGCCGACTATTGGCAGGTCTGGAAGCTACCCCAATTTCGCCAATACGGCCCGCTGTGCTTCGTGGGTATTTGTGGTATTCCTTGTGGTAGTTTTCGCTGAGGTTGCCAAAGGAAGTCTTGTGGCAGCTGTGTACATGATTGTCATGATCGGGCCCTGGACTATTGGCCTCTACTTCGGCATACACAAGCTTTCTCGTCATGCAGCCAGGAGAATCCTGGTAGCTAAGCAGGCTGGCTCCATTAAGGGCGGCAAAGACTACGCGCGTTTGAAAGCTTGCGAAAAAGAATACTTTGTTTCGCTGACAATTGTTTCAAACCTGGTACCATTATTGCTGGCCTGGACGCTGCTGGGTTTGTTAATTTCCCTCGGGTCCAAAAACCCCACGATGAATATGCTGCTTACGCTACTGTGGCTATTTGGCAACCTGGTTGTAGCCGCGCTGATCGCTGCCATTATGCTCGTGGTGCATAATGCAAAAGTTAAGCGCCACAACGCCAGGGAAGAGGCGGCCACTGACGCTCGCGAAGTCCATAATGAGCAGGTTCACGGGCTTGAAAAAGCAGTAGTAGATGAGATTAACTCCCTAGTAGGGGAATATCGGGATAACTATCAAGGTAAATTCCCAGCAGCATATTTGCTAGCAAATGCTGTGGCCCACATGTGGCAGTTAGTTGATAACTATCGTGCCTCTACCCTGCAAGAAGTGGTCAATGTTTATGAAGGCGATATGCATCGTCAACGCATTGAAAATCAGAATCAAGCAATGCTCAACAACCAGCTACGCATGCTTAACAACCAAGAACGCATTGTTGCTGAGCAACGATACACGCGCTGGGCAGTAACCAGTGCAATTGCCCTTACCCGAACCCGACGTGCCTAGCTAAAAACAGCCGCAAGTGTAGCCTGTTGAACTAGAGCGAAAGGTAAAATCACCCTATGCATCAACTAGATCCTGACGCAGCTAATCCAGTCTTGTTACAGGCTTTTGCCTGGGACTTAAACGCTGATGCCAGTCACTGGCGCCTGCTAGCTGACAATGCGCAGCTACTGGCAGACTCCGGGGTTACTGCAGCCTGGCTGCCGCCCGCCTATAAAGGACACACCGGCATAGAAGACGTCGGTTATGGGGTCTATGACCTCTATGACCTGGGCGAATTTGACCAAAAAGGCTCCATCCCCACCAAGTACGGCACCAAGGATGAGTACCTGGCCGCCGTCGACGCCCTGCACAGCGCCGGCATCTCAGTGGTGGCAGACATCGTACTTAACCACCGCATGGGCGCAGATGAGCTAGAGAACGTAAAAGCCATGCAGGTGGACCCCTATGACCGGCGTCGGATCATTGGCGGGCCTGAAGATATCCAGGTATGGACCCGCTTTACCTTCCCCGGGCGCAATGGCAAATACTCTGACTTCATCTGGGATCACACCTGTTTAAGGCTGTGGACTGGGATGATGCACGCCAGCAAACCGGCCTGTGGCTCTTTGAAGGCAAGTCCTGGAACCAGAACGTTGATGACGAGCTGGGTAACTACGACTACCTAATGGGGTGCGACGTGCACGTATCTGACCCTAAGGTGCATGAAGAGCTCGACACCTGGGGGCGCTGGTATGTGCAAACCACCGGCATTGACGGCCTGCGCCTAGATGCGCTTAAGCACGTGGGCGCTGACTTCTTCGCGCTATGGCTACCCAAGCTGCGCCAGCGGACCGGCAAGGCGCTGCCGGCGGTAGGGGAGTACTGGTCGCGGGATGTGAACGTGCTGCGTTCATACCTGGCTACTGTACCCTACATAAGTCTGTTTGATGTGCCTTTGCACTTTAAACTATTTTATGCATCATGCTCGAATGGTGAAGTGGATTTGGGTGCATTGTTTAATGACACTTTGGTAGCGGCGGATCCTGAGCGCGCGGTTACCTTCGTGGAAAACCATGACACTCAGCCGGGCCAGTCGCTAGAGTCGCCGGTGCAGGCTTGGTTTAAACCCTCCGCTTACGCGCTGATTTTGCTGCGTGAACAGGGGATGCCTTGCGTGTTCTGGGGTGACCTGTTTGGCACTCCCGAAACGGGGGACCTGGCTGCGGTTACTGAGCTGCCGGTTTTGATGAATATCCGCCACTTCTTGGCGTACGGCCCCCAGCACGACTACTTCGACGACGCCGACGTGGTGGGCTTTACCCGTGAGGGAGATGACTATCGCCCCGCCTCGGGTGTGGCCGTGCTGTTCTCAGATCGTCGGGCCGGCACCAAGCGCATGTATGTAGGCCGGGCACACGCTGGCTCCTACTGGACGTGCATGATTGGCGAGCAAGACACTGTCCAGGTGGATGAGGAAGGTTGGGCTACTTTCCCGGTCAGTGACGGGGGCCTGAGTGTTTATGTGCCCTCTGTGGCCCGTGAGCTGCTCGATTACGGCCAGGATAAGCTCACTCGCCCGCGTAATTAAGTGCCGACGGCGCAGTGCCGACGCCGCAGTGCCGACGGCGCAGTGCGACGCCGTCTCTCGGTTAGGCTCTACGCCGCTCCCTCTGTTGTGGGCTCGACGCCGTAAGCTCCCGTTGGCTTTCGTGGCCAGCGGGAGCTAAAGCTGGGGGCTAGCTAGCCCAGTAACTTAGATTCTGACGTGCCCCGGAATCTAAAAAATCTGCAAGCAGCTCGTTGACCTGATCAAACTCGATCAAGAAGCCGTCATGGCCGTGAGCAGAGTGAATTAGGGCGTAGCTGGCGTTAGGGATCAGATCAGCCATGCGCTTGACCTGGGCGGGGAAGAAAAGACGGTCACTGTCTACCGCGATACACAGCGTTTTAGCGGTAACCGTGCGCAGCGCAGAACGCAGCCCGCCGCGTTCACGCCCCACGTTGTGGCTGATCATGGTGCGACACAGGGCCACGTAAGAGCCTGCATCAAAACGACGCACCAGCTTTTCGCCGTGATAATCCAGGTAAGACTCCACCGCCAGGCGTCCGCCGGTTAGCGGATCCTCAGCGTTTTGCGGCAGGCGCCCAAAACGCTCATCGAGCTCATTGGGACAACGGTAGGTGGTGTGGGCGATCTGACGGGCTAGTGCCAGCCCCGCTACCGGGCCGACGGCGTCGTCGTAATAATCCCCGCCATTCCAGTGCGGATCAAGCTGCACCGCACGAATCTGAGTGTGAGCCCAAGCCGCCTGCTCAGCGGTAGTTTGGGCACCTGAAGCAACCATCACCAGGCGCTCCACGCGCCTCGGATACATGGTGGCCCACTCGATAGCGCGGTGACCTCCGAGCGAGGCCCCCACAACCGTGTTCCAGCGCTCAATCCCCAACAGATCCGCCAGGCGAGCCTCTGCGCGCACCTGATCGCGGGTGGAAATCACTGGGAAACGCGAGCCGTAAGGGGTGCCGTCCTGAGCAATAGAAGCCGGGCCGGTAGAGCCCTGACAGCCACCCAGCACGTTAATGGCAACCACAAAGTAGCGGTTAGTGTCGATAGCCAAATCCGGGCCCACCACCTGCGACCACCAGCCGGCAGTAGGCTGACCAGGCTCAGTCTCGCCAATAACATGGGCGTCGCCGGTGAGGGCATGCTCAATCAAAATGGCATTGGAGCGGTCTTCGTTAAGCTCGCCCCAAGTCTCATAAGCGAGCGTAATTGCCGGCAAAATAGAGTCATTTTCGAGGCGCAAATCGCCCACATTAGCGAAGCTACGACAAGCACGTGGGTCGGTGATTTTCCAAGCGCCGGATACGGGGGCAGGCGGAAGCTGACGGTTGTGGTTCATGGGAATGCCTTCCTAAATCTGGGCGCGCAGAGGCGCAAAATTACAGATGCGATAACGCTCGCCAAGGCACGCAGATGTGGCTCAGCGAGCGTTCGGCATTCGTCCCATGAGGGGTAGTAGAGGTAGGACGGCGAAACGAAGAGTAGGTAGCACAAAGCCAGGGCACATCAGCGCCCGGGTTGAGCTAGCTACTTGCGTCACAGTTATCTCCAATTACGTCCAATACCGCGTTAATTGTCTTAAGCATAACGCGAGTACGTCAAGGATGTAAGCTCACAAAGTCTGGAGGATCACTCTAGCGGCTAGCTGGCGAGTCTGTGGAGGTGGTGCTAGCAGTGGCTGAGGCAGTCTTGCGTTTGAGCAAGATGAACACTAGCGTTGCCGCAGCCAAATAATTGCGATGATGACAATAATGCCTGCGTTTACTAGATCCTGGACGGTGTCAGCCTTAGCGGTAGTTGATGTAGGACTTGAGGTGGTTGCGCCAGGGAAGTAGCTGGCAGCCTCGCTATTTAGCTCTACAGTCCCTTGCACCACACCGTCTGGCATAGTGGCTTTCATGAGGTAGGTGACTCTGTCTTTGTCGACTTCTTTTTCTCTGTTGTATCCAGTTCCTGGAGCCCCGTTATCGGTAGTTAAGCCAAAAGTAACGGTGGATTTGACTGGTAGCGCTACCTTCATCCATTCTGCGGAGGGACTAAAATCCGGATAATATTTTTTCAGGAATTCTAGAGAATGCAAAGTTGGGTTTTCTAGGCGGACCGAGTACAGGTTGTTACCCTTAGGGGTTAGCTTGAATACCGCAGATTGGTTTGCCTTAAAATGCCCTTGGATTATGCAAATGCCTCCAGTGTCGCTACCGTATCCCTTAGTCGATGAATATAAGGCTTTATAGTTGCGATGTTTCTGAACGCAATTATCTTCAGTGACATGCTCTCCACTGACCCCTATGGTCTCGATAGTGCTGCCGTCGTCTAGTAACACATAGCTAAAATTTGGGGTTCGTGTGTGTTCAGATGCGGTTGTGGGAGGCATTATTGCGGCTGTTACCCCTAGTAGCGCTAGGGTCATGAGTGCACTAAATAAGCGGCGCATGAGTATCCTCGGTGAATATAGAAAGTCGGCTATAGCAGCAGTATAGCTGCTATAGCCGAGTGTTAGTTGCCGGCGGTGATGTCACCAGTCAAAGAAGCTATTATCGTTGTCGCAACTGCTGTCGCTGCCACTATCGTAACTATTGTCATCGCTATAGTCGTAGTCGCCGCTGTCGCTATCGTAGCTGGTGTCGTCGTCGCTAATGTCGTAGTAGTTGCTAACGTTGTCCGTGCCGGATAGCCAGTTCATGGGTGATGTATTAAATCTAGGCTGAGGTTTACGAGCTGAGTCTTTCGAATTTCCAGCTATCATAATTAAAAACATGCCTGTTGCAACGAAGACTATAATTACGGCAAGAGGTATAAACCTAGAATCCATGTCTTGCTGTTCCTGGCTATAGTCGGAATTATTGTAAGACTGGCTACTGTAACTATTATCGCTGGTCGAATCGTCGTAAGACGGATCTCCATAGGTGTCATTGTTAGGGTCGTCGTAGGAGTGATCGCTATCGTAATTGTTGTAATAGCGGTTGTAGTAATTAGAACTTCCTGAACGAGAGTTAGAACGCCCCAACCAAGAGTTACGTCGTGAAGAAGAACCAGAACCGCTGGAATTAGAGCCCCCAGAACTTGAACGACGCGAGGAAGAGCCAGAACCGCTGGAACTTGAACGACGCGACGAAGATCCAGAACTGCTGGAATTAGAGCCCCCAGAACTTGAACGACGCGACGAAGAACCAGAGGAACTGCGTCCGCTTGAACCGCCGCTGCTACCTCCACGACCTGCCGGGACCGCATTACGCCCCGTTGTGGCTGCGCCAGAAGTTGACTGGCTGCCGCTCACTGAGCTGCTTGAGATTGGGGTAATAGAACTGCCTACAGCACTGGCGCCAGCACTAGGAATACACAGGCATGCAGCTGCGATAGTGGCCAAAGCTAGCAAAGCATGTTTGCGAAGTTGCGTATTTAATTTAGTGGCAGAAAGGGGTGAAAACACGCTCACGGTTATTCCTGAGGTAGTGCTGATGTAGTTAAAACTAGTTCCTAATCAGAATAACCGTTGCTCTAGAGGTGGGCATCGGGGAATTATCCCCGCCGCCACAGTTTCACTTGCCTAACGAGGGAATACAAAGATAATCCAGCTAAGATAAAAAGTGCGATTTTCAGGTTCTTGTCTTTTTTGTAGTCATCGTCATCAGAGTAGCTGCTGTAACTAGAGCCTACGTGGCCTGAGCTAGAGTGTCGTCGCCCAGAGTTGTGGTGCGAAGAACCCGATCTGGAGTGCCCTGAGCTGTGCCCGCCACTGTGCCCACCGCCGTGACCGCCGCCATGGCCACGCGTGGGGACCCTGTTATGACCAATAGCTATGCTCACAACAGAAGTTGATTGGCTGCCACTTACTAAGGTACGTGAGCTAACGGCTGTGCGCGCAACGCTGGCGCCGGCGCTGGGAACGCACAGGCATACGGCTGCGGCAGTGGCCAAAGGTAACAAAGCGTGGTTGCGAAATTGCATATTTAAATTATCTGTAGATATTTTCGCTCGAAAAATTATGGTTAGGCTTCGCTCATTGCTTTAAGCACGCCACCCACTACTACTAAACCTACTAATACAGCTAATATGATTAAAGTTGTGCGCTTTGAAAATTCGATTCCTAGTCCCTCGCTGTCGTCATAGCGGTGGTAATTGTAGTAGTCGTCGTAGTCGTCATAGTAATAGTTGTTATAGTAATTGTTGCCGTAGCGGTTGTAGTAATTAGAGCTACCTGAGCGCGAGTTTGAATAACCTTGCGAGTTGGAGTTACCGGAGTAGTAGTTCGAGTAACCCTGAGATCCTGAGTTGCTTGAGTAAGGATCGGAATAGCCGCGTGAGCTGGAGCTACCAGAACTAGACCCTGAGTAGCCCTGAGAATTTGAGTTGCCGGAGTAGCCTTGTGAACTGGAGCTGCCAGAGTTGGATCCTGAATATCCACGCGAGTTGGAATTTCCAGAGTAACTACGGGAGTTAGAGCCCCTGGAGTTGGAGCTACCTGAGCGCGAGCCGCTAGAGCGAGAGCTGGAGCGCCCAGAACTGGAACTGCGACGTGAAGACCCTGAACTGGAACTTTTTGAGCTATGACGTGAAGAACTTCTGGAGCTAGAGCGTCCGGAACTTGAACTTCCAGAGCGCGAGCCGCTAGAGCGAGAGCTGGAGCGCCCAGAACTGGAACTGCGACGTGAAGAAGAACTAGAGGAACTGCGCCCGCTTGAACCTCCACTGCTGCCTCCACGGCGTGCCGGAGCCACGCTACGGCCAATTGCTGTGGTTAAGCTAGAACTTGACTGGCTACTGCTTACTGAGCCGCTTGAAATTGAGCTGACAGCAGTGCGTACAACGCTGGCACCGGCGCTAGGTACACACAGGCACACGGCTGCAGCAGTGGCCAAAGCTAGCAAAGCGTGTTTGCGAAGCGGCGTATTTAATTTAACTGCAGAGATGGGCAAAAATGTGCTCACGGCTATTCCTGAGGTAGTAGTGATTTAGTTAGAGGTCGTGCCTGAGCAGATAGCCAGGCTCAACCTAACTGTCAGTGGCTACACGCGCGGCGGGTAATTCGGATAACCAGGCGACGGCATAACCGCCTTGGCTGCCTTGTTTTTACGCGCAATAAGAACCGCGCACAACACTGCAGTAATTATCTCAATCGCAATAACAGCTATCAACACATACATGGCAATGTTGTCTTTAGTGGAAGAAGTAGACTGCGCCGCGTTAGCAGTGAGTGTTGGTGTAGCAGACTCAGTTGTAACACAGCCGCCTTTAGGGGGAGGCTCTGGGGAGTCACCCCCATACACGTGAAAGTGGGTAGCAGTGGTAGCGTCTAGTTTTACACTCCCCGAAGCCTCTACGTTCGGGGTAGAGATAGTCCAGTCATATTCGATGAAGGTGTCGTTAAGGATTGAGAGCGCATAGTCATAGGTTTTGGTGTCTAGACTAGAACCTTGCGGCAGGCTTAGCTTCACATATTTAGTGGTAAGCGTGTAGTCTGGGAAATACTTTTTAGCCGTTTCCAGATACTGCACATCTAGGCTCTTAAAAGACAAAGAGTACTTATCGTCACCCAACGGAGTTAACTTAATTGCTTGCGAGTCGCTGGGCAAAATTTCCCGGGTGATGGTGCAGAAAGTCTGGTCTTGCTCCTGGCCATACTCAACTTGGAAAAGACTCGTAGCGTTAGTCTTAGTGCAGTTTTCTTTGGTTACACCAGAGCCGATCACCTGCACACCTTCTAGGGTGTAACCGGGCTCTTCATAATTGAGGGTGTGGGGGTGGTATGCGGGGTTCGGCGTGTCGTGGCCGGGTAGGGGTCGAGGTCTTCCGATGATGGGGGTTCCTACACCGTCCATCCGAAAGACCTCGACATGCCTAATACTACCTTTGATCGCCCTGACCTGAGCGCCTTCACACGCCTGGATGACCTGGGCCTGGAAGTGACGGGCCAGCGTGTAGGAGGCGATCGGACCATCTTGGCCTGCAAGGTAGTGGGTGAGGACCGGTGGTGCCGACAGTGTGGGGGCGAAGGCGTCGTACGCGACACGGTGATCAGGCGCTTGGCTCACGTACCCTACGGGTGGCACCCCACGATCTTGCATGTGAGCGTGCGCCGCTACCGCTGCTCCCAGTGCGCTCACGTGTGGCGTCAAAACATGAGTGCAGCGGCCGATCCACGCGCGAAGCTCTCACGAGCAGCGGTGCGCTGGGCGCTGGTGGGCCTGGTGGTCCACCATCTGACGGTGGCGCGTATCGCCCAGGCCCTAGGCGTGTCCTGGAATACCGCCAACACCGCTGTCCTGACCGAAGGAGAGCGTCTACTGATCAATGATCCAGCACGGTTCGATGGCGTGCGTGTCATCGGCGTGGATGAACACGTGTGGCGCCACACCCCCTACGGAGACAAATACGTCACCGTTATCTTGGACTTGACGCCCATCCGCGAACGCAGCGGCCCCTGCCGGCTCTTGGACATGGTCCCAGGCCGCTCCAAGCAGGTCTTCAAAACCTGGCTGGCCTCCCGCCCCGACACGTGGCGTGAGCGTATCGAGATCGTCGCGATGGATGGATTCACTGGTTTTAAGAGCGCTGCCGCCGAAGAACTCCCCGACGCAAGGGCAGTCATGGATCCCTTCCATGTTGTACACCTGGCTGGCAACGCCCTGGATGAATGCCGCAGGCGTATCCAGCAAGAACTTCACCATCGGCGCGGGCGTGCCACGGATCCCCTGTACAAGGCTCGCAGGGATGTTACACACCAGATCTTGCCTGCTCACGCCGCGTCAGCAGCACCAACTACTCGACCTGTTTTCCGGTGAGGAGCACGTCGCACTCGAGGTCACTTGGAGTGCCTACCAGAACATCATTGATGCCTACCGCGCGCCTGACACACGCGTGGGTAAGGCCATGATGCAAGCCGAAATTAATACACTGACCTGCACGCGTGTACCGAGGGGTCTGAGAGAGCTCATTACGCTGGGCAGGACACTCAAACGCCGAGCCGGGGACATCCTGGCCTACTTCGATCATCCCCACACCTCCAATGGCCCTACCGAAGCTATCAACGGGCGCCTTGAACATCTACGCGGATCCGCACTTGGGTTCCGAAATCTCACCAACTACATCGCCCGCTGCCTCCTCGAAACAGGAGGATTCAGACCCCAACTACACCCTCAATTATGAAGAGCCTGTAACCGTCAGGGAACAGCTTGTAAACGTAGGCGACGGTTAGCTCTGTATCTGCTGCAGATGTGGCTGGCATCAAAGCTGCACATATGCCTAATAAGCTAAGTGCCATTAGCGCATTGAGTATACGACGCATCATTGCTCATCCTCATTGAGTTACTGCAAACAACTGTGAGTGCAGTATATTTTATTAACGGCGCAGGGCTGGCGGGTATTAAGTCTCAAATACTCCGCCAGCCCTGCTAGAACACTTTACTTAGTGTTCCAACCATAATCCTTGGGATCATAGTTTTGCCAACCATTATTCTGGTTGTAGTTATTGTTTTGGCCGTAACCGTTTTGTGAGTAGCCGTTTTCATTGTAACTACCCGCGTTATAGCCATCTTGGCCGTAGTTACCTTGACTGTAACTACCCTGGCCATAGCCACTAGAGGCGTAACCGTTTTGACCATCGTAACTGCCGGCGTCGTAGTTACCGGTGCCGTAATTGCCGCCGTTGTAGCCGCCCTGCCCGTAGCTACCAGCGTCATAGCCGCCCTGGCCGTATCCAGTTTGGCCATAACCGGTTTGGCCATAGTTACCTGCAGAGTAATTTCCACCGGGGTAGCCTCCGCCAGAGTAGCCTCCGGGAGAGTAACCTCCGGGAGAGTAACCTCCTGCAGAATATCCACCCGAGTTATAGCCGCCATCAGGCGAATAGCCATTAGGGTCATAGCCGCCCGGTCCGTTGCCGTAAGGAGCGTATTGGTCCTGTGCATAGGCGTTTTGGCGAGCACGCCAGATAAACACAAAGACGAAAATGAGCACTACTGCCAATAATGCAAACATGATCATGGCCGTGCGATCAGTCATGGTCGAGTTTGAGCTTCGGGAGCCGTGGTGATGGTAGTAGTGGTAACGCGTGCGATAGCCTGAACGATAGCTTGAACGCCTGCGAGAAGAGCGACTTCTGCTGCCTCGGCCCCTGCCGCCGCCACGACGGGCCTGAATGTTGGAACGCCCGGTTGAATTATCGACGCGTTCGCCTACCCCAGTAGAGACCCCAGCCTCCCCGGTAGAGAGCCCAGTCTCGCTCAACCCGTTAGAAACTAGCTGGCTAGAGACTAACTGGGTTGAGCTAACTGCGGCACTTGGAACGTCAGTGAAAGTATGCGCGGTAGCTGCGTCTGCGCTTGGAACGCACAGACACGCGGCCGCAGCTACAGACAGTGCTAACAGCGCTTGTTTACGTAGCGGCTTGCGGCTTTTAGCTGCAGCTGCGCGCGCATTCATATTCACTGTGAATCCTGGTTTTAGTTGTTCTGGTTGAAACTCGGGTACTGGCGAGTGGGAGCCAGGCCCTCGTCTTGCCCCAGGCGGATAGTGGGGTAGTAGTCCTCAGCGTCGCCACCAGCTGCCGGCGCGGCGTCGTAATCCTGCGGCTGAGCGGGGGTTACCTGCGGGGGCAGGACGACGTCGTCACCAGCTGAGCTGGAAGGAGCCGACTGGGCAGGACTTGCGGGCTGAGCCGGGCTTGCGGGCTGGCCAGCAAAGGGGCTGCCGGCCGCAGCGGACTGAGCTGAGGGAGCTGCCGCGTATCCCGCTGACGGAGCTGACGGGTTCGGGGACTGATAGCCGCCCTGGGCAGCGCCGTTTTGGGTGGGGCCACCCTGAGCAGCACCGGGGCCACCCTGGTAACCGCCTTGCGGGTAGCTAGGGGCTGCAGGAGCGCTAGGAGCTACCGGAGCAGAGTTGCCGGCCGGAGCGTTAGGACCACCATAGTTAGGGCCGCCAGCAGGACCGTTAGGGGCGCCATAGTTGGGGCCACTTACCGGACCATTGGGTCCGCCTACAGGGCCGTTGGGGCCGCCGTAGTTGGGGCCACCAGTACCCATGCCACCAGCGGGGGCGCCGGGGCCAGCGGGGCCAGAGGGACCACCAAAGTTATTGGGACCATAGCCGGGGCCAGCAGGGCCACTGGGGCCAGCCGGGCCGCCAAATCCAGGGCCGTTAGGGCCAAAGCCGGTGCCGGGAGCGCCCGGGTAGGGGCCGAAGTTAGCCTGGTTGTTCTTCTTGCCGTTCTTCTTGACCACCAGCACAGTGGCGATTACGCCGATAACCGCAATCACGGCCACAACAGCAGCAACGATGTAAAGCGTGGTGTTGTCGTCGTCGTCAGAGCTGGAGCTAGAGCTGCTGGAGGTCTGCGCAGTTGAGGTGGCGCTAGGCGCAGGGGTGGCACCTTTCTGGTCGCTGGTAGGCGAGTCGCTGGGAGCAGGGGAAGTGGTGGAGTTGTTAGAACCGCCAGAGCCGCCGGAGTTGCCGTTCAGATCGCCGATACCAAGATCGTCACTGTTGGAGCCACCGCCACCGTTGGAGCCACCGCCACCGCTAGAACCGTTGAAGTTGACGGTACCTGAAGCTTCAGGAGTATAAGTGCTTGTATCCCAGCCGTAGACATCACTGCTAGCGGTGCCTGCTGTTTGAGCTCCATCAGCCGTAACGTTCGAGCCCTTGGGGACCGCGAGCATGGTTCCTACTAGCTTGATATCCAAGCCACTTTGCCTTCTACGATGCTTTTAAGAGCGTATGAATAGCCCTTAAACTTAAAGTCGTAAGAGCTGGAAGTCTTATTGGTGACAGTGACCCCTAGAGGCCGCGAAGTAGAACTGTAGGTCTTGTAAATTAAGCACGTAGAGCCTGAGGATTTGGGCGAAAAGTATGCTTGGTAGTCGCCGCTAGCCTGGCAATCAGATTTACTCAATGACCCAGTCTCATCGTAGACCATTATGCCCTGGTTGATGCTTCCCTTCTTGTCCATTATGGTGATGGCATAGCCCTCATAACTGTCTGCCGCAGTTGCTGCAGGGGCAAGTAAGCAGGCAAGTATGAGTGCCAATACTCCTGTTAATGCTGACAATCTTGCGCGCATCTGTGTGTCCTCTTCTGTATGCCGCAGGTGCGGCTAGTAAAGCTGGGCCTGGTCTTATAGATCTCTATATAGATCGGGCCCAGCTCTATCCTAGTGTCGTAGGGCTAAAAATATCTTGAGTTTTCTTGGGGGATAACTCCCCTTAGTGGTTTGCGCCGGTCCCGTTACCAGGCCCGTAAGGTGTCGACGGCGGCTGGTTTCCGGGGTTGTAAGAGGCGTGGTTGCTTGGCGCTGAGGGGGCCGACGGCGGCTGGTAAGGCTGCTGCTGGCCTGAGTAGGGCTGGGGCCTGTAACCGCCTGGATAACCGCCCTGGGGTGCGCCAAAACCCGCGCCCCGAGGGCCTGGGCCAGTGCTGGGAGCGCCTGGGCCGGTTGAACCAAAGCCTGCGCCAGGACCACCCGGACCACCGGGGTAAGCCCCCGGGTAAGGGCCGGGATAAGTTGGGCCAGTAGGCTGCTTTTTCTTGTTTACAAGCACAATTGCAGTGATTGCGCTGGCTGCTAGTACCACTACAGCAACGCCGATCCCAATGTACAAGGCAGTGTTGGAATCTGATTTGTTGCTAGCTAATGCGTTAGCAGTGGCGCTAGGAGTAGCTGATTCGCTGGTGGGGCTGGGGGTGGCTGACTCAGTGGTGGGTGCGGGAGTGGGCGATTCGCTTTCAGAAGGATCACTATTCCCCGTGATGTATTGTGCTGCAGAAGCATCTAAGGTAGTGGTCCCCTTGACATAAATAGAGGTGCTTACATCATCCCACCTATAAATATCGTATTTATCATTACTATCGTTTGTTGCCTTTTCTACCCCGGATGAGAAGGTAGTACCTTTAGGCATACCAAGGCTGATGCTTGTGAAGTTTAGTGTGCGGCCAGAAAACAGACTTTCAGCTTCTGACTTGAGCGAGCTAAAAGACAGGGCAGTGAACCTAAAGGAGTACTTGTTATCTCCCAGCGGAGTTAATTGAATCGATAGCGCCCCATAAAGTTTTTCTGGCTTATATTGATAACCAACCGTGCAAGTACCGTCGCTTTCATCATAAAGTGGCTGATATGTTGAAGACTTACAATCCTCAGCGGTGGCGCCTGAAACAGAGATTCCCTCTAGGAATGTGCCGTCTGATTTCATGCCGGCTATATACTCTGCCTCCAGCTCTTCTGCGGCGGCAGTGGGTGCAATCGCGCCTGTGACGGCCAGTGTTAAGAGTGCCATTAATGCTGTCAGTTTGCGACGCATAATGTTCCCTCCTCGGATGATTGATTATTTAGAGCATAGCGCATGGGGCGCCTAACTTTTTACGCCTGTGGATAGTTTGGGTCTGATCCGTAAGGCGGCTGGCCCTGGCCAGGCTGATACGGTGGCTGAGGCGCTCCAGGAGTCAGTGGTGCTCTCATACCAGGCCTACTTGCGGCAGGATAGGGGTTGTAGCTGGGGGTTGCGCTCTGCTTCTTCTTAATAATTACGACGGCGGCAATTGCGATCGCTGCAATTACTACTGCTGCAATGGTGATACCTACATACAAGCCAGTGTTGGAACCTGAATCCTTAGCCGGAGCTGTGGCGCTAGTGCTCTGAGTGGGCATAGCTGAAGTGGCAGGGGTGGGGGTTGAAGATTCTGTTGTTGCGCTGGGAGTAGGCGTGGGTGAGGGGGTGCCAGCCGCTAAGTAGCCTGCCACAGAAGCATCGAGGGTGGTGGTGCCCGTTACTGACATTAACGGACTGTATTCGGTCCAGCGATAGGCGTCAGTATCGGTGTTGTCTAATTTTGTGGCATTACCTTTACCGTTGGTGATAACACTACCTACAGGTAAGGCTAAAGTAAGCCTGGTGATCTTGATGCTATCGCCTCGATACACATCGTGGGCAAGTGCCTCGTAGTCGCTGACAGAAAGAGTGCTGAACTCAAAGGAATAGCTGGTACCGCCATTTGAGGTTAGCTTAAGCGTAAAGGCTTTGTTGATCCTCTCGCCTTTAAAAGTCACTCCAATCAAACAAGCCTTGCCTTCAGGATCGTAAGTAGGCTTGTATTTCGTGGATTTGCAGCTTTCTTCAGTTACGCCTCTAACAGCAATGAATTCCGTGATAGTGCCGTCGCTAGAAAGCTGGGTTACATATGATCCCTCGTATTCCTGTGCGGTGGCGGTAGGTGCGATCATACCGGCGCCTGCCAGCATTAAAAGCGCCATTAAAGCTGTCAATTTACGACGCATGTTATTTCCTTCCCTGGTAGTGACTATTTTGTTGCCTAGGTACCGATATTTAGCTACGTGGATAATTCGGGCCACTGCTGTATGGCGACCGCTCTCGACTTGTAGGAGCTTGCCCGTTATGGGGTGAGCTGGGATAGGGGTGTAGAGTATTAGGTCCACCAGGGGAAGAAAATTGAGGTTTAGCTGGCTTTTTGTGTCTCTTGGAAAGCAGAACAGTCGCCATGATCCCAATCGTGGCAACTAGGCCGCCCACAATCATGGCAAGCAAGAGACTGTTGTCGGCTTGCCTAGAGGTTTTCTTGACACTCAGTGCAGTAGGAACAGCTGAAACTGGGGGAGCCGACGAAGCCTTACCAGTGCGTTTAGTTAGGCCAGTGGTGGTCTCGCCGGTAGCAGACGGGGTGCTTTGTGGGCTTACGCCAGAGTTGATCGTAGGGGCGCCATCTGCTGAGGCGGCCAGTTCCATAGTCCCTGTTACGGTAGCTGCACCGGTGTCAGTGGTGCTCCCATTCCAAGTGTAGTAAGCATATTTATTATCTTTGCTTTCCGCCGGAGAAAGTGTTTTAGTGACTACTTTGCCCTTAGTGGGATAGCGAGTACAGTACTAGTAACGTTAAGATCGTTGACATTTATCTCAAGACCAGCCGCGATTTTAACGCGCATGGCAACTGAGTTTGGTATAAACATAAAATTGATATTATTTTTTGAACTGTTGGGGGTTCTTAACAGGGCTGCAAGGTATTCGTTCTCATCATAGTACTGATAGAACATGCATTCGCTTTTACTACCTGATTGGCTGAAATCAGCAGTGTAATCATCAATATCGTCGCAATTGGAGTCATTGATAGTGCCGTCAGTGCTACTAAGAGATATTGCTTCGTAGGCAGTGCCGTCTTTTTCAAGAATATAGATAAGCTTGGCGGTGATGCTACCTGCGGCGACAGCACTAGGTGCGCATATGGCTCCAGCTATTAATGTGATAAAAGCTAGTGCGGTTACAAGTGCACGTTTCACTGCTTCTCCTTGAGTGTGTCGCTTAGGGGGAGCTGTCTTAACCGTATCAGGCTAGTAGTCAGGTTCCCTAGGTATGCCGGTTCCGGGGAGCTGGCTAGCCCGCTTGGGGGCTGGTTGCCTTTGTAGCCCTAGTTTTCTCTTTGAATGATTGCAGTCGGCCTGGTTATTGGCCACCCTGGTTCTGCTGCATAGCAGATGGTGAACTTGGGTGAGGCTGTGGCTCTGATGTTTGCGGGATTGAGTGGCTAGCTTGCTGTGGCTGTGGACCTGAATGGGGTTGTCCGTTATAAACCCTGGTAGAGGCTGCAAAGTAGACAGTGGGACTTGGCTCTCTGCGCTTTTGCACTAGCAGAACGGTGGTTACTACACTCGTCAGGGCTACTACCGAAACCACACCCAGTACCACGTAAAGCGCAGTATTGGAGTCGCTGGACTTGTGGCTGACAGCTAGCACAGTAGTGTTATTGCCAGATGGCTTATCGTTGCTGACCCCGGTGTCTCCCGGGGCTGGGGCGATAGATGGAGTGATGGTAGTGCTAGAAAACGGTATGGTTCCTTTCAGTTCTGCAGTTGAATCAACAGCTGTGTTACCGTTCCAGGTGTAGTAGATGTTTTGCTACCCTTGGCTACCTTTGGGGATAGTGTTTCTCTGGTGACAGTGGCATTTAAGGGCAGCGCAGCCACCGTATAAACCACATTCAGGTCATTAGTTTTCTTCAGCCCCAGAGCATCTGCAACTTCGATTCGCATAGAAACTGAAAGGCTCATGAAGTTAAATTCAAGCTTGTCATCTACACGGTGTGTAGACCAGGCGGGGCCATTCTCATCTCTATCATAGTGTTTACGGAAAACGCATTCGTTTTTACCATCTGACTGATTAAATTCCGCAGTGTACGTTTTGGTGTTTTTGCAGTTGGAAGAGTTTATGGTGTTATCTTTACTGTAGACGGCAGTTACTTCCTCGCTACTGCCATCGTAGTTGAGTATGAACAATAATGTGGTTTCAATATTTCCGGAAGCCGTGGCGGTGGGAGTGACAAGAGCTGTGGCAGCCAATGTGATAAAAGCTAGCGCGGTTGCTAATGCGTGTTTCACGACTTCCTCCTTGAATGTGTTGCAAATACTAGGGGTGTTGGCCAGCCATTAAAATGGCTGGCCAACACTTTAGCCCTGGCAAGGGTCAGTTACGGTTTTGTGGGTAATTTGGGTTAGCGCCATAAGGTGGCTGCCCTGGTCCCGGCTGATTCCTTTGAGGCTGCTGCGGGCCGGGATAGCCCTGTTGTTGGGTGCCTGGGTAACCCTGTGGCTGCTGCGGTCCCCGATAGCCTTGCTGAGCCTGTGGGCCGGGGTAAGGACCGTTATAAGGCATAGTCGGAGAAACTGGTGGGTAGAACCCGGGGGCAGGGGCAGAGCTCTTACGCTTCTTTACCAGTACAACAGTAACTACAACACCAATTAAAGCAGCTGCAGCTGCAATGCCTAGCACTACATATAGCGTGGTATTGGAGTCGTTAGAGTTGTGTTTTGCGGCTAATGCGGTAGCGGTAGCGCTGGGGGTATCTGAAGGAGTAGCAGTGAAAACCGGGGCAGGTGTATTGGTGGAACTGCTAGTCGGGCTGCTAGTAGGATCGCTAGTCGGGCTGCTGGTGGCACCAGAAAGCGGCAAAGTGCCTTTTATGCTTGCGCTTGAGTTAGTGGCATCAGGGCCTTCCCAGGTGTAGTAAACAAATTTGTCACCCTTCTCTACCGTTGGTGACAGATTCTGACCAGTAACGGTTGCGTTCAGGGGTACTGCCGCCCCGCTAGAAATAACGTTTAGGTCGCTATAGTAGATACCGAAAGCTTCTGAAATATCGCTGCGAATAAAAGCGGTAAGGTTTAAGAAGCTAAACTCAAGGGCGTCTCCCTTTGAGTAAATCATCCAATTGCCGCCGTAGCTATCTTTCTCGTAGCGTTTTGCAAAAAGACACTGATTTCTGCCGTCTTTTTGGGTAAATTTTGAGATATAATCTTTAGTGTCTTTGCAATTTGAGGAATTGACGGTGTTCTCACTTCCGTAAACTGCGACTAATTCATCGTTGCTGCCGTCAGCGTTGAGCGCAAATAGTAGTTTAACATCAACTTTTTCGGTGGCGGTGGCTACCGGGGATAGCAGCGTCCCAGCCACTAGTGTGAGAAAAGCTAGTGCTATGGCGAGTATACGTTTCATTGCTCTCTCCTTGAACAAGTAATTGCTAAAGCTTGTGGGTGGAATTCAAGTCAGTCTGGCTGTCCTTGCCAGGGTGGCTGCTGACTTGAGTTTGCGCCCTCTGAATGGCTCGGTTGAGTAGAAGTCTGATTGTCTGTAAAGCTTCGTGGTTGGTTTGAATGGCTCTGATAAGTCTGTGGCTGCGTGCTAGAACTACTTTGATCATCATAGAGTGTAGCAGCAGAAAGTGGCGTATATGCAGAAGTGGAGTTCTTACTTATCCGGGCTAATAAGAAGGTTCCTGCGATTATAGAAATAGAGACTATAGTGGCAATTATTAAAAACTCATTAAGTAAGCCATTAAAATTGCGAGAGTTGGATATTGATGTAGCTATAGACTTGGTGGCGCCTGTCGCTGGCTTGGCGGCGGAGCTGTTAGTAGTTGGGCTGGCGGTGGCTGGTCTGCTGGTATTGCCACGGCTGGGTTTAGGGCTAGCCACGCTGAAAGGCGCAGGTGTGCGGCTGGGTTTGTGGGTGGGGCTAGGGGTGGAGGTAGTGGGCCTGCCAGTAGGGTCGTAAGGTGAGTATGAAAAACTACCGGCTAGTTCTATATCTGCGCTAGTAGCCTCAGCGCCAAACCAGGTGTAGTAGCTGTACCTGCTATCTCCCTTATCTATTCTTGGTGACAAGGTTTGAGAGGTAATGGTTGTATCTGCAGGAAGCTGCACTATGGTAAACCTGACGTTTAAATCAGAGCGATCAATGTTTAAGGTATTTGTGATTTTGTCTAATGAATAATAGAATTCGTTAAAAAACCTAAAATTGATATTGTTACCTTCTGAGGATACTGACCAGTTAGGGGCAGGTTCACCTTTTTTGTAATATTTAATGAAGATGCATCTATTTTCTTTACCTATGCGAGCGAACCTTACGATATCTGTTTCAGTGCCTTTGCAGTTATCGGCGTTAATGGTGTTATCGTTGCTGGAGACATTAATTAGTTCTTTAATGCTACCATCAGAGTTAAGTGTGAACCAGAGTTCAGTCTTTAAATTTCCGTTAGCCGTGGCGGTAGGGGCAAATAGGGGTCCAGTCGCCAAGGTAATAAAGGTCAATAAGATTGCCAGTGCGCGTTTCATTGTTTGCCCCTTTAATCGCTGGAGCCTGCAGGTGACATTTGCCAGGTCGGTTCTTCCACAGGATAAGCGTGGGCGACGCCGTCGGTAGAAACTAGGCGAGTCTGGTTACCTTCCGGGGTGGCTAGTTCATGGGCCAGCTGGACATTCTGATTCGGGTGCGAAAGCGTAGCCAAATCTCCCGAATCAGGTTGACTGGGCATTCCATATCGTTGCGGATAAGCCTCGTTAACCGGCTGTGCAGTAAGCGGCAGCCCACCTGGGGCCGTAGGTGCCAGCGACGGCGTCGGGGCAATATATGGGTGGTAACCAAGTGCGGGGGCCGACGGCGCAGAAACCATCTGCTGCGGGAAACCTGGCGTCCCTAGCACGGGGGCCGACGGCGCAGAGGGCATCTGCTGGAAAACAGGCGCCCCCAAAGGCTGGGCCGGCTTGGCACGATTGCGACGCGCCTTTGCCATAGTCAACGCCAACGCAATACAAGACATCAGGGCCACGCCAACCGCAACAATGGCGATAGTGAGCCAAATATTGTCGTCGCTAGCAGAATCGGCGGCTAGAGGGACAGCGCTCAGGAGAGCAGTCCCAGAGGTAGCCGTCAGGGGACTGACGGCTAAAGGGGTAGCAGCCGCAGCCGGCGAGGCCACACTAAGAGTCAAGAATGGCGCGGTTAATGCCACAAACACGCCAGCATGCTTGAAGCGTGCAGCGATGTGGTGCATTTCCTCCTTGAAACTTAGTGGGCAGTGCCGGGCAGTGCCATTCTAATGCGGCTTATTAGGGTACGACGCCGCCCTAGCCGCTTGGGCTGGCCGGCAGCGTCAGTTTTTAAGCCTCGCTAGCCTCAGCGCCCGCAGCTTCCTGCTTACGGCGCTTTAGCAGCAAAAAGCCCAGGCCAGCGGCACTGGCTACCACCAGGGCGCCAACCACCCACAGGGCGGTAACTATCCCGCTATTACCCTGCTTGGCGGCGGCCGCCTGAGATTTATCGGCGCCAGCTATAGTCGCGCGGTAGTCAGTAGCCTTGGCAGAGCTGCTAGCACTAGCAGAACCGCTGGCTGAGCCACTAGCCCCCGGCGTAGGAGCCGCACTAGTGGCACCGGCGCTGGGCTGGGCGCCGTCGGGAGCTGCGCTTTGCGAGCCAGAACCGTCAGCGCTACCAGAACCTCCCTGAGAACCGCCAGCCAACCAGCTTGAACCGCCTGAAGTGCTAGTAGAGCTTGGGCTGCTTACGGTCGCGGTAAAGGTGTTTTGGTGAGTGGAATTGCGCCACTGCATGAAGTAGCCCTTACCCTCGCCACCAGACTGGTTCACTTTAACGCCGTCGCTAGCTGAAGTAACCGTGGCATCATGCACGCTGACATTGCTGTTAATGGAGCTAACTTTAAGCGGTTTTAAAGCAACAAGCAGCGCGTCAACGCGGTTATGGCCGGTTAGCTTGTCACCGTTGAGCGAATAAAACTCATGCCCCGCCTGCGCACTGTAGGTAACCGTGCCCGAGCAGTAGTTATAACCCTCGTTTTGTTTAAAAACTGGGGTAATTCCTGCCTCAGTCTTCGGCATGGCACTTTCTAGCGTGTCAGCGCAGCTTTGGCTGGTTAGTGTCTGGGTGTAATCGGCGATGCTAACCGTGTACATAATCTGCCCAGCCTTGGTAAATACCACCGACTCTTGCACTTTCGCCTCGCTAGGTGCAGCTAGTGCCGACGGCGCCAGGGTGCCAGCCGTGGCCAGTAGCGCAGCAGCTACAAAACGAGTGAAAAAGCGTTTACATACGGCAGTATTCATACCTAATCTCCTAATTAGCCGCCATAAGGCTGGTTGTTCCAGCCAGTGTGGGGCTGCTGGTTTGGCTCGCTATCCGCGTCATAAATCTGGGTAGCGGCAGGGTCATAATCCTGAGTTGGGGCCTGAACCGTCTCTTGCGAAGGCTGCGCGGTGGGCGCCTGCACGGTTTCTTGCGCGGTGGGCGCCTGCACAGTTTCTTGTGCGGTGGGCGCCTGAACCGTGTCCTGTGAAGGGGACGGGGTAGTGGCCGCAGCGGTGTCCTGCGGATAGCGGTGAGTTGGGGCCAAGGTTGTTTCCTGGGCGTAACTGGGGAACACCGACTGCTCAGCGCTTTGCCCATAGGTTTGCGGAGCACCCTGGTTGTATCCCTGGGGTTGGCTGTAGCCTTGCGCGGCCGGTTGCCCGTAGCCTGCTGTCCGTAGCCTTGGGGAGCGGCGCTCTGCCCGTAGTTCTGAGGCTGCCCATAGCCCTGGGGCGTGGCGCTCTGCCCGTAGCCTTGGGGTGCGCTGGGGGCGTAAGGGGCCGACGACGCCGAAGGGGCATAGCCCGACGCCGCTGACTGTGCATACCCTGAGGCTGCCGATTGCGCATAGCCCTTTGGAGCCTGAGCGGCGCTTGGAGCCGAGTATTGCGGGGTGCTCTGGCTGTAGCCCTGCCCGGCCTGCTGGCCATAGTTTTGAGGTGCCTGGCCGTAGCTCTGGGGTGCCTGCCCGTAGCCTTGCGTGGCCTGCTGCCCATAGCCCTGGGGAGCGGTGCTCTGTCCGTAGCCTTGGGGGGCACTGGGGGCGTAAGGGGCCGACGCCGCCGAGGGGGCATAGCCCGACGCCGCAGACTGCGCATAGCCCGACGCTGCAGACTGCGGATAGTTAGAAGAGGCCGCACTGCGGGGATAGCCAGAGCTGGGCGCGGACTGTGCGGGAGCCGAGGCTGCAGAAGCCGCAGACTGCGGATAAGCCGCCGACGCCGTCGAGCTGGCATAAGCAGCCGAAGCGGCACTAGCGCCCTGAGTGCCCTGGATCCCCTGAGTGCCCTGAAGCGGGCCGGAAGTATTAATCTGTCCGCTGGCCATCGTGGGCACATACCCACTGGTGTTGTTGGGATAAGGGCCAGAAGCATTAGTGCCCTTACGGGGCTTACGCAAAACCATCACGATCAATGCCAACAGCGCCAACAGCACCACAATGCCTACTCCTAAAGCGGCATACAGGGCAGTGGTGTTAGAGCCGTCCTCGTCCTCAGAGCTGGCCGCCGCCGCGCTTTGTGTAGGGGCAGCAGTATCTAAAGGATTCGCGTTAGAAGTGGGCGAACCACTAGCGGAAGGGTCGCTTGAAGGGCTCTGCGACGGGCTAGCAGTTTTATTGTCAGGCAGCAGAGAGAAAGGATCCTGCTTTTGGGTGCCATCATCCGAGGTCAAAGTAAATTCCATGGTCACCGCAGCAGAGGGGTTGCGCCAGTAAGCCATGTGCAAATTACGCTTATTAAAAACCTCGTATTGAAGCTTGACGTTGCCCGGGGCGCTAACCACCTTGCCTTCAACGCCCACAATCAGAGCCCTAAAAGTAGCTGAAGAGATCCCCAGGGGCTTAGCGGAAACATTGATAGTGGCCTGCGGGTCAACGGTGACAGTGGTCTTGCCGTTTTGCCGTGAGAACTGCGAAGAGGCCTTATAGCTGGTGAAAGTCTGCAAAATAGAGCAGGTGGCACCCTTATCTTTTTGTTCAAACTGGGTGATAAGCGTCTTGTCTTTGGTGGTGCCCTTGAAGCTCTCACACTGAGCTTTAGTCATGTTGTTGCTGGGGTCAACCACCATGATGTAGTCCTGCATCTTGTTGTTGTTTAGGACTACAAACATTTCAGCTATGTAGGGTTCGTCTGCTGCGCTTGCGGTGGGCCAAGCGGCTGTGGGCAGACCTAGGCCGGTAACCACTAAAGCTGTTACCGCCAGAATGTGTATAGCCTTGCGCCACATAATCGCCTCCAGGTATGAGTTTTCAACCAGTCTAAACGCTAATCGTTAGAGATGTCTGAAAACTAAGCCTTTGGACTAGGCTATGACCTGTGACTTAACGGTAGCTATGGGGATAAGTCTCCCTGAAAAAAACGACTACCGGTGTAGCCAACTTTCTGCAAAAATAGGACTAAACGCCTAAGCGCTCGAAGAGGAGTTGTAATGCTTTCAAACGACCAAATCACCCTGAGCCCCAACCCGCTGGTGCGCGCCTTGGGGAAGCTACCCGCCGAGTTCACCAAAGCGGACATCATCAGCTACATCGTCGACAATGATATTCACGCCCTAGAACTGCGCTACATTGGCGGCGACGGGCGCCTAAAGGTCCTAAACTTCGCCATCCAATCTGTAGCCCACCTAGACCGGATCCTAACCATGGGGGAGCGCGTGGACGGCTCCTCCCTGTTTAACTTTGTTGACGCCACCTCATCAGACCCTATATGTGGTGCCCCCAGCTACGTAGTGCCTTCATGAACCCCTTCGCCGCTGAGCCCACCATCGACTTTTTGTGCTACTTCTACGACGTCGCCGGTAACCCCCTGGTCAGCTCACCTCAGCACGTGCTGCGCCGAGCCCAAACCGCCCTCGAAGCAGCCACCGGCAACCGCCTGCAGGCCCTAGGTGAGCTGGAGTACTACCTGTTCTCCGACGTCGAGACCCTATTCCCGGTAGAAGAGCAGCGCGGTTACCACGAAGCTGCCCCCTTCTCTAAGTTCGCCGACGTGCGCACCGAAGCCCTCAAATACTTGACCCAAATGGGTTGCGCAGTTAAATACGCCCACGCCGAGGTGGGTAACTTTGTTGCCGACGGACGCCAAATGATCCAGCAGGAAATCGAATTCCTGCCGGTAGATGCCCTGCGACGCCGCCGACCAAATGACCCTAGCCAAGTGGGTAGTGCGTGAAGTAGCCCACCGCCACGGCATTGAAGTGTCATACTCGCCCAAGATTGCCGTCGGCCAAGCCGGTTCAGGCATGCACTTCCACACCCGCCTGGTAGACCCGCAAGGCAACAACCTATTTAGCCAGGGCGCCGGCCTAACTGAGCTAGCCCGCAAGGTGATCGGTGGCTACCTCACCCTGGCCGCCTCCATCACCGCCTTTGGTAACACCGTGCCCACCTCCTTCCTGCGCCTAGTGCCCCACCAGGAAGCCCCTACCGCCATCTGCTGGGGTGACCGCAACCGTTCAGTGCTGGTGCGTGTGCCGCTGGGATGGAACAACCTTGATGACCGCATGTTCCGCGACGCCAACCCCAATGAGCCCGCAGTTGGTCAGGTTCCCAATGACCTGCAAACCGTGGAAATGCGCTCACCTGACGGCTCAGCCGCCATCCACCTGCTGCTAGCGGCAATTGTTGTGGCTGCGCGAGTGGGTCTGACTGAGCCGGGAATGCTTGAATATGCCAATGAGCGATATGTCTCAGGGGACGCTTCTAAGCTCGAAAACCTAGAGCAACTGCCTGCCTCCTGCTACGAATCCGCCCAGCGCCTACAGGCTCAGCGCGCCCTTTACGAGGCTGAAGGGGTCTTTCCGCCTAAGCTCATCGACGCCTGGGTGGCTTACCTAGAAGGTCTAGGAGACGAGAACTTGCGTGAAGATATCGCCACAGCACGGGTGCTAGTTGAAGATTTGGTGGAAACTTATTTCCACATCGGCTAAGTGGGTTGGGGCTTAAGTCTTATTAAGTCCCAGCAATAAAGCCAAAGCGGGGCGCTTCCAGATAAATGGAGGCGTCCCGTCGTCGTAATCACACCATATAAAATATGAGACGCCGTTTATAAAGTTGCAGTCAGTCTGCTATGTTTACCTCCATTGCCGCTTTGGCAATTTAAGTAACTTTAACGGAGGTGAACATGTCCGCTTTAACTACTCCCGAGCTATCTGCAGCAGGGGAGGAGCCTGAAACTGCCGCGAGCGCATCACTAGGTGGTGACGCTAAGGTGTCTGAACACGACAACCCAGGAACTGAACTTAAGCGTGGCCTGTCCGCCCGCCACATGCAGATGATCGCTATCGGTGGCGCAATTGGAACCGGCCTGTTTGTGGCCTCCGGCGCAACCGTTTCTACCGCAGGCCCGGGCGGCGCCCTGGTGGCCTATTCGGTAATTGGTTTAATGGTGCTGCTGCTGATGCAGTCACTGGGCGAAATGACTGCGCACATGCCCGTTTCTGGTTCTTCCAGACTTACGCCACGCGTTTTGTTAGCCCCTCCTTTGGTTTTGCCATGGGCTGGAACTACTGGTTTAACTGGGCCATTACGGTGGCCGCTGAGCTGGTAGCAGCCGGTATTGTGATGAGCTACTGGCTGCCTGATGTGCCCCACTGGGTGTGGGCGGCAGTGTTCTTGGCCCTGCTAACTGGTCTTAACGCGCTCTCTGCACGCGCCTATGGTGAGGGTGAATTCTGGTTTGCCACCATCAAGGTGATTACCGTGCTGGTGTTTTTGGTGGCCGGCGTGGCCATGATTCTGGGGATTATGGGTGGTAACTCGCCTGGCTTTAGTAACTGGACTAAGGGCGAGGCCCCCTTCCACGGCGGCTGGCTCTCGATTGTGTCAGTGTTTATGATCGCTGGTTTCTCTTTCCAGGGTACTGAGCTGGTTGGTGTGGCTGCGGGCGAGTCGCGTAACCCCCGCAGGGATGTACCCCGGGCTATCAAGAGCGTGTTCTGGCGGATCATGCTGTTCTATGTGGGCGCTATTGCGGTGATTGGTTTCCTGATTCCTTACACCGACCCCAACTTGCTGCGTAACGGTGAGACTGATGTGGCTTACTCGCCTTTCACCTTGGTGTTTGAGCGGGCTGGTGTGGCCGGCGCGGCTGCGGTGATGAATGCGGTTATTTTGACTGCGATTTTGTCTGCCGGTAACTCTGGCCTGTATGCCTCTACCCGTATGCTGCACTCGATGGCCCTTGATGGTCACGCCCCCAAGCTGTTCTCCCGGGTTAACCGGCGCGGCGTGCCGATCTACGCTATGGCGGTTACGGCTGCTGTGGGCGCGGTTGGTTTCGTGACCGCTATTGTGGGTGAGGGCGCTGCCTACACTTGGCTGCTTAACGTATCTGGTCTTTCAGGCTTCATTGTGTGGCTGGGTATTTCCTGGTGCCACCTGCGTTTCCGCAGGGCCTATGTGCTGCAGGGCAATGACTTGGCGAAACTGCCTTATAAGGCTCCGCTGTTCCCGTTCGGCCCGATGCTGGCTTTCGCTATGTGCCTGATTGTGCTGGTGGGTCAAAACTATGAGGCTCTGTTTAGGGGCCAGCTGTTCCAGATTGCTTCTAGCTACATTGGTTTGCCGGTGTTCTTGGCGATTTGGGGTATCCACAAGCTGGTTACCAAGGAGCCTAAGGTTGAGCTGGCTACCGCTGACGTTAGTGGCGTTGAGGTTGAGGTGGCTTGATAGCTTCCTGCTAGCTTTTTCCCGCCCGGTTTAGTCCGACGGCGTAGCGAGTGCCTGGTTGCGATTCTATGCAGCCAGGCGCTCGTGTTTTTTGGCGTCCCGGGCGGCGCCTGGGCCTTCATGTTCGCGTCCTGCGTCTGCGCTCGCGGCCCAGGGACTATTCCCAGCGGGCGCAGCGCTCGCTGCCGGGGCGGCGGCTATTCCCAGCGGGCGCAGCGCTCGCTGCCGGGGCGGCGGCTATTCCCAGCGGGCGCAGCGCTCGCTGCGGGCAACTTCGATGGCGCTGTTGCGGTCCCAGCCGTTGCTGGCGCGAAATACCAGCTTACGCGAGCTGGAGCATTGCCAGGCCGTTAAAACCACATCTGAACTGGAGTTGTTTGCGAGTTGTCTGCGGCGGGGTGGGGGGTGCCTCAGTGGGGGAGATTGTGCTCAAGTTGGGCAGGTTCAAACCGGTGGAGGGTTCTGGGCTTGAGGACAGTGGCGTAGGCGTGGCGCTGCCTAGCGGCTTGCTGGTGGGTAGCGGCGCGGTGCTAGGTAGTGGCGTGCTGCTGTGAGTAGGGCTGGGGGTGCTTTCGGGGCTCTGGGTTTGGGTGGTGGTAACGACGACGGCGCCCGGCTGGCTTTGCTGGGAGGCTTGGTGGGCGTAGAAAAGGATGCCCCCAACCATGGCAAAGATACCCAGCACCGCGAAGGTAACCAGCGACACGCGCCAGGCCGAACCCCAAGGCGTATACAAGCTAGCGTGGGTGTTACCAAGCGTGTTTAGCTTGCTTTCGCGCAGAGAGGTGGCCTGGGGGGCGTTGTTGTGGGAGCTGGGGCGCTGGTGGTCAATCATTGGCTTACAGCTGTCGTCGGGGTCAGATACTAAGGCAGATATTACCCCGACCTGTGGCTTAGGTTAAGAAATCACAATGTTGTGACTAGGTAACAGATTCCAATCCTGGGAGCCTGGCAACAAAAGTTATTCGTTTTCTTCACGTTGGGCGAGGATACGTTCCGCCTCTTCATCAGGCAGCGGATCACCATTGTCGTCAAGCAGACCGTTACGTTTCATGAACTGGTAACGTGAATCAATGAGACGAGGTAACGGAAACGGCAGAATATATACGACGCCAATAAAAAGAAAGAACAGTGCAATGAACGAGATGGAAACCATAATGAATTCGGGGGCTCCAAACCTGTCGGAGAGCATGTTGATTCCAGCTAAGGTAGACGCAATGCCCATGCAGGGATAGGTTACTGCCGCCATGTTTTTGGTCAGACGCTCGCGTGAAATACTTCTCCCGAATTCTGCCACCCACGAATCAGTGTAGGTCTGCACCCACCATGAATAAATGATGAGAGGGCCCATAATTATTACTGCGATATCTTGCCACATACTATTGCCTCCCAAATAAAGCATCGCTTATATAAAAGGCTAGTGTTGCGTTAGAGATTGTGGCCATCGTGATTTCTCCCCAAATACGCCTTTGGCTAATACCGTCTTAACGGTTGATAGTCTGCTGTGCGCCCTCGCGCTATGAGGGCGCCTGCTCTGAGCAAGCTGGCAGTCCCTAAACCAGGTAAAAACTGCTTCCAGGCAAAACTAGGGGGGCGCCCGCCGCATGGCGGGCGTCCCCTCAGTTTGGTTTGAGGCCAGATTTCGGCCCAGTTTTGGCTGCTAAAGCCTAGCAGCTTTACTGCTTTGCGGCTTTGGTTGCTTTTAGGCTTTGGCGGCTTTTGGTTTGGGCCAGGCGTTTAGGTTAGCTCGGGCGGCAAAACATCAGTTTGGGCCGGCAGGTTAGCGATGCCCACGGGGCAGACAATGCCGTTAGGCCCGTGATTGCAGTAGCCGCCAGGGTTCTTGTGCAAATAAGCCTGGTGGTACTCCTCGGCCAGATAAAACGGCCCGCCCTGGCCAGATTCCAGCGCGGCAGCGTCGCCAATAGTGGTTTGGCAAACACGCCCGTCACCAAGCTTGTCTAGCTCGCTTTGGAAAGCCTGGCGTAGCGCCGCAGCGGCCTGCGCCTGCTGGGGCGTGGTAACCCAAATCGCGCTGCGATACTGGGTGCCCACATCATTGCCGTGGCGGTTAGCCTGGGTGGAATCGTGGTTTTCAAAGAAAACTCGCAACAGATTCTGCCCACCCACGCCCGCTACAGCCGGGTCATAAACCACGGCCACAGTCTCAGCATGACCAGTGTGGCCAGTGCATACCTCACGGTAGGTGGGGTTGTGGTTACCCCCACCCATATAGCCCACGGCGGTGGCTAACACCCCGGGCTGGTTCCAGAAAATACGCTCCACGCCCCAAAAGCAGCCGGCAGCCAGGTAAATAACCTCGGCCCCAGCAGGTAGCGGGTCATCGGCGCGGCTAGCTAAAACCGGGTGAAGTTCTAGACGCTCCAGCAGCGCCTGGCTGTGACCGGCAATAGTGGCCGGCAAGGCGCCGGCAGCGGCGTCGTCGAGATAAGTACCGTCAGAGAGCGGCAACCAATTTTGCTCAGGCCCAGCCGCCCGCGTCGCAGCGGCGTAGCTCATAGCTGCTGTACAGACTTGATGGTGGCCTGCAAAACGCGGCCGTTAGGGGCCTTGTAGCTGACAGTCTCGCCAGCCTTGTGGCCCATCAGCGCCTTACCTAGCGGGAGCATCGGGGAGAAGACGCGGGCGCCGTCGGGAACATCAGCCGCAATCTCCTGGTTACCCAGCACGAAAACCTGCTCTTTACCGGCAATAATGGCGGTAATCAGGGCGCCCTTAGTGACAGTGCCATCAGAGCTAGCCTGACCCACCTCAGCGTTTTCCAGCATCCCTCAAGCACCTTAATGCGGGTCTCGTTAAGGGCGGCCTCTTCGCGGGCGGCGTGATAGCCAGCATTCTCGCGCAGGTCACCCTCCTGGCGGGCTAGCTCAATGCGGCGAGCGATCTCTTTGCGCTCAGTGGTACGACGACGCTCAAGCTCCTCGCTTAGACGGTCAAAGCTTCCTGGGTCAGCCAAGTACGGTTGTCTTCACTCATGTTTTCTCCTAACTTGCCACCTTAAAAGCCCAGTTTAGCCCAATACGGCCATGTAGCAGGCGATACACTGGCACACCCAGGCGGCCACAGTGCAGGCATGGAAAATCTCGTGAAACCCAAACCAGCGCGGCAAAGGATCGGGTTTTTTAAGCGCATAAACCACTGCGCCAAGCGTATAAATTACGCCGCCAGCAGCAATTAAAACGACAATCGCCGCCCCGCCGGCGCGGTAAAGCTCGGGAATGAACCACACAGCCACCCAGCCCAGCACCACATACAAAATCGTGAACAACCAACGTGGTGCGGTAATCCAGCACACATTAGCCACCATGCCAATCACGGCGCCTGTCCAGATAATGCCCAGCACTAGACGCTGGTGATCCGGCGTCATTAACGCCAAAGCCAGGGGAGTGTAGGTGCCGGCAATTAGTAGGTAAATATTGGCGTGGTCAATGCGGCGTAAAAGCTGGGAAACCTTAGCTGGGAAATGTCCGTTAGAGATGTGGTACACCCCAGAGTTGGCGAAAAGCAGCAGTGAACAGGCCAAATACACTCCGCTGCCAATTTTTAAAGTGGCCGTGGGGGCTAAAACCGTCAGCACAATGCAGGCAGCCAAAGCCAACGGCGCAGTAATGGCGTGAATCCAGCCGCGCAGCTTAGGTTTGATTAATTTAAGGGCCTCACCGGCCGAGGCAAGTGAGTCGCTAGAAAGCGAGAGTGCTTTGGCGGCTGCCATATGAACCTCCCAGTAGCTTGTTAGGAACAAAAGCTACGCTACCGTAAGTTACGCTCGCGTAGGTAGCTATTTGATAAAGCGAACACCACAAGGCGTGATTAGGCGCTACCGTATATAGCATGGCCGTAAAAGCAGATCGGCCTGTACCTGTATGCAAGGAGCTGAAAATGGCTGGCGACAACCTGCTCTATGACGTTTACGAACGCCGGTTGTTGGCGCAGCTTGATCGCTCCAAAGTTCCCGCGCACGTAGGTGTGATCCTTGACGGCAACCGCCGCTGGGCTAAATCCCTAGGGGTGGGCGCCGCTCACGGACACCGGCGCGGGGCAGATAAAATCGCCGAATTTTTAGGTTGGGCCGAAAACGCCGGGGTTGAAATCGTCACCCTCTGGCTGCTGAGCACCGATAACCTCTCACGTGACCCGCAGGAACTAGCGCCGCTGCTAGACATTATTGCTAGCGCCGTCGAAAACCTGGCCAGTGCCAGGCGTTGGCGACTGCGCATTGTGGGCAGCGTGGAATTACTACCCCAACCGGTGGCCCAGCGGCTACTGGCGGCAGTAGAGTCCACCAGTGCCATTGAAGGCATGGAGGTTAATGTGGCCGTGGGCTACGGCGGGCGTGAAGAAATTGCCCAAGCTGTGCGTGACGCTTTAGCTGAGGCCGCCGCCCAGGGACGAACCCTAGAAGAAGTGGCTCGCAGTCTGTCTGTGCACGACATTGCTGAGCACCTGTACACCAAGGGCCAGCCCGACCCTGATCTGCTTATCCGCACCTCGGGTGAGCAGCGCCTTTCGGGCTTCCTGCTGTGGCAATCGGTGCACTCGGAATACTATTTCTGCGAGGTTAACTGGCCGGCCTTTAGGCACATAGATTTCCTGCGCGCGCTACGCGACTATGCCCACCGCGAGCGCCGCATGGGTAAGTAGCTCGCCTTACATGGCCGGGTAGCTGGTGCGCTTAAAACTGTCCCGGCCGGGTAGCTAGAGGGCCTGGCAGGAGCCAGTTTTAGTGCTCTTTAAGCCAGTAATAGTGCTTATAGGCGGCAAAAGCCGCGCCGGCAAAGGGAAGCAAGAATATGATCAGCGTGTAAATCATGCGGTCATAAAAACTGCGTTTACTGGTAAACAGAACGTAGACCACTGCCGCGCAGTCAACCAGAGCCAGTAGCGTCATTACGATTTGGGCAAACAATTTTGACCTTACATTTGTGGGGCTGGGGGTCTTTTTGTAGGCGGTTATGGGGATTTGGGTAGTTAGCAGGCTGGTTTGGACATAAGGCGGGGGTGGCTGGTAGGCCACCCCCGATCCGATTAGCCTCTAAACGGTCCTAATCGCGTTTATGCCTGAAACTTAGCAGTTTCCGCAGCACTCGTGCTCAGCCTCTTTGGCTGCGCCTTCGGGCGCGGCTGCATCAGCTTCCGGCGCGGCTGCTGCGGCCGCATCTTCGTGAGTTACAACCTCTTCTGCCTCTACTGCGGCGGCGGCAGCCTCCAGCTCAGCGCGGGTAGGCGGGTTAGCGCCCGGGCGCGAAACGGTGATGGCGGCAATCGCAATGGCGTGGGCGATTACGCGACGTAGGGCTTCTTCGCTGATGTTGTGTAGCGCCTCGCGGTTTTCGGCGCCCAGCAGGCCTTCAGTCCACAGCCCGTCGATGATGCCGCCCATGAAGGAGTCGCCGGCACCTACCGTGTCTGCTACTATAGCCGGCTGGGAGGGTACTTCCAGGCGCAGGCCTGAGGAGGTTACTGCTAGGGCGCCCTCGGGGCCACGGGTAACCACCGCAATGGCCGGGCCTAGCTCCAGCCAGGAACGCAGGGTTTCTTCCTGGTCAGCGCCGCTAGTTAGCCACTCCAGGTCTTCGTCGGAGCACTTAACTACGTCTGAGGCGGCGATTAGGCGCTCCACCAGCGGGCGGGCGTCACCGGGGGTGCCCATCAGCTGGGGGCGTACATTGGGGTCGTAGGTGATGGTGGAGGTCTGGCGGTAAGCTGCCAGAACGGCCTGCACGGTTAGGCGCCCCGGCTCCATAATCGCGCCGATAGAACCAGTGTGCACCGCCAGTGGCACATTCTTGGAGGGAGCCGGCGTGGGCGGGTTCCAGTCCAGGTCAAAGCGGTAGGTGGCGGCGCCGTCTTCGCCAATAACGGCAACAGCGGTGGAGGTGGCCTCAGCCCCGTCAGAGCCCTCAACTAGGGCAACACCGTTAGATTCAAGGTGCTTGCGGACTAGCTCGCCGCGTTCGTCCTTGCCGATCCAGCACACCAGCTCGGCTTGGCGGTCTAGGCGTGCTAGCCCCAGGGCCACGTTCGCCGGGGACCCACCCGGAATTTCCTTAGTGGTGGCGTCCAAGCCGACGACGACGTCGACAAGAGCCTCACCAATAACTAATACGCGCGGTTCGCTCATTAAGGTTCCTTCGATTTGTAGCTGCAGTGCTTGAAATCAGCTCTGATCGCTTTGGGTGGCTGCTTCTAGGCGGGCTCGGGCCTGGTCTAACCAGTTTTGGCAGTGCGTGGCCAGAGCCTCACCACGTTCCCACATGGCCAAAGATTGCTCCAGAGGGGCGTCGCCGGCCTCAAGTTGGCGTACTACCTGAGCTAACTCAGCGCGAGCCTGCTCATAAGTGAGCTGGTCAACTTCGGTCGGTTGGGCAGATGTGGGTGTGGTCATAGTCTGATTGTGTCATGAAGTTGCGCTTTTGGGTGGGTCTGGTCTCATTTTGGGTTAGTCGAGCCGCTTGGGGTTAGTTCCCATCACCTGCGCGATTAGTGAGCCGTGAGCCACAATGGCTTCCAGTAGGGTGCCGCGTTTGAGCTGGTCTACTTCAGTGACCACATCGCCATTAGATTGGCGTAAAACCGCGTATCCACGGTCAAGCACTGACTGGGGGCTAAGCGCACGCAGTTTAGCTAGATCAGTGTGTAGCTGGGCTTGGCTAAGGGCCAGTTGGTGGTCTACCGCCCGGCGCATACGCTGGGTCAGTTCGCGGTCTTCTGCTTGACGCAAATTAATGACGGCGTCGGGCTGGCTCAGCACCGGGCGTGAACGCAGCTGCTCTAGGCCCTGCTGCTCACGCTCCAGGCGGGCTTGCCAGGCGGTGCGTGCCGCAGCCACGGCTCCCTCCAAGCTGGCTAGCTCCTCAAGCAGGTCGGGCACGATCCGCCGGGCGGCGTCGGTGGGGGTGGAAGCGCGAAAATCAGCCACTAGATCCAGCAGCGGGCAGTCGGTTTCGTGACCAATAGCGCTGACTAGCGGGGTGTGGCAGGCGGCAGCGGCGCGCACCAGGGCCTCATCGCTAAAAGGCAGCAGGTCCTCGACCGCCCCGCCGCCTCGGGCCACAACAATCACATCTACTTGCTCGATTTGGTCCAGCTCAGCAATAGCCCTGGACACTTCGGCGACGGCGTAGGCCCCCTGCACAGCCACCTCACGGATTTCAAAGCGGGTGGCGGGCCAACGCAGGCGGGCGTTGTTAATGACGTCGTCCTTAGCTTTAGCTTGCCGCCCACAAACCAGCCCCACCACACGCGGCAAGAAGGGCAGCGGACGCTTACGGGAGGGGTCAAATAGACCCTCAGCAGCCAAGGCGCGGCGCAGGCGCTCAATTTGGGCTAGTAACTGACCTAAACCAACCGGCCTGATCTGGTCAGCCACCAGCTGGAAGGAGCCGCGCTTGAGCCAGTAGGTGGGTTTAGCGTGCAGCACCACCTGGCTGCCTTCCTCCAACGGCGAATCCATGGCGGCCAGCACCTTGGCGTAGGTGGCTACCGTCATGGAGGCCTCAGTTTCACTGTCGCGCAAGGTCATAAACGCCATAGAGGCACCCCGACGCGGGTTGAACTGCACCACCTGGCCGCTGACCCACACCGGCGTCATCTTGGACATGTAGGACTCCACTTTTTGCGCCAGCAACCGCAGCGGCCAAGGGTTTTCGGCAGTGGTGTCGCGGGCCAGGGCGGCTAGTTGGCGTCCGCCGCCATTGGGGGAGGCCTGGCTAGTTACGCCCTGGTTAGCTACGGCCGGGCTAGTTGCGTTGGGGGCGCCCGAATTTACGCCGACGGCGTGGGGCGGGTTACTACTTGTCACGGCTACCACTGTGCCATGAATACAGGCCAGGTACCCTGTACCTATGACCACAGCCTCGCCCAAAAAACTTCTGCTGGCAGCCCCACGCGGATACTGCGCTGGCGTTGACCGCGCCGTGGACGCCGTCGAGAAAGCCCTAGCCCACTACGGAGCCCCCATTTACGTGCGCAAAGAGATTGTGCACAACAAGTACGTGGTGGAGGCGCTCAGCCGTCGCGGAGCCATTTTTGTCAACGAAACTGATGAGGTGCCCCCGGGCGCTCGCGTAGTGTTCTCAGCCCATGGCGTGTCCCCGGCAGTGCATGAGCAGGCCGCCGCCCGCCACCTGGCCACCATTGACGCCACCTGCCCGCTGGTAACCAAAGTGCACAAGCAGGCGGTGCGTTTCGCCAAGGGCGACTACGACATCATCTTGGTGGGCCACAGTGGACACGAAGAAGTCGAAGGCACTCAAGGTGAGGCCCCCGAGCACATTCAGGTAGTTAACGGCCCTGAAGAAGTAGACCAGGTGCAGGTGCGTAACCCTGAAAAGGTAGTGTGGATTTCGCAAACCACCCTAAGCGTGGATGAAACCATGGAAACTGTGCGTCGCCTGCGTGAACGTTTCCCGGCCATGATTGACCCGCCCAGCGACGACATTTGCTACGCCACCCAAAACCGCCAGGCCGCCGTCAAGCAGATGGCTCCGCGCGCTGACGTGGTGATTGTGGTGGGTTCAGGTAACTCCTCCAACTCGGTGCGCCTAAAAGAAGTGGCCCTAGAAGCCGGCGCTAAGGCCGCCTACCGGGTGGATTACGCCAGTGAAATCGATCCCAGCTGGCTAGAGCAGGCCCAGAGCGTGGGGCTAACCTCAGGGGCGTCCGTGCCCGAAATTTTGGTGCGTGAAGTGGTGCAAAAGCTAGCGGAATACGGCTTCACCGACGTCGAGGAACTACGCACGGCCACAGAAAACATTGCTTTCTCGCTGCCCAAGAACCTGCGTGCGGATCTAAAAGCTGCTGAGGCTAACGGCGAGGGTGAGCCGCGTCCCCTTCACGCCCGCCGCGAACCGGCCCCTGACCACACCTGTTAGCGTAACTTTAGGGGCCCTTAAACCCCTAGACTTACCTTCATGAAGCGTCACTATCACAACGGCATTAAAACTTTTTGGCTGCTGTGCCTGATGTGGGCGATTTTGATCGCCTTCGGTTACGTATTGGCGCGAGCATCGGGATATTTCATCTTTATGCCGCTGTTCGCGCTGATCGCCGTGGGCCAGACTGCCTACAGCTACTGGAACAGCGACAAGCTGGCCATCCGCTCTATGGATGCCTACGAGGTGACGCCCCAGCAGGCCCCGGATCTGTATGAGATTGTGCAGGAGCTGTCCTCAATTGCAGGCCAGCCCATGCCACGCATCTACATTGCCCCCACCATGAGCCCTAACGCTTTTGCTACCGGGCGCAACCCCCAGCACGCGGCGGTGTGCTGCACTGAGGGTATTTTGAACCTGCTTGACCGCCGTGAGCTGCGTGGAGTGCTGGGTCATGAGCTCAGCCACGTGTACAACCGTGACATTCTCACCGGCTCAATTGCCGCCGGCATGGCGGGGATTATTTCCTCGGTGGGCACCATGTTCATGTACTTTGGCACTAGCTCGCGCAGCCGTAATGAGCGCGACAATGGGGCAGCCGCAATGGGCTTGGTAATGGCTATTTTGGCGCCGCTGGCGGCTGGTTTAGTGCGTCTGGCGGTTTCGCGTACACGTGAGTACGACGCCGACGAGGACGGCGCCTCGCTCACCGGTGACCCGCTGGCTTTAGCTAGCGCGCTTAAGAAGCTTTCGGGCGGCGTGCCCAACTACCCCATGCCGCGTGAGCCGCAGGTGGAGAATCTGTCGGCCATGATGATCGCTAACCCCTTTGGGAACCTGGGGCAGGCTATGAGCACCCACCCGCCCATGGATAAGCGCATTGCGCGCCTAGAGCACATGGCCGGTTACTGACGTTTGTGCTTGGGCCGCGTAAACAGCCCAAAAGTAGGCCCTGGCTTCTCCTTACGAGAGTGCCAGGGCCTTTACTGTGCCGGAGCCTAGGGCTGGGCCTTACTGCGTACCCTTACGACCTGGCCGCGCCGTCGCCGTCGCCGTCGCCCCTAACGTTATAGGGCCTTAGCGGTAGTTGGTGAACTGTAGGGCGGCGTCGATGTCCAGTTCCTTAAGCATGGCGATTACCGCCTGTAGGTCATCGCGCGACTTGGAGGACACGCGCACCTCATCGCCCTGGATCAGGGCCTTGACACCCTTGGGGAAGGACTCGCGGATGGCCTTAGTGATCTTCTTGGCGTTTTCCTGGCTTAGGCCCTCACGCAGCGGGCAAACCAGCTTGTAGAGCTTGCCTGAGGCCTTGGGCTCCTTGTCGCCCAGGTCCAGTACCTTTAGCGAAACCCCGCGCCTGAACAGCTTGGATTCAAGTACGTCTAGGGCAGCCAGCACGCGCTCGGCAGAGTTGGCGGTGACGGTGATGGTCTCGCCGGCTAGCTCGATGGAGGCGTCAACCCCACGGAAGTCATAGCGCTGGCTGATCTCTTTGCTGGCCTGGTTGACGGCGTTGTCAACCTCCTGGCGGTCATATTTGGAGACGACGTCGAACGAGGAATCTGCTGCCATGGTGTGCCTTTCTTAGGTTTGAGCTGGGCATATAAGTCTATGTGAAAGCGGGTTTAGCCGCATGATTACAGCCATTATAGCCAGTGTGACCAGGCTCCCACTAAGATAAGTTGGCATTTGGGGGTGCAATCTTGCTAATCTTTCACGGCACCCAAACGGCAGGCATGCTTGCCCGGCGGAATGCAATTGGCAGGTTTCCCGAGCGGCCAAAGGGAACTGACTGTAAATCAGTCGCAGTATGCTTCGGGGGTTCGAATCCCTCACCTGCCACGGTAAGGCACTTCGGTGTCAAGCCAAGTTCGAAAGAACGCTGTAGTGATTGAGATCACGCGGAACGGACTTGCGAAAGCGAAAAAGTTCCTTGTAAGATTTCGGTCGTTGCCCCGATAGCTCAGTAGGCAGAGCGTCTCCATGGTAAGGAGAAGGTCAAGGGTTCGATTCCCTTTCGGGGCTCTCGCTATGGCGGCCCACAGGCCGCCTTTAGTGTTCCTGGCGAGGTAGCTCAGCTGGTTAGAGCGCACGACTCATAATCGTGAGGTCGAGGGTTCGAGTCCCTCCCCCGCTACGCAAGGTTCGTTGCAGCGCCACTCAAGGGCTGCTCGAGGATCAAACAAGAGGAGTACAACGTGGCTAGCAAGTCCGCCGACGTTCGCCCCAAGATCACTCTGGCTTGCTCGGAGTGCAAGGAGCGCAACTACATCACCAAGAAGAACCGTCGTAACACCCCGGACCGTCTGTCCCTGAAGAAGTTCTGCGCCCGCTGCGGTAAGCACACCGAGCACCGCGAGACTCGCTGAAACAGATAGTCTGAGAGTTTCTCAGCTTTGCCCCACGCTTTTAGCAGCGTGGGGCGTTTTGTTTTTATAGTATTGGTTTATGTCCGCACCAGCCCAAATAGTTTCGCTAGAGCGGCTTGAGTCGAAGACGACGACCCTAGCCAACCTGATTAACTTCATCCTGCCCCACAAGCCTTATGCTGCTGCGGTGCGTGCAGCTGAGCTGGTTGTGGCCGCCAATGTGGGCTGGCCGCTGGTGCGCAGCGGCATTGGCCCCACTTGGGAGGGGATGCTGCACCGGCGCATGGCCCTAGAGACGCGCCAGCCCTTGCCTTGGGTGCATGATCAGGCCCAGGTGGAGCTGCTGATGCTGCGTTCACGCCGGGCTAGGAACTGGGAGTTTTGGGATTCACGCATCCACCTAGACCGCCCGGACATGCAGGTGCGGCTGACTGACTTTTTTGCTCGCAAGGTGGGGGCGCCGGGAACGCTTACTTCCGACGTCGCCAAGGCGGAGCCGCTGCTGTATGAGGAGCTGGAGGTACCTGCCCAAAGTACCCCGGTGACGATTACTTTTAAGCATTTGCGTAGCTGGTCACGGGTAATTGGGGATCCCAACTCAATTCATTCTTCAGCTCGCGCGGCCCAGGCTGTGGGGGCGCCAGATGGGAGCTTGGTAGTGCACGGCAGTTTGCTGGCGGCCTTGTCGCTGTGCGTGCAAAGCGTCGATGAGCTGGTGATCCCGCAGGGCTTGTTCCGTGAGCAAAAGTGGAAGTGGCACTTTAAGGAGATGGTGACGCTGCCGGAGCTGGGCGCCGTCGACGTCGTAATCACCCCCCAAGGTGACATTTACAGCGCAGACAAGCTGGTAGTCGCTGCCAACTGAGGCACTGGCAGGGCAACAAACACATGCAATTTCATCCCTTCCCTATGATTTAAACGCGTATTTTCATAGGGAAGGGATGATTTTGGGTGTAGATGCAGATTTTGGGTGTATTTGATGAGGGCATGGCTGCGCCGTCAGCATGAAACCCTCCTCATCACCCACACACAAATGACTACTCTGGTGCCATGACAGAAGCTACCGATTGTTCCCTGCCCCTGCCGCACCGCGACATCGCCAAGCCCACTCCCGTTCCCGCCCTGGCTTACCCGCTGGGTGCGCAGGCCCCCACCACCCTGGCGCAGCTGACCACCACCCGCATCGGTGGCCCCATCGCCAGCTACCTGGAGGCCCACAGCGAGCAGGAAATGATTGAGGCCATCAAACAGGCCGACGCCGCCGGCACCCCGTTGCTGGTGGTAGGTGGCGGCTCCAACCTACTCGCCTCCGACGCCGGCTTTGACGGCCTGGTGCTACGCGACGCCCGCAGTGAAATCTCCGTCAACTCAGATACCCAATGCGGGGGAGTGGAGTTCACCGTCACCGCCGGCATGAGTCTAGATGAACTAGTTTGTGAAGCCATCGCCAATGAGTGGGCCGGTTTCGCCCCGCTTTCAGGCATCCCGGGCACGGTCGGCGCCGCCCCGGTGCAAAACGTGGGTGCCTACGGCACCGAAATCGCTGAGCTGGTCACCGCCGTGCGCGCCTGGGACCGTCTCAAGGGCCGCGTGGTTTACCTGGCTCTAACCGACCTGAAACTGGCTTACCGCGACTCGCTACTCAAGCAGTCCCTGCGCAGCGTAGAGGCCGGCGGCGGACGACTGTGGGGCCCCACCGGGCGCTGGGTGGTGCTCTCGGTTACCTTCCAGGTGCGTCAGGCCTACATGAGCCACCCCATCGCCTACAAGCAGCTAGCTAATCACCTGGGCGTGGAGCTGGGCGACCGGGTGGAGGCCACCGATCTGCGCCAGGCCGTGCTGGAACTGCGCCGCTCCAAGGGCATGGTGCTTGACCCGGCCGACCACAACACCTGGTCTTCAGGCTCTTTCTTCACCAACCCGGTGCTAACCCAGGAGCAGGCTGACAAACTGCCAAGCCAGGCCCCGCGCTTTGAGGTCACCGATCACTCCATGATTGTGGGCACCCGCCCCGCGCCGGTTGTGCCCGGGCTGGTTAAGACCTCGGCGGCTTGGTTGATCCAGCACGCGGGCTTTGGTCCGGGTTTTGCTCTCGACGACGACGCCCCCGCCTCGCTTTCAACCGTGCACGTCCTGGCCATCACCAACCGTGGCAATGCTAGCGCTGGCGACATTGAGGCCCTGGCCAAAACCGTTATTGCTGGCGTGCGCGACAAATACGGACTGACCTTGGTACCTGAGCCGGTGCGTGTAGGCCTGGACTTCAACCAGCCCAGGGCCGGCCCGTCAGCGCGCCGGCCCGCCCCCAGCTGGCCCGCCACCCGCCTGGCCGTGGAGGCATGCTAGCCCGTCAGCGAGCCGGCCCGCCCCCAGCTGGCCCGCCACCCGCCTGGCCGTGGAGGCATGCTAGCCCGTCAGCGAGCCGGCCCGCCGACCGCTCTGCGGCCCGCCAACTTGCCGGCCGCCCCTAGCCGAAAACTGGACGCTGGCGTGCAACCAGCCAAAACGCAAGCCCGCTGGAGGGGACTAAAGTCACCCTCCAGCGGGCTGTTTTACCCTCACTGAGCCGTTAGCATGGGCTAGTGACCCTACGCCAGTTTTTTCATAATCGTGATACGTCCCTACTAGCCACCCTCGCACTAATCTTCGTGTCGCTAGTGTGGGGCGCTAGCTTCTACCTAACCAAGGAAGTACTAGCCGAAGTATCGGTTATCGACTTCCTTGGTTTGCGTTACGGCTTGGGCACACTAGTGACGGCTGTAGCCATGTACCCCTTCTACCGTCGCGCCAGCAAAACTGTGTGGATTCACGGATTCACCATCGGTTCCATCTATGCCTTTGGTCAGGTGCTACAAACTGAGGGTATGAACTACGCTTCGGCTTCCGTCTCTGGCTTCATGGTGAGCTTGTACGTGGCCGGAACCCCACTGGTGGGGTGGCTAATGTTTCGCACTCGGGTGGCGCACATTACCAAGGTAGCGGTGGCCCTGTCGCTGGCCGGCGCTGCCGTGCTGGGCCTGCGCGGTCTGGCTTTGGGCTATGGCGAGGCCATGCTTATCGGTTGCGCCATTGTTTTCTCCCTGCACGTGGTGCTTACCGGGCGTTACGCCACCGCTAAAGACGCCTTGGCGCTCGCGGCTATTCAGCTGATGGTTACCGGTATTTGGCTGGCTTTGGTGGCCGCCCCGGGTGGTATTGGGGTTCCGCACACCACTAAGGGCTGGGTTTCTTTGGTGTTCTTGGTGATTGGTTCGGGCGTGTTGGCGCTGCTGGCACAAACTTGGGCCCAGTCGCGTCTGCCTGCCGCCCGTGCCGCCGTGATTATGGCTCTGGAGCCGGTGTTTGCTTCGGCCGTGGCCGTTGGTTTCGGCGACGAGCAGGTAACTAGCCGCCTGCTGCTAGGTGGCGCGCTGATGATCGCCGGTATGCTCCTGGCTGAGGTGGGTCCCTCTAAGCTGGCTGCGGCCCGGTTGCGTAAGGCTAATGCCGCCAAGAACGACGACGTCGCCGCTCGCCCCACTGCAAAAACTTCCGGCCCCGCCGGGGAAGCTGGCGGCCCCACCGAGCCCACTGACGCCGCCGAGACCGCAGACGCCGTCGCCAGCCCGGGCGCCGTCGAGACCACGCACGCCGTCGCCACTAAAGAGACTGCCGTCGCTTAAAGCCACCAAAAAAGTCAAAGCGCCGGTAGAAATCACCCCACAGCCTGAGCGCACCTAAAAAATGGCGCATAATCACGCTTTGGGCCCTGCTAAATAGCTAAAGCAGGGCTAATAATGGCAAACTTGTGTACATGTTTGGAGGTAACGAGCGCGATCAGGTTGCGCTTCTGACCGGCCCAGGTGTGAATTCAATCCTGGGCGCAGCATTGGCGCCTTTAGGCCTGGAGCTAGTTACCTCACGTGTACATTCTGTGCATCACCGCCCCGGCGCAGGGGTCACGGTTGGCTACACGGCAGTGGTGCGTGGCCTGGCCGGTATTCGCGGCACGGAGTACCTATGTGCCACTACTGCCCACCTCAAGCGCCCTGACGCGCCTGGCTTGGTGCGTGTGGATACCGGCGTGACCCCGGTGTATGTGTGGCGTCACCCGGGCGACCCGGAGTTACCAGCGCTGGCGGTGGCCTGCACCCCTTCGCTATTGTCGGCGCGACTAGGCGAGCAGGTTTCTACCCGCATGGTGGCCTACCGCCCCACCCGCCGCGCGGTGGTTAAGGTCAGCTACGCTGACGGCTCGGGGGCTTTCGCTAAGGTTTTACGGCCGGGCCATTCTCATTCTTTAGCTGAGCGTCACCGCATGTTGACGGCGGCGGGCGTACCCTCACCTAGGGTGCTGCGCGATGACCCTGACGGCCTGGTGCTGTTGACGGTTGGTCCGGGTAGGCCCCTGTCTAATCTTCTAGCTGGCGGCATGAGTAGCAATGACGCTTCTGACATGTTTATGCGCATCACGGAGTTGCTTGATGCACTGCCCAGCGAGGCCCTGACTTTGCCCACGCATCCGGCCTGGTCTGAGCGCGTGCACCACTATGCGCATGCGGCTTCGACCGTTTTGCCGGCTTATGCGGGGCGTATTAACGCAATTGCCGACGGCGTAGCTGAGCTTATGGCTGATTCGGATCCGGGCCCGGTGGTTCCGGTCCACGGCGACTTCTATGAGGCTAACGTTTTCACTGAGGGCACTGAGATTTCTTCGCTGCTGGATGTGGACTCGCTAGGGCCCGGCCACCGCGTGGATGATTACGCCTGCCTGTTGGGGCATATGAGCGTGCTAGACCATTTAGCGCCGGGCACCTATAAGCGTTTGCGTCCGATTTTAGATGAGTGGACGCGCCAGGCTGGGCGCCAGGTGGATCCAGTGTCGCTGTGGGCGCGGGCGGCGGGCGTGGTGCTGTCGCTAGTTTCGGGGGCTCGCCGTGAGGGTAATGCGCCTTGGCGGGCCGACGCCGAGGGGCGCCTGGCTGCTGCTGAGAGCTGGCTGGCGGGGGCGCGTCAGATGTATGCCCGGCGCGGCACCCACATCAACCTTTAATCACCTAAAACAAAGGCAGCCAGCGTCTAAGACGCCGGCTGCCTTTAAGTTTGGCTCTGGCTTTTAAGCCTGCCCTGCCGCTGGCCTGCCGCTAAGCCTGGCCTTTAAGCCTGCCCTGCCGCTAAGCCAGGGTTGCGCAGCCCAAACTTGAGCTGCGCAACCCCGCTTATTAGGAGAAGTAGCGCTTAGGCAACCTCAGCCATCAGCTTCTGTAGGCGCTCAAGGCCCTCAACTAGGTCCTCATCAGACAGTGAGTAGGACAGGCGCACAAAGCCGGAGGGGCCAAAAGCCTCGCCGGGCACGATAGCCACCTTGGCGTGTTCTAACACCAGGTCAGCTAGCGTGGCCGAGGAGTCAATAACCGTGCCACGCAGCGACTTACCAATCAGTTCCTTAACCGAGGAGTAGCAGTAGAAAGCACCCTTGGGTTCGGGGGTTACGAAGCCGGGCACCTCGCGCAGCATGGAAACCATTAGGTGACGGCGACGGTCAAAGGCCTGACGCATCTGTTCAACCGAGCTCTGGTCACCGTTAAGGGCCGCAATCGCAGCGCGCTGAGCAATGTTGTTGACGTTGCTGGTCAGGTGGCTTTGCAGGGTGATTACGGCCTTGACGATGTCGGTGGGGCCAATCAGCCAGCCCAGACGCCAACCGGTCATGGCGTAGGACTTGGCCACGCCGTTAAGCACCACGGTGGTATCAGCCAGCTCGGGCACGGCCTTGACGATGGGGGTGAACTTGGCGTCGTCGTAAACCAAGTGCTCATAGATTTCATCGGTAAGTACCCAAACCCCGTGCTCAAGGCACCAACGACCAATAGCCTCAGTCTCTTCCGGGGTGTAAACCGAGCCGGTGGGGTTAGAGGGCGAGCAGAACACCAGCGCCTTGGTGGCCGGGGTGTAGCCTCCTCCAGCTGGGCAGGGGTGACCTTGTAGTCGGCGTCGGCGTCGGCAAAAACGCGTACCGGAATACCGCCAGCCAAAGCGATGGCCTCAGGGTAGGTGGTCCAATAGGGGGTGGGCAGCAGAACCTCATCGCCCTCACTGATAACGGCTGCGAAACCCTCATACACTGCCTGCTTGCCACCGTTGGTGACCACAATGTTGGCAGGGTCGACGGCGTAGCCACTGTCACGCAGAGTCTTAGCGGCAATAGCCTGCTTTAGCTCAGGCAGACCGGCGGCAGGGGTGTACTTGTGGTTGCGCGGGTCTTTACAGGCGGCGACGGCGGCTTCCACCACATTTTCAGGGGTGGGGAAGTTGGGCTCACCAGGGCCGAAACCAATAATGGGCTCACCGGCGGCTTTTAGGGCCTTAGCTTTAGCGTCAACGGCTAGTGTGGCAGAAGGGGCAATGGCGGCTAGACGCGCCGAAACGCGGCGCTTTGATGCGGTAGTCACGCCCCGATTTTACCCCGTAATTTGTTACCGTGAGGCAGCACATACTTATTGAATTGGTATTAGCGCCAGAAGTATGGCAGTATTGAGTCTCGCTGAAGGGCAGTGGCGCAATTGGTAGCGCACCGGTCTCCAAAACCGGCGGTTGTGGGTTCGAGTCCCGCCTGCCCTGCTGAGAACGGAGGATCGCTCGGGAGATCCCGTCGGTTCACCATCTCATCCCTAACGGGCTTAAGAGCCGATTCGAACCCGAGGATTTCATGAGCCAAGTCGCTAAAGCGGACCGTGATCAGGCACAGCGCCGTAACCTGTTTGCGCGTATCACGCTATTTATCAAGCAAGTTATCGACGAGCTACGTAAGGTAGTTTGGCCTACTCGCAACAGTCTGTGGACTTACTTCTTGGTGGTGCTGGTGTTCATTACCGCCATCATGTTGTTTGTGGCTTTGATTGACGCCGTGTTTGAGCAGCTTGTCATGTGGGTATTTGCCTAATACTTTACGAACCAGAATCTACTAGGGAGCAACATGTCTATCGAGCAGGAAGCCGACGACTTCGCGGCTGAGGAAAGCGCCAACGACGTCGTCGAGGTAGCCGAAGACGTACAGGAGGCCACCCCGGCAGACGCGCAAACCGCAGAGCCGCCAGCAGTGGTGGATCCGGTACAGGAATTCCGTAAGAAGATGTCCTCCCTGCCGGGCCTGTGGTACGTGCTGCACACTTACTCTGGCTATGAGCGCCGCGTGGCCGCTGACGTTTTGGCGCGCGCTGAAAACTTTGAGATCGAGGACTACGTTTCGACGCCGTCGTGCCCATGGAAACTGTCATCGAGGTAAAGGCGAACAACAAGAAGAAGGAAGTTACGCGCGTACGCCTGCCCGGATACGTGTTTGTGCGCCTGGATCTGGATGACCCTGACACCTCAGACCGCGTCTGGCGCACCATGAAGGACACTCCGGCAGTTACCGGTTTCGTAGGTAACCGCTACAACCCGGTGCCGCTGACTTTCGAAGAAGCGGTTAAGCAGCTTGGCCCCACCGAGGCCGAAATTGCCGCCCAGGTGGCTGCCGCCCAGGCTAAACCCGAGTCTGGCGAGGGCTCCACCATGGTGGAGAACGGCCGCGTCTACGAGGTTGGTTTCGAGGTGGGCGAGTCGGTAATCGTCACCGATGGCCCCTTCGAGTCTCTGCCTGCCACTATCTCTGAGATTTCCCCCCGAAACTCAGAAGCTGCAGGTGCTCATCTCCCTGTTCGGCCGTGACACTCCGGCTGAGCTCTCTTTCTCCCAGGTCTCCAAAATCTGACCCGGTAGCGGCGCGCTGATGGCGCGTCGGGGAGGGTAAGCGGCTGCTGGGCAACCGCGTTTGCGGCTGTGAAACCTCCCACCCACGCGCCCGCCGTAGCCTTAAACCGGCTATGATGGGCGTTTGTGCGTGTGCATTCGCACGCGTGTCACAACCACTATCAAAGGACCCAATTTTATGGCCCCCAAGAAGAAGGTTGCTGGCCTGATCAAGCTCCAGATCCAGGCTGGCGCTGCCAACCCTGCACCGCCGATCGGCCCCGCGCTCGGTCAGCACGGTGTGAACATTATGGAGTTCTGCAAGGCTTACAACGCTGCCACCGAGTCGCAGCGCGGTAATGTCGTGCCGGTGGAGATCACGGTTTACGAAGACCGCTCCTTCACCTTCATCCTGAAGACCCCGCCGGCCGCTGAGCTGATCAAGAAGGCTGCTGGTGTCCCCAAGGGTTCGGCCACCCCGCACAGCGTCAAGGTTGCTTCGCTAACCCAGGACCAGGTGCGCACCATTGCCGAAACCAAGATGCCTGACCTGAACGCCAACGACATCGACGCCGCCGCGAAGATCATCGCCGGCACCGCCCGCTCCATGGGCATCACCGTCGCTGAGTGATTTAAGACCAAATAACCGTGGTAGAGCCATGCGCGGCTCGCACACCACGACTGCATAAGGAGAAAGCAGATGACTAAGCGCAGCAAGGCCTACCGCGCCGCCGCTGAGAAGATCCAGTCTGGGATCCTCTACACGCCGGCCGAGGCTGTCCGCCTGGCTAAGGAAACTTCCGTAACCAAGTTTGACTCCACGGTGGACGTGGCCTACGTCTGGGTGTTGACCCCCGTAAGGCCGACCAGATGGTGCGTGGCACCGTTAGCCTCCCGCACGGCACCGGCAAGACCGCCCGGGTCCTGGTCTTCGCCCAGGGTGAGCGTGCTCAGCAGGCTATCGACGCCGGCGCTGACGAGGTTGGTGGCGACGACCTGATCGCTAAGGTTGCCGCTGGCTACACCGACTTCGACGCCGCCGTGGCCACCCCCGACCTGATGGGTAAGGTTGGTCGTCTAGGCGCGTGCTGGGTCCCCGTGGCCTCATGCCCAACCCCAAGACCGGCACCGTTACCATGGATGTAGCCAAGGCTGTTAAGGACATTAAGGGCGGTCGTATCGAGTTCCGCGTTGACCGCGCCGCTAACCTTAACTTCATCATTGGTAAGGTTTCCTTCTCTGAGGAAGCTCTAGCCGAGAACCTGGCTGCCGCAGTTGAGGAGATCCTGCGTCTAAAGCCCTCCACCTCTAAGGGCCGTTACGTCCTTAAGGCCACCATGGCTACCACCATGGGTCCGGGTATTCCGCTGGACCCCACCAAGCTGGCCTGAGCTTGAGCTAAACAAAGTCCCCCGGCGCGATTGAACTGCGCCCCGAAACTTGGACGCTTTAAATGGTAGCCGTTATGCGGCTTCCTGTAGGGCCTGGTCCCGGTATTCTGCCGGGGTCAGGCCCTTGAGCTTTACTTGGCGTCTTGTTGTGTTCCAGTGCGTGATGTAGGCATCGAGGTCGGCTTTGAAGCTTTCGAAGGTTTGCCAGTCTCGGCCGCGGAAGAATTCGTCCTTGAGGTGTCCGAAGACCTGTTCGGTGGCGCCATTGTCGATGCAGTTGCCTTTGCGTGACATACTTTGGATGAAACCGTTATCGGCGAGCGTTCTGATATAGGTCTCGTGCTGGTACTGCCAACCCATGTCCGAGTGCAAGATCGGCTCGGCCCCTTCGGGTTTAGAGTCCATGAGTATCTGGAGCATCTCTTGTTGCTGAGCGAGGTTGGGGTGCATGGAGATGGAGTGGGCGACGATCTCTTTGCTGGCAAAGTCGTAGACCGGCGCGAGGTAGGCCTTACCGAAGGAGAGCTTGAACTCGGTGACGTCGGTACCCATCTTCTGCCAGGGGCCGGTCGCCTTGAAGTCGCGGCCGATGATGTTGTCGAAGCTTTGTCCCACGGATCCCTTGTAGGAGTTGTACCTGTGGTAGGCCCTCTCGCGGCGTATGCCGCAGCGCAACCCCATCTCGCGCATTATCTTCAAGACCGTCTTGTCGGCGATGCGCTCCCCATCCTCAGCGCGCAGGCACATGGCTACCTGTCTGTGACCGCACCCGTTGGGGGTACGCGAAAAGATCTGGGCGACCTTGGGACGTAGCTGCGCTCTGGTTGGCTGCTGGGGGTGAGTCAGCGCGTAGTAGTAGCTCGACCTGGCAAGGCCGGCCGCCTCGAGGAGATCACGCACCCTGTGTCCATGCCCTGAAAGCTCGGCGATCACTAGGGCTTTGTCCCGGTTTGGGAGCGCCTCTGCGCCTTCAGGGCAATCGATTTTTTTAGGTACGCCACCTGCGCCTCAAGCTTGCGCACGCGCTCGGCGAGTTCCTCCTCACGCGTTGGTGGCACCGCCCCCACACCTGATCCCTTTGGCCTGCCCTTGGGCTTGGGCTTAAAAGCGCCTGCGCGCCGCCCTCACGGTACAGCCTGCACCACTGCTTCAACGATGTCGCACTCGCAATACCGAAACGCGTCATCGCCTCAGGCTTACTCATCCCACCATCAACCACGGCCCTCGCTGCGGCAACCTTGGTCTCATAGTCGTATCTGGCGTGCTTAACTCCCATGGCAAGAAGCCCGTCCTTCCCAATTACGCGGTACGTCTTCTGCCACCCTCTCACAGTCTCGGCAGACACACCCAGTCTCCTGGCGGTCAAACGATAGCTAAAGCCCCTTTCAAACATCTCCACCGCCTGCTCCCGAAGCAAACGATCATGCCTCAACCGCAAACCCGCAGACATGAAAAGCCTCCCATTCCCTGGACTTCAATTTCGATGTCCAAGAAACGGGAGGCAGTTCAGATTGTGAACTGCGCCGGGGGATTTTTGCTGTATGCGGTTGAGTTTTCTTTTGGGTTTAGAGCTTGGGCTCTGCCACGCCTTTGAAAACCCAGATTTTCATTAGCACGTACAGGTAGATGCCTTCACAGCAGGCAGAGATTACTCGGGCCACTTCAGGGTTGATGTGCAAGCCGTAGTGCAGCAGGCTGGAGAGACCCAAAATGAAGATGACGTACTGGGAGATTAGCCCAAATACGTAGCGGGCGCCTTGTGCGGCGGCGTGTCCATGAGCCTGGAAGTTAAGCCAGCGGTTCAAGATTAGTGAGTACAGCCCAGCCATGGCGTAGCCCAGGGTGATAGATAGCGGGTAGTACCAGCCAAATACTGAGTTAAATAGCCATAGCAGGCTAATATCTAGTAGGAAACCAGAGCCGTTAATAATGGCGTAGCCAATGAAGGTGACCGGTACACGCTTACCTAGGGGCTTTGGGATAAGCCGGTGCAGGGCAGTTATTAGCTGTAAACACCCGTGGAGCGCGGCGCATAGGGACTGTTTCGCTAGGCGCCGGTATCTCCGCTTGGTTAGCTGTGGTGGGTGCGGTAGAAATTTGAGTCATACTGGGCCTTTTACTTGCGAGCTTTACTTGTTTCAGCCTAGCGTGTGTAGCTAGAGCTGACCCCCTACCTGCGGATGAGAGCACATGTGAGTAGACCCACCCAGCTTTCAGGGGTAAGGCTATTGATGTGTAGATGGCATTCCGATACTCTGGAGCCTGCCAAAGACCGCAGGTTCTAAACCTATTTCAGGTGGAGAGTAAATCCTTCAATGGATACCCGCGTAGGCGTGCCTAGTAGTTACATTATTATTGATGTATCACCCTGTGCCGCCGGCGCAGGGTTTTTTGTTGTGGGGCCTGTGTAAAGACCACGGAAGGAGGGCCCATGGCAAGGCCTGACAAGGAAGCGGCGATTGCCGCCTAACGGAGCAATTCCGTAGCTCGGGCGCTGTGCTGCTAACCGAGTACCGCGGGTTGAGTGTGGCTCAGCTAAAGACGCTGCGCCGTTCGCTTGCCGGCAACGCTCGTTATGCCGTGGTGAAGAACACCCTGGCCGCTATCGCGGCGCGTGAGGCTGGTTTCGAGGCTTTCGCCGAGGAGCTGCACGGCCCCACCGCTATCGCCTTTGTTGAGGGCGAGGCAGTTGACGCTGCTAAGGCTTTGCGTGACTTCGCCAAGGACAACAAGCAGCTGGTAATCAAGGGCGGAATCATGGATGGCAAGTTGCTGTCCGCCGCCGATGTAGACAAGCTTGCATCTCTCGAATCCCGCGAGGTTCTGCTCGCCAAGACCGCTGGTGCCGTTAAGGCTTCGCTGTCTAAGGCTGCATACCTCTTCGCGGCCCCGGCCTCTAAGGCCGTCCGCACCGTTGATGCCCTGCGTGAGAAGCAGGAGCAGGCTGCCTGAGCGCAGCTGGCATCACAGACAAATTTTCCGCCACCCAGGCGGAGCCCAAAAACCTAGGAAGGAACGCCCATCATGGCGAAGCTGACCACTGAAGAGCTCATTGAGGCTTTCAAGGAGCTAACCCTCATCGAGCTATCCGAATTCGTCAAGGCTTTCGAAGAGACCTTCGACGTTACCGCTGCTGCCCCGGCCGCCGTTGCCGTTGCTGCTGCCCCCGGCGCTGCCGCTGAAGAGGCTGAAGAGAAGGACGAGTTCGACGTCGTTCTCGAGGCTATCGGCGACAAGAAGATTGGTGTCATCAAGGAGGTGCGCGCCCTGACCTCCCTCGGTCTGAAGGAGGCCAAGGACCTCGTTGAGTCTGCTCCCAAGGCTGTTCTCGAGGGCGTCAACAAGGAGACCGCCGAGAAGGCTAAGGCTCAGCTCGAGGGCGCTGGCGCTACCGTCGTCCTCAAGTGATTGCTGTTTCGTTAGCTTAACTAATTCGCTAGCGAAAACTGCTTAAAAGAACTGCCCGACGTTATACGTCGGGCAGTTCTTTTACATATACCAAGACTTTTACAACTGTTTCATAACTGGATGTATGGACTCGCCGCCTCTAATGCGAAGCATAGAATCTGGCCACTAACGAATACAAGACATATATCAACACCCACCGAAATGGTTAGCGCATAGCTTTGGTGCCGGCCAGCTAATGGCCGGCACTGGCTATGGGCTTAGAAAATGTTGTATTATGTGCCGCATGTGGCGCGTATCGCAGCGTAGAGAGCGCGCACTAGTATAGACACATTTGTGGTGTCCGTGTACGCTAGCGCTTTGCGTGCATTGTGTATGCTTGTCGTTTTTGCCCCGCCGCAAGGCGTGACATGCGGGAAAAATACTAGACCGCGCGCGTGTAACCGCGATCGTTAAGGAAGGGTCTCCTTTTGGCTGCTTCGCGCACCCCTGTTGCACCTACTGCTGAAGCCATCGCGGCGCGTATTGCGTCGCGTCGCATTAACTTCGCCACCATTGCGGAGCCGATGCAGGTTCCGAATCTACTAGCCCTACAGACCGAGAGTTTCGACTGGCTCGTCGGTAACGAGCGTTGGCGCGAGCGTGTTGAAGCCGCCAACGCCGTTCGCCCGGGTTCACTGCCTGAGGTGTCCGGTCTAGAGGAAATCTTCGAAGAGATTTCCCCGATTGAAGACTTCGGGCAAACCATGTCCCTGTCTTTCCATGACCACCGCTTCGAAGAGCCCAAGTACACGGCTGACGAGTGCAAGGAGAAGGGTCAGACCTACTCCGCACCGCTGTATGTGGTAGCCGACTTTGACAACTTCGACACCGGTGAGATTAAGTCCCAGACCGTGTTCATGGGTGACTTCCCGCTCATGACTGAGCGCGGTACCTTCATTATCAACGGTACCGAGCGTGTGGTTGTCTCCCAGCTGGTGCGTAGCCCCGGCGTGTACTTCGAGCGCGGCGTCGAAAAGGGCACCGACAAGCTGATTTACAACGCCAAGGTGATCCCCTCACGCGGCGCCTGGCTTGAGTTCGAGGTAGACAAGAACGACCACGTATTCGTACGTATCGACCGTAAGCGCAAGCAGGACATCACCGTGTTCCTGCTGGCTTTGGGTATGGACGAGTCTGAAATCCGCAAGGAATTCGCCGACTACCCGGCCCTAACCTCCGCCCTGGACGGCGACCGCAAGGTAACCACCCAGGACGAGGCGCTGCTGGACATCTACCGCAAGATCCGCCCCGGTGAGCCGCCGAGCGTTGAGGCCGGTCGCGCCCTGCTGGAGAACTTCTACTTCAACCCCAAGCGCTACGACCTAGCTAAGGTTGGTCGCTACAAGATCAACAAGAAGCTGGGTATCGCCGCAGACCTGAGCGACTCTGTGCTGCGCATCGAGGACATCAACGCCACCATCAAGTACCTGCTGGCTCTACACCAGCACCAGGACGCAGTCAAGGGCTTCCGTGACGGCGAAGAAGTTGACATCCCGGTTGAGTACGACGACATCGACCACCTCGGTAACCGCCGCATCCGCGCCGTCGGTGAGCTCATCCAGTCTCAGGTGCGCACTGGTATGAGCCGTATGGAGCGTCAGGTGCGTGAGCGCATGACCACCCAGGACGCTGAGGCCATCACCCCCAACACCCTGATCAACATCCGTCCGGTGACTGCCGCTATCAAGGAGTTCTTCGGTACTTCTCAGCTCAGTCAGTTCATGGACCAGAACAACCCGCTGGCTGGTTTGACCCACAAGCGCCGCCTGTCGGCCCTTGGCCCCGGTGGTTTGAGCCGTGAGCGCGCCGGTATGGAGGTGCGTGACGTTCACACCTCGCACTACGGACGTATGTGCCCCATCGAATCTCCTGAAGGCCCAAACATTGGTCTGATCGGTTCGCTGGCTACCTTCGCCCGCATCAACCCCTTCGGTTTCATTGAAACCCCCTACCGTGTGGTGCGTGACGGTCAGGTTACCGACGAGGTGCACTACCTAACCGCCGACGACGAGAAGCGCCACGTTATCGCTCAGGCTTCGGTTAAGCTCGACGACGACGGTCGTTTCGTTGACGAGGCTGTGCTGTGCCGTCTGGGTGACGGTGAGCCGGCCCTGATGCCGGTTGACTCGGTTGACTTCATGGACGTGTCTGCCCGCCAGATGGTGTCCGTGGGTACCTCCCTGATTCCGTTCTTGGAGCACGACGACGCTAACCGCGCTCTGATGGGTGCCAACATGCAGCGCCAGGCTGTGCCGCTAATCCGTCCCGACGCCCCGCTGGTGGGTACCGGTATGGAGCGCCGCACCGCCGTCGATGCTGGTGACGTGGTAGTAGCCGCTAAGGCCGGTGTGGTCACTGAGGTTTGCGCTGACTTCGTGCGTGTAGCCAACGACGACGGCTCTGAGTCCCTATACAAGGTGGCTAAGTTCCTGCGTTCTAACCAGGGCAACTGCTACAACCAGCGCGTGGTTGCTGATGAGGGGGGGAGCGCGTTGAGGTAGGCACCGTCCTAGCTGACGGCCCCGCTACCGACGGCGGCGACCTGGCTCTGGGCCAGAACCTGCTGGTGGCCTTCATGACCTGGGAAGGTTTCAACTATGAGGACGCCATCATCCTGTCTCAGCGTGTGGTCTCTGACGACCTGCTGACCTCCATCCACATTCAGGAGCACGAGGTTGACGCCCGCGACACCAAGCTTGGTGCCGAGGAAATCACCCGCGACATCCCCAACGTGGGTGAAGACGCACTAGCTAACCTAGACGAGCGCGGCATTATCCGCATCGGTGCTGAGGTTAACAGCGGCGACATCCTGGTTGGTAAGGTCACCCCGAAGGGTGAAACCGAGCTGACCAGTGAAGAGCGCCTACTGCGCGCCATCTTCGGTGAGAAGGCCCGCGAAGTGCGTGACACCTCGCTGCGTGTGCCCCACGGTGAATACGGCATCGTCACTGCGGTGCGTGAAATCGTGGCTGGCGACAGCGACGAGCTGCCCGCTGGCGTGAACCGCATGGTGCGCGTACACATTGCCCAGCGCCGTAAGATCACCGTCGGTGACAAGCTCTCTGGCCGTCACGGCAACAAGGGTGTTATCTCCAAGATCCTGCCGATCGAGGACATGCCCTTCCTAGCTGACGGTACTCCGGTAGACATCATTCTTAACCCGCTGGGTGTGCCCAGCCGTATGAATGTTGGTCAGGTGTTGGAAATCCACATGGGTTGGATCGCTTCGCGTGGTTGGGATGCCACTGCTAAGCGTGAAGCCGGTGAAGAGTGGGCCAACAAGCTGCCCGAGTTCGCGGTTAAGGCCCCGGCTCACAGCCCGATCGCCACCCCGGTATTCGATGGTGTGGCCGACGACGTGCTAATGGGTCTGCTTGACTCCACTTTGCCTAACCGCGACGGCGTCCAGCTAGTTGGTCCCGACGGTAAGGCCCAGCTGTTCGATGGCCGCTCCGGCGAGCCCTTCCCGTACCCCATTTCCGTGGGTTACATGTACATCCTTAAGCTCCACCACCTGGTGGACGACAAGATCCACGCCCGTTCCACCGGTCCTTACTCCATGATTACCCAGCAGCCGCTGGGTGGTAAGGCCCAGTTCGGTGGTCAGCGCTTCGGTGAGATGGAGGTGTGGGCACTGGAGGCTTATGGCGCCGCCTATGCTCTGCAGGAACTCCTGACCGTCAAGTCTGACGACGTTGTCGGTCGTGTAAAGGTGTATGAAGCCATTGTTAAGGGTGAGGACATTCCTGAGCCCGGCATCCCCGAATCCTTCAAGGTACTTATGAAGGAAATGCAGTCTCTGTGCCTGAACGTAGAGGCTCTGGATGCGGCTGGAAACGTTATCTCCCTCGATGGCGTCGATGACGACTCGCGTCGCCGCAGCTCTGACCAGCTGGGCTTTGACCTGGGTCGCCGCCCTAACACTGACCTGAGTGTTATCTGATCCTAACTGCGTGTGGGCTGCTAGCAGCCTGCAGCCCACACGCGTTCTTCCCTGCGCAGCACTTTCATAGCTGTTACAGGCACTGATAAGACAAAGACTTTGCAGACATTTCGGAAGTAGGAACTGTGCTCGACGCTAACGTCTTCGATCGCATTCACCTGGGCCTAGCCTCCTCGGATGACATCCGCACCTGGTCACGCGGCGAGGTTAAGAAGCCTGAAACCATCAACTACCGTACCCTCAAGCCCGAGAAGGACGGTCTCTTCTGCGAGAAGATTTTTCGGTCCTACCCGCGACTGGGAGTGCTCTTGCGGTAAGTACAAGCGTGTACGTTACAAGGGCATCATTTGTGAGCGCTGTGGGGTCGAGGTTACTCGCTCCAAGGTGCGCCGTGAGCGCATGGGTCACATCAAGCTGGCCGCTCCGGTAACTCACATCTGGTACTTCAAGGGTGTGCCTTCACGCCTGGGCTACCTGCTCAACCTGGCCCCCAAGGACCTAGAGAAGGTCATTTACTTCGCCGCTTACATGATCACCGAGGTGGACGAGAAGTCTCGCCACGATGATCTACCCATGCTGCGCACTGAGTTTGAGCTCAAGAAGAAGCAGGTCACTGAGCGCGGTGAAGCTGACGTGGAAGAGCGTCAGCGTCGCCTAGAAGCTGAAGCGGCCCAGCTGGAGGCTGAGGGCGCCAAGGCTGATCAGCTTGAGAAGCTACGCCGCACCGCTGAGCGCGACATTGGTGCGCTGCGTCGTCGTAACCTCAAGACCCTAGAGCACATGGACAAGATCTGGGATCGTTTCGTTAACCTCAAGGTCGGTGACCTGGAGGGCGACGACGTTCTCTACCGTGACATGGCGGTTGACTACGGCATCTACTTCAAGGGTGCCAAGGGTGCTGAGGCCATCCAGCAGCGTCTGCGTACCTTCGACCTGAGACAAGGCCGCTGAGGAGCTGACCGAGATCGTTGCTAACGGCACCGGCCAGCGCAAGACCCGCGCCATCAAGCGCCTGAAGGTAATCAACGCTTTCCGCGCCACCAACACCAGCCCCTGAGGCTATGGTGCTGGATGTTATCCCGGTAATCCCGCCGGACCTGCGCCCCATGGTGCAGCTCGATGGTGGCCGCTTCGCCACCAGTGACCTCAACGACCTCTACCGTCGTGTGATTAACCGTAACAACCGTCTCAAGCGCCTAATGGACCCTAGACGCCCCTGAGATCATGGTTAACCACGAAAAAGCGTATGCTGCAGGAAGCTGTGGACGCGCTGTTCGACAATGGTCGCCGTGGCCGCCCGGTTACCGGCGTCGGTAACCGCCCGCTCAAGAGCCTGTCTGACATGCTCAAGGGTAAGCAGGGTCGTTTCCGTCAGAACCTGCTGGGTAAGCGTGTGGACTACTCTGGCCGTTCGGTAATCGTCGGTGGCCCCCAGCTCAAGCTGCACCAGTGTGGTCTGCCCAGCCAGATGGCCCTGGAGCTGTTCAAGCCCTTCGTTATGAAGCGTCTGGTTGAGCAGAAGCGGGCTCAGAATGTTAAGGCCGCCAAGCGTATGGTGGAGCGTTCTAACCCCGAGGTTTGGGACGTACTGGCTGAGGTTATTCGTGAGCACCCGGTGCTGCTTAACCGTGCACCTACCCTGCACCGTCTGGGTATCCAGGCTTTCGAGCCCCAGCTGATTGAGGGTAAGGCTATCCAGCTGCACCCGCTGGTATGTGCTCCCTTCAACGCTGACTTCGACGGCGACCAGATGGCTGTGCACCTGCCGCTAGGTGCGGAGGCCCAGTCTGAGGCCCGCATTTTGATGCTCAGCGCCAACAATATTCTTAAGCCTTCCGATGGCCGCCCGGTGACCATGCCGGCCCAGGAAATGATTGCTGGTCTGTTCCACCTGACCAGCAACCCCGACCCGGCGGTTGAGGTTGAAAAGGATGCTAACGGTGAGCCGGTAGTGCCCGCTTTCTCCTCCTTCGCCGAGGCCAAGATGGCTTTCGACTTCGGCAAGCTGCACCTAAACGCGCTAGCTGACATTCGTTTTGAAGAGGGCATCACCCCGCCGATCGGTTGGGTAGCTCCGGAGAACTACACCGAGGGTGACCCCATCACCCTGCGTACCACCCTGGGCCGCGCCATCTTCAACATCAACCTGCCGGGTACCTTCCCCTATGTCAACGAGATCGTTGACAAGAAGAAGCTCTCCGACATCATCAACACCCTGGCTGAGCGTTACCCCCGCGTGGAGGTAGCCGCCTCGCTGGATGCCTTGAAGAACTCCGGTTTCGGCTGGGCCACCTGGTCTGGTGTGACCGTAGCCTTCTCCGACGTGGTTTCGCCCGCTTCTAAGCCCCAGATTCTGGCTGGCTACGAAGCCCAGGCTGCCAAGATCGAAGAAGACTTCGCTGAAGGTATGCTCACCGAGGATGACCGTTACGACGCGCTGATCAAGATCTGGACTGAAGCCACTAACGAGGTGGCCCAGGCTATGCGCGACAACTTCCCTGAGCGCAACACGGTTTACCGCATGGTTTCCTCCGGTTCGCGTGGTAACTGGGACCAGATCCGCCAGCTGGCGGGTATGCGTGGTTTGGTGTCTGACCCCAAGCAGCGTCTGATTGAGCGCCCGATTACCTCCAACTACCGTGAGGGTCTAAGCGTTCTGGAGTACTTCACCGCTACCCACGGTGCCCGTAAGGGTCTGGCCGACACCGCTCTGCGTACCGCCGACTCGGGTTACTTGACCCGTCGTCTGGTGGACGTGGCTCAGGACGTGATTGTGCGTGAAGAGGACTGTGGCACCCGCAAGGGTCTAACCGTCCAGATCGCTGACCGCGACGCTGCCGGCAACCTGGTTCCCGGCGAGATCGTAGAGACCACCGCCTACGCCCGTACCCTGGCCCGCGACGCCGTGGACGCCGAGGGCAACGTGGTGCTGGCTGCTGGTGAGGACGTCGGCGACGTCGCCATTGAGAAGCTGGTGGCTGCCGGCATCGAGTCCATCGTGATTCGTTCCGTGCTCACTTGTGACTCCGCCGTCGGTACCTGTGCCGCCTGCTATGGCCGTTCGCTGGCCACCGGTAAGCGTGTGGACATCGGTGAGGCTGTGGGTATTATTGCCGCCCAGTCCATTGGTGAGCCCGGTACCCAGCTGACCATGCGTACCTTCCACACCGGTGGTGCGGCTACCAGTGCCGACATCACCCAGGGTCTACCTCGTGTGCAGGAGCTTTTCGAAGCCCGTACGCCTAAGGGTGAGGCCGTGGTGGCTGAGGCTGCCGGTCGCCTGGCTATTGAGGACGACGTCGACGGTAAGCGCCTGGTCATTAAGCGTGACGACGCCGAAGAGGACCTGGTGGTTCCGGTTTCGCGCCGCGCCAAGCTGCTGGTGAAGGAAGGCGACCACGTTGACCCGGGTCAGCCCATGACTGAGGGTCCGATTGACCCCAAGAAGGTGCTGCGTCTGCGTTCGGTTTCTGCCACCCAGCGTCACCTGGTGGATGAGGTCCAGAAGGTGTACCGCGACCAGGGTGTGGACATCCACGCCAAGCACATTGAGGTTATTGTGCGCCAGATGCTGCGCCGCGTAACCGTGCTTGACCCGGGTGACACCGAGCTGCTGCAGGGTGACTTTGTGGATGTGATGACCTTCCGCGAGCAGTCGCGCAAGGCTATGGCTGAGGGCGGCAAGCCCGCCTCAGGCCGTACCGAACTGATGGGTATCACCAAGGCCTCCTTGGCTACCGACTCGTGGCTGTCTGCCGCCTCCTTCCAGGAAACCACTCGCGTGCTCACTGAGGCCGCCATGAACGGCCGCTCTGACACCCTGATGGGCCTGAAGGAGAACGTCATCCTCGGTAAGCTGATCCCGGCCGGTACCGGTCTGGCCCGCTACCACGATGTTGAGGTGGAGCCCACCGAAGCCGCTAAGGCGGAGATTTTTCTCCCGCACTGGCGACACCCAGGTAACCAACAACTACGGTCTAGGCGATTTCCACGCGGACTTCTCCGATGACTACCACACTGGGTTCTCCACGGACTACCAGTTCTGAGCTGTTAAACGTGCGCGTTAAGCGCGCACGCTAGGCTGAGCAAAAACAATCGGGCGGGTGGGTGCCAACAGGCACCCACCCGCCCTGCGTTTGCTTCACGTCAGTTCACTCTGGCGTCCCAGCGGCCCTTGTTAGCGGCTGGCGGCCCAGCACACGCCATTAGCTGGCGGGATACACTGCGAAGGGGGCTGGGGCGACGTCGTCGTTAATAAAAGCAGCCAGGCGCGCAATTACCGCCCCCTCGTGGGGCACCAGCGGGCTGGGTAGGTCCGCTAGCGGGAACCAAGCCAATGCGGCGGCCTTATCGGGCTCAGCCAGGCGCGGCTGACCCTGCCAATGGCGGCACAGGAAAAAGAAGTCAGCTCGCTGATCAATAGGCTGGTCAGAATGCATGCGATGCACCGCCTGGAAGGGCTGCAAATCCTGGGGCTCCAGCTGCAAACCAATCTCTTCCAGGCATTCGCGCAGTGCCCCCTGAGTGGGCTGCTCGCCATATTCAAGATGCCCGGCCACGCCACAAGCCCAGTGTTCATCCATAAAACCGGTACCTTGGCGTAGCTGCAGCAAAATTTCCGCTCCCGCCTGGCCCGGGCGCACTAACATGATGTAAACAGCTGGTATCAAAGCGTTGTGAGCAGCGAACATATACCAAATTGTAATAGTGGACCAGACAAAAACCTGATATTTTCATGACAATAAGGCAAATACTGTACTTAATCGAAGGTGGTCATGTTGCAACAACTTAGTCTGCAATCTCAAGACGCCAATAACATCCCGCTGTACATATGGGAATCCCCGTCCCCACACGCAATCATCCAGCTCATCCACGGCACCGCTGAACACGCCCGCCGCTACGACTACTTCGCTAAAGCGGCGGCGTCCCAGGGGTTTATTGTGGCCGCACATGATCAGCGCGGTCACGGCAGTGCCATCAGTGAAATCTATCCGCGCGGCTATATTGGTGAGCCGCACACGGTTTTAGATGACATCTTTGTGGTCAACCGCTACCTGCATGAAACCTACCCGCAGCTGCCGGTAATCGTTATGGGCCACTCCTGGGGTTCATTTGAGGCGCGTGAATTTGCCATTAGCCACCCGGATCAGCTTGACGCCCTGATCGCCATGGGCACCGGCGACGGCGCTGGGCTGGTTAATCGCCTGGGCTACAGCGTGGCCAGCCTCGAATGCAGCCGGCGCGGCACCCACTACTACTCGCGGGCCCTGCAAGAACTGGCATTTGGGCCTTTTAACCGGGCCTTTGAAAACCCCCGCACCGCCTTTGACTGGCTTTCACGCGACCGAGCCCAGGTGGATGCCTATCTGCGTGACCCCTTGTGCGGTTTCACCATGACCACCGGTTTCTTCAAGGCCCTGGTGGGACTGACCCTAACAGTGTCCAAGCCGCGCCGCATTGCCCGCATGAGCAAAGACCTACCGATCTTGCTTATCAGCGGCGCCAACGATCCGGTAGGTGGGCAGGGTAAGGGAGTGCGCGCCGTCGCCCGCACCTTACAAAAAGCCGGCTTAAGCGAGGTAACCATGCGCCTGTACCCCGAGGCCCGCCACGAAATCCTCAACGAGCTCAACCGCGATGAGGTAATCGCAGATCTGCTGGCCTGGGCACAGAGTGTAATTGCTGGCGATAAAATCCCCGCAGCCACCACCTTGTAGCTTTTCCACAAATAACGCAGGTGACAAACTGGCATTTAAAACGCTAGGAGTCAGTGGGCTAAGAGACCTAGGCTGGGTTACATGTCGAACTCAGTTACTGCCCTAAACCCCTCGGTTGCCCGCAAGCTCAGCGCCACCCAACTGGCCAGTGGCGTTGCCAAAATTTCCTTCGGCGTACTAGCGCTAGCAGTGCTTAGCCAGGTACGAATTCCCCTACCCTTCACCCCGGTTCCCGTTAGCTTAGGTACTTTCGCGGCTATTGCTGTGGGCGTGCTGCTGGGCCGCCGCTACGGTAGCGCCAGTGCACTTACGTTCGCGCTGCTAGGTAGCCTAGGTGCACCTATTTTCGCTGGTTTTACCGCTGGCTTTACCCTGACCTTTGGGTATGTGCTGGGCTATATTCCGGCCGCGCTGCTGGGTGGTTACGCCGCTCGCGCCGCCCGCAACGGCAGCCTGCTAGCTGCTTTAACCTGGGTTTTGGCAGCTAGTGCTGTCATTTACCTGCCTGGCCTTACCTGGCTGTGGCTTGCCAGTGGCAAGAGCCTGCTGGCCACGCTGAGCTAGGACTTGTGCCCTTTATTGTGGGTGACGTCCTCAAGGCCGCCCTGGTAGTTGCCTACCTGGCAACTGTGGCGCGTCGTAGTCACTGACAAATAGCAAAGTAGACTAGGGAGCATGAGCCAAGCTAAGCCCACGCTTTCCGTGTTGGACCTGGTGCCCGTAAGCCAAGGTCGTAGCCGCAGCCAAGCCTTGCAAGAAATGGTCCTATTGGCCCAAAGCGCTGAGCGAGCTGGCTATGCCCGCTACTGGTTGGCTGAGCACCACGGCTCAACTACCTTCCTCTCTTCAGCCACCACAGTGCTGATGGGGCAAGTGTTAGCGGCTACGGAAAGTATCACTGTGGCCTCTGGTGGGATCATGCTCCCTAATCACGCACCCTTAGTGGTGGCTGAGGCGGTCGGTACCCTGGCCACCATGTATCCGGGCCGCGTTGAGGTGGGTTTGGGGCGAGCTCCAGGCACTGATCCGGTAACGGCCCGGGCGTTGCGCCGGCGCGAGGCTGATCCGGCGTCTTTTGTTGACGAAGTAACTGAGCTGGCCGATTACCTGGCTGCTAATGACTCGCTTTTTGAGACTTTGCCGGGGTCTGTGGCCGCGCAAACTAGCGCCCACGATGTGGCTTGGGTGGCTAGCTCTAGGGCCCGCGCCTTGCCGGGGGAGGGGACTAATCCGCCGCTGTGGATTTTGGGTTCTTCTGTTAATGGGGCGCGTGTGGCTGGTCGTTTGGGCTTGGGTTTTGCTGTGGCCGCGCATTTTGCGCCGGCTCAGGCTGAGGCGGCGGTTATGGCTTACCGCTCGGTTTTCAATGGGGCTAGTGATTACGCTCAGGCTTCGCACCCGCGTACGGCTGCTGCTTTTAATGTGGTGGTTGCGCCCACTGATGAAGAGGCTCAGTATTTGGCGACGACGGCGCGCGCGGCTAATGCCCGAATTGTGGCTGGCCGCCCGGGGCCGCTTGATGAGCCTACTAGCGATCCTGAGGCTTGGCGTGCGTTGGCAGGGGAGCGGGCTAGCATGGTTGACGACTCACTGGCTTACTTCTTTGTGGGCACGCCCCAGCGCGTGGCCGCCCAGCTGCATGAAATGGCGCAGCGCTGGGAGCTGGAAGACATTATCTGCCTGTCTTTTATTCATGACGCCGCCGCGCGTCGGCGCAGCTATGAGCTGCTAGCTCAGGCCTGGTAATAGGGGCAGTCAAGTTGTGGGTAAGCGTAGCCTAAGCTGATTATCTATACGTTTTTGTTGCCTATTTACTAGGTCTCGCGATAGTGGTCAAAAATAAAATTTACTCAATTACTCACTGTGACTGGCATCCTAGAGAGTTTATAAAACCCCTGATCAGACGTACTTTTGCAAGTATTTTTAGGGGCTGGGTAGCGCATGGGCTTGCGCGGGAAAGTTTTCAATATTCGGCCATAGTTACAACTTTGTGACGCCCGGTCGGGTATTCTTTACTTAATTGGTGCCCTGCAAGAGTAATACTTCGGGGCGCGGTCATGTTCCGCAGATTGCAGCCGCTACGCGCAGGCGCGATCGAACCGGAGAGAGATACCGAATGTTTGTATACCTGCTGAGAAGGATATTCAACTATGTAGTGTTGCTGTTCCTGGCAACATCACTAGCGTATATCTTGGCATCCATCTCGATGGACCCCTCTACGTTATGGGACCGTTCTAACCCAAACCTAAACTGGAACGCCATTAACGCAAACCTGATCAAATACAACATCAGCCACGAGCTGCCGGTATGGGATCGTTACACCACTTGGCTGCAAACTGTGCTGAGCAGCTGGGATTGGGGTTTCACCCCTAAGGGCGAATCTGTTAACGCTCTGGTTGCTGTTAAAGTAGGCGTTTCGCTGCGCCTGGTGGTGCTGGGTGCACTTATTGGTATGGTTGGCGGTGTTTCGCTGGGTGCCTGGACCGCTACCCGTCAGTACAGCCTGTCCGACCGCGCCATTTCTTTCATCGCTATGGTGGTTATCTCCACTCCGGCCATGGTTCTGGCAACCCTACTCCAGGTGGGGGCGGTACACCTGAACACCGCTACCGGTATGCAGATTCTTTCCTTCGTTGGTGAAGGTGAAGGTTTTGCAGACCGGCTTAACCACTTGATTTTGCCAACCTTGTCAATGTCGCTAGCCGGTATCGCCAGCTACTCGCGTTACCAGCGTAACTTGATGCTTGACACCCTTGGTGCTGACTATGTGCGTACCGCCCGCGCTAAGGGCCTGACCAAGCGCCGTGCCGTAACCCGCCACGCACTGCGTACTGCGCTGATTCCTATGGCCACTTACTTTGCTTTTGCTCTGGCCGGTTTGTTCACCGGTGCTGCTATCACTGAGCGTGTTTATGGCTGGCACGGTATGGGTGAATACTCGGTTAACGCCATTAGCGGTATGGACATTAACGGTACTACTGCGGTGGTTGCCTTCTCGGGTCTGTGTACTCTAAGCGGTGCCCTCCTGAGTGACATTTTGGTTGCAGTTGTCGACCCGCGAGTGAGGGTAAGCTGAACATGAGCGAAATCGTTGAAACTGAAATTGAAGAGGAAGCCGCAGAGGTTAAGCCTGAAAAGCGCCTAACCCACGGTCAGCTCATTCTGCGTCGCTTCTTGCGTAACCGCTCTGCTGTTATTGGTCTAATTGGGCTGCTGATTCTGATTGCAGTGGCTATCATTGGTCCCTTCGTTTATCGCTGGAGCTACCTCGACGTCGACGGCGAAGCCTTCCTAACTCCTCCTGGCGGCAGTCACCCGCTGGGCACAACCCAATCCGGTAAGGACGTACTGGCCCTGACCATGGAGGGTACGCGTAAGTCCCTCATGATCGCTTTCGCGGTGGCCTTGATCCAGACCTCCATTGCGGCCCTGATCGGTAGCTCTGCCGCCTACTTTGGTGGCTGGTGGGAAAAGATCGCCATGTGGTGCACCGACTTGCTGCTGGTGGTCCCCTCCTTCCTGATCATCGCTATCATGTCGCAGAAGGCGGGCGCCTCGAAAGGCTCCATCACCCTGTTTATCGTGCTGTTGGCCGGTTTCGGGTGGATGCTTACCGCACGTGTGGTGCGCTCTATGACCCTGAGCGTTAAGAACCTTGACTATGTGACTGCGGCCCGGTTCATGAACGTGCCCAGCCCGGTCATCATTTTCCGTCACATCATTCCTAACATCGCTTCGCTGCTGATTATTGACGCCACCATCAACGTGGCTTACGCAGTGCTTAGTGAAACCACCCTGTCCTACTTCGGCTTTGGTGTGCAGGCGCCCAACACCTCACTGGGTACCATCATCGCTGAAGGGCAGACTTCTGCTACCACCGCAGAGTGGATCTTCATGGCTCCTGCTGTGGTACTGATCGTGATGCTGACCTGCGTGAACTTCGTAGGTGACGGCTTGCGCGATGCTATCGACCCCTCTTCCAAGTCCGGAGGTAAGGCATGAGCAAGACAAAAGATCCGGAAACTCAAGTGAAGAAGTCTAACGTGGACGCAAAGGCTAAAAAGCCCCGCAAGGAGTCTTTCAACGCCGCTGATCTGCCTGACCCCAAGTCTGGCGCTCCTTGCTGGAGGTGCGCGATCTGTGCGTATCCTTCCCCTCTGAGGATGGGCGCGTAAACGCTGTACGTGGGGTGAACCTGAAGGTTAACCGTGGCGAGACTGTAGCCCTGGTAGGTGAGTCTGGTTCTGGTAAGTCAGTAACCTCCACTGCCGTAATGGGGCTGCTGGATGAGTCTGCGGAAATCTCTGGTTCGGTTAAGCTGCATGGCACTGAGTTGCTGGGCCGTAGCGACGCCTACATGTCTAAGGTGCGCGGTATTCAGCTATCTATGGTGTTCCAGGATCCGCTAAGCGCTCTGACCCCGGTTTACACCGTGGGTGACCAGATCGTTGAGGCCCTTAAGACCCACAACGACAAGTATGACGACGACGCCGCCTGGAAGCGTGCGGTTGAGCTGCTGGACATGGTGGGTATTCCTAACCCCACCGTGCGCGCCAAGGCTTACCCTCACGAGTTCTCCGGTGGTATGCGTCAGCGTGCAGTTATCGCTATTGCTATCGCTAACAACCCTGACCTGATCATTGCGGACGAGCCCACCACAGCTTTGGACGTAACCATTCAGGCCCAGATCCTTGAGGTCCTAAAGGTGGCTCAGCGCGAAACCGGCGCCGGCGTCATCATGATTACCCACGACCTGGGTGTGGTGGCCGGTATGGCCGACCGCGTAGCAGTTATGTACGCCGGACGCATTGTGGAAACTGGCGATGTTGACGAGATCTTCTACAACTCGCGTATGCCCTACACCATTGGTCTGCTGGGCTCTCTGCCGCGTCTGGACGCTAAGAAGGATGCCGCTCTGGCAACCCTGGAGGGTAACCCGCCTTCGCTGCTAAACCTGCCTAAGGGCTGCCCCTTCGCACCGCGTTGCCCGCTGGTAACCGACAAGTGTCACGGTGAAGAACCTACCTTGAAGAAGCATGGTGAGCCGGGCAAGTCTGGTGAAGTACACCTGTCTGCCTGCTACCACGCTGACAAGATCGCCAAGGAATCACTAACCTACCTGGACATCTACCCGGCTCCTGAGCTGAAGACTCCGGACACCCTGAACCTGCCCCACGCTGATCGTCCCGAGGTTCTGCGAGTTAACGACCTGGTTAAGACCTTCCCGCTAACCAAAGGCGCCGTCTTCAAGCGTCGCGTGGGTACGGTGCACGCTGTGGACGGTATCTCCTTCGACGTGCGTCGTGGTGAGACTCTGGCCCTGGTGGGTGAGTCCGGTTGTGGTAAGACCACTACCTTGATGCAGGTGCTGAACCTGCTCAAGCCCGAGCAGGGCAAGATCGTGGTACTTGGCCGCGACACCGCTGAGCTAAACCGCCGTGCCCGTAAGGAAGTTCGCCGCGACCTACAGATCGTATTCCAGGACCCGATGGCCTCCCTGGATCCGCGTCTGCCGGTGTATGACCTGATCGCTGAGCCTATGCGCCACAATGGTTACAGCAAGGAACACATTGATAAGCGCATTACTGAGCTAATGACCCTGGTGGGCCTAGAGCCCAGCCACGCCAACCGTTACGCCCGTAACTTCTCTGGCGGTCAGCGTCAGCGTATTGGTATTGCCCGTGCGCTAGCGCTAGAACCCAGCCTGCTGGTACTGGATGAGCCGGTTTCGGCCCTGGACGTATCCATTCAGGCTGGTGTGATTAACCTGCTTGATGAGCTGCGCGCGACCTTGTCGCTGAGCTACCTGTTCGTGGCTCACGACCTGTCCGTGGTGCGTCACATTGGTGACCGTGTGGCCGTCATGTACCTTGGTAAGATCGTTGAGATCGGTGACATCGATGAGATTTCGAAGCTCCGGCTCACCCCTACACCCAGGCTCTGCTAAGCGCCATTCCGATTCCGGACCCGGCCAAGGAACGCACCCGTAGCCGCATCATTTTGCAAGGTGACCTGCCGAGCCCGGCTAACCCGCCTTCGGGCTGCCGTTTCCGTACTCGCTGCCCCAAGTTCCTCACCCTTAATGAGGCTGAGCAGAAGCGGTGCATCGACAAGCTGCCTGACTTCAAGCACATGGGTGATGACCACGAGGCCGCCTGCCACTACCCGGAGCGCACCAGCGTCTTCTAGGACTAAGCGGCTCTGTTACTAAACGAAAATTGCCACCAAACTGTTACGGTTTGGTGGCAATTTTGTCCGTATAGCGGTCAATAGTTTGCGCACAGCGCCCTATATGCGATTTACTTTTCAGCGTTGCATGTTCGTCTCATTATTTGGCTAACGTGCTTTCCTAAATCTCATGAGAATTGGAGTCATCAAATGATGATCAACCGTCGTATGTTCTTGGCTGGTTCGGCCTCTACTGCGGTTCTGGCAGCCCTAGCGGCTTGCGCTTCATCTTCTAACTCCGACGGCGGCAGTGAAAACCTAAGCAGGCTGTTAACGTCGTTGCACGTGACAAGGTGAAGGACGGCGGCGAGCTTAAGTTTGCTCTGAGTGACCCGATCGCCAACTGGAACAACTCCACCGTTGAAGGCAACACCGCCGCGATGAGTCAGATCTTTGCCTTCATCTCACCTTCCCTGTTCCTGTACGACTCTGCTGGTAAGGCTACCCCGCGTCCGGAGTTCTTCAAGTCCATCAAGGGCGAGGTTAAGAACGGTAAGACCGTTGTTTCCATCGAGCTGAACGACAAGGCCGTTTGGGGCGACGGTAAGAAGATCGTGGCTGATGACTACATCAAGACGATGCAGAGCGCCACCAACAAAGACTATGGGTGGGCCTCCACCGATGGTCTAGTCGACATCGAGAAGTTCGATAAGGAAAGTGACACCAAGTTCTCCATTACTTGGAAGTCCACCTACCCCGACTGGTCTGCTGTTATCACCGTGATGCCGCAGGCTCAGGTAGCCACTCCTGCCGCCTTCAACGATGGCGTTAAGGACGCTACCAAGTACAAGAACGAATGGTTCGCCGGCCCCTACAAGATCAAGTCTTACGACGCTGCTCAGCAGCTGGTTACCCTAGAGCGTAACGAAAAGTGGTGGGGTGATAAGGGTAAGCTCGATAAGATCACCTTCCGCTACCTAGACAGTGCTGCTACCGCTGGCGCCTTTGCTAACAAGGAAGTAGACGTACTGCGTAGCATCGTTACCGCCGACACCTTCAAGCAGGCCCAGACTCGTACTGACGCCGAGGTGCGTCAGAACTTCGGTCTGCAGTACCGCCACGTCACCATTAACGGTAGTCACGGCATCCTCAGTGACAAAGCTGTACGTCAGGCCTTCCTGCTGGGCACCAACCGTCAGGAAATCGCTAGCGCTCTGCTAGCCGGCCTGCCGGTCAAGCCTAAGGACTTCCTGCTGGGTAACCACTTCTTCATGCCCACCCAGAAGAACGAGTACAAGGATAATGGTGCTCAGTGGGCCTACAACGTTGAGAAGGCTAAGAAGCTACTTGACGAGGCTGGCTGGAAGGAGCCCAGCGCTGGTGCCATCCGTGAAAAGAACGGCAAGAAGCTGACCATCTACTACACCCGTCCTACCGGCGTGGTTACCACCAAGAACGAGTCTGAGCTACTGCAGAACCAGCTAAAGAAGATCGGTATCGATCTGCAGATGAAGGAAGTTGAGTCTGCTAGCTACTTCAAGACCATCTCTCAGAAGAACTTCGAGGTTACCGGTTTCGCTTGGCAGCTGACCCAGTACCCGATGAACAACATCGGTCAGGTCTACGGCAAGGACTCTCAGTCCAACTTCTCTGGTTACAGCGTCGATGCCATCGACGAGGCTATCAAGAAGATCGCGGTTGAGACTGACAACGCCAAGCGTGTTGAGATGACCAACAAGGTTGACGCTCTGATCTGGGAAAACGTCATGAACTTCCCGCTCTACCAGCGTCCCGACCTGTGCGGTGTGCCCAAGAAGCTAGCCAACTACGGTGCTTTTGGTCTGGCCACTGTGCGCGGTGAAGACGTAGGTTTCGTCGACTGATAGGGCTTAAGTACCTTTAAATGCCCGCTGCATGAGTAATCATGCAGCGGGCATTACTGTTAGTGAAGCGGATCTCGGAAGTCTTTTGAACTGGTAAACTTCGCAGCAATTTCTTGAGTGTAACTTCTAGAAATCAATCCGAAACATGCGTGAAACTATCAAAATATTCAAAATATCGAATATGTATCAGTATTTGGAAAATGCTTGTATAAATTCCCGTGCATATGTTTCCATATCTGTGTGAGTCCACAGCGAGCGACTCGTACGCTCGCTACTAGGGACTCGCCGGAACCCAACAAGGAGAAGTTCAAATGATGATTAACCGGAGGATGTTTTTAGCCGGCACTGCATCTGCTGCAATGCTCGCTACTCTGGCTGCGTGTTCGGGATCAAGCGAATCTGGCGCCACTGCCGCCAAAGCTATTAACAAGGTTGAGCGTGGCAGCCTAAAGCAGGGTGGTACCCTGCGTTTCGGTATGGGCACTCCCGTTGCCAACTGGAACAACTCCACCGTTGACGGTAACGGTGTAGACCTTAAGAACATTTACAACTTCGTTGCTCCTGGCTTCTTTGACTATGACGACAAGGGTGAGGCTAAGCCCAACCCCAACTTCGTCACCAAGGTTGAGGATGTAACCAAGGACGGCAAGACCACCGTGACCATGGTGCTCAACCCCAAGGCTAAGTGGAACAGCGGGCGCCAGATCAGCCCGGATGACTTCATTGCCACCATTAAGTGCACTCAGGATAAGAACTACCTGTGGGCCTCTACCGACGGCTACGACCAGATCGAAAGGTAGAGAAGGTTGACGACACCACGGTGAAGTTCTACTTCAAGTCTGCCTTCCCGGACTGGACCTCCGTCATTTCCGGTACCCTGCCCAAGGAGCAGGTGGCCACCGCCGAGGTCTTCAACAACGGTATGGCCAAGACCTACAACAACGACTGGTACGCCGGCCCCTTCAAGATTGAGTCCTACAACGAGGCTCAGCAGGTAGTCACCCTGGTTCCCAATGAGAAGTGGTGGGGCGACAAGCCGCTACTGGACAAGGTAACCTTCCGTGTACTGGACAGCGCTGCTGAGGCAACCTCCTTCGCTAACAAGGAGATCGACGTCCTGGACTACATCATCAGTGCCAACACCTACAAGCAGGCCCAGCAGCGTACCGACGCTGAGGTACGTCAGAACTTTGGTCTGCAGTGGCGTCACTTCACCCTGAACGCCTCCTCTGGTGTGCTGGCTGACAAGGCCGTACGTCAGGCCCTGATGCGTGCCACTGACCGGGCTGCCATCACCAAGTCCTCGCTGGCCGGTATGCCGGTTGACGCCAACAAGGTGCTGCTTGGTAACCACTTCTTCATGCCCAGCCAGGAAGGCTACGTAGACAACTCCACCAAGTGGTCTCACGACGTCGAGGCTGCCAAGAAGCTGCTCGATGGCGCTGGTTGGAAGGAGCCCAGCCCCGGTGCTATCCGCGTCAAGGACGGCAAAAGAAGCTGAGCATCAAGTACACCCGTCCCACCGCCGTACCTACCACCAAGACCGAGTCTGAGCTGCTGCAGAGCCAGCTGAAGAAGATCGGTATGGAGGTTGTCATGGAGGACGTCGAGTCCGCCAAGTACTTCAAGGACTACATCAACAAGAAGAACTTCGAGATCACCTCCTTCACCTGGCAGGGCACCCCCTACCCGATGATGAACATCGGTCAGATCTACGGTAAGGGTAACTCCAACTTCACTGGTCAGAGCATCAAGGAGCTCAACGAGCTGATCGACAAGATCGCCGTTGAGGCCGACCACAAGAAGCGTGTTGCCATGACCAACCAGGCTGACGAGATCATCTGGGAGAACGTCTTGAACTTCCCGATCTACGAGCGTATGCAGCTGACCGCTGTGCCTAAGAAGCTGGCCAACTTTGGTGCAGTAGGCCTGGCTAGCTACCGCGCTGAGGACATCGGCTTCACCGCCTGATCCAGATAATTGAAACGTCGGGGCTTGGCACCTTTTGTTGGGGAGGTGTCAAGCCTCGATTCCGTTTATCGTCAGCAAATTTAAAACCCCGTCGAAAGGCTTCAAGCGGGTGCATATGCTGTTAGCGCCTAGCACCGGTAAGGCAGCTTGAACGTGCAAGAATGTAGCTATGCCTAGGGTCATTATTCGCTCGCGTCGAGCCCGTATAGCCACTATCGTCGCCTGGATCGCGGTGGCCGTAATTGTTGGGGCTGTGGCCTGGCGCGACACCACCGTTTCAGCACTAGCGGCAGCTGGCTGGATGGGAGCTTTAGGTTGGGCTATCACCATGATGTGGTGGCTGCCGGAGCTGGAACTTAACCAGGACGCCGTCGTAGTTAGAAACGCCTGGCGCACCCACCTAATCGACTGGCGCCAAATCACCCGCATGAGCGGACGCTGGGGAGTGGAACTAATCCTGAGCGATAACTCAAGCGTGCAAGCCAGCGCTGCCCCGCGTGTAGGCGGAATCGCCGCCGGGGCTCGCCAAATCGCCGAAAACCGTGCCAAAGAAGCCCAGCGCATCATTCACCACGGCGTCGATCCCCGCCTAGTAGAACCTGGCAGCGCCACGCAGTACACCAGCCTCGACGCCGCCAACGCCATTGAGCTGCTGCGCGCCTACCAAGCTCAGCTGCATGAAGAAAAAAAGCATTCGGGGCTAAAAACCAATCCGCCCAAACCTCCCTATAGCCACCAGTGGCGTAAAGGCACCATCATTGGCACTCTGGTGGCCGCGCTGGCGCTAGTGATTGCCATTGCGGTATAGCCCGTTAATAGTCGGTGGCCGCGTAGGGGAGTGCTGATAGCCGAGGTCAGGGCTGCCGATAGTCGGCGCCGTCGGGGGAATATAGCCGGTGCCATCGGGGGACTAAGGCAGCGCAATAAGGGGCAGGTGGCCGGTGGCACAAAAGTGATGTCTGCTGCATTACGGTAAGCCGGCGGTCCTGGCAGTTAGGCTAGTGAGGATATAGAAGTATCTAGAAAGAAGAAGCCTTACATGACGGTACGCCAGGATCTGCGTAATGTCGCAATCGTAGCCCACGTTGACCACGGTAAAACCACTCTGGTTGACGGCATGTTGTGGGAGGCCGGTGCCTTCGGGGCGCGGGCTACCGAAGAATCCACCGGTGAGCGCGTAATGGACTCAGGCGAGCTTGAGCGCGAAAAAGGCATCACCATTCTGGCTAAAAACACTGCCGTGCACTACCGTGGTCCGGCTGCTAAGGAAGCCGGCATGGAAGATGGCATCACCATTAACGTGATTGACACCCCTGGTCACGCCGACTTTGGTGGTGAGGTCGAGCGCGGTCTGTCTATGGTCGACGGCGTCGTACTGCTGGTGGACGCCTCTGAAGGCCCCCTGCCCCAGACCCGCTTCGTGCTACGTAAGGCGCTAGCAGCTAACCTGCCGGTAATTTTGGTGGTTAACAAGGTGGACCGCCCTGACTCGCGTCTAGACGAGGTTGTGGAGGAAAGCACCGATCTGCTGCTGTCACTAGCCAGTGACTTGGCCGAGGAAAACCCCGACATTGACATCGACGCCGTGCTTGACGTGCCGGTTATCTACGCCTCCGCTAAGGCCCGCCGCGCTGACACTGTGCAGCCCGCCGACGGCCAGCTGCCGGCTAACGACAACCTAGAGCCGCTGTTTAAGACCATTATTGAGCGTATCCCTGGTCCTAGCTATGACGAGGATGCCCCACTGCAGGCCCACGTAACCAACCTGGACGCCTCGCCCTTCCTGGGCCGTCTAGCCCTGCTGCGTATCCACAACGGCACCCTGCGTAAGGGTCAGAGCGTGGGCTGGGCTCGCCACGAGGGTGACATTAAGCAGGCCCGTATTTCTGAGCTGCTGATTACTGAAGGCCTAGAGCGTAAGCCTGCTGAGGAAGCTCACGCCGGTGACATTGTGGCCGTAGCCGGTATTGAAGACATCACAATTGGTGAGTCCCTGGTTGATCTGGAAGATCCCCGCCCGCTGCCGCTGATTAAGGTTGACGACCCGGCCATCTCCATGACCGTTGGTATTAACACCTCACCTATGGCCGGGCGCGTTAAGGGTGCGAAGGTCACCGCCCGCCAGGTTAAAGACCGCCTGGATAAAGAGCTGATCGGTAACGTCTCTATCCGCGTACTACCCACCTCGCGTCCTGATGCCTGGGAGGTACAGGGCCGTGGTGAGCTGGCGCTAGCCATTTTGGTGGAGCAGATGCGCCGTGAAGGCTTTGAACTAACCGTGGGTAAGCCCCAGGTAGTTACCCGCCAGGTGGAGGGTAAGACCTATGAGCCTATGGAACGCATGACCATTGACGTTCCCGAAGAGCACCTAGGTGTAGTCACCCAGCTGATGGCTGCCCGTAAGGGACGCATGGAAACCATGTCTAACCACGGTGCCGGTTGGGTGCGTATGGAATTTTTGGTACCCGCGCGTGGCCTAATTGGCTTCCGCTCTAAGTTCCTAACCGACACTCGCGGCACCGGTATCGCCTCCTCTATTGCTGAAGGCTATGAGCCTTGGCACGGCGTGATTGAGACCCGTACCACCGGCTCGCTGATCTCTGACCGCTCCGGTGCGGTTACCGCCTATGCCCTGATTCGCCTGCAAGATCGCGGAACTTTCTTTGTTGAGCCCACTCAGGAAACCTATGAGGGCCAGGTAGTGGGGGAGAACCCTCGCAACGAAGACATGGAAGTTAACGTGGTGCGCGAAAAAGCAGCAGACCAATATGCGTTCTTCTACCGCCGAGACTTTCGAGAACTTGACCCCGCCGCGTAAGCTAACTTTGGAAGAGGCGCTAGAGTTTGCTGCAGATGATGAATGCGTAGAGGTCACCCCGGAGGCAGTGCGTATCCGTAAGGTGATTCTTAACGGCCAAGAGCGCTTCCGTACTCAGCGACGCAACAAGTAACACAACTGTTAAGGAAATGAGGAAGAGATGACATACGTCATCGCCCAACCTTGCGTGGATATTAAGGACCGCGCCTGCGTTGACGAATGCCCCGTGGACTGCATTTATGAGGGCGCCCGCACGCTTTACATCAATGCTGAAGAGTGCGTTGACTGCGGTGCCTGTGAACCGGTGTGCCCGACTGAAGCTATTTTCTATGAAGACGATGTGCCTGAAGAGTGGGCCGACTACACCCGCGCTAACATCGACTTCTTTGAGCTAAAGGGCCTAGGTTCTCCCGGCGGTGCCCGCGCTGCTGGGGTGCAGGACTACGACGACCCGATGATCGCCGCCCCTGCCGCCGCAGAATCAGGACTAGCGCACTAACGCAAGGCTTTGTCAGGTTTAAAACCTAGCAACTGCCAATGCGTGCACTTAGCTAAACGGCTAGAAGAACGTTTGTTCTTCTAGCCGTGTTTTTATGTACGCTCGCTATTAGGCAGATAATTAAAGCGAAACCCGGCTAGCCGTGGCTAGTAAACCTCTCCACGTACATGGCTCGTTAGAGCCTAATCCTCCTTATTCACTGCTCTAGTTGAAAGTCCCTGATCATGCGTAAAGCTGTCATTTGCTTGGCTGCAGGCTTAGCCGTGCTAACCGTTAGCGCCCTGGGCACATTCGGTTCAAAGCCGATTGAGAACCCAGATTTTGCTGGCCCGAAGGTTGGTTTGGTAGAAAACCGACCAAAACGGAGACCGGGTGTGGCGTGGTGAACAGCCAGAGGTCATGTACAAAATTTCTGGCTGGACTTTCACGCCATTGCGGGAACACCATTCCGATAACATTATCGGCAGCGCACTAACCTCTGACAGGCAGGTACTGGAGGTTTATGTGCGTAACGTTGCCGGCCCGGGCATGGAGCAGCTATCCGCCTTGGCCTCAAAGTACCCCCAGCGCATCAGGGTTAAGACCACCACCGTAACTGAAGCTGATGCTCAAAGGGTCAGTGACTACATCACTGAGAATAATCTGTGGGGTAACCCAGTTCTAGGTGTAGGTCTATCTGCGGAAACCAACAGTGTCACGGTGGATGTAGACCCAAGCTACCTAGCTAAGGGTGAGCCCATGCCCCTCGATAGCGCCACGCTAGGTGTGAAGCTAACTTTCAAGTCTGGCGAAGTAATCACCCCGCTGCGTTAGTACTATCCCGGTAACGTACTGGCAGTTGTCGATTATCTAGCGTAATTACTCTCTAGAAGGGTTAGAAAATGGGTAGCAGGCCAGTAGCCATTATCTGGATGATTATTGGCGTATTAGTGATTACCTCTGGGTGCGGTTCAAGCACTAAAGAGAACGCCCAAGCAGGTAATAAATCCAGTGATATTAGCACTTCCGCTCCCCGAACAGCTAACCCCTCTCTGGGTGACCAAGACCCGTACTATCGGGACACGCGTGAAGACCATGAAGCTAAGGCTAAATGGTGTAATGAGCACGCTGATAAAGCACCCGACTTCAAGGTCAGTGACATGGCCACAGTCAAGGGAAATTTCTGGATTTGTGAACGTGGCGCTGGACTAACGGCATAAGTTTCTTGTCAGGTATATCTCAGCAGCGTAAATACCTACTAGAGGCATTCGCTGTAGACGGCTCCACACCTAGTGCTTGCCATCCATTTACGCCAAATCCCTCGTCAACGGTTCCAACGTACGAACAGTATCTCATCTACAAAGATAAGATCTGGCGCATACGTCAAGGACTTAGCTGCGGTCTCTAGCCCTTAGCTCTGCCACAGGTCAGTCCAGGTCACGCCCAGCTGTGCCAATAGCCTGCGCAGTAAGGGCAGTGACAGACCCACTACTCCGTGCGGGTCGCCTTCAATCGATTCGATAAAAGCCCCACCCAGGCCATCAATCGTGAAGGCACCCGCACAGTACATGGGCTCACCGCTGGCCACATAAGCCGCTATTTCCTTATCGCTCACCTCGGCAAAATTAATTACCGCACGCGAAACCCCCTGCGCCTGGGGACTATCAGGGCTGTAGCCCTCAGTGGGGCTTAACGCAATAACCGCGTGACCAGTAAACAGCGTGGCACTGCGGCCACGCATACAACGCCAGCGCTCGACGGCGTCGTCGACACTAGCAGGCTTACCCACCAACTGGCCGTCAATAAGCAGCATAGAATCGCAGCCCACCACATAACGCCAGCCAGCAACCTGCCCGCTGCGGCCAAGCTGGTGCGCCACCGCCTGCGCCTTAGCTAAAGCCAAAGCCTGCACCACCACCTGCGGCCCACAATCAGGCTGGGCGCTACGCACCTGCTGCTCAACGGCGCGCTCATCCACCTCAGACACAGCCACCTGCGGCTCAATGCCGGCAGCTCGTAGGGTAGCTAAACGACCTGAAGATTTAGAAGCAAGCACAATCATGGGCCTAGATTATCCCTAGTTAACGCGCAAAGACGCAGATGTGGGAAGCTTGACGCATGGGATTTAGCCGTTTAACCGTCGTAGAAAAAATTGATTCCACTCAAACCTATCTTTACTCACAACTAACCACCCCAAGCGGGCTGCTGCGGTTAGACGCCCCCAGCCGCTGGCCTCACCTATCGGCGCTGCGAGCCATTAGCCAAACCGCCGGGCGCGGACGCGGCGGACGCAGCTGGGTGACCCCCGAGCGCGGCGCCCTACTGGTATCAACCGTGCTTTATCCCGGCCTAAACGAGCAGCTACTAGGTTGGCTGCCGCTAATCATTGGCGACGCGGTAGCGAAACTACTAGCCAGCTATCTAGACACGAAGTGGCAGGTGGGCACCAAATGGCCCAATGACGTGCTAATTCAGCCCCGTCCAGACTCAGGAATTGAGCTAGAAGAGGTGCCCGGCTGGGGTCAAGCCCGCAAAGTCTGCGGGGTGCTATGCGAGCTAGTGGCCAACCCCAATGGCAGCTATGCGGTAATTGCTGGCGTGGGCATTAATGTAGCCCAAAGCCGCGAGCAACTGCCGGTTGATTGGGCCGGTTCGTTGGCGCTAGCTGGGGCTAACGTTAAAATCCCAGCGCTAGTGCTAGAACTAGGCACCACCATTGATTTTGCGCTACGTGAGCTGGGGGTAAACGGTGAGGGCCCGGCCAAGGTTACTTCCCTGCCGCCGGTGCTACACAGGCGAATTTGCCAGGGTTGTCTGACCTTAGGGCAGCAGGTGCAGGTAGGGGAGGGGGACGACGTCGTCGCTGGCATCGCCACAGATATCCGCCCACAATTGGTCATTTCCACCCCCAGTGGAGAGGTAGAAGTGCAGGCTGGAGACGTTTTAAAAACCCGCTTTGCGTCCTAAATGTGATCTGAGCTACCATTGCCTGTGTGATTGATACCGATGCACAATTGCCGCTCGATCCGCCAGCGGTACAGATGCTCGGCGCACAGCCCGTAAAAACCCTGCGCCAAGCCGCGCAAGAGCTAAATGTTGATATAGGGCAGGCCCGTCGTTACTGGCGCGCCTTGGGTTTTGTAAATATCGACGACGACGCCTGCGTGATTACTGACGTCGATATTGAGGCTGCGCGCGGTGTCAAGTCTCTGATGGACGAGCATGGCATGAAGCAGGCTGCGGTAAAAAACATGCTGCGTGCCCAGTCATACACCATGGACCGCCTGGTGCTGTGGCAGTTTGAGGCGATGGTAGCTCAGATCGCGGCCGATACAGGGTGTTAGTGATGTCCAGGCTCGAGCATTGGCTATTGATAAGTCCAATGAGCTGGCTGAAAACCTGCAAGATCAGCTGCTGTACACCTGGAGGCGCCATTTTGCGGCGCTAATTCAACGCACCAACAGTGAGATAAGTGCTGAAGGGCCCCAGCGTCGTGACGGCCATTTCCCCCTAAAACGCTCAATGGGTTTTATCGACATTGTGGGTTTCACGGCGTTAGCTGCGCGCTTAAGTCCCGCAAGAACTTACCCGGCTGCTGCACGACTTTGAGGACACTGCCCGCGATGTGGTTACTTCGCGCGGTGGGCGAATCGTAAAAACCATTGGTGACGCGGTTATGTATATTGCCAATGATCTGTCCACCGCCGCCGATGTGGTTACCGCCCTGATGGAAGAAATTCAGGGAGGCAGCCACAAGCTTCGGCTACGCGCCTCGCTAGTAAGCGGGGAGGTAGTTTCCCTATCCGGTGACGTATTTGGGCCTACCGTCAACCTGGCTTCACGCCTAGTTAACCTGGCCCCTCCCGGGGCGATCCGGATGGATGGCAACACGGCGGCGCTCATCAAAACCTCAAAGGTTGCCAGTAAATACATGATCCATCCCTGTAGCAAGCAAGAAGCCAAGGGATTGGGAGAGATTATTCCCTGGTCGCTAAAGCGAACCGAGTGGGTGCTGGCTGAAAAAGCCGGAACCGAAAAAAAGTAGGCAGGTTCAGAAAAATCTGAACCTGCCAGTGGGGCCGGCGCCGTCGGCTTAAATGGCCGGATAAGACGGGCCTAAAGCTGGGCCCTGACTGGGCCAGATGGGATCAGGACTGGGCCTTACGAGAGGCCAGGTAAGACTGCAAGCCCTTGATAATCATGGGGAGCAGCGAGATGAACACGATCACCAGGATCATGTGCTCAATATTTTCGCGCACCCAGGTGAAGTTGCCCAGCCAGAAACCTAGCAGGGTGATGCAAAAAGCCCAGAAGAAAGCCCCGATCAGGTTAAAGATGGCAAAGTGGCGGTAGTGCATCTTGCCTACACCGGCCATAACCGGGGTGAAGGTGCGGATAATCGGCACAAACTGGGCCAGGGTTACGGCCTTACCGCCGTGGCGTTCAAAGAACTCCTGGGTGTTGGTTACGTACTTCTGCTTAAACAGGCGCCCATCGGGGCGGTCAAAGATCTTGGGGCCAACCTTGCTACCGATTAGATAACCGCTGCCGTTACCGGCAATGGCAGCCAAGAAAACCGCTGGGGCAGCCACCCAGATCGGTACCGGTACAGCGCGGTGCCCACAAACATGCCTAGGGTGAATAGCAGTGAGTCACCGGGTAGGAAGAAACCCACCAGCAGACCGGTTTCAGCGAAAATCACCAGCATTACGCCGATGATGGCCCAGGGGCCGAGCCATTCAACAAACTTATTGATCAAAGTACCGGCGTCGAGCCAGTCAGGCGTGATAGAGGTCTGAACTAGCGTGGCGCTAGCAGCAAGATTGAACATAAGGCAAACTTTAAATCTCTAACTTGGTCTCTGGCTGTGAGCAGCCCTAATTGTTGGGTGTGTACTAAGGCACCAATGTCGTTAAGACTTGGATTTTTCGTCCTGACTGGTGCCGGTAAACACTACAAAGTGGTAGAAGAGGAACCGGCAGGCTGTAGACAGAGCGAAACCAACCACATAGGCGGCAATGTTGTCGCCTAGCTGGGTGTTGATATTTAGTACGTGGTGGGTGAAGAGCAAACAGGCCTGGGTTACGCATAGCCCCAAAATGTTTGCAATAACGAAGAGAGTGCCTTCGCGTACTACGTTTTCTTGGGTGCGGCCGCGGTAAGTCCACAGTCGGTTAGCTATCCAGGAGTAGATGGTGGCGATCGTGGCCGCTAAAACATTGGCGCTGTTGGGGTGTCCAGACAGGAACCCCAGGGGCATAGGGGCGTACTGGAATACGTTAAATAGCCCGGCGTCGATCACGAAGGCGGAGGCGCCAACTGCACCGAACTGCATGAACTCTACAATCCAGGCGCGCAGACGCTGAGAGACGAGGGATGAGCTTAGCATTATTTATTCCGTTGGTTTCTGAAAGATACTTAAAAAGGCTTAAGGCATCCAGTAGATCTTACTGA